>Ga0207428_10000957_pt1 | contig 32038 bp, 29 predicted proteins | sample RhiMethybrSRZTD1_FD_187600 | JGI IMG/M metagenome (GOLD analysis project Ga0207428, IMG submission 187600) | Populus rhizosphere microbial communities from Tennessee, USA - Rhizosphere MetaG P. TD hybrid SRZTD1 (SPAdes) (version 3) | ecosystem: Host-associated > Plants > Roots > Rhizosphere >...
GGTGTGGAGCGCAGCGACAACCGACAGCAGAGGGTCGACGGCGCATGCCTCGACCGCGCTTGACCGTGGCCGCGGCAGGCCCCTTGAGCTTCATCCTGGTGGGGTGATGCGCGGTTCCTCTGGTCCTGGTTCGATCGCGGGGGCTGGTCGGCGGTGTGGGCGTGGGGCTTCATCGCCAGGCTCGACCTCGGCACGGTCAGGTCGGGCGACGGCCGGGTGGTGTGGGACGGCGACGCCTATGGGTTCTTGTCGAGGGACTGCCCGGACACGGCCAACCCCGAGCCTGTGGCGGCAGAGCCAGTTGTGCGCTCGCCAGGGCCTGTTTGGGGTGACCGAGGGCGTCTATCAGGTTCGGGGTCTTGACCTGTCGAACATGACCCTGGTCGAGGGCGACCAGGGAGGGATCGTGCTCGACCCCGCCCGGTGCCTGATCTGGGGGCCGGGATGGCCGCCGCCCTGACCATCGAGCAGCTGTTCGACTCGGTCGCCATCCGCGTCAACGGCCCAAGGCGTGGTCAGAACACCTGACGATCGACTGGCACCTCACCGACCTCGGCGAACGCTACCGGATGACGCTGTCGAACGGCGTGCTGGCCCACTACTCGAACCCGGGACCAGGCACCGCCGACCTGGCCTTCACCCTCACCAAGCCCCAACTGCTCGCCATGCTCGCCGGAGGCGGCCCCGACGGCGTGGCGCACCAGGGCGACCTCGGGGCCCTTCAGCGGCTCCTGAACGTACTCGAAACCCCACCTGCCAACTTCGCCATCGTCACCCCATTAGGTCCGAAGGCGAGGCGAGGCAGCTCGAAAGACATGGCACGGGGAGCCTGACCATACGTTCCGCCACCGGTCGGTGGTGCCCGGCCTGCTCGATGTGCAGGCTGGCCGAGGCTCGCCCTGGCGAACCGGTATCACGGAGCACGTCGCCGGCGGAGGCGGCACGGGGCAACGGCGCTTGGGCAAGGATAATCATCAACTGGGATCGGGGGAGATCAGCTGACAAGGGCGGGAGAGTCCACACCACCACCACCTGCTGATGATGCGCAGACGGGGCCGACAACGGTCCGTGCGCTTCGGACCGGGGGGCGGGGCGGATACTTGCTGGTGCGCGCCCGGGAGTGGGAGCGGGATCGGTTCTGGGTCCTGCCGTCGCTGCTGGTGCTGGCTGGGGTCGTGCTGGCCGTGCTGACTGCTGAGGCGGAACGCCTGGGCATCCCGACCAGCTGGCCGAGCGGTCTGCGGGTCGATCCGTCGGCGTCGGGCGACATCCTGGGGGTCGTCGCCGCCTCGATGCTCACCTTCGTCGGCGTGGTCTTCACCCTGACGCTGGTGGCGCTGCAGCTGGCCAGCGCCCAGCTGTCGCCCAGGGTGATCCGGACATTTGTCCGTTCCGGGGTGACCAAGGCCGCCTTCGGCATCTTCCTCGCCACCTTCGCCTACGCGATGGTGGCGCTGGTGCTGGAAGGAGCCCGCAACAACGAACCGGCGCAGTCGCGAGCGGTGACCATGGCGCTGGTGCTGGTGGCGGCCAGCCTGGTCGTCTTCGTCGTCTATGTGACCGCAACCATGAAGCTGCTGCAGGTCAGCTGGGTGATCACGGCGGTTGCCAACGAGACCCGGGCGGCGGTGGCCGCGAACTACCCGGCCGCGGACGGCTACCTGCAGACCGACCCGCCCCGGCTGTCATCAGACCCCAGGGTGGTCCGGCTGGCGGCCCGCGACGGCCGCGGCTACAAGGGCTCGCTCGGCGTGGTGCTGGGCATCGACCGGGCCCGGGTCGTCGACCTGGCACGCCGCCACGGCTGTGTCCTGGAGCTGGTTGTCCGGGTGGGCGAATACGTCCCGACGGGGGGCGCAGTGTTCGCCGTGCACGGCCCCGTCCCGCCGTTCGATGACAAGCTGCTGGCCTGCGTCCATCTGGGTCGGGCCAGGACCCTGTACCAGGACCCGTCGTTCGGGCTGCGGCAGCTGGTCGACGTGGCCATCCAGGCACTCTCGCCCGCCCTCAACCAGCCGACCACCGCCGTGCAGGTCATCGACCGGCTCCAAGACATCCTGCTCCGGATCTCGCGGCGGCCGGAACCGACCGGACTCTTCGCCGACGACAACGGTGCTGTGCGGCTGGTCCAGCAGGTGCCGACCTTCGACGGCCTGCTTGACCTGGCCTTCACCGAGATCACCGCCGACGGTGCCGACTCTCCACAGGTTGCCCGGCGGCTGCTGGCGGCCTACAACGAGCTGGGCACGGCCGTGCCCGAGCGGTTCCGCCCGGGGCTGGAGGAGCGAAGAACGCTGCTGGTGGCCCACATCCACGAGGTCACCGGCAAGGGTATCGGGTCGGTGGCCTTGCGGCCGGACACCACCGGCCTGGGCTGACGCGACCGCTACGGGGCGGCGACGCTCCCTGCGGCGTCTTGCGCCGCGGATGGCACGCCCGGCTCGACCTGGTCGTCCTCGTCGTCGTCGCCCCAGTCGATCCGGGCGACGTCGCTGCGGTCCAGGATCTGGGGGCCCCGGCTCTTGGAGAAGTAGTCCCAGCTCCAGTCGATGAAGGCCTCCACGCGGGTGCGAACGCCGGTCATCAGCCAGGCGTGCACGCCCAGCCAGGACGCGAACGCGACCGGCCCGTGCAGCTCGTGACGGTGCTCGCCCATCTCCGCGATGGCCGCGTTGCGGCCGATCATGGCCATGATGCCCTTGTCGTGGTAGTGGAACGGCTTGGGCTGCTTGCCCTTGATCTCGGCCTCGATGTTCTTGGCCGTCCATTGGCCCGACTGGAGCGCGACCGAGCCGAGCTGGGGGAAGGAGCTTCCGTCGGGGGCGGGGATGTTGGCGAAGTCCCCGAGCGCGTACACCCCCGGCCGGTCCGCCACCGTCAGGTCGTCCTCGACGTCGATCCGTCCCCCCCGGCCCTGGGTGAGCCCGGTGTTGGCCGCCAGCGGCGCCGCCATGATCCCCCCGCCCCAGATCACGCAGTGGCTGGGGATGGTGGTGCCGTCCGACAGCACGGCCCGGTCCTGGCCGATCTCCTTGACCGAGGTGCCGAGCCGCAGCTCGACCCCGTCGCGGGCCAGCACCTTGGACGCGTACTCGTGCGCCCGGTCGGAGAACGGCCCCAGCACCGTCGGGCCGAGGTCGACCAGGATCACCTTGGCGTGCCGAACGGCCAGGTCCTGGTACTCATGCGGCATGACGTCGCGGATCATCTCGGCCAGCGCGCCGGCGGTCTCGGTCCCGGTGGCGCCGGCGCCGACGATCACGAAGTTCAGCGCGCCCCGGTCCAGCAGCGAGGGGTCGCGGTCGGCGTCCTCGAACAGCGCCAGAATCCGCGAGCGCAGCCGCTCGGCGTCGTCCAGCGAATAGAGGGGGAAGGTGTGCTCGGCCCCCGGGGTGTGGAAGAAGTTCGGCTGGCTCCCGGCCGCCAGGACCAGGAAGTCGCCCTGGATGGTCTGCCCCGAGTCGAGCGTCACCTGCCTCGCCGTCGGGTCCACCGCCGTCACCTCGCCCATCTTGACGGCCACGTTGGGGTGCTTGCGGAACGGCTTGCGCAGGCTGGTGGCGACGTCGGAGGGGGCGAGCTGGCAGGTGGCGACCTGGTAGAACAGGGGCTGGAACTGGTGGTAGTTGTGCTTGTCGATGAGCGTCACGCGGATGTCGTCGCGTCCCGCGAGCCCGCGGGCGCAACCCAGTCCGGCGAACCCCCCACCCACAATCACGACGTGCTTGGCGTCCGGCATGGCAATCCTCCTTACGGGTGACCGCAACATACGGCGAAGCCGCGGACCTGGCATCGTCCCGTTCGGAGGAAAGATCGAATGATGCGGCAGCCGGACCGTGCGGGATGCTCGCCTTGCCAGTCCCAGGGGGCAGAGGACCACCGCCGCCGCCTGGACCTCAGTGCCGGCGAGTTCCGCAGCTTCAGGGTCAGGTCAGCCCAGGGCATCCGGATTCGGTTCAGAGCATGTCATCGAGCCGCCATACGGGCGTACCGCTCACGGTCCTGGGCGCCCCACTTCATCCCGAACAGGGGATGCCCGGCCACCTGCTACGTGGAACATTCCAGCCGGGTCGCCAGAGTCAGCACAAGCACGAGGAGGGACCCGGCGATGTTCAGACCAGGCGTGGCCGCGGGACCGGTCGACGGATCCAGCGCAGCCGACCGCGTCGCCATCCTCGACAACGCGCTTTACGTTGCTACCGACGCCTACCCGTTTCGCCTCAACACGCCCACCTGGGGCTGGATCGACCTGATCGTCGGCCTGCTGGTGGCCGGAGCCGGCTGGACGGTGTTCTCGGGTCGGACGTGGGGCCGGATCGTCGGGATCAGCCCCTCACCGCCGCCGACGACTAGGCCATGACCGACGACCACGGCGGCCGGACGCTGGAGGTCAGTGCCAGCGAGTTCCGCGCGCTGTTTGACGCCGTCAGCACCTGGGGCCGCTGGGGCGGACAGGACGAGCGCGGGGCGCTGCACCATCTCGACCCCGCACATGTCGTGGCGGCCGCCCGGCTGGTGCGAGACGGCACCACCGTCACCCTGAGCCTGCCGCTGAACACCCGGGCCGCGGCCCACAACCCCAAGCCCGCCGTCCACCACATGACGATGCTCCCCGACGTCGACATCGGTTCGGGGTCGCTGCGCTTCGCCATGGACTACCTGGCCTTCGACTACCACAGCGACACCTACAGCCACATCGACGCGCTGTGCCATGTCACGTTCGAGGGCTGGCTGTACAACGGCCACCCGGCCGCCGGGATCACCTCACAGGGCGCCGCGGTCCATGGCATCGAGGCGGTCAAGGACGGCCTTGTCGGCCGCGGGGTCCTGCTCGACATCCCCCGGCTACGGGGTGTGTCCTGGCTGGAGCCCGGCGAGCACGTGCTCGGCGAGGACCTCGAAGCCGCCGAGCGGGCCCAGGGGGTGGCCGTCGGTGCTGGCGACATCCTGCTGGTCCGCACCGGCCACCCCCGGCGCCTGGCCGAGCTGGGCCCGTGGGACACCGCCGCCGCCAGGGCAGGGCTGCACCCGACCGCGATGGCGTTCGTCGCCGAGCGGCGGGTGGCCGCGTTGGGCTCCGACGGCAACAGCGACACCGCGCCGAGCACGACCGAAGGCGTCACCTTCCCCATCCACGTGCTGGCGATCAACGCCATGGGACTGCGTCTCCTGGACTACCTGCAGCTGGAGGACCTGCGCCAGGCATGTCAGGTCGCCCGGCGTTGGGAGTTCCTGTTCATGGCCGCGCCGCTGCGGATCCTCGGCGGGACCGGTTCCCCCCTCAACCCGATCGCGGTCCTGTAGTGCCTTCGGCCCCTGCCCGGAGAGCGCTGCCGTGTCGAAGGGCCCTGTGACAGGGAGGTCGTCGGGCGCCATGACGCTTGAGCCCGGTGCCGGGAAGCACGACCCCACGAGCGCCGCGGACCGAGCGGCCGAACGACCAGGCGGAATCGTTGGCGAGTCTCGCTGGCCGATGGCGGGCGTCGTCCTGGCCGCGATGGTCCTCACCTACCTGCTGCCGGAGGACCTACGGCTGGGTCCGAGGTGGGTCCTCCCGCTCATCGAGGGCCTGCTGCTCGTCGCCGTGGTCGTCGGCGACCCGGGCCAGATCACGCGCCGCTCGGCGCTGTTGCGGGGTCTCTCCATCGGGCTCGTGGCCGTGCTCGTGTTCGATGCACTGTTGACGACGGGCCTGCTCATCGACGACCTGCTCAAGGGCGGCCCGGAGACGAACTCGGCCAGCGCCCTGCTGTCGGCGGGCGCGACCGTGTTCGTGTCCAACAACATCGCGTTCTCGCTGCTGTTCTGGGAGCTCGACAGCGGCGGCGCGGCGGCCCGCGCGCACCATCCGCCGCGCCACCCCGACCTGGCGTTCCCGCAGCAGCTGAACCCCGATCTGGCGCCGGCCGGCTGGCGGCCCCGGTTCATCGACTACCTGTACCTGGGCTTCACCAACGCGCTCGCGTTCAGCCCAACCGACACCATGCCACTGGTGCCCTGGGCCAAGATCGCCATGGCGGTCCAGTCGATGATCTCGCTTGCCATCCTCGGCCTCGTGGTCGCAAGAGCCGTGAACGTGTTCACCTAACTGGCCGACAGCGGAACGCCCGTTCCGGTTGCTGAAATCTGGGCGGTCGATAGGATCTGTGCCTAAGGTCAGGGAATGTGTGCTCGGGGCCCCGGAGGGGGCCTGGTCCCCCAGGGGCCGCGCTCGGCAGGATCAGCTCGGCGGCCCCGAGTACGCCAATCTGTTCCACCCCCGCCGTCTGAAACCGTCCCTGCTCTGGTCATTCGCTGAACAGCCGGTGCCAGGAGCAGCGTTTACGGGTTGTCAGCCGTTACGTCGATGGACGGCTGCGTGCGAGGCAGATCGAAGGTGGAAACCAGCTCGTAGGCCGCATCCCAGCCACGCTCGATACCGAGCTCGCGCTTGACCAGCTCCCACTCCTCGTCGGTCACTCCCAGCATGTTCACGGCCTTCCAGGCCAACGTGGTCGCCCGGTCGAGCTGCCGCAGCGCTGCACTGATGGCCGGACCTTGAATCTCCAGCACCGCGATGGCGGCGTTCACCTCGGTCAGGACCTCGACCGGCACCAGATCGGTAAGCCTCTGCGGCTCAGTCATGGCAGCACCTCCGTAAGAAGAACCGCCGACCGGACGAGGACGTTTCGCCCGTCCCTGACCCGGGCTCGACGGGCAAGTCCGGCAAACCAGGCGAACGCCCTCTGAAATCACCCCGGAAGTGTGATGCCCGGACCTCGGGGGCCGGGCATCATGTTGGCCGTCGGACGAGGGACAAGAGGGACAAGGGGTGAAGCCGGTGACCGATCAGATCTCCACGTCCAAAGGGGACATCCAGCTCAACCGCAGCCTGGTCGTCGGAGGGGGGGTCCTGGTCGCGCTGGGCGGGCTGATCGGGTTCGCCGGCATGGTGCTGGTCTCCTCCGCCGTCATCTCGGCGACCCGCCAGTGGGTGGACCAGATGGAGCAGCCGCCGAGCGAGATCGCCCGGCGCCGCTGGGAGCAGACCAAGGCCGCCGCCAGCGCCGGCGCCGCCGCCTGGCGCAACGGCCCTTCCAACGGGTAGCCGCTCCCGAGCGCCTCGTTCTCCCCGGTTGCCGCCGGGCGTGGCGATCCGCTCTTCCGGTCGGGCCTCCGGGCCGACCGATCTGCCGGGTCGACGCCATTCGACCTGAACCAACCGGGCAAATAGCTTAGGGTGCTGGTACCGTCCCGGGACGCCGCTTCCCGTGTCCGCGTCCCGGGACGGCTACGCGCCTAGCCGAGGCCGCCCAGGCCCAGGTCAATTTCCAGATTCGCGATCGAGTCGACGATGCGTGAGGGGCAGTAGGCGAACCGCTCGGCGTCGGCCCGGGTCGAGATGCCGGTGAGGACCAGGACGGTCTCCAGGCCGGCCTCCAGGCCGGCGACGATGTCGGTGTCCATGCGGTCGCCGATCATCACCGTGGTCTCGGAGTGGGCGCCGATGGCCCGCAGGGCCGACCGCATCATCAGCGGGTTCGGCTTGCCGACGTAGTAGGGGTGGACGCCGGTCGCCTTGGAGATCATCGCCGCCACCGCGCCGGTCGCGGGCAGCGACCCCTCGCGGGAGGGGCCGATCGGGTCGGGGTTGGTGGCGATGAAGCGGGCGCCGCGCTCGATCAGGCGGATGGCCTTGGTGATCAGCTCGAAGCTGTAGGTCCGGGTCTCGCCCAGGACGACGTAGTCAGGGTCGCGCTCGGACAGGGTGTAGTCGATCTCGTGCAGGGCGGTGGTGAGGCCGGCCTCGCCGATGGCGAAGGCGGTCCCGGCCGGCCGCTGGGTGCTGAGGAACTGGGCGGTGGCCAGGGCCGAGGTCCAGATCCGCTCCGGCGGGAGCGAGATCCCGGTCCGGGCCAGGCGGGCCGACAGGTCGCGTGGGGTGTAGATGGAGTTGTTGGTCAGGACCAGGAACGGCAGCTCGGCCGCCTCGAGGGCCTTGATGAAGCTGTCGGCCCCCGGGATGGGCTCCTCCTCGTGGACGAGCACGCCGTCCATGTCCATGAGGAAGCTCGGGAGGGGGCCGATGTCGGTGGTGGCCATGGCGGTATCGTGCCCTAAGCCGAGGACTTATGCTCTGGGTGATGAGCGCGTCGCCTCCTCCAGAGCCCGGCCCGTCCGGCCCCGGGCAGCCCCCCGGTCCCGGCTCCCCGCCGGTCGACGGCGGCCAGCGGGTGGTGCGGCGCAGCCGCAGCGAACGGGTGATCGCCGGGGTCTGCGGGGGCGTGGGCCGCTACCTGGGCGTCGACCCGGTGCTGCTGCGGATCGCCTTCATCATCCTCGCCCTGGCCAACGGGCTGGGGGTGATCGCCTACGTGGTCTGCTGGGTGGCCATCCCCGAGGAGCGGCCGGACCAGCCGTCGGCCCCGGCCCCCCAGGGGCGGCGGGAGACGGGCCGGCTGGTGCTCGGGGGATCCCTGGTCGTGCTCGGCCTGGTGCTGCTCCTGGACCGGCTCGCCCCCGACCTGGACGAGCTCTTCTGGCCACTCGCGGTGGTCGCCGTCGGGGTCGCGGTCATGCTGGTGGGCTTGCGGCGATGAGGGCGGGCGCACCCGACAGCTCGGCCGGCACGCAGGAGCGCCAGTGACGACCGAGCCGCTGCCGCCGACCGGACCGGCACCGCCGGCCGACCGGCACGGGCCGGCGGCGGCGACGCTGCTGGTGGGGGCGCTGCTGGTGCTGGTCGGGATCGGCGAGCTGACCGTCCAGCTGCCCCAGGGCATCTCGGTCGCGGTCGTGGCCAGCTCCAGGCTCGGCCAGGTCCGGGTGGAGCAGTAGCGATAGCGATGCGTGCGCTCGGGCCACGGCGGGTCGACCGGCTGTCGCTGGTCGTCGGGGTGCTGTTCGTGCTGGCCGGGGTCCTGTTCCTGCTCGACGCGCTCGACGTGTGGCGGCTGTGGATCGACTACCTGGTGCCGCTGGCCCTGATCGTGCTCGGCCTGGTCGTGGTGGCCAGCGCCTGGCCGCTGCGGTCCCGCCGGTCCTGAGCGCTCAGGCGGCCCGGACCAGGCCGGCGGCGATCTCGCCGGCCAGGCCGGCGTTGGCCTCCAGCAGGGCCAGGTTGGCGACCAGGCTGCGCCCGCCGGTGCGCCGGTGCAGCCAGTCCAGCTCGAACGGGGTCCGGGCCTTGCCGAACACGTTGGCGTCGCGGGCCGCGGCCGCGCCCTCGGCGGCCAGGGTGCCCAGCTCCTGGGGGTCCATCGCGGCCGAGGCGGGCGGGTCCTGGCAGAGCACCAGGGCGCCCGGGGTGCCGAGGGCCTGGCGGGCCCGGATCAGCTCCACCACCTGGGCGACGTCGTCGACGACCTGCTCCAGGGGTAGCCGGCCGGTGGCCAGGAACCCGGGGAGCCGGTCGGTGCGGTAGCCGACCAGCTGCACCCCGTGGGTCTCCAGCCACTCGACGGTGGCCGCGGCGTCGGCGACGTGCTTGGGCCCGGAGCAGACGACCGTGAGCCGGGAGCGGGCCAGCTGGGGCAGGTCGGCCGAGACGTCGCCCCCGCCGAAGTGGATGCCGCCGATCCCGCCGGTGGCCATGACCCCGATCCCGGCCTTCTCGGCCGCGAAGGCGGTCGCGGACACGGTGGTGGCCCCGTCGAGGCCGCGGGCGACCACGTAGGGCAGGTCGCGGACGGTGACCTTCCAACGGACCGCCCCCGAGGCCAGGGCCTGCACCTCCTGGGGGTCGGCGCCCACGATGAGCCGGCCGGCGAGCACCCCGATGACGGCCGGCTCGGCGTCGGCCTTGAGGACCGCCGCCTGCTGGGCCTCCGCCGACTCGAGGTTGGCCGGCGACGGCAGGCCCTGGGCGAGCACGCTCGATTCGAGGGCGACGACGGCGGCGGCGTTGGCGATGCGGTCGGCGACGACGATCCGGCTGTCCATGAGCGGTGCGTCCCCTGTGCTGGTCGGGCTGTCACAGCGGTCAAGGGTACCGTGGTCGGCCGCCCGCGGGCAGGGTGGGCCAGGCGCCCCGGGTGGTCACGGCGTCGGCGGCCAGGCGGGTGCCGGCCCTGGCCGCCTCGACCGGGTCGGCCCCGCCGGCCTGGGCGGCCAGGTAGGCGGCGGCGAAGGCGTCGCCGGCCCCGGTCACGTCGACCACGGCCACGGCCGGGGCCGGGACGGGCAGCGGCGGCCGGTCGCCGGCGCAGACCAGCACCCCGGCGGGGCCGCACTTGACCACCGCCGTCCCGACCCTGGCGGCCAGCAGGGCGCCGGCCGCCCCGGGGTCTGGCCGCCCGGCCAGGGTGGCCGCCTCGTCCCGGTTGGCCAGCAGGGTGCCGGCCAGGGCGGCGGCGGCCAGCACGGGCTCGCCGGCCGGCCCGGCGAGCAGCGGCCAGGAGGCGGCGTCGACCACGGCCGGGACCGCGGCCCGGCCGGCCGCCGTGGCCGCGGCCAGGGCCGCCGGCCTGGTCGCCGGGCGCAGCAGCGGGTAGCCGCTGACGAACACGGCGTCGGCGCCGGCCAGGGCGGCGGCCACGTCCGCCTCGGCGAGGTGGAGGTTGGCCCCGGGGTCGGCCACGAAGGTCCGCTCCCCCGCCTCCATCACCACCAGCATGGCCCCGCTGGCCGCCGGCGCCGCCCCCGCCGGGACCAGCTCGACCCCGCGCTCGGCCAGGGCGGCCGCCAGCAGCCGCCCGGCCAGGTCGTCGCCCCGCCCGGCCACCAGCCGCGCCCGCCCCCCGCCGGCCACCGCCCACACGGCCACGTTCGCCGCCGACCCACCCGGCCCCAGCCGCACCGCCCCGGCCACATCGCCCCCCCGGGCCAGCGCCGGCGCCTCCACGACCACGTCCACCATCAGGTCCCCGACGCAGACGAGGAGGGGGGGCGGGGATTGGGGGTCGGGGTCGGGTGGGGTCACCCGGTCTCCCAGAAGTGGGTGTCGACGACGCGCCGGGCGCGGCGGGTGGCGCGGCGGTAGTCCTCGAGGAGCTGCTGGCGGCCGTCCACGCCCATCGCGCTGGCCAGGCGTTCCAGGGCGACCGGGTCGGTGGGCAGCAGGTCCACCGGGCGCCCGGCGACCAGGTAGGCAAGGTTGCGGACGCGCAGGCAGAGCCGGTAGGCGTCGGCCAGCCAGGCCGCCTGGCCGGGCTCGAGGGCGCCCGCCGCGGCCAGGGCGTCCAGGGCGTCCAGGGTGCCCTGGACCCGCACCGCAGGCTGGCCGCCGCCGACCCGGAGCTGGAGCAGCTGGGCGGTCCACTCCACGTCGGCCAGGCCGCCCGGGCCCAGCTTGAGGTGCAGCTTGGCGTCGGCCCCGGCGGGCAGCCGCTCGGACTCGACCCGGGCCTTCATGCGCCGCGCCTCGGCCACGGTCGCCGGGTCGAGCGGGTCGCGGTAGACCCGGGCCGCCGCCGCCACGCAGAAGCGCCCGGCCAGCTCGGCGTCCCCGGCCACCGGCCGCACCTTGATCAGCGCCTGCAGCTCCCACGGCTGGGCCCAACGGTCCCAGTAGGCCAGATAGCTCCCCAGGGTGCGCGACAGCGGCCCGTTGCGGCCCTCGGGACGCAGGTTGGCGTCGACCTCGAAGCAGGTCCCCTCGGGGGTGACGGCCGACAGGCCCTGAAGCAGCTCCCGGACCACCCGGTCGGCGGCCCGGTTGGCGGCCTCCGGGTCGGCCCCGGCGACCGGCTCGTGGCAGAACAGCACGTCCAGGTCGGAGGTGTAGCTGAGCTCGGTCCCGCCCAGCTTGCCCATGGCCAGGACCGCCACCCGCACCGGCGGCGGTCCCGGGCCGGCCTCGCGCATGGCCACGTCCAGCCCGGCCTCCAGGCAGGCGTGGGCGAGCGCGGACAGCTCGGTCCCGACCCGCTCCACCGGCAGGTCGCCGGTGAGGTCGCGCACGGCCACCCGGACCAGCTCGCGGCGCTTGAACCGGCGCAGCCCGTCCCAGGCCGCGGCCGCCTCGTCGTGCCTGGCCACGATCGCGGTCGCCGAGGCGACCAGCTCGCCGGGCTCGCGGACCGCGGCCAGGCGGTGGTGGTCGGCCATGGCCGTGAGGAGCTCGGGGTGGCGGGCCAGCAGGTCGCCGAGCAGCCGCGAGGTGCCGAGGACGGCGCAGAGCAGCTCGGCCGCGGCCGGGTTGTCGCGGACCATCCCGTAGAACGCGGCCCGGTCGCCCAGGGCCTCGGCCAGGACCCGCAGCGCCGCCAGCCCGCCGTCGGGGTCCGGCGCCTCGGCCAGCCAGGGCAGCATCACCGGCAGCATGGCCCGCATGAGCGTGGCCCGCCGCGACAGCCCCGAGGTGAGGGCGCGCAGCGAGGCCATCGCCCGCTCCGGGTTGGCGAACCCGAGGGCGGCCAGCCGCTCGCTCGCCCCCTCCGGGTCGAGCCCGGCCGGGACCGCCCCGAAGGCCTCCAGCAGCGGCCGGTAGAACAGCTTCTCATGCAGGCCGCGGACGGCCACCAGCTGGCGGCGCCGGTCGGCCTCGAACTGCTCCAGGGCGCCGGCCTGCGGCGTGTCCCGGTGGCCGAGGGTGCGGGCCAGCCAGCGCCGCGCCTCCTGCCCGGCCGGGATGGTGTGGGTGCGGCGCTCGTTGGCCAGCTGGAGGCGGTGCTCGACCAGCCGCAGGAACCGGTAGGCGCCGGCCAGCCGGGCGGCGTCGGCCCGGCCCACGAACCCGGCGGCGGTGAGCCGGTCCAGGGCGACCAGGGTCGACCCGGACCGCAGGCCCGGGTCGTGGCGGCCGTGGACCAGCTGGAGGAGCTGCACGGCGAACTCGATGTCGCGCAGCCCGCCCGGGCCGAGCTTGACCTGCCGGTCGCCGCCGGCCCTGGCCTTGGCCGAGGACTCGACCCGGGCCTTCATCCGCCGCACGGCCGCGACCGTCTCGGGGTCGAGCCGCTCCGGGTACACCCGGGCCGCCGCCGCCACGCAGAAGCGCCCGGCCAGCTCGGCGTCCCCGGCCACCGGCCGCACCTTGATCAGCGCCTGCAGCTCCCACGGCTGGGCCCAACGGTCCCAGTAGGCCAGATAGCTCCCCAGGGTGCGCGACAGCGGCCCGTTGCGGCCCTCGGGACGCAGGTTGGCGTCGACCTCGAAGCAGGTCCCCTCCGCGGTCACCGCCGACAGGCCGCGCATCACCCCCCTGGCCACCCGCTCGGCGGCCCGGGCGGCCGCCTCCGGGTCGGCCCCGGGCCGCGGCTCGTGGCAGAACAGCACGTCGATGTCGGACACGTAGTTGAGCTCGCTGCCGCCCAGCTTGCCCATGCCCAGCACGGCCAGGCGCATCGGCGGCGGGTGGTAGCCGGACTCGCCGGCCGCGAGCGGCAGGGCGGCCTCCAGGCAGGCGTCGGCCAGCTCGGCCAGCTCGGCCGCGGTCTCCTCGACCGCGACCTGGCCGGCCAGGTCGCGCACGGCCACCCGCAGCAGCTCGCGGCGCTTGAACCGGCGCAGCCCGTCCCAGGCCGCGGCCGCCCCCTCGGCCTCGGCGACCACGGCGATGGCCTCGGCGACCAGCTCGGCCCGGGGCCGGGGGGCGGCGAAGCGCCGGCCGTCGGCCAGCCGGTCGGCCTCGGTGGGGTGGGTGGCCAGCCAGACCCCGAGCGACCGGCTGGCCGCGACCAGGGGGACGAGGCGGCGGCGGAAGCCGAGGCGGCGCCGGAGCAGGGCGGTGAAGCCGGCCGGGTCGGGGTGGGCGGCGGCCAGCGCGGCCAGGGCCCTGGCCGCCAGCTGGGGGGCGGCGCTGGCGGCGATGTCGGCCCGCAGCCGGTTGCCGCCGGGGGCGGCGGCCGGCGGCCACGCCCCCAGGCGCTCCAGGTCGGCCGCGGCCGCCTCCGGCTCCTCGAAGCCGAGCCGGGCCAGGGCGGTCAGGGACACGGAGCTGCCTAGAGCAGCGGCAGGTAGCGCTCGCGCTCGAACGGGGACACGTACCGCTGGTAGCTGTCCCAGTCGCGGTGCTTGTTGCGCAGGAAGTACTCGAAGACGTGCTCGCCCAGGGCCTCGGCGACCAGCTCGGAACGCTCCATGGCGGTGAGCGCCTCGTGCAGGTCGACCGGGAGCGAGCGGATGCCGGCGGCGCGCAGCTCGGCCTCGGTCATCTCCTGGAGGTTGTCCCCAGCCTCGGGGGGCAGCTCGTACTCCTCCTCGATGCCCTTCATGCCGGCGGCCAGCAGGACCGCGAAGGCCAGGTACGGGTTGGCCGCCGGGTCGGGCGAGCGGACCTCGACGTCGACCCGGTCGGACCGGTAGCCGCCCACCCTGACCATGGCCGAGCGGTTGCGCTGGGCCCAGCAGACGCGGGTGGGGGCGTCGTAGCCGGGCACCAGCCGCTTGTAGGAGTTGATCCACTGGTTGGTCACGGCGGTGTACTCGGAGGCGTGGGTCAGCAGGCCGGCGATGAAGCTGCGGGCCGTCTTGGACAGGTTGGCCTCCTGCCCGGGGTCGTAGAAGGCGTTGCGGTCGCCCTCGTACAGCGACAGGTGGGTGTCCATGCCCGACCCGGCCACCCCCTCGCGCGGCTTGGGCATGAAGGTGGCGTGCAGGCCCTGCTCGAGGGCGGCCTCCTTGACCACCAGGCGGGCGCTCATGACGTTGTCGGCCATGGTCATGGCGTCGGCCTCGCGCAGGTCGATCTCGTGCTGGCTGGGGGCGATCTCGTGGTGGGACTGCATGACCGAGATGCCCATCCGCTCCAGCATGGCGATGGCGATACGGCGGAAGTCCTGGGACAGATCGAGTGCGGTCTGATCGAAATAGGAGCCGATGTCCAGCGGCCGGCCCGTCTCGGCGTCCCCGAACAGGAAGAACTCCAGCTCGGGCCAGGCGTAGACGGTGAAGCCGCGGTTGGCCGCCCGTTCCAGGTTGCGCCGCAGCACCCAGCGGGGGTCGCCGTCGAACGGCTGGCCCTCGGGGGTCAGCACGTCGCAGAACATCCGGGCCACCCCGCCGTCGCCACGGCCCGGCAGCACCTGGAAGGTGCCCGGGTCGGGCTTGGCCACCATGTCGGCCTCCTGGACCCGGGCGTAGCCCTCGATGGCCGAGCCGTCGAACTCCATGCCCCGCTCGAAGGCGCCCTCCAGCTCGGCCGGGGTGATGGCGAACGACTTGAGGAACCCGAGCACGTCGGTGAACCACAGGCGGATGAAGCGGACGTCGCGGTCCTCGACCGTCCGGAGCACGTATTCCTGCTGCTTGTCCATAGTGCGCGATGCTATCAGCCACCGCCCGCAAGCTCGGCCCGCTGCTACCCTTGGGGTCATGGAGCGGCTGCGGCTCGCGGGGGCGCAGATCAACCCGGTCGTCGGGGACCTGGACGGCAACGTCGAGCGGGTGCTGGCCGCCTACGCCGACGCCGCCGGGCTCGGCGCCCACCTGGTCGTCTTCCCCGAGCTGGCCGTCTGTGGCTACCCGCCCGAGGACCTGGTCTTCAAGCCGTCGTTCCTGGCCGCCAGCCGGGCCGCCGTCGAGCGGGTCGCCGCCCAGGTCGGCGAGGCCGCGGCCGTGGTCGGGTTCGTGGAGCCGACCCACGCCGGCCCGGCCAACGCCGCCGCCCTCTGCCACCGGGGCCGGGTCCTGGGCGTCTACCGCAAGGTGCTGCTGCCCAACTACGGGGTGTTCGACGAGGAGCGCTACTTCGTGCCCGGCGACGAGGTGCTGCTGGCCGGCTTCGGGCGGGTCGAGGTGGCGGTGACCATCTGCGAGGACCTGTGGTTCCCCTGGGGGCCGATGGCCACCGCGGTGGCCGCCGGGGCCGAGGTGGTGGTCAGCCTCAACGCCAGCCCCTACCGGCTGGAGAAGGGCGAGCGCCTCCACCCCATGCTGGCCACCAGGGCGGCCGACCACGGCGCCCACCTGTTCTACGTCGCCCAGGTCGGCGGCCAGGACGAGCTGGTCTTCGACGGCCAGAGCGCCTACTTCGACCCCCAGGGGCGGCTGCTGGCCAGGGCCGGGGCGTTCACCGAGGAGCTGCTGGTGGTCGACCTGGCCCTGGAGGAGGGGGCGACGGCCCGGCTCTCGGAGCGGCCCCGGCGGGCCCCGGCCACCGACCCCCGCCCCGCCCTGGCCGTCAGCCGGGTGCGGGTCAGCGAGCGGCTGGACGACCCCGGCCCGCCGGTGGAGCACCGCCTGACCCCGCCGCTTCCGCCCGAGGAGGAGGTCTACCGGGCCCTGGTCTGCGCCACCCGTGACTATGTGACCAAGAACGGCTTCGACACCGTCCACATCGGCCTGTCCGGCGGCATCGACTCGAGCCTGGTCGCCGCCGTGGCCGCCGACGCCCTGGGTCGCGAGCGGGTCGTCGGGGTGGCCATGCCGTCCAGCTTCTCCTCCAGCCACAGCCTGAGCGACGCCAGGGCCCTGGCCGCCAACCTCGGCATCCGGCTGCTGACCCTGCCCATCGCCGAGCCGGCCGAGGCCCTCCTGGGCGTGCTCAAGGAGCCGTTCGCCGGCACCGAGCCGGGCCTGGCCGAGGAGAACCTCCAGGCCCGGGTGCGCGGCACCCTGCTCATGAGCCTGTCCAACAAGACCGGCAGCCTGGTCCTGACCACCGGCAACAAGTCGGAGCTGGCGGTCGGCTACTGCACCCTGTACGGCGACATGGCCGGCGGGTTCGCGGTCATCCGCGACGTGCCCAAGACGCTGGTGTACGCCCTGGCCCGCTGGCGCAACGGCGCCGGCATGGTCATCCCCCAGCCGGTGCTGGACAAGCCGCCCTCGGCCGAGCTGCGCCCCGGCCAGCTCGACACCGACTCGCTGCCCCCCTACGAGGTCCTCGACCCGATCCTGGAGGCCTACATCGAGGACGACGCCAGCGTCGACGAGCTGGTCGCCAAGGGGTTCGACCGCGACACCGTGGCCGAGGTCGTGCGCCTGGTCGACGGGGCCGAGTACAAGCGCCGCCAGGCCCCGCCGGGGCCCAAGATCACCGGCCGCTCCTTCGGCAAGGACCGCCGCCTGCCGATCACCAACCGGTTCCGCGGCGCGACGCATCCGGCCCGCTGATCGGGCACACTAGGGGTGTCCAGGAGACCCGCGCAGCGGGCTTCGAGGAACTCTTCGAGGAGGCCGCCATGCCGGTGACCCCTGCCGACCTCGCCGTCTGGAAGCAGCGGCGGGAACGGTTCGTGATGCTGACCGCCTACGACGCCCTGACCGCGCGCGTGCTCGACGAGGCGGGCGTCCCGTTGCTGCTGGTCGGCGACTCGGTCGGCAACAACGTGCTCGGGTATGACACCACCATCCCGGTGACCATGGAGGAGGCGCTGGTCTTCACCGCCGCGGTCGCCCGCGGGGCCTCCGAGGCCCTGGTCGTGGCCGACCTGCCCTTCGGGGCCTACCAGGCGTCGCCCGTCCAGGCCGTCGGCAACGCCGCCCGGCTGGTCAAGGCGGGCGCCAACGCGGTCAAGCTGGAGGGCGGGCGCCGCTCGGCCAAGGCGGTACGGCGGATGACCCAGGCCGGCATCCCGGTCATGGGGCACCTCGGCTACACCCCCCAGTCGGCCAACGCCTTCGGCCGCAAGGTGGTCAGGGGCCGCGGTGCCGAGGGCGACGAGCTGCTGGCCGACGCCCTGGCCCTCCAGGACGCGGGCGTGTTCGCCATCGTGCTGGAGGCGGTCCCGGCCGAGCTGGGGACGCGGATCACCGAGGCCGTCGAGGTGGCCACCATCGGGATCGGCGCCGGGCTCGGCGTCGACGGCCAGGTGCTGGTGATCACCGACCTGCTCGGCCTGACCCCGGACCCGACCCCGCGCTTCGTCAAGCGCTACGCCGACCTGCGGGCCGTGATCACCGAGGCGGCCGGCCGGTTTGCCAAGGACGTCGCCGAGGGCCACTATCCGGCCCCCGAGCACCAGTACCACTGACCCGGGGCCAACCGCGTCCGTCGATTTCCGGATCGTTGCCGGAACAACTAGATTCCGGCCCGTGTTGTGGGGGCAATGTGCCCGAGCACCTGTCCCGAGGAGGAGACAACCATGACCGAGCAGGTCGGTACGACCCCCGGAAGTCGCGTCGTCGACGGCCGCGTGGTCCCCGAGGTCGGCGTCTGGGAGATCGACCCGTCCCACCAGGCCTTCGAGTTCGTGGCCCGGCACCTGATGGCCAGGGTGCGTGGCCGGTTCCCGGGTGTGACCGGTGCCGCCACCATCGCCGAGCGGCCCGAGGACTCCACGCTGGAGATCGAGATCGACGCCAACACCATCGACACCAAGGACGAGACGCGCGACGCCCACATGCGGTCGGACGACTTCTTCGGGGTCGAGGAGCACCCGAAGATCACCTTCCGCAGCACCGGGGTGCGGCCCGGTGACGGCGAGAACGAGTGGAAGGTCGACGGCGACCTCACCATCCGCGGCAACACCCGCCCGGTCACCGTGGACCTCGAGTTCCTCGGTTCCGGCCTCGACCCCTGGGGCAAGACGCGGATCGGCTTCTCCGGCGTGGTGCCGGAGGTCGACCGCGAGCAGTGGGGCCTGGTCTGGAACTCGCCCCTGGAGACGGGTGGCTTCGTGCTCGGCAAGCACGTGCGCCTGGAGATCGAGGCCGAGCTGATCAAGAAGTCGTAGCGGCGGCCCCAGAGGGGGCCCGGCCTTGTCGGCGCCGGACGGTGAAGCGTGAGCCGTCCACCCCGGCGACCCGCTCGACCCGGTCGGGCAGGCCGAGGGAGGTGCCGCGGGCGTCGAGGACGTGGCGCACGGCTCAGCCGGAGCGGAGGGTCCGGAATTCGCCCTCCTCGTAGCGGGCCAGGACGAACACCAGGTCGGCCAGGCGGTTCAGGTAGCGGACGACCTCGCCGTCGGCCAGCATCCCGGCCCGCTCCATGGCCACCGTCTGCCGCTCGGCCCGGCGGATCACGGTGCGGGCGTAGTCCAGGAAGGCCGAGCCGCGCGACTCGCCGGGGACGATGAACTCCTCGGGCATGCGGGTCCTGGCGACGTACTCGTCGATGGCCACCTCGAGGTCGTCGACCATCTCGGCGGTGACCTTGGTCGAGCCGGGGGTGAGCTTGTGGCTGTTCTCGGTGGCCGTGGCCAGCTCGGCCCCGGCCACGAACAGCTCGCGCTGCAGGCGCAGGACCAGGTCGGCCAGGATGCTGTCGGCGATGAACACCCGGGCCATGCCGAGGGCGGCCACCGCCTCGTCGGTGGTGCCATAGGCCTCGGTTCGCCGGTCGCTCTTGTCGACCCGGCCGCCGTAGAGCAGCCCGGTGGTGCCGTCGTCACCCCGGCGGGTGTAGATCCTCACGGGCCCTCCTCGCGGTCGCCGGCCGCCCGCAGCTCCGCGTTCAGGCGCCGGCGCTTGTCGTCGCCGAGCCGGGAGATGCGCAGGCCGGCGTGGATCTTGTAGCGGCGGTTGATCCCGACGATCACCGCGGTGAACCCCTCCAGGTGGCGGGCCATCCGCAGCGGCCCGGCGTCGACCCCGCGGCAGCCGGCGATCTGGTCGGCCAGCTCCAGCACCAGGCCCCTGGCCGCCGGGTCGTCGCTCGCCACCAGCACGTCGGTGTCGACCTGGCGCTCGGGGTCGGCCAGCAGCCTGGGCGCGGCGTGGTGGAAGGCGGCCACCACCCGGGCCCGCGGCAGCAGGGCCGCGGCCTGCTCGGCGGCGCTGCCCTCGGGCACCTCCAGCATGTAGGGACCCTGCTCGTCCCAGCCCAGCGGGTTGACGACGTCGACCACCACCTTGTCGCCGATGGCGGCGGCCAGGCCGGGCAGCACGTCGGCCTGGCCGGCGAACGGGAAGACCAGGAACACCACGTCGGCCACGGCGGCGGCGTCCGGGTTCGCCACGCCCTCGACCGCCAGGTCGCGGTCGCCGACCAGGTCGGCCACGACCCCGGCGGCCCGCTCCGGGTCGCGGGAGCCGAGCAGCACCCGGTGCCCGGCCAGGCCGAAGCGCAACGCCAGCCCCCGCCCATGGGGCCCGGTACCGCCGAGCAGACCGATCCTGAGCTGGTCGGGCAAGAACACCTCCTGGTCGCGCCCTGCTCCCGGTCCCGGCCCGGTGCCGAACCCGGTCGCGCCGAGGCTACCTCATGGAGATCACGAGCTTCCCTTGGGCGTGCCCCTCTCCCAGGTAGCGGAACGCGTCGGCGGCCTCGGGCAGCTCGTAGGTCCGCTCCACGACCGGCGTCACCGTCCCGGCCTCCAGCAGCTCCTGCAGGGCCACCAGGTCCTGGCGGTCCGGCCTGGAGATGAAGAAGACCACCTTCTGGCTGGCCCGCAGCGAGGCCAGGCGGACCCCGATGATGTGGCCCAGCGGCCCGAGCAGCGCGCTGCCCTTGGGCGCCCCGACCATGACGAACCTTGCCAGCGGGGCGAGCACCTGCCGGCACTCCGGCCACGACCTGCTGCCGGCGACGTCCAGCAGCAGGTGATAGCTGCGACCGGTCCTGGTGAAGTCCTCCCGGGTGTAGTCGATGACCTGGTCGGCGCCGAGCGAGGCGACCATGGCCACGTTCCTGGTGCTGCACACGCCGGTCACCTCCGCTCCCAGCGCCTTGGCGATCTGGACGGCGAAGGTGCCGACCCCTCCCGACGCCCCGTTGATCAGCACCCGCTGCCCTGGCTGGACCCGGCCCCTGTCGCGAAGCCCCTGCAGGGCGGTGAGCGCGGCCACGGGCACGGCCGCGGCCTGCTCGAACGACAGCCTCGCCGGCTTCGCCACCAGCCCATCCTCGGGGACCGCCGCGTACTCGGCCAGGGTGCCGGTGCCCGCGCCGAACACCTCGTCGCCCGGCGTGAAGCGTCCGACGCCTTCGCCGACGGCCGCCACCTCGCCCGCGAGGTCGAGGCCCGGCCGGTCGCGCCTGGGCTTGCGCAGCCCCAGCTGCGCGCGCGCCACCCAGGGAGCTCCCGTCATGGCGTACCAGTCCGCCGGGTTCACCGACGCCGCCTGGACCCGCACCAGGACCTCACCCTCGCCGACCTCCGGCTCGTCGACCTCCCGGAGCTCGAGCACCTCGGGTGGGCCGAACCGGTCCTGGACGATCGCCTTCATGACACGCTCCTCGCCGTCGGGTTCGGTGGAGGAAGGGACAGCGCTGCCCCGGGCGGGCTCGCGTTCGACCGGCGCCGGGTGCCCGTGCGCGACCGAATGCCGTGTCGGGACTGTGGATCACCGCCGACCCACCTCCTCGCGATGGGCTACGCTCCCCCACCGGGGGACCCGGCGTCGACCCCGGGGGGGTCCGGTGCGGGGCGAGGTGGGTTGGGCTCGGTCGCTGGGCTGGACGGGGACGCGGGCTGGGGCTCAGCCGGTGGGCTGGGCTGCGGCGGCGGGAACCAGGGCGGCGGTGACGGTGGCGCCGGGTGGGACCTGGGCGCTCGGGCCGAGGAAGGAGCCGGTCACCCGCGCGCCGGCGCCCACCACGGCGCCGGGCCCGACCACCGACCTGGCCACCACCACGCCGGCCGCGACCGTGGCGCCGGTGTCGATGACCACCGGGCCGGCCAGCACGGCTGCCGGGTCGACCTCGGCCCCCCCGGCGAGGAGGACCGGGCCGCCCCCGACCGTCCGGCGCAGCCGGCCAGAGGGCAGGGCATAGGGCCAGCGGCCGCTGAGCAGGCCGGCCGAGACGGCGAGCAGGCGGGGCAGGGTGCCGGCGTCGGCCACCGGGCCCCGGAAGGGGAGACCGGCAAGCCGGCCGCGGTCCAACAGGGGCCCGAGCACGCGTCCGCTCAGGGTGGCCGGACCCGGTTCCAGGTCGCACAGGAGGCCGGCCCGGAGCGCGTAGGCGCCGGCCGAGTCCCACGGCCCCGCCGGGTCGCGAACCACCCGGCCCCCGGCCGGCGCCGGCCCCTCTCCCGCCCCGGCGGCCGCTCCTGGCCCCTTCCCCGGCGGGGGGTGGCAACCGGGTGGGTCGGCGGCCGTCGCCTCCAGGCGTAGGCCGAAGGGGTCGGGGCCGGCCGGGATCAGGCCGGCGGCCATGGGGGCGCCGGAGCGGTCCAGGAAGGCGGCCAGGTCGGCCAGGTCGGCGGGGTCGACCACGTGGTCGGCGGCGGTGACCAGCACCGGGTCGTCGCCGTCGCCGAGGAGGCCGAGCCGGGCGGCGTTGACCAGCCCGCCGCCGGTGCCGAGCAGGACCGGCTCGGCCACCACCTCCACCCCGGGCCGGCCGGCGAGCCGGGCGACCAGCTGGTCGGCGCCGTGGTGGGCGTTGACCACCACCCGGGTCGCGCCGGCCCGCCGCAGGGCCTCGACGGCCAGGTCGACCAGCGGCCGGCCGGCCGGGGCGAGCAGCGGCTTGGGGGTGACCCGGGTCAGCGGCTCCAGCCGGGTCCCGGCCCCGGCGGCCAGGCAGACCCCGATCACCGCGGCGGCGCGTCCGGCGCGATCCCGGCCCAGCCCGGTCCCCCGCCGAGCCGGCCCAGCAGCCGCTCCAGCGCCGCCCCCCCGGCGCCGGAGGCCGGGTCGGCGTCCAGGACCAGGGCCGGCAGGTCGAGCCGGTCGAGCCCGGCGGTGGCCGCCGGGAGGGCGGCGGGCGGAACCAGGACCAGGGCCCGCCAGGCCCAGGGCTGGTCGGCCGCGGCCCGCAGGGCCACCGGGGCCAGCTCGCCCAGGCCCACCAGCACCGGCCGGCCGAGCCCGGCCCGGGTCCGGACCTGGTCCAGGTCGTCGACCAGGTCGAGGAACCCCGGCCCACCGGGCCCCCGCCCCCACCCCGGCCGCCCGCTCAGGTCGGGAACGACCGCCCGCCCGAACCGGGTCAGCGCCCGGGCCGCCCCGCCGGCCTCGGGCCCGGCGGAGCCCGGGTCGGGCTGGAGGACCAGGAACGTCCAGGGACCCTGGCCGGGGAGCTCGGTGACCGGGACCTGGGTGCCGTCGGGCAGCAGGAGGAGCACGCCGGTCAGTTGCGGCCGGGGTCGACGGCCGGGGTGGTGAGGAACCAGTCCTCGGGGACGTGGTAGCGGGGGCCCTCGGCGGTCTGCTCGACGACCACGTCGGGCGGCATCGCCGCCACCCCGAGCAGCCCCAGGACCCCCTCGTGGGCGGCGGCGGACAGCCGCACCACCCCGGCCGGCCCGCCGGCCGCGAAGCCCTCGCCCTCCCGCAGCCCGGTGGCCTGCCGCAGCTGGCCGATCCGCTCGACCCCGACCACCTCGCGGAGCTCGGCCAGGTCGACCGGCGGCGCCTCCAGCCACTGCGGGCTCGCCCCGAAGGCGTCCTGGAACCCCTCGCTGGCCAGGCGGAGCAGGACGGTGATGCGAACCGCCGGCGACACCGGCGGGTTGCTCGGCAGGTCCATGCCAGCAGCTTGCCACAACCGGGCCAGTCCGGACGAAGGAGGGACGGGGCATCCAGGAGCCGCCAGGATGCCCCAACTCAATTTTGGTGACTCAGCGTGGAAGGCACCTGACGTCCGATTTGTGAGGCTAAATGGGATTACGCAAAGGGAATGAACCACAGTACGCAAACGGCATATTTATCGGCCGCGAGCGCTGCAGGAGTATCCCGAGTTGTTCTAGGGGACCGTGTCGGCTGTGCCGTGCAGTAGCGCTCGGCGAACTGCGCGGGCCGTCGTAGCTGTGGACGAGCCAAGGAAATCAGCGCCGGCGCTCGTCCAGCCTGGGGGGGAACCGACCGTGGCTGAATTCCGGCAGATGCATGGCACGGCTCACAGGACCTGTCCGCGGCGTCGGGGCCAACTCGTCGTGCTCATCCTGTTGGGCGCCCTCCTTGGGACCGCACTGCCAACGATCGATGCGGCCGCCGCCGCAACGCCGGCGTTCGTGCAGGTGAAAGCCAAGGAAATTACGTCCGGCACCACCAACAGCCTGGCGTTCAACAGCGCCAACACGGCTGGCAACCTGATCGTCGTGTACGCGATCTGGAGCAACACCGGCTCGGTCACCGTGTCAGACAGTCGGGGTAACGCCTACGCCACCGCGGCCACCCGCACCACCTGGGGAGGCACCTCGAGCGCCCAAGTCTTCTACGCCAGGAACATCGCCGCCGGCACCAATACCGTGACCGTCACCCATGCCACCGCCGTCAACTCCTTCAGTACCATCTACATCCACGAGTACTCGGGAATCGACAAGTTCGACCCTGTCGATGTCACCAAGTCGGCAATTGGGACCGGCAGGACCATGAACAGCGGTTCGGTGACCACAACCAACGCCGCGGATCTGCTCTTCGCGGCCGGTGCGTCGAACGCCTCGGTCACCGGCGGCGGCACCGGGTACACGACCCGGAGCACCGCGTTCGGCAACCGCACGCAGGACCGGAAGGTGACCACGACCGGGTCCTACAATGCGACCGGGACCCAGAACGGCGCCGCCTGGGTCATGCAGCTGGTGGCCTTCAGAGCCGACCCTGGCACGGGAGACACCACTGCCCCGACCGTCTCGGTGACCGCCCCAGCGGCCGGCGCGACCGTCTCGGCAACCACGACGGTCACCGCGAGCGCCGCCGACGACGTCGGGGTTGCCGGCGTCCAGTTCCTCGTCGACGGCGCCAACCTCGGCGCGGAGGACACGACCGCGCCTTACTCAGTCTCCTGGGACACGACCGGCGGGACCAACGGCTCGCACAGCCTGAGCGCACGGGCCCGCGACGCCGCCGGTAACGCTGCCACCTCGGCGGCCGTGACCGTGACGGTCGCCAACGGCACCGGGGGACCGTCCGGCCTCGCCGCGGCGTATGCCTTCGACGAAGGGGCGGGCACCACCGCGGCCGACGCCTCCGGACACGGCTTGACGGGCACGCTCAACGGCGGCGCCACCTGGAGCGTCGGGAAGTACGGCACGGCGGTCAACCTCGACGGCAACGACGACCTCGTGAACCTCGGCAACCCGACCGGCCTGCAGCTCACCGGGAGCATGACCGTCAGCGCCTGGATCAACTCGGCCGCGTTCCCCCCTGATGACGCGGCGATCATTTCGAAGCGGGCCGGCACCGAGGTCGGATACCAGCTCGACACGACCACGGACCGGGGTCCCCGGGCCATCGGCTTCAAGCTCACCAGCAGCTCCGGGACCAACATGGTGCGCTACGGCGCGACCACGTTGCAGCTGGACACCTGGTACCACGTCGCCGGCGTCTACGATGCGACGGCGCGCACCATGAACGTGTACCTCAACGGCCAGCTCGACAATGGCAGCCTCGTGGGAACGGTCACCGCGTCCCAACAGAACTCCGCCAACAACGTGAACATCGGCCGGCGCGGCACCTCGGGGTACGCCTTCAACGGGCGCATCGACGACACCCGCGTGTACAACCGCGCCCTCAGCGCCTCCGAGATCCAGACCGACATGGCGACCGCGCTCAGTCCCGGCGGGTCGTCCGACGCGACGCCACCCACGGTGTCGATCAGCGGCCCGGCCAACAACCAGCAGGTCAGCGGGATCGTGAACGTCACCGCCGCGGCGAGCGACAACGTCGGGGTGACCGGCGTGCAGTTCTACGTCGACGACACGAGCACCGGGCCGGAGGACACGACGGCGCCGTACGGCCTCGCCTGGGACACCCGGACGCTGCCCAACGGGTCGCACAAGATCACCGCCCGCGCTCGCGACGCTGCCGGCAACGCGACCGTGTCGACGGCGGTGACGGTGAATGTCGCCAACACCGCCCAGTTCCAGAACGAGGTGCTGGCGACCGGCTTCGACCTGCCGACCGCCATTGAGTTCCTTCCCGACGGGCGCATGCTGGTGGTCGAGCTGCAGGGAAGGATCAAGGTACTGCCACCCCCCTACACGACCCCTGACCCGACCCCGTTCCTGCAGTTGACCAACATCGGGACCGCCGGGGTCCAGCAGGGCATCTACGACATCGTGCTGGACCCGAACTTCAGCACCAACCGCTTCTACTACATCTTCTACACGCTCGGGTCGCCGAACCATGACCGGCTGTCACGGTTCACGGCCAACTCGACGCTCACCGGCACGGTCGCCGGCAGCGAGCAGGTGCTCTACGAGGACCCCCAGGACGCCAACGCCGAGCACCACGGGGGCGCCCTGAACTTCGGCAACGACGGCAAGCTCTACTTCACCACCGGCGAGCACTTCGATGCGGCCGTCGCCCAGTCGCTCAGCAGCCCGCGCGGCAAGATCCACCGCATCAACAAGGACGGGACCGTCCCCAACGACAACCCGTTCTTCGACGGCACGGGCCCCAACGTCGACTCCATCTGGGCGCTCGGCCTGCGCAACCCGTACCGGGCCTCCTACGACGCGCCGACCGGTCGGCTCTTTGTCGGCGATGTCGGCGGCAACAACAACGCGACGGCCAAGGAAGAGGTGGACCTCGGCGTCGCGGGCGCGAACTACGGCTGGCCCAACTCCGAGGGAGCGTGCCCAGCGCCCTGCACGAGCCCGATCTACTCCTACCCGCACAACGGTCGCGACGCCGCCGTCACCGGCGGGTTCGTCTATCGCGGGAACCAGTTCCCCAGCGACTATGTCGGCAGCTACTTCTTCGCCGACTACACCCAGAACTGGATCCGGCGGCTCACCTTCGACGCCAACGGGAACGTTAGCGGCGTCTTCAACTTCGAGCCGATCGACGGCTCGGTCGACGGCCCGTACGGCGACATCGTCTACCTCACCGAGGGCACGGACGGCGCGCTGTACTACGTCGACCTCGGATACTCCGACATCAGCGGCACCTTCGGCGTGAGCAAGATCCGCAGGATCCGCTTCTCGGGGGCGAACCAGGCCCCGGTGGCGTCCGCCTCGGCCAACCCGACCGCGGGACCGGCGCCCCTGGCGGTCGACTTCTCGAGCGCCGGGTCGGTCGACCCCGAAGGCCAGCCGTTGGCCTACTCGTGGACCTTCGGGGACGGCGCGACCTCCACCGCCGCCAACCCGACGCACACCTACACCCAGGCGGGCCAGTACACGGCCAGGTTGTCGGTCTCCGACGGCGTCAACGCCACCCTCTCGATCCCGTTGCCCATCAGCGTGGGAAACAAGCCGGCGGCGACAATCCTGTCGCCCCAGGATGGGAGGACGTTCCAGGCCGGGGACGTGATCTCCTTCAGCGGCGACGCCACCGATACCGAGGACGGCACGCTTCCGGCCAGCGCGTTCACCTGGAACATCGACTTCCTGCACGAGAGCCACGTGCATCCGGGTGTCCCGGTGACGGGGGTGAAGAGCGGCAGCCTCACCATCCCCACGTCAGGGCACGACTTCAGCGGCAACACCCGCTACCGGATCGCGCTGACGGTGACCGACTCCGACGGCCTGACCACGACCCAGACGGTCACCATCTATCCCCAGAAGGTGAACCTGACCTTCAACACCGTGCCCAGCGGCCTCACGCTGTTCCTGGACGGGATCGCCAGGGTCGAGGGGTTCGTCTACGACACCCTGGTCGGCTTCACCCACACGATAGAAGCACGCGACCAGGGTTCCGGGTCGACCGCCTACACCTTCCAGTCATGGTCGGACGGTGGCGCCAGCCAGCATCAGATCGTCGTGCCGAGCGCGCCGCAGACCTACACGGCGACCTTCGCCGCGGCGCCCGCGCCCGCCACCCCGGCCTTCCTCCAGGTGAACAGCGCCACGCCCCAGAGCCCGCAGAGCACGGTGACCACACCCTTCGTCCAGGCCCAGACCGCGGGCAACCTGAACGCCGTGGCCATCGGCTGGAACGAGTCGGTCGGCAACATCACCCAGGTGCGGGACAGCGCGGGCAACACCTACCAGGCCGCGACCACCGTCGCGCGGGGCAGCAACCTCAGCCAGGCGGTGTACTACGCCAAGAGCATCCAGGCGAGCGCCGCCGGCGCCAACACCGTGACGGTGACCTTCGACAAGGCGGTGACCTACGCCGACATCCGCATCCTCGAGTACAGCGGCCTGGACAAGGTCAGCCCGCTGGATGTGGCCAGCTCGGCGGCGGGCAGCGTCGCCCTCGCCAGCAGCGGGCCCGCCACCACCAACTTCGCCAAGGAGCTCCTGCTCGGCGTCGGGATGACCAGCGGCGTCTTCACCGGCGCCGGGACCGGCTACACGAGCCGCATCATAACCAAACCCGACGCCGACATCGCGGAAGACCGCATCGTCCCGAGCGTCGGCGCCTACAGCGCGACCGCCCCGCAGAACGGCACCTGGGTCATGCAGATGGTCGCCTTTCGGGCGGCGGGGCAGTAGGCCGCCTGGTTGCCGGTCACAAAGGCGGGTAGCGGGCGGGCTTCGGTTGGCCGGTGGCTGCGGGGGGGCTCACCGTCCAACCCAGCCACGACCCCGGAGCCGCAGCGGAGAACGTCCTCGGGATCCTGGCCCGCCTCGATGGATCTCGGCCCGTCCGTCGCCGCGCCTAGCGCAGCTCCCGCGAATGGCGTAATGGGACTTTGGTACGCCTGCGCGGTCACGCGGAGTCCCGGATCGCCCAAGCTGAACCGGTTCGCCACCGTGCACCGTGCGGCGGGAAACCGACAGGCTGCAGGAGTGGCGACCTAGGAGGGCCACCGGGTTAGGGCTGCGCCACCCCCCGGAGGCGCAGAGACCGTCTCTGTGGCCCTCCCCCCTCAAGCTTTCCATGTGCGGGTCCGTAACGGCGGCAGCCTCATCGGCGGTCCTTTGAAGGTCGGTGGTGGGTGTGGTTCCCCGAGCACCCCTGGTGGGATGCCATCGGCCCCCGGGGACCAGGATGGACGAGCCCACCTGGTCCGGTCCGGGCTACGACCCCGGGGATAGGGATGCTCCCGGGGCCGTAGCATCCTGAACGTGAATCCCGGGTGTTAGGCGGCGGGTTGGAGGGTGACCTGGTGGCGACCAGCGCGGCCGGCATCGCCCGGCCCGAGGCGCCCAGGATGTCGGCGGCGACCGAGTCGAGCTTGATCCCAGCGTCCTCCAGGGTCTTCTGGATCCGCTGGCACTCCGCGCTGTGGGCCTGGATCAGCCGCTTGCGGTAGCGGGTCAGGTCCCGCAGCTCGCGGATCGGGGCTGGGGACACAAAGCTGCCCCGCAGCAGCCCATGCTCCAACAACTCCGCCAACCAGGCGGCATCGCCGACGTCGGTCTTGCGGCCGGGCAGGATCCTGCTCGTGGCGGGCGTTGACCAACGGCAGCTCCAACCCGCGTTCCTCCAGCACATACCGGCAAGGCTTCCAGTACTGCCCGGTCGCCTCCATCACCACCTGAGTGATGCCCTCGGCCTGCAGCCAGTCGGCCAGCGCCTCCAGGCTGGAGGTGAACGTCGGGTAGGTGCGGACCTCCTGGCGGCGTCGTCCCCGACCCCACCGACGCCGGCAGCATCAGGGACGCGGACGCAGGCCACCACCTCGTCCTTGCCGACTCCAGCGCCGCGGCCCGCTCCACGAGCAGCTCCACCGCCTGCCACCACCTACCGGGTCGCCTGTGCTGGTTGCGCCCGGCAGGGCCAACCGAGGAAACGATGCTGAAACGCGTGCTCGCAGCGGACAGTTCGTGGTGCCGGGAAGGCCCCGCATCAATCTCAGACACGGGCTCGCACGCACCAAGGAGAGCCGAGCTTGGCCGGGCGTCGCATTCTCATCCCTCGTGGCGGCCAACGGCAATGGGGAACTCAGATGCAGCTGTCTGGCCGGGAGGCCCTGCGAGCTCGGCGGCCCGATGTCCCGGCCATGATGGCGGCATCATGGTTGGGTGTCTTAGCCTCGATCCACCGAGTTGGTGATGCGGCAGTGGCGGGCTGATTGTCACAAGGGTCCCCTGACCAGGGAGAATGACGGCTGCCAAGCGGTCACGATCCCCGGGCCGGAGGACACCTTTTCGATGCCGTCGTCCCACGTGGTGCTGGACCAGGTCAGCGACCGAGTTGCGTGCCGGACCAGTCGACTGCCGGCACGGCTCCTGCAAGGAACCAGAGCAGCAGCGCATTCACCACATCCGGGTTCTCCACGGGCAGGGCGTGGGTGCCCGGAAGCACCGCCAGCCGCCCGTGTGGCAGGACGGCCGCGACGGCAGCCCCGTGCTCCAGCGTCACCTCGTCGCGGTCGCCCTGCAACACCAGCGCGGGCGCGCCGACCACTGAGAGCGAGGCGAGCTCAAGCTCCGGTTCGGTCCTCACCATCTGCAGCGTCTTGGCGAAGACCACCGGGAAGTGCTCCGGGCCATCCGGCGAGACCGGGTCATAGCCGGCCCGCAGGAACCCCATGACCTGGTCGCCGCCCGCAGCGAGCTGATCGACCAGGCCACCGGTCACCTTGCCGGAGGAGTTGTAGTACTGGCCGATCAGCACCAGCCGGTCCACCAGCTCCGGGCGGCGCTGCGCCACCAGCAGGGCCACCACCGCTCCGTCGCTCCATCCCACCAGGTGCGCCCGGCCGTCGACCACCCCCTCGAGGTAGGCCACCGTGTCGTCGGCCATCACCTCGTAGGTCAAGGGACCCTCCACGTCGGGGGTATGGGCGTGGCCCCGACGCTCCGGGGCGTGCACCTTGTAGCCGGCAGCGGCCAGGACCGGCGCCTGCGCCGACCACGATGCGGCCCCCGCGAACGCCCCGTGCAGCAGCACCACCGGGTGGCCCTCACCGCGCACCTCGTGCCAGGTTCGCAGCCCGTTCACGTCCACGTACGCCACCACGACCTCCCGGGTCACAGGGCCACCGCCGGCGCACGTCGCCTGGCTGTTCGCCCAGCAGCCGCGCCGCGCAGGCGAACATGCCTGCTCATGCTCAGCCTGGGTGCACCGTTCCTGTGATGGAGTGATGTTGGTCCGGATAGTGAGAAGGCCCTCTGAGCTGGGAGAATGACGCCTGCCAGAGCTGTCACTCACCCAATCAGAAGGCACTCTCTCGATGGCATCCTCCCATACTCTCGACCTCGACATCGCCTTTGACGACGCCCACGCCGTGGCCAACGCCGGGCTGCTGCTACCGGCCACGCTGGCGCAGCGGCTGGGCATCGAGCAGGCCGCCGATGCGCTCATCGACCTGGGCAACCGGCCCGGCGCGCACCGGCCCGGCCGCAAGCTCCTGACCCTCATCCACTCCATGATCGCGGGTGGCGACTGCATCGACGACGCCGACCTGCTGCGCTGCGGCGCCACCAGCCAGGTGCTCGGCCACCGGGTCATGGCGCCCTCAACCCTGGGGACGTTCCTGCGCTCGTTCACCTTCGGGCATGTGCGCCAGCTCGACCGGCTCACCGAACAACTCCTCACCCGGGCCTGGGCCGCCGGTGCCGGCCCTGGTGATGGGCCGATGACCATGGACCTGGACTCCACCGTGTGTCAGGTGCACGGCTACCACAAGCAGGGCGCCGCCTACGGCTACACCCACACCCTGGGCTACCACCCGCTTGTTGCCACCCGTGCTGACAGCGGTGAGGTGCTGCACGCCCGCCAGCGCAGCGGGCGGGCCAACACCGCCCGCGGCGCGGCCCGCTTCGTCGACGAGCTGGCCGCCCGGGTGCGCCGCGCCGGCGCCAGCGGGGAGCTGACCATGCGCATGGACTCGGGGTTCTGGTCGGCCAAGACCATCCGCGCCTGCCGCCGCCATGGCATTCACTACTCGGTCACGGTCCGCCAGACCACGCCGATCCGAGCCGCGATCGCCGCCATCGCAGAGGACGCCTGGACACAGATCGTCTACCCCGACGGGGGCCTGGCCCAGGTCGCTGAGACCCGCTACCGGGGCGACCGGCTGATCGTGCGCCGCACCCGCCTGGTCGGTGAACAGGCCGAGCTGTTCCCCAACTGGCGCTACCACGCCTTTGTCACCGACCGGGTCGGCACCACCGTCGAGCTGGACGCCGATCACCGCCGCCACGCAGTCGTCGAACTCGCGATCCGCGACCTCAAAGCCGGCGTCGGGCTGCGGCACGTTCCCTCGGGCAAGTTCGCCGCCAACGCCGCCTGGCTGCTGGCCGCCACCCTGGCCCACAACCTGCTGGGCTGGGTGGCTGCCATCGGGCTGGGCGCCGGAGGGAAGCTGGTGGTGGCCAAGACCCTGCGCCGCACCCTCCTCAGCCTGCCCGGCCGGATCACCCGCTCCGCTAGGCGATGGACGCTGCACCTGCCCGCCGGCTGGCCGTGGGCGGCGTGGTTTGCGCTGGCGCTGGCTCGGCTGCGCTGCATCGCCTACGCCACCTGACCGGACCTGCCGCACCGCGCACCACCCAGACCCACC
>Ga0207428_10000959_pt1 | contig 32007 bp, 29 predicted proteins | sample RhiMethybrSRZTD1_FD_187600 | JGI IMG/M metagenome (GOLD analysis project Ga0207428, IMG submission 187600) | Populus rhizosphere microbial communities from Tennessee, USA - Rhizosphere MetaG P. TD hybrid SRZTD1 (SPAdes) (version 3) | ecosystem: Host-associated > Plants > Roots > Rhizosphere >...
TCCAGGAGGCAAAGGGAGGGGGTCCTCTCGGGCGGTGGGGTTGCCGGGCGTCGTCCGCGTCCGCCGTCGGGACCGCTGGGGGGTCGGTCCGATGGTGGTCGCAGGAGGCGATCATGACCAGGCAAGCCGACCTCAAGCGCCGGGTGCGGGCCCGCATGGCCAGGACCGGCGAGTCCTATGCCGCCGCCCGGGCCCAGCTGCTCGCCGCCCGGGACCGGCCGGACCGCGACCGGCTGGCCGGGGCGCTGCACGTGACCAACGGCGACGTCACCGTGGACCTGCTGCGCCGCGCCGGCCTGGCCCGCGACGCGCTGGCCTGGGCCGACGTGCTGCACGAAGGGCCGGTGCCGGCCGGGCTGGGCGCGGCCGGGCTGCGCCGGGTCCGGGCCGAGTTCATCGCCGGCGCCGACGGCCTCGACCCCGCGGCGGTCCGGCGCCGGTTCGAGGAGCGCGACCGCGCCCTGGCCGCCAACCGGGGCGGCCGGTATGTGCTCTGGTTCGAGGCCGACCTGTACGACCAGCTCCAGATCGCCCAGATCCTGGGGGCGCTCGGCGAGCTGGGCGTGGCCCCGGGCCGGGTCACCCTGGTCTGCATCGGCGAGTACCCCGGCATCGCCCACTTCGGCGGCCTCGGCGAGCTGGAGCCGGGGCAGTTCCCCGGCCTGCTGGACGCCGCCACCCCCCTGACCGCCGAGGCCCTCGACCTGGGCGCCGCCGCCTGGGCCGCCCTGCGGGCCGCCGACCCGGCCGGCCTGGGCCCGATCGCGGCCAGCCGCTCCCGGGAGCTGCGGTTCCTGGGCGAGGCCTTCGACCGGCTGAGCCGCGAGTACCCCTCGACCCGCGACGGCCTCTCGCTGACCGAGCGGCGCCTCCTGGCCGCGACCCCCGACGGCCCGGAGGGGTCCGGGGAACCCCACGACGGCCCAGCCGGCAGCGGGTCGGGTCCCTGGTCGGCCGCAGCGGCCGGGGAACCCCGAGGGGGTGCCCCGGTCGGTTGGGCCTCGGCCGGGGCGGTGTTCGCCCGGCTGGGGGAGCGGGAGACGCGGCCGTTCCTGGGCGACCTGTTCTTCTTCCGGATCGTGGCCCGGCTGGCTACCGGGCGGGTCCCGCTGCTCCGGCTCGACCCGCCCGGCGGCCAGGTGACCGCCGGCACCGGCCTGCGCCCGACCGCGGCCGGCCGGCGGGTCCTCCGGGGCGAGGCCGACCACGTGGCCCTCAACGGCATCGACCGCTGGGTCGGCGGGGTCCACCTGCACGGCGGCACCGCCCGCTGGCGCTGGGACGAGGGTACCGAGTCGATCGCGGCGGTCGCATGACCCGGAGAATTTCACCCAACTCGGGTGATGCGTGACCGGGCGGCGCCCGTCAGGCTGCCCTGCGTGACTGCTGCCATCTCCTCCAGCTGGCCGGCCAGCCGGGACGCGTTCTGGTCCTGGCAGGTCCGAGGCGCCTGCCGGACGGTCGGGCCCGCCCTGTTCTACTCGCCCGAGGGCGAGCGGGGCTCGCGCAAGCGCCGCCGTGAGAGCTCGGCCAAGGCGATCTGCGCCACCTGCGAGGTGGCCGAGATCTGCGCCGCCTACGCGCTCGCCTGGCGGGAGCCCTACGGCACCTGGGGCGGGTTGTCGGAGACCGACCGCGACGCCCGCTACCCGGACCTCGACCCGGTCCAGGCCAACGCCGACTACCGCAGCGCCCTGGCCGCCTGGCAGCGCCGGGCCGACCTGGCCGGCGAGCCCATCGTTCCCCGGCCGGTCAGCCTGAGCGGGTGATGTCGAGCCTGGCCGTGTGGTGCCGGAACTCGAGCGGCACCAGCAGCAGCCTGGTGGCCGCGACCAGCTGGGGCAGGTAGCCGGCGCGCAGTCGCCGCAGGTCGCTCCAGGCCTGCTCGTGGGGGTGCAGCGGCAGCCCGAGGGCGGCCAGGCGCTGGTAGCCGGCGTGGAACCGCTGCTGGCCGCCGAACGAGTCGGCCAGCTCGGCGTCGTCGAGCCCGACCGTGGGCAGCCCCCGGAGGTTCTTCACCAGCATGGTGCCCCGCCGCAGCAGCCGCGCCGCGGGGCCGTTCCGGGACCCGTCGATCGTGGCCACGCAGATGGCGGCGGCGTCCATCACCACCGCGAGCCCGGTCAGCCAGTGCTGGCCGGGCTGCCGGGAGCGGAACAGGGCCAGCATGGGGTAGGCGCTGTGGCTGTCGTACACCTCGTCGCACCACCGCTCCCAGTCGGCGAACGTCGCCGCCACCGCCTCGGCCCCCCCGCCGGCGTGGCTGGCCTCCAGGAACGTGACCGGCGTGATGGCCTCCTCCGAGAGGTCGTCCAGGGCGAGCAGCTGGACCTCGCGCCGGCTGTAGGCGCCGTACAGGGTGGGCAGGTAGCCGATGACCAGGGCCATGGTGACCAGCCCCATGAACGCCTCGACGAGGACGAGCAGGCGGGCCAGGTCCCCGCTGGGCAGGATGTCGCCGAACCCGACGGTGAGGAACCCGACGCCGGCGAAGTAGACCGCGTCGATGTAGTCGTCGACGCCGTTGACCCTTGACCGGAGTCCCCACCAGACCGCGCCCCAGCCCACGACCAGCAGCAGCACCCAGAACGCCAGCAGGCCGAGCAGGGACAGCGGGCCGTAGCTGCCCAGGAACCCCTCGCGGAGCTCCGGGGCGGCCCGGCGGCCGACGGCCAGCCAGGTGCGCCAGGTCTGCCGGTAGAACACCGGGGTCGGCCAGAACCTGCCCGGGCGGCGCCGGGTCGTGACCAGGGTGCTGACCGCGTCGGAGGCGCTCATGAGCACCAGTGCCAGCCCGGCGACCACGGCCAGGAGCTCGACGACGCCCTCGGCATTCAATTCGACCGCCAGATTCGGTGGTCAGAACAATTTCGTCAACGTCCCACACGTCGGCCGGGAGCTGCGGTAGCGTTCCGCGCCGTCCGACGAGCCTTCCGTCTCCTTCCCCACGGGGGCCGCCTTGCTGACGCCTGCCTTCCGCCGCCCCGAGCGGCGGCGCCCCACCGTCATCGCCGTCGTGCTCGTCGCCGCCCTGCTCGCGCCCGGGCTGGTCGTCCCGGCCCAGGCCGGCCAGCAGGACCGGGCCGAGCTCTCCCAGGTCCAACGCAAGCTGGACCGGATCCGCCGGGTCCTGAAGAACGCCACGGCGGACGCCGCCGAGATCGCGGCCGCCCTGGAGCAGGCCGACCGCGACGTCGCCGCGGCCCAGGCCGCCCTGGCCGAGGCCGAGCGCCGCTACCGGGCCGCCCAGGCCGCCCGCGAGCAGGCGGTGCTCGAGGCCACCCGGGCCAAGCTGGAGGTGGACGCCCAGCAGGCCGTGATCGACCGGCGGGCGTACGCCACCTACGTCAACAGCGGCGCCTCGACCATGCTCACCCTGGTCGTGGACGCCGACAGCGTCGCCGACCTGCTCGACCGCTCCAAGCTGCTCGACAACGTCGCCAAGGCGGCCAACGGCGAGCTCCAGGCGCTGGTCGACGCCAAGGCGGTCGCCGACGCGGCCCGCCGGCGGGCCGTCGCCGCCGAGCGGCAGGCCGCCGAGGAGAAGGCGCAGATGCGCGACCGGGCCGCCGAGCTGGCCGCGATCCGGGCCGCCCGGGCCGCCGCCCAGGAGGCGATGGAGCGCAGGATCGGCTCGCTCGAGTCCCGCCAGGGATGGCTGGCGGCCCGCTCGGCTCGGCTCATCCACCGCATCAAGGCCGAGGAGGCGGCCCGCCGGCGCGCCGCCGAGGCGGCCCGCCGGGCCCGGCTGGCCCGGCTGGCCCGGCTGGCCCGCCAGCGGGCCGCGGCCTCACACCCGACGGTCTTCTCCAGCGACGACGACGGCGGGTACGGCGGCGGGCCCGACACGGCCAGCTACAACTACCTCACCGCCAACACCAAGCGCCTGTACGGGCTGGTGGAGCGCATCTTCGACGTCCACTCGATCGGCGGCTGGCGGGCCTACGGGTCGGTCCCGGGCAGCGACCACCCGAAGGGCCGGGCCATCGACGTGATGACCTGGTCCAACCGCTCCCTCGGGTGGCGGATCGCCAACTGGGCCGTCGCCAACGCCGGAGCCCTCGGCGTCAAGTACGTGATCTTCAACGGCCGCATCTGGACCAGGAGCCGCGGCTGGCACGCCTACCGCCACCCCTCCGACCCCTGCAACTGCAACCCGACCCTGCGCCACGACGACCACGTGCACATCTCGACGCTCTACTGACCGCTTCCCGCCTCGGGTCGTGGTCGCGCTGGCGGCTTGGTGGTCAGGTTGCCGGGGGGATGTTGCGGTTGACGCGGAAGAGGTTGTCGGGGTCGTAGGTGGCCTTGACCCGTTGGAGGCGCCGGTAGTTGGTGCCGTAGGCGGCGGCGGTCCGGGTGCTGTCATCCTCGGCCAGCTGGAAGTTGACGTAGTTCCCGCCGGTCGAGTAGGGCCGGATCCGCTCCCACCCGGCCCGGGCCCAGGCCACATGCGGGTCGGCGGGGGCGCCGGGTGGCCAGGTGGCGTTGAACCCGCCGATGTAGTGGGCGTCGCGGTTGCCGACCGCCCCGTCGTCGTCCTTGTGGTCGTTGAGGGCGCCGGCGAGGTGGAAGATGACCGACTGGGACAGCGGCGAGGTCATCCGCAGCGCACTGCTCCGGAAGGCGTCCAGGAACCCGCTCGACAGGCTGGGGAGGAACTCGGCCTTCCAGTAGCGGTGGAGCCACTTGGGCTCCATGGCATTCAGCATCGACTGCATGGCCACATAGGGCTTGGGGGTGACCAGGTCGACGATCGGGTTCCCGAGCGCGCGAACTGGGGCCAGGTCGGCGTCGGCGTTGGTGCCGCTGTGGCACACCTGGATCCCGGCGATGGGCTTGCCGTGCCAGACCTGGGGCAGGAACGGGGCCGGCGGGGCGAGCCGCACGATGGCGGCGGCGGTCAGCTCCCGCGGCGCCTGTTCGGTGAGGTCGCGGTAGGCGGCCAGCACCTCGGCGGCCCGCTCCGCGCTCCAGATGATGAGCCCGCCGGTGATGGTCGGGCCGACCTGGTGCAGGCGGAAGCTGAACCGGGTGACGACCCCGAAGTTGCCGCCGCCGCCGCGCAGGGCCCAGAACAGCTCGGGATGCTGGTCGCGGTTGGCAGTCCGGATCGCACCGTCGGCGGTGACGATCTCGACCTCGGCGAGGTTGTCGACCGTAAAGCCGAAGCGGCGGGCCAGATAGCCCCAGCCGCCGCCCAGGGTCAGGCCGGCCACGCCGGTCTCGGACACGAACCCGAGCACGGTGGCCAGCCCGTGGGCCTGGGTGGCCTGGTCGACCTCCCCGAGCAGGCAGCCGGGCCCGACGTGGGCGAGCTTGCCCTGGGGGTCGACGGCGACCTGGCGCATGCCGGACAGGTCCAGGGTCAGGCCGCCCGGCGCCATGGAGGTTCCGGCGATGTTGTGGCCGCCGCCCTTGACGCTGAGCAGCAGCCCATGCTCGCGGGCGAACCCGACGGCGGCGGCGACGTCGTGGGCCGAGGCCGGCCGGAGGACCAGGGCAGGGAGCCTGGCCGCCATGCCGTTCCAGATCGCAACGGCCTCGTTCCACCCCTGGTCGCTGGGGCGCAGCAGCCGACCCTTGACCCGCGAGTCCAGGTCATCGAGCTGCCTGGTGGCGAGGCTGACGGGTCCGCCGTCGAGTCCGGCGATGTCGATGGTGTCGGTGGTGGTCATGTCCTGACCTCCTCGAGGCCGGTCCGTTGTCCCGGACCCGGCTCGCCGGTATACTCCAAACGCCAGTAACCGTATGCTTGCGTTTGGAGTATGTCAAGCGCCATGACCGACGCCCGGCAAGGCCTGACGACGACCTCGTACGCCGTCCTGGCCCAGCTGGCCGTGCACCCGTGGTCCACCTATGAGCTGGCCCGGCAGCGGGTCCGCTACTTCCGCTACGTCTGGCCGCGGGCCGAAAGCGCCATCTACCGCGAGGTCAAACGGCTCGCCGCCATGGGGCTGGTCGCGGCCAGGCGCGAGTACGTCGGGAAGCGGCCGCGAACCGTGTACTCGATCACCGAGGCAGGACGACAGACCCTGCGCGAGTGGCTCGCTACCCCGGTGTCGCCGTTCGCGATGGACTTCGAGGCGATGCTCCGGCTGTTCATCGCACCCTTGGGCACCAAGGAGCAGCTGGTGGCCACCTTGGAGCAGGTCCGCGACGACGCCCAGGAGATGCTGCGCTTCGGCGGCGCCGTGAAACAGGAGTTCCTGGACGGCCGGGCCGCGCTGCAAGACCAGGTCTACATCCGCGCCCACGCCGTCGACTTCTTTATCAGCCTCCTCAACACGGTCGACGGCTGGGCCGAGCGGACCCTAGACGAGATCCAGGGATGGAAGGATCTCTCGCCCGACGGGAAGAACGACCGAGGCCTCCAGATCATGGCTCAGCTTCCGGCGCCGACCCCCGGCGAGCACACCGACCGCACACCACTGCCGCCCCGAACCCAGCGGCGACGGCGGCGGCCCTCTGGATCAAGCACCCCTTGAGTCTGAGGCCAACCACGTCCCGCCTCGCGGTCCCTCCGCACCTGAATCCACCGCCAGCAGCTCAGCCACGACAACGCCCGCTCGATCCTCCAGCGGTGGCCCCCAAGCCGCACCGACGATTTCACCCCGCGCCGGGCGATCCGCGGTCTGATCCCACGACGCCGCAGATAGGCGCGGTTCGCGCCGCTCGCACCCACGCCTTGGCGCGTCTGCCCGCGTTCGCCATGGTCCACCACGGTGACAGGAACCGCACGGGCCCGGGCAGCCGCCCGGGCCCGTGGTCTCCTGTGGGACGCTACGCCGGTGACGACCACCCGAGCCCGGTCACGTCCCCGTTCGGGCGGGCGCGTGCCCTCGGCCCTGGCTGAGCTGGCCCTTCCCGCCCTCACCGTCGTGTCCGGCCTCCAGCTGCTCCGGCTGTTGGTGTCGACGGTGGTGAGCGTGTACCGCGACCGGCTGGGAGCGCCCCTGGCCAGCCTGGCCCTGTTCGCCCTGATGGTGGTCGGGCTGGGGTTCCTGGCCCCGCCGGCCGCCCGGCTGCTCGGCCGGCGGGGCCTCCTGGTGGGCAGCGCGGCCGGGGTCGCCGCCGTCCGGCTGGTCCTGCAGCTGGTCCCTGACGCGGTCGCCCGCTGGCTGCTGGCCGCGGTGGGGGTGGCGCTGTTCCTGTGGTTCGTCCCGGCCTGGCTGGCCAGGGACGGCCGGGGGTTCGGGGTGGCCCTGCTGGTCGGGCTGGCCCTGGACACGGCCCTGGCCGGCCTGGGCGGCAGCTGGGACTACGCCTGGTCGATCGGCGGCCCGACGGTCGCCCTGGCCGTCCTGCTCGCCGGGGCCGCCCTGTGGGCCCTGGCCGCCCTGCCGACCGGCGAATCTGCCGGTCGGAATGGAAGAGCTGCCGCCGAAGGCGGCTCCAAGCCGTTGCCGGAACGGCCGGGCCGCAGGCTCTGGGCCGTGCTGCCGCTGGCCGGGATCGGCCCGGCCCTGTTCCTGCACGCCCTGGTCTGGCAGAACCTGGGCTGGCAGGCGGTGTTTGGCGGGCGCTCCCAGGCCCAGGCGTTCCTGCTGGTCATGGCGGCCAACCTGGCCGCCCTGGCCGCCGGGACGGCCACCGGCCTGGCCGCCGAGGTCCGCTGGCCGGCGGTCGGGACCGCGCTCGCCGGGCTGGCCGTGGCCGTGGCCCTCGGCCAGGAGCGCACGGTCGCGGCCTGCGTCCTCGGGCAGGCCGCCGCCGCCGTGCTGCTGGTGGCCATCGTCCGCCGGGCCACCGAGCCGGGGGAGGGGCGCGGCCGGCCGGGCGCGGCGGGCCTGGGCGCCGTCGCGGCCGCCTGGACGTCCGGCATGGGGCTGCTGGTGCTGCTGGTGCTCGTCTACTACGCCGCCTACGACGTGGTCCTTCCGGGCGGCAACGGGTACCTGCCGGCCCTGGCCGCGACCCTGCTGGGGCTGGCCGCGGTCCTGGCCATGCGGGACAAACGGGAACAGCGTGGAGTCGGCCTTCGGCCGACGACCGAGCGGCTCCGAGCGGCAGAACCGCCGGTCGGGGTCGGGATCGGGGTGGCGCTGCTGCTGGCCCCGGCCCTGTTCTGGGTCACGGCGCCGGGCCCGGTGGTGGCCGGGCCGGCGCCCTCGGCCCGGGTGATGTCCTACAACCTCCACTTCGGCTTCGACGTGGAGGGCTGGAGCGACCTGGAGGCGACGGCCCGGGCCATCGAGGCCAGCGGGGCCGAGGTGGTGGGGCTCCAGGAGGTCTCCCGCGGCTGGTACGTCAACGGCTCCACCGACATGCTGGCCTGGCTCCAGCGGCGCCTGCGCATGCCCTATGCCCGGTTCGCGGGCGCCTCCGACCCGATCTGGGGCAACGCCGTGCTCAGCCGCTACCCGATCGTGGCCTCCCAGGTGGTCCGGTTGCCCCGCGAGGGCGTCCCCCTGCGCCGCAACGCCCTCGGGGTCGAGCTCGACCTGGGGGCGGGGCGGCGGCTGCGGGTGGTCGTCACCCACCTCCACCACCTGGAGGGGCCCGACGGCGCCCGGGTCCGCCTGGCCCAGGTGCCGTGGCTGCTCGGCGCCGTCGCCGGCCGGCCGGCCACCGTGCTCATGGGCGACCTCAACGCCGAGCCGGGCTCGGCCGAGGTCGCCCTGGTGCGGCGGGCCGGCCTGACCGACGCGTTCACGGCCGGCGGCGGGCCGGCCGACGAGCTGACCTGGCCGTCGGGCCGGCCGGACCGCCGCATCGACTACATCTGGCTCTCGGGCGACCTGGCCGCCACCGGGTTCGTCGCCACCACCAGCACGGCCAGCGACCACCGCGGCATCGCGGTCACGGTCCGCCCGGCCTAGGCCTCCTCGGGCTCGGGCTCGTCGGCCTCGGCCTCGTCGCCCTCGGCGAGGATGGCGTAGAGGCGACGCCGGGAGTCGTTCAGGATCTCCAGCGCCTTGGCCTGCTGGGCCTCGGTGCCCGCGTGGGCGACACTCCATGACGCCTGGACGATCTGGCCGATGGCGTCGCGCAGGCTCCAGGCCGCCGGGGCCACGCCCGCGGTGACCTGCTCCCAGGGCGTCTGGCCCTGGCGCTCGGCCTCGGCCCGGCCGGCGTCGGTGAGGGTGAAGCGGCGCCGGCCCTCGGCCTCCTCGCCGACGATCAGGCCCTCGTCCTCGAGCAGCTGGAGGGTCGGGTAGACCGACCCGGGGCTGGGCCGCCAGACGCCACCGGTGCGCGCCTCCAGCTCCTGGATCATCTCGTAGCCGTGCATCGGCCGCTCGGCCAGCAGGGCGAGGATCGCCGCCCGGACGTCCCCGCGGCCGCGCCGCCCCCGGCCCCGGCCCCGGACGCCGAACCCCCACGGCCCCGGCGGCATGGGCGGCCTGCCCGGGTCGAACGGCCCGAAGGCGCCGTGATGCCCCGGCCATTCCTCGTGGGGCCCGTGCATGAACATTCGTCGTCGCATCGCTGCATCACCTCCTGTGGTCGATCGCAGCGACACTAACGATATATCTTTGACAGTCGATGATGCAACAGCGATAGTCAGGAAAGGACCTGGGTGCGGCGGATGGCGTCGATCCGGGCTTGGCTGGACGGATGGGAGCGGAGCAGGGCGGCCATGCCCCGGGGGTGGGGAGCCGACTGCTCGGCCTGGAGGAACAGGGCCAGCACCTGGACCAGGCCGGGGCCGTAGCCGAGCTCGGCCGCGTGCCGGTCGGCCGCGTGCTCGCCGGCCCGCGACAGGGCCGCGGCCAGCACCTTGGCCAGGCGGACGAGCAGGGCCACCGGCAGCCAGAGCAGGCCGAGGGCGACCACCAGGACGCTGCCGGCCAGGACCAGGACGCCAAGGACGGCCAGCAGCACCAGCATGCCGAGGGCCCCGTCGGGCGCCCGGCCGCCGGCCAGCCCGCCGGTGCGGTCGTTGAGGCGCCCGAAGGTCCGGGCCAGCCACCTGGTGACCCTGCGGATGGCCCGCAGCAGCCGGTCGCCGGCCTCGAACGGCAGCAGGTACCACCAGCCGAGGATGATCGCCAGGGGATGGAGGTGGCGGTGGTGGCCGACCTCGTGGGCCAGCACCGCCTCCAGCATGTCGTCGGGCAGCTCCAGGGCCACCCGGGTCACGGCCAGCACGTGGCCGCCGAGCGCGAACGCGTTGACCTGGCGCTTCTCCTCGACCCGGAGCAGGTAGCGGCCGGGGTCGGTCCCCGCCCGGCGGCAGACCCGGTGCAGGGCCGGGGTGATCCGGGCCAGCTCGGCCGGCCGCGGCCGGCGCAGGCTGCGGTACAGCAGCCGGGCCAGCCCGGCCTCCACCGGCCGGACCAGGATCAGGGCGGCGCTGGCCGTCCAGGCGGCGCAGGCCACGGCCACGGTCGGCAGCGGCGGCCAGCCGGCGAGCACGGCCGCCCCGTAGGCGGGCAGGGCCACCACGACCAGCGACAGCAGCCAGATGAGGACCACGATGGCGAACATCCCGACCGAGGTCCCGCTGACCCGCGACCTGGGCGGGTGGGAGGACGCGGTCGGCGCTGGGCGCGGCTGCGGCGGCATGGGGCCAACGATACGTAGAGTGTGGACCGGGTGCGACGACAGGAGGAGCCATGCCGATCTTCCGGCTGAACCATGCCGTGCTGTACGTCCGCGACGTGGAACGCAGCGTCGCCTTCTACCGGGACGTGCTCGGCTTCGAGGCCGTCATGGGCATGCCGGGGGCGGCCTTCATCCAGGCGCCCGGTTCGACCAACGACCACGACCTGGGCCTGTTCCAGATCGGCGCCGGCGCCGGCCCCTCGGAGGCCGGGCGGCGCACCGTCGGCCTGTACCACCTGGCCTGGGAGGTCGACACCCTGGCCGAGCTGGAGCGGCTGGCCGGCGCCCTGGCCGAGGCCGGCGCCCTGGTCGGCGCCTCCGACCACGGCACGACCAAGAGCCTGTACGCCAAGGACCCCGACGGCCTGGAATTCGAGGTGGCCTGGGTGGTCCCCGCCGACCTGCTGGACGACCAGGCCCTGGCCGCCCGCGAGCGCATCGGCCCCCTCGACCTGGCCCGGGAGAAGGAACGCTACGGCGCCGACACCCCCGGCGGCATCGGCATCTCGGTCCCCGCGCCAGGGCGCTAGGCGGTGCTGGTTGCCCCGACCGAAGCTCGGCGGCGGGACGACCCATACAGAAGGCCCGCCACGGTCGGCGGGCCTTCTGTATGGGGGAACTGCGCGCGGGAGGCGCGGTGCGGGGGGTCTATCCGCTGGGACGGGCGTAGCCCACGATGCTGCTGCCCAGGGACTGGACGCGCACGTAGTCGCCGGTGTGGGTGGCCGAGATCCGTTGTCCGTTGCCGATGTAGACCGACACGTGCGAGATGGGGCTGTAGTAGAAGACGAGGTCGCCCGGCTGGAGCTCGCCGGCCGAGACGCGCCGGCCGACGCTGTACTGGGAGGCGCTGGAGTGGGGGAGCGAGACGCCGGCCTGCCGCCAGGCCATCATGGTCAGGCCCGAGCAGTCGAAGCAGCCGGGGCCCGAGCCGCCGTAACAGTAGGGCTTGCCGACCTGGGCCCGGGCGTAGGCCACGACCGCCGCGGCCGAGCCGCTGCCGCCACCGCCACCGCCACCGCCACCCGAGGGCGGGGGAGCGACCGGGGCGGACGGCCGGCTGGGGACCGAGGGGCGGTCGGCGGCCCGCATCCGGGCCAGCAGGGCCCGCGTCTTGTCGGCGGCCCGCTCGACCTCGGCCTTCTTGGCCGCCAGGCGGTCGACCTCGGCGGCCTGGGCCTTCTCGGCGGCGACCAGGTCGCGCTGGCGCTCGCCGAGGGCCTTGCCAGCCACCCCGAGCTGGTCCATCAGGTCGCCGTCGTTGGCGGCCAGCAGCTCGAGCACCTGGACGCGGGCGATGGCGGCGGCCGGGTCGTCGGAGCCGAGCACGGCGGCCACGGCGCTGCCGGCGCCCTGCACGTAGGCGGCCGAGGCCCTGGCGCCCAGGACCGCCTGGAGCTTGCGCACGTCGGCCTCGGCTCCGCTGGCCTGGGTCTGCAGGCCCTTCAGGGACCGCCGGATCCGCTGCAGGGCCTCGTTGCTCTGGTTGTACTGCTCGACCAGCTGGTCGGCCTCGCGGTTCAGCTGGTCGAGCTGATCCTCGAGGCGGGCGGAGGAGGTCGGGGTCGCCTGTGCCGTGGTGGGACCGGTGGACAGCACCGTCAGGGGCACCAGGATGGCCGCGAGCAGCACGCTGCGGACAGCGCGGCGCGGCCAGCGACGGTGGGGGGGCCGTCGTGCGCCCAACGGGGGCAAGCGCCCGTCCTCCTTTCCTCCCGCCTCCAGTGGCCGGACACGGGCTGGGCGCGCTGGAGAAGTGGGGGGCGCACCCTCTCCTCCGATGGGGGGTCTCGGAGGAGCCGTTCACGGTGAATCGTGTCCGTCCGGTGATCATTCCGTGACCAAACGGGCCGGACTGTAACGCGCTTCCGCGGGATTCCACAAATCCTCTGCTCACGAGTCGGTAATCTCGCGTCTACGCTTGCCTCCGCAACATGTAGCGCTTAAGGTTCGCCCGATTACAAGATCTTGGGTGCCCGAGGCGGCCGGTGCCGGGACGCCACCCGGTCCGAGCCTCGGGAGAACTACGGGGGAGCGCCTTGGAGAACTACGCATGGGAGCAGGACGCTGTCCCGCCCGCCCCCCTCGGGGAACAGGAGCGGATCGTCCTCGCCTTCGAGCGCCGGTGGTGGCGGCATGCCGGCGCCAAGGAGGAGGCGATCCGGCGCGAGTTCGGTGTCGGGCCCACCGCCTACTATCAGCTCCTGAGCCGGCTGATCGACGACCCCGCGGCCATCGCCTACGACCCCATGCTCGTCAAGCGCCTCCAGCGCCAGCGCGCCGCCCGGCGGCGCCAGCGCGGCCGGCGTAGGCTCGGCCAACATCCGAGCGGAGGCTCCTAGGAGGGTTCCCGTGAAACCCGGTCCGACGGCCCGGGCAGCACTCGTCTTGGTGGCGTTCCTGGCCGTCTTCACCGTCGTCGACCGGATGTCGGGGCTCGACGGGAACCGGCGCACGTCCGCCGCCCCGCCGGCCTCGGCGCCCGAGCAGCCGGACGCCAGCGCGAAGCCGACCACGACCACGGTCGCGCCCACCACGACCCGGGCGCCGACCACCACCGCCCCGCCCACCACCAAGCGGGCCACCGGGTCGACCCAGCGCCCCGCCGGCGGCGTCACCGTGCAGGTCCTCAACGGGGTCTGGGTCACCGGCCTGGCCCACCGGGTGGCCTCCCAGGTCCGCGACGCCGGCTACGACGTGGTCGCGGCCAACACCGCCCTCGGCAGCTACACGGTCTCCCGCGTCTACTACACCGCCGGCCACCAGGCCGACGCCGAGGCGTTCAGGGACCGCTTCCCGGCCTTCACCAGGGTCGAGCCCGCCCCGCCCAACCTCTCGGACCGGGTCGCCCTGCACGTGGTCATCGGCAGGGACTACCCGGGGGTCTGAGCGGGGTCGGCCAGCCGCTCCCGCTGCGCACCGAACCACTGCTGGGGTGGCAGGGCCGTCGCCCCCTCGCGGAGCAGTGCGGCGCGCTTGGCCCGCTCGTCGGGGGAGAGTTCCAGGGCGGTGGCGATCGCCTCGGCCAGCTCGGCGGTGTCGAAGGGGTTGACCAGCAGGGCGCCCGGGCCGAGGTCGTCGGCGGCGCCGGCGTTGCGGGACAGGACCAGCGCCAGGTCACGCCGGCTGACCGACGGGCCCTCCTTGGCGACCAGGTTCATGCCGTCCCACACGGGGTTGACGACCAGCACGTCGGCGGCGGCCATGGCGGCCAGGGCCCTGGGATAGTTGTCCCGCAGCTCCAGCACCACCGGCTCCCAGGTCCGGGTCCGGAAGCGCTCGTTGATGGATTCGGCCATGTGCTTCACCTCGGCCGTGTAGGCCTGGTACTCGGGCAGGTCACGGCGCGACGGATAGGTGAGGGCGTAGTGGACGACCCGTCCCCTGGCCCTCGGGTTGCGCTCCAGGAACATGGCGTAGCCGTCCAGCCCGCGCAGGATGTTCTTGGACAGCTCCATGCGGTCGACCCGGACGATCAGGCTGCGCCCCCTGGCCAGCTCGGCCACCACCCGGTCCTGGGCGCGGGCGTCGGGCTGGGCGGCCCGCTCCCGCAGGGCCTCGCCGTCCACCCCGAGCGGGTAGGTGCGGACCAGCACCGTGCGGCCGTCGCCGGTCCGGACCGTGCTCTGCTCGACGTCGACCCGGTAGCCGGCGTCCAGGCAGCAGAGCAGGAAGTTGCGGGCCCAGCGGGGGACCAGGAACCCGAGCAGGTCGGCCCCGAGCATCCCCTCCAGGATGGACCCGGCCACCCGGCCGGGCAGCATCAGGAAGTAGCCGGGGTCGGCCCAGGGGCAGTGGGTGAAGTGGGCGATCCGGAGATCCGGCCGGCGTCGGCGCAGCATGGCCGGGACCAGGGCCAGGTGGTAGTCCTGCACGAACACGTCGCCGCCGCGGTCGGCCTCGTCGTCGCAGGCGGCGGCGAAGGCCAGGTTGATGCCCTCGTAGTGCTGCCAGGCGACCCGGAAGCTGCGGTCGAAGCGGGGATGGCGGGGCACGTCGAACAGGTAGTGGTGCAGGAACCAGACGGTCCGGTTGGCGACCCGGTTGTAGTAGCTCTGGTACTCCCGCGGGTCGAAGACCAGGCTGCGCAGGCGCACGACGCCCTGGGCCAGCTCGACGGCGCGCAGCCGCCCCGAGCGGGCGGCCCGCCGGGCCGCCACCCGGTCCCCCTCGGTGATCGCCGCCGCCACCCAGGTGCCGGACGTGCCGGCCAGGGCCGGGCCGAGGGCGGCCACCATGCCCCCGGCCCCCCGGCCCGAGCTGAGGTGGCCGTCGTCGTCGACCTCGAACTGGACCGGACCGCGATTCGACGCCACCACCAGCTCGGCCATCCTGCCAACCCCCGCCCTTCGGCGTCGCCTGGAACCCGTATGCTGGGAGCATCCTGGCATTCCTGTACGCGACGGTCGACCGGATCCGAAGGCGGCGAGGTATGACCCAGACGGGCGAGCAGGCGCCGAGGACGCCAATGCTCCCCCCTGGCTGATCGCCGTGGCCGTGGTCTACCTGCTCAACCCGGTGGTCACGGCCCTGGAGCGGCGGGGGGTGCCCCGGGTGGCCGGGGCCGGCATCGTCTACCTGCTGTTCCTGTGCATCGTGGCCCTGGTCGAGTCGCTGCTCGTGCCCGTGGTGGCCAGGCAGGTCTCGCAGGTGATCGAGCACTTCCCCGACTACCTGGCCGACGGCCAAGCCTAACCTGGTCCCGCTGGTCGGGCCGTTCATCGGCGGCGGCCTGGCGGTGATCATCGCCCTCATCTCCGGTCAGCCCTGAAGGCGGTCTGGGCCGCCCTGGTGCTGCTGACGTGCAGCAGATCGACGACCACCTGATCTCGCCCAACGTGATGTGCCGCACCGTCCAGCTCCACCCCGTGGTGGTGGTGATGCTCGCCCTGCTGGTGGGGGCCAGCTTCGCCGGCCTGTTCGGCATGCTGGTGATCGTCCCCCTGGTCGCCGTGGCCAAGATCGTCTTCCTGTTCATCTGGTCCAGGTACGTCGACTACGGCGACGAGCTCACCCAGGGCGCCCCCGACTGACGGCCCGGCTCCTGCGGCCGTCAGTCGCGCAGGTCCCGCCGGGCGAAGCCCTCGGCCCCGAGGGCCAGCCCCCCGACGGCGAGCACCAGGCAGGCGACGACGCCCGCGGCATCCCACACGCCGACCATGGGCTGGCCCAGGTGGGCGGTGAGGGCCAGCCGGTGCAGCCCCTCGGGGAGGTCGAGGGCCGGCACGAGCAGGTCGATGAGGTAGGTCGCGACCACGACCACGGCGACCGTCGCGGCGGCGACCGCCGGCCGGACGAGGCCGGCGACCGCGAAGCCGACGCCGGCCAGGGCGGCCGCGAACAGGCCGAGGGCCAGGGTGCCGGCCATCGGGGTGAGCGCGTCGCTCCCGGCCAGCGCCGCCCCGAGGCCGGTGGCCAGGGCGATGGTCAGGGTCATGAGGGCGATCGCGGCGAGCACGCCCAGGCCGCTCCGGAGCATCCAGGACCGGCGCGAGATCGGGGAGGCGAGCAGCAGCTCGAGCCGGCCCGAGGTCTCGTCGGCGGCCCACCCGGACACGAGCGTGACCGCGGCGAAGCCGGCCACGACGGACAGCAGTTGGACCATGAGCTGGAGGAAGCCGCCGGCCGAGGTCAGGTCGAAGCCCGGGAAGACCCCCTGGACGGTCCTGGCCAGGTCGGGTGAGGTGGCGAAGGCGTCGGCGAGCGAGCGGCTGCCGGCGGCCATGGCGAGCCCGAAGGCCCCCAGCCCGAGCCCCCAGGCCAGGGCGAGGGGCAGCCGTTCGCCGAGGGAGCGCCCGACCGGGCCGCGCAGCCCGAGGGCGACCGCCGGCAGGCCCGGCGTCGGGACGGCGCTGGAGGCGCCCAGGTCCCGGCGCGCGAAGGCCTCGATCCCCATGGGGAGGAGGACGGCGGCCAGGATGGCCACCGGCACCAGCGAGCCCCAGTCGTCCTGGCCGGCCAGCGGCAGGTGGTTGGCCGTCCACGCCCAGGGCGTCAGCTGGGCCACCCCGCGGAAGGCCGGCACCAGCGTCTTGTAGTTGTTGAGGACCGGCCCCGCGACCAGCACGAACCCCGCGATCCAGGCCGCCGTGGCCCGGCTCAGGTACTGCGCCAGGAAGAACGCCAACCCGCCGAAGGCCAGGGCCATCAACCAGGTCCACAGGGCCAGGCCCACCGCCGCCCGCAGCGGGATCTCGTCGCCGGGCAGCTTGGCGAAGGCCGCGCCGGCCACCCAGGCGGCCAGCGCCATGGCGGCCGCGACGACCGTCAGCAGGGCCACGTGGGCGGCGACCTTCTCGGCGGCGATTCGGCGCCGGCCCAGGGGCGAGGCGGCGACCAGATCGAGGCTGCCGCGGCGGGCCTCGCCGGCGAGCGTGCCGGACAGGGCCAGGATCGACCAGAAGGCGGCGATGAACAGGAGGACCGGACCGTACTTCCACTGCACGTAGCCGCCCATGGTGCCGACGTTGACGGGCTTGCCGGCCAGGCCCTGGGCGGCCGGGCCGAGGTCGTTGGCCAGCCTGACCAGCTCGTCGCGGGCCGTCTGGGTCGGGTAGGCGGTGGCGACCCCGGCGAGGACCACGAGCAGGAGGCCGGCCAGGAACACGAGCTCGACGAGGAAGGCCCGGCGGGAGTCGCGGATCGACTTGCCGAAGACGCTGCCGAGCCCGAGCAGGCGGGTGCGCAGCGGGATCGGGGTGACCGGGGCGGCCGGCGGCCGCTGCCGGAGGTCGGTGGTGGTCATCGGGACGACACCTCGGTGGCCTGGCGGCCGTACTCGGCGAGGAAGGTCTCTTCCAGACTTGGCTCGCGGGACAGGAAATCCACCAGCTCGTGGCGGGCGGCGACCTGGAGGACCGGGGTGATGGGGCCGGCGATGCGCAGCCGCAGGGTGTGGTCCTCGACCACGACCTCGGAGACGCCGGGCAGGGCGGCGAACTCGGCCGTCGGCACACCGTCGGGGAACCGCAGCTCGACCTGGTGGTGGGCCAGGTCGCGGAGGGTGTCGACCCGGCCGGTGCGGACCAGGCGGCCGTCGCGGACGATGGCCACGCGGTCGCAGGTCCGCTCGACCTCGGACAGGACGTGGCTGGACAGGAACACCGTCCGGCCCTCGGCCCGGGCCTCGCGCACCAGCCCGTAGAAGGCCTGCTGGACGAGCGGGTCCAGCCCGGAGGTGGGCTCGTCCAGGACCAGCAGCCCCGGCCGGTGCTGGAAGGCGATGACCAGGCCGAGCTTCTGCTTGTTGCCCTTGGAGTACTCCTTGAACCGGCGCGAGGGATCGAGGTCGAGGCGCTCGATGAGCGAGGCGCGGTAGGCCGGGTCGACGCCACCGCGCAGGTTCCCGAAGTACTCGATCGTCTGGCCGCCGGTCAGCCGGTCGTAGAGGGCGAACTCGCCCGGCAGGTAGCCGGTCCGGCGGTGGATCGCCACCGGGTCGGCGGTGGTCTCGATGCCGAAGATCCGCGCCCGGCCCGAGGTCGGCCGGAGATGGTCGAGCAGGGTCCGGATGGTGGTCGTCTTGCCGGCGCCGTTCGGACCCAGGAAGCCGAACACCTCGCCCTCGTCGACCTCCAGGTCGAGGTCGACGATCCCGCGGTTGGGGCCGTAGGACTTGGTGAGCTTCTCGGTCTCGATAGGAACGGTCATGCCGAACTCCCTTGTTCAGCGGGTGTCGCTTCCACGAACCACTCGCCAAGCACTGCCGATCGGTTGGCGAACTCCAGCGACCCGGGGTGGATCCCCAGGATCCGCTCGAAGGCGTCGGCGAAGGCCTCCAGCGCCTGTTCGACCTCCTCGAAGGTGACGGCGCCGTCCTGGTGGGCGACGAACAGGTCGGTGGCGGCCTCGTTGGCGCCGAGGATGAGTGACGCGTAGACCCGGGCGGCGTGGTCGGGCGAGGCGGTGGTGAAGACCCCTTCGGCCACGCCCTGGCGGATGATCGTGACCAGCAGCGGGGTCATGTTGGCGACGACGCCGCGGCGGAAATGCTCGCGCACGACGGCGTTGTCGTCCGAGAGCCAGACGCGCGTGAGCGCGAGGATGAGGTCCTTGCGGTCGGCCTTGAAGCTGGCCAGCCCCGAGAAGACGGCGTTGAGTTTCTCCGGGGCGGAGCGGCCCGGGTCGGCCACTGCCGGCGCCAGGGACGCCGTGGCGGCCTCGACCATGCGCGAGACGACGCCGTCGAGCAGGGCCGCCTTGGAGTCGAAGTAGTGGTAGAAGGCGCCCTTGGACGACGACAGCTCGTCGATCACGTCCTGGATGCTGAGCTGGGCGTAGCCCTTGGTCGCGATGAGCCGCGCGGCGGCGTCGAGGAACGCCTCGCGCCGGACGGCGTGGGCGACCGGGTCGAGTGTCCGTGCCATGGCCCTCCAATAACAGACCGACTGCCGGTCTATTTTAGGCGCGCGACGGCGCGGTGTCGAGGGGTGATCCGGCGCTAGCGGTCCTGCGGCATCCGCGCCAGGAGGGCGGTGACGGCCTCGGCCCAGCCCTGGCCGGCGGCCGACGGGGTGACGATCACCGGGGTGCCAGGGTCGCCGTCCCCGGCCGCCCAGGCGCCGTTGGCGACCAGGAACATGGCCCCGACCACGCCCGCGAGCTCGAGGTCGGCCGGGCTGTCGCCGACCGCGGCCGCCCTGGTCGCCGCCAGGGCGCGGCCGGCCAGGTAGGCCGCGGCGGTGCCGGCCTTGCTGACCCCGGCCGGGAGCAGGTGGTAGGCGTGGGTCGGGCCCGGGCCGAGGTGCGGGTAGGCGCCGCGCAGGCGACCGTTGTCGAGCAGCCGCGCCCAGCCCAGCCCGCGACCGGCCAGCAGGGCGTCGGCGGCGGCCGGGTCGACCTGGCCGCGGAGCAGGCAGGTGCCGCGGCGGCCGAGGTGCCAGGGGGTGTGGGGCTCGAGGCGGCCGGCGAACCCCTCCAGCACCGCGGCCAGGGCGCCCGACCGCTCCAGGGCCTGGGCCGGGCAGTCGCCCAGGTCGCGGGGGGCCTCGCCCCAGTGGAGCTCGACCTCCCGGCCCCGGACCAGCACCGTGCCCAGCTCGGCCAGGGCGTCGCGGGTCCCGAGCAGGCGGCCCGCCTCCCGCAGCTGCTCGGCGGTGCGCCCGGAGACCAGCACCACCTCCAGCCCGGCCCGGTGGGCGGCGACCAGGGCCTCGGCCGCGACCAGGGTGGGGCGACCGTCGAGGTCGGCCAGGAGCGACCCGTCCCGGCCGACCAGGGTGCCGTCGACGTCGGAGAACAACAGCGCCGGGGCGAGCCGGTCCAGCAGCGGGCCGGCGTCGGCCAGGGCCAGCCCGGGCATGTTACTCGGAGGCGGCGACGGGGTCGGCCCGCCGTCGCCGGTAGTCGTCGACGGTCACGATCGGCGGGCGCCTGGAGGTGACGATCTCGCGCGGCTCCGGCTGGTGCTCGTGCGCCCGGTCGGAGAACTGGACCAGGGTGGTGGCGAAGTTGCCGGGGGCCGAGCGGCCCTCCTCGGCCAGCCGCAGGAACACGGCCTGGAGGATCCCGAAGCTCATCCGGCCCAGGGCCTGCGTGTCCTGGTTGCGGTGGACGCGTCGGTCCAGGTCGACCTGGGCGATGGCGTCGACCCCGAACCGGGCCGCGATGTCCACCAGCAGGCCCAGCTCCACCCCGTAGCCGGAGAAGAACGGCACCTGCTCGAGGGCCTCGCGGCGCCCGGCGTACTCGCCCGACAGCGGCTGCACGACCCCGGCCAGCTCCGGCCAGAGCAGGTTGATGACCGGCCGGGCCAGCAGCTCGGTGACCCGGCCGCCGCCGGTGGCCCGCAGGGCGTTGCGCTCGCGGATCGGCCGCTCGTAGAACGCCTTCACGTACTGGATCTCGGGGTCGGCCAGCAGCGGGCCGAGCAGCCCGTAGACGAAGCGGGCGTGGAAGTTGCGGATGTCGGCGTCGACGAAGCAGATGAGGTCGCCCTGGCAGGCGTGCAGGCTCTTCCACAGCGCCTCGCCCTTGCCCGACCCCGGGCCCTCGCCGGGCAGGACGTCATGCTCGAAGAACACCCGCGCCCCCTCGGCCTGGGCGATGGCGGCGGTGTCGTCGCCGGAGCCGGCGTCCATCACCACGATCTCGTCGACCAGGCGGGCACGCTCGACCAGGTTGCGGCGGATGTTGCGGACGATGCCACCGACGGTGGCGGCCTCGTCGCGGGTCGGCAGGCAGACCGAGACGGTCAGCCCGAGCCGCTCCTTGGCCGCGCGCAACCGGGCCGGCGGCTCGAACTGGCTGTGGTGGAAGGTCCGGTTGCCGAACCACTCCCAGGTGTCGATATCGGTCATCGGGTTCTCCCGGTGCGGGCCCCCGAGGGATCATGCCCCTCCGGTGTTGCGGCCAAGCAGCGTGCCAGGGCAAGCTGGCAGATCACAACTCCATAGATAAGGCGACGCATCCAGAGGGGCGGAGGGACCGGCCCGACGAAGCCCCGGCAACCTCCTCCGGACGAGGAAGGTGCCACTTCCGGCCTCGCCACCGCGGCGAGGGAAGATGCGCCCGTGCGGTTCGACCGACCGCGGCGCGACGTCGCCCCACGCCGAGCCCCGGAGGTCGCCGACCCCATGACCGACCAGACCCTCGAGCACGTCATCCTGCGCTGTCGCGGCTGCCGGACCGCCTACCCCGCCGCCCTGGAGTACGCCTGTCCGCGCTGCCTGGGCCCCCTGGACCCCGAGTACGACGCCGCGGCCGTGGCCGCCCGCCTGAGCCGGGAGGCCGTCGAGGCCGGGCCGCACTCCATCTGGCGCTACGCGCCGCTGCTGCCGGCCAGCCCCGGCCCCGGCGACCTCGCCCCCGGCCTGACCCCGCTGGTCCCGGCGCCCCGCCTGGCCGCGGCGCTGGGCGTGCCCGGCCCCCTGTTCCTCAAGGACGACACCCGCAACCCCACCAACTCCTTCAAGGACCGGGTGGTGGCCGTGGCCGTGGCCAGGGCGCGGGCGTTCGGCCTGTCCACCGTGGCCTGCGCCTCGACCGGGAACCTGGCCGGGGCCACCGCGGCCGCGGCCGCGGCCCAGGGCCTGGAGTGCGTGGTCGTGATCCCGGCCGACCTGGAGGCCGGCAAGGTCGCCTCGGCCGCCGCCTTCGGGGCCACCGTGGTGGCCGTGGAGGGCTCCTACGACCAGGCCAACCGGCTCTCCATGCAGGCCGTCGAGGCCTTCGGCTGGGGGTTCGTCAACGTGAACCTGCGTCCCTGGTACGCCGAGGGCTCCAAGACCGTCGGCCTGGAGGTGGCCGAGCAGCTCGGCTGGTCGCTGCCCGAGCACGTGGTCGTCCCGATCGCCTCCGGGGCCCTGCTCACCAAGGTCCACCAGGGCTTCCAGGTCCTGGCCGACCACGGCCTGGTCGAGCGGACGCCGGCCCGGGTCCACGGCGCCCAGTCCGTCGGCTGCAGCCCGGTGGCGGCCGCCTTCGCCGCCGGGGTCGACGAGGTCACCCCGGTGCGGCCCAGCGGCATCGTCAAGTCCCTGGCCATCGGGGACCCGGCCGACGGGGCCGAGGCCCTGGCCACGGTCCGCGGGACCGGCGGCCGCATCGAGGCGGTGGACGACGAGGAGGTCGTGAAGGCGATCGAGCTGCTGGCCCGCACCACCGGCGTGTTCGGCGAGACGGCCGTCGGGGTGACCGTGGCCACCGTCGGCCGCCTGGCCGCCAGGGGCGAGTTCCGGCCCGGCGAGCGGGTCGTCGCCCTGGTCACCGGCCACGGCCTCAAGACCCGCGAGGTCCTGGACGGCCGCGCCGGAGCGACGGTGACCGTCCGCCCCAACATCGACGCCCTCACCGAGGCCCTGGTCCCGGTCCGCCCCGGCCTGGCCGTGGCCGGCTAGTACCGGCCGGCCCGCCAGCGCCGGTAGATCTCCAGGGCGTCGGGGCAGAACGGCCACTGCTCCAGGCGGGCCGCCAGCTCCTCGAGGGTGAGGAAGCCGCCCCAGGCGATCTCGCTGGCCTGGGGGTGGACGGGGCCGTCCCAGGTGACCTCGAACAGGGCGCTCCAGCTCGGGTTCTCCCGCCCGCGGTAGCGGTGCCTGAACAGGAACCGCGGCTCGGGCCCGACCACCCCCAGCTCCTCGGCCAGCTCGCGCCGGGCCGCCTCCAGGTAGGTCTCCCCGGCGGCCAGCACCCCGCCGGCGGCCATGTCGTACATCCCCGGGTAGACGTCCTTGTCGTCGGTGCGCCGGTGCACGTACAGCCGCCCGGCCCCGTCCCGGCACAGCACCGACGAGAACCGGTGCAGCAGCCGCCGGCGCCGCACCTCGCGCCGGGTGGCCTGCCCGACCACCCGGTCCTGCTCGTCGACCACGTCCAGGAGCTCGTCGCCAGGGTCGATCCGGTCCACCTTCTCGGGGCTCGAGGGTGATACTGCCGGAAAGCGTAAGGCCGCGACCGCCACTGTTCTGGAGGGGAATGGACGCCCGACCTCGTCGTCCCGACGCGCGCGGCGACGCCGGCCTCGCGCGGGCGGCGACGGCCGGCGACCGCGGCGCCTTCGCCGCGATCTACGACCGCTACGCCGACCGGCTGCACGACTTCTGCTGGTCGGTGGTGCGCGACCGGGAGGAGGCGGCCGACGCCACCCAGGACGCGTTCGTGGCCGCGGCCGAGCGCCTCGGCCAGCTCCGCGACCCGGAGCGGCTGCGACCCTGGCTGTACGCGGTAGCTCGCGGCCAGGCCTTCCGCCGGGCCCGGGCCCGGGCACGCGCCGCGCCCCAGGCGGAGACGGCCAACCCGCCCGACCCCGCGACCGGCCCCGGCCAGGCGGCCCGGCGGTCCGACCCGCGCGAGCTCGTCTGGAACGCCGCCGCCGGCCTGTCCGAGCGCGACCGCGCCCTGCTCGACCTCCACCTGCGCCACGGCCTGGAGGGCGCCGAGCTGGCCGAGGCCATGGGCTTGGAGCCCGGCCACGCCGACGTGCTCCTCAGCCGCCTCCGCGACCAGGTCGAACGCTCTCTGGGTGCCGTCCTGGTGGCCCGGTTGGGTCGCGACGACTGCCCCGACCTGGCCCGCATCCTCGCCGACTGGGACGGCCGCTTCTCCCCCCTGATCCGCCAGCGGGTGGCCTGGCACATCGACGCCTGCGCCGTGTGCGGCGAGCGACGTCGCACCACCGCCAGCCCCCTCGCCCTGCTGGCCGCCGTTCCCCCGATGCCGGCCCCGGCCTATCTGCGCGGTCAGGTCCTGGAGCGGGTCCGGCTCACGGGGGGAGCGGCGTCGGGGTCGCCGGGTGCGGGCCCGGGACCGGGGACGCCGGGTGCCGGCCCTCCCGGCACGCGGCAACCCGACCCGCCGGTGCCGGGTCCCCCGGTGGGGGAGGCTACTCCGCGAGGAGCAGCGGTGCGCGCGGCGGTCCACAACCCCGACAGGGGCCGGCGCCGCGGGGCCACCGCCGCGCTGGTGGCGGCCCTGCTGGTGGCGGTGGCGGTCGGGGTCGGGCTCGGATGGGAGCGGTCCCCGGCCGTCTCCAGCCCGACCAACGGCCAGGGCGGCCCGGCCGCTGCCGGAGCGGCCACCTCGGCCGCACCCACCACCCAGCCGACGACCACCGCCGCCTCGACCTCGACCAGCTCCTCGACCTCGGCCACGACCACCGCCACCACGGCCCCGGCGGCCCCGCCGTCGCTGGCCGCCTCCCCGGCCAGGGTCGACCTCGGACCCGGCGGCACCACGGCCACCTTGACCGTCCGCAACGGCGGCGGCGAGCCGCTGTCCTGGACGGCCAGGCCCTCGGCCCCGTGGCTGCGGGTCAGCCCCTCCACCGGCCGCCTCGACGGCGGCCGGCAGGCCGGGCTCACCCTGTCCGCGACCCGCGACGGCCTGCCCGAGGGCGACGCCGACGCCCGCGTCGAGCTCACCTGGGATGGCCCCACCCGTTCGGTCGCGGTCGCCCTCCGGGTCGAGCACCCTCCCGAGATCGGCGACCTCTCCGCCTCCCCACCCCAGATCTTCACCAGCCCGTGCACCCCGACGACCACCCTGGTCGAGGCGACCGTGACCGACGAGTCGGCCCTCTCCTCGGTGACCCTGCGCTGGGGCGGCCGGTCGGTCCCGATGAACCGAGGCTCCGGCGGCTGGTTCGCGAGCCTCGGCCCCGTACCCACCCCGGGCACCGTCCCCTGGCAGGTCGTCGCCACCGACGACCGGGGCAACACCGCCGCGGCCTCCGGGCCGGCGGTTCGCGTGCTCGCCTGCCGGTAGCGATCTCCTCCAGCAGTCAGTTGACACTGTCATATGACACTGTCACGATAGTCGCATGCCGGACCCTCGCTGGACCCTTGACGAGCTCGCGGAGCGGGTCGAGACGGCCTTGGCCGTCGACTACCGGGGCCAGACCAGCGGCCGGGTCCGTGCCGTTCCCGACCGGCGGGCCATCCGCTGGTACACGACCATCGGCCTGATCGACCGCCCGGCCGCCCATCGCGGGCGGACGGCGTTGTACGGGCCTCGGCACCTGCTGCAGCTCGTCGCCGTCAAGCGTCTCCAGGCCAGGGGGCTGCCCCTGGTCTCCATTCAGCAGGAGCTGGCCGGCGCCACCGACACCCAGCTCGCCCGGGTCGCCAACCTTCCCGCGGGCGTCGCCGCCGGGCCGGTCCCCGGAGCTGGCCCCGCCGCGGCCGCCAGCGGCGGCGACGGCTCGGCGGGGGATGGCGGCGCCGGCCCGGGAGCGTCGGTCGCTGCGCGCTCGGGCGCCGCCACCATGCGACCGCCAGCCGCCGCGCGAGCGGCAGCCGCCGTACGCGGGCCGGCCGGGGGCAAGGCGAGGCGGGCCGGGTTCTGGCGGGAGCAGCCGGCCGCCGCCCTCACCGCAGCGACCGACACCGGTGCCACCACCCCAGCCGACCCCACCTGTTTCACCGCCCCCACCGATCCGACCGCCCCCACCCATCCCATCGATGTCACCGATCCCACCGTCCCGACCGGTCCCGCCTTTCCCACCCGCCCAACCCATCCCTCGCGCGAGGAGGCCGGGACCCCATGGCCCGCGACCCTGCAGGGGGTGCGGCTGGGCGAGGGGGCGACCCTGCTGCTGGAACCGGGGCGGGAGCTGGAACTGGAGGACATCCAGGCCCTCCTCGACGCCGCCAGGCCGCTGCTGGCCGCGCTCCGTGACCGCGGCCTCGGAGCCGAGGCCCCGAACCCGGGTCAGCGCCACAAGACCCCGAACCCGGATCAGGGCCGCGGGGGCCTGGATCCGGGTCAGGAGCCGGAGGCCCGGCGGGCTCGCGGGAACAAGCCCCGAAGGGAGCACCTATGACCTCGCACCTTCCCCTGCTGACCGACGACGAGCTGGCGGCGGCCGAGGCTGGGGGCGAGGCCGGAGTCGGTGCCGTCGCCACCGAACGGGGCAACCTGCCGCTCCAGGCGATCGACGTCGACGCGACCCTCACCGGGCTCGTCGCGCGGGTCGCGCTCACCCAGACGTTCGGGAACCGGTTCGACCGGCCGCTGGAGGCGAGCTACATCTTCCCCCTGCCGGACCGGGCCGCCGTGACCGAGTTCCGCATGGAGGTCGGGGAGCGGGTGGTCGAGGGCGTGCTCAGGGAGCGCGGCCAGGCCAGGGCCGACTACGACACCGCGGTCAGGCGGGGCCGGCGGGCGTCGATCGCCGAGGAGGAGCGACCGGGCGTGTTCACCATGCGGGTCGGCAACCTCCTTCCCGGCGAGCGGGTCACGGTCCGGCTGGTCATGACCGGACCGCTGCCGTGGGACGAGGGCGAGGCCACCTTCCGGTTCCCGTTGGTGGTGGCGCCCCGCTACATCCCGGGGTCGCCGCTGGAGGGCGAGCCGGTCGGGTCGGGCACCGAGCCCGACACCGACGCGGTGCCCGACGCCTCCAGGATCACCCCGCCGGTGCTGCTGACCGGTTTCCCCAACCCTGTCGACCTGTCGATCAGGGTCCAGATCGACCCGGCCGACCTGGAGGTCGGCGCCGTGCGGTCCAGCCTGCACGCGGTGGTGGAGGAGGCGCCCGACGGCATCAGGACGGTCCGGGTCGAGCCGGGGGAGCGGGCCGACCGCGACTTCGTGCTCCGGATCGGGACCGGCTCGGAGGCGGTGAGCACCGCCGTGACCGCCGTCGAGGACGCCGACGGCGGGCAGGGGACCTTCGTCCTGACCCTGCTGCCGCCGCTCGGGGCCGCCGTCGCCACCCCGAGGGACCTCGTGTTCGTGCTGGACCGCTCCGGCAGCATGGCCGGCTGGAAGATGGTGGCCGCCCGGCGCGCGGTGGCCCGCATGATCGACTCGCTGACCGGGCGCGACCGCTTCGGGCTGCTGGCATTCGACAACCTCATCGAGACGCCGCCGGAGCTCGGGAACGGCCTGCGGGCCGCCGGCGACCATGCCCGCTTCCAGGCGGTCGAGTTCCTGTCCCGGGTGGAGGCGCGCGGCGGCACCGAGATGGCCGCGCCGCTGGCCAGGGCGCTCGACCTGGTCACCGGCCCGGCGGCCGGGGAGCCGGCGGGCCCGGGGCCGCGCGACCCGGCGCTCGTGCTGGTGACCGACGGGCAGGTCGGGAACGAGGACCAGATCCTGCGGCTGCTCGCCCCGCGGCTCGGCGGCGTCCGGGTCTACACCGTCGGGGTCGACAGCGCGGTGAACGAGGGATTCCTGAAGCGGCTGGCCGGGCTGGGCGGCGGCGCCTGCGAGCTGGTCGAGTCCGAGGAACGGCTGGACGCGATGATGGACCGGGTCCACCGGCGCCTCGGGGCGCCGGTGCTGACCGACCTGGAGCTGGAGCCGGCCGGGCTGGACCTCGACACGTCGTCGCTGGCCCCGCGGCGCCTGCCGGCCCTGTTCGCCGGGTCGCCGTTGGTCGTGAGCGGCCGCTTCAGGGGCGGCCCCGGCGGCGCGGTCACCGTCCGGGGCCGGGACGCCGCCGGCCGGCCGTGGTCGGCGACCGTGCCGGTGACCGGCGGCGACGCCTCCTCGCTGGCCGCGACCTGGGCCCGGGCCCACCTGCGTGACCTCGAGGACCGCTACGCCACCGACCCGGTGCCGGACCGCGAGCTGGAACGGCGGATCGTCGAGACCTCGCTCCGCTTCGGGGTGCTGTGCCGCTTCACCGCCTTCGTGGCCGCCGACGTGCAGGTCGTCAACGAGGGCGGGGTCGTCCACCGGGTCCTGCAGCCGGTGGAGGCGCCCGCCGGGTGGTCCATGTTCGAGGGGGTCGGGCTGGCCGCGGCGGCCATGCCGATGGCCAGCATGTCCGCGGGCGGCCTACAGGCAGCCGGGCGGTTCGCCACACCGCGCGGCTCCGCCCGACCCCTCGGCATGGCCGGCCGCCGCCTGGGAGCCCTTCCCGGCCGGGTCGGCCCGGGCCGCTCTCCCCGCCGCCGCTCCGGCGGTTCCGCCTCCCATCCCCTCGCCGGTGCCGACCTCGCCCCCTACCGCCGCCGTGCCGCCCAGCTCGCCACCCTGCTCGAAGGCGATCGCGCTCTCCCCAGATTGGGGACCCGGCCGGGCCCGGGATTCCAGCCCGAGCCGACCCCGGGGATCCCACCCCTGCCGGGCCTGGGGGCCCAGGTCTGGCCGGGGCCGGCAGGGCGCGACCTGGAACGGCGGCTCGGGCTGGTTCGGGTTGGACTCGAGGCGCTGGTGGCCGACCTCGAATCGGTGGATGCCGTCGAGGGGGAGCTGCGGCCGCTGCGGGAGGTGGCTGCCGAGCTGGGCCGGGTGGCCGTGTCCGGCGGGTCGGAGCGGGCCGAGCTGGAGCGGGTGCGCGAACGGGCGCTCGCCGTGCTCTGGGCGTTCGCGACCCAGGGTGTCCCGGGCGGCCCCGGGCCCCCGGGGGCGGCCGGGGTCGTGCGAGGGCGGGAGCTCGGGTTCTGGAAGCGGTGAGGCGGCGGCCATCGGTGGTTACGTAGGCTTGATTCTGGTCAAGATCAAGTGACCGCGGATGGAACGAGGAGGTGCGTCGTGCCGTCGCTGCCGCTCGCGCACGAGAAGTGGTTCGTCGACGCCCCGGGCGCGTTCCATGCCGACTGGGCCTTCGCCCGGACGGCGTCCTCCCTGGCCCTGATCGCGGCCGTGGCGGTGGTGGCGCTGGTCTGGCACCTGGTGGGGGCGCGGCTGCCCCGGCCGGAGCTGCCGTTCCTGGAGCCGCTGGGGCGGCTGGCCCCGTGGGTGCCGCGGCTGCTCGGCGTCCACCTCGGGGTGTCGCTGCTCTCGCTGGCCGTGCGGGACGCCTATCTGGCCCCGAACCTGTCCCTGGAGCACGTCCCGGGCGGGGCGGCCATCGCCTTCGCCGAGGGGCTGCTCGGGGTGTGGTTCATCACCGGGGCCTGGCTGCGCCCCGCCGGCCTGGTCACCCTGCTGCTCGGTCCCCTGGCGGCGCTGCTGGCCGGGCCCGTGGCCATGCTGGAGGCGATCGACCTGCTCGGCATCGCCCTGTTCCTGGTGGTGCTGCCGCCCGGCCGCGACCGCTACGGGGCCGTCGAGCCGCCGGTGGAGACGGCCGCCCTGGCCATCTTCGCCCTGCGCGTCTGTGTCGGCCTCGCCCTGGTGGTGCTGGCCTTCAGCGAGAAGTTCGCCAACCCGGCCCTGGCCCGCGAGTTCATCGGCAACTACCCCGCCTTCGACCTGTTCGACGTGCTCGGCATCCCCCTGAGCGACGACGCCTTCATCCGCATGGCCGGGGCGATCGAGCTGCTGTTCGGGCTGCTGCTGATCTCGGGCCGCATCCCCCAGGTGGCGGTCATCGTCGCCGGGATCCCCTTCAACGCCACCCTGTTCTTCCTGGGCAGGGACGAGCTGATCGGCCACCTCCCGGTCTACGGGGTCATGCTCGCCCTGCTGGTGTACGGCTCGTCGCGCCGGTACGCCGACGCGGTCCCGGCCTGGCCCTGGACGTCCCGGCGGGGCTTCAGGCCACGGGTCGTGGCCCGGGCCTAGCCCGCCAGACCTCGCCCTGGCGCGGGTGCTCGATCTCGGCGGCAACGGCCTCGGCCGCCTCCGCCCCGACGTGCCGCTCGACCAGCCAGAGGGCCATGTCGATGCCGGAGGTGACCCCGCCGGAGGTGACCAGGTCGCCGTCGTCGACCACCCTGGCCTCGACGACCTGGGCGCCGGAGGCCCGCAGGTCCTCCACGGCGCTGTGGTGGGTGATGGCCGGGCGGCCGCGGGTGAGCCCGGCGGCGGTGGCCAGCATGGCCCCGGTGCAGACGGTGGCCACCTGGGCGCCGGCCCGGTGGGCGGCGGCGATCGCCGCCGGCAGCTCGCCCCGCTCGGCCTCGGCCCAGGCGCCCCGGGGCGCGCGGTCGCTCCAGCCGCCGCCCGGCACCACCAGCAGGTCGGTCCGGCCCGGGTCGAGCCGGCCCTCGGGCCGCACCCGCAGCCCGTGGGAGCCGGTGACCTCGGCCGCCCCGTCCAGGGTGACCAGGGCCACCTCCAGGTCGGCGCCGCCCTCGGCGGCGTTTCGCAGCACCTCCAGCGGGCCGATGGCATCCAGCTCGTCGAAGCCCTCGAACACGACCACCGCGATCCGCACCTGCGCACTCCCTTCGGGCTGGACTTTGGTCCGAGCGCCGTGATAGCACTTGGCTTAGCACTCGACCATCTTGAGTGCTAACATCCGGGATTGCCAACCGGAGACAAGTTCCAACAGGCAAGCCATCCGAACAGGGGAGGTAGCCGCACCTATGCCCAAGATGATCGCCTTCGACGAGGACGCCCGGCGTGCTCTCGAGCGGGGGATGAACCAGCTCGCCGACGCCGTCAGGGTGACGCTGGGTCCCAAGGGCCGCAACGTGGTCCTGGAGAAGAAGTGGGGCGCGCCCACGATCACCAACGACGGCGTGTCCATCGCCAACGAGATCGAGCTCGAGGACCCGTGGGAGAAGATCGGGGCCGAGCTGGTCAAGCAGGTCGCCAAGAAGACCGACGAGATCGCCGGTGACGGCACCACCACCGCCACCGTGCTCGCCCAGGCCCTGGTCCGCGAGGGCCTGCGCAACGTGGCCGCCGGGGCCAACCCGATGAGCCTCAAGCGCGGCATCGAGAAGGCCACCGAGCTGGCCGTCGAGGCCATCAAGAACCAGGCCAAGGACATCGAGACCCGCGACGAGATCGCCCACACGGCCAGCGTGTCGGCCGGCGACCCCGAGATCGGCGAGGTCATCGCCAAGGCCATGGACGTCGTCGGCAAGGAAGGCGTCATCACCGTCGAGGAGTCCAACACCTTCGGCATCGAGCTCGAGACGGTCGAGGGCATGCGCTTCGACAAGGGCTACATCTCGCCCTACTTCGTCACCGACCCCGAGCGCATGGAGGCGGTCCTCGACGACCCCTACATCCTCATCGCCAACTCCAAGATCTCGGCCGTCAAGGACCTGCTGCCGGTGCTCGAGAAGGTCATGCAGAGCGGCAAGGCGGTCGTGGTGCTCGCCGAGGACGTCGAGGGCGAGGCCCTGGCCACCCTGGTCGTGAACAAGATCCGCGGCACCTTCAAGAGCGCCGCGGTCAAGGCGCCGGGGTTCGGTGACCGGCGCAAGGCCATGCTGGCCGACATCGCCACCCTGACCGGTGGCCAGGTCATCTCCGAGGAGGTCGGGCTCAAGCTCGAGAACGCCACCCTCGACCTGCTCGGCCGGGCCCGGCGGGTCACCGTCACCAAGGACGACACCACGATCGTCGAGGGTGCCGGGTCGTCCGACGACATCAAGGGCCGCATCGGCCAGATCAAGCAGGAGATCGAGCGGACCGACTCCGACTGGGACCGCGAGAAGCTCCAGGAGCGGCTGGCCAAGCTGGCCGGGGGCGTGGGCGTGATCAAGGTCGGGGCGGCCACCGAGGTCGAGCTCAAGGAGAAGAAGCACCGCATCGAGGACGCCCTGTCGGCGACCCGGGCCGCGGTCGAGGAGGGCATCGTCGCCGGCGGCGGCGTGGCCCTGATCCGCGCCCAGGGCGCGCTCGACAAGCTCGACCTGGAGGGCGACGAGGCGACCGGCGCGGTCATCGTGCGCCGGGCGCTGGAGCTGCCGCTGCACTGGATCGCCGCCAACGCCGGGCTCGAGGGCGCGGTGGCCGTCTCCAGGGTGCGCGAGCTGTCGGACAACCAGGGGCTGGACGCCTCCACCGGCGAGTACGTCGACCTGCTCAAGGCCGGCGTGGTCGACCCGGCCAAGGTGACCCGCTCGGCCGTGCAGAACGCCGTCTCCATCGCCTCGCTGCTGCTCACGACCGAGACCCTGGTCGTGGACAAGCCGGAGGACAAGGAGGACGCCGGCGCCGGTGGCCACGGCCACCCGCACGGCATGGGCATGTAGCCAGCCCGACCCGCACGACACCGCAGGGCCCCGGCCAGAACCCGATCTGGCCGGGGCCCTGCGTCATATCGGCCTCACCGGACCCCGCCGCCCACCCCCCTGACCGCCCATGCCCCAGAACGGGCCGGTGAGCCCCAGCTCGGCGAAGACGGCGGTCGCCTCCTCCGGGCTGCGCCGGCGGTGGTCG
>Ga0207428_10000961_pt1 | contig 31972 bp, 31 predicted proteins | sample RhiMethybrSRZTD1_FD_187600 | JGI IMG/M metagenome (GOLD analysis project Ga0207428, IMG submission 187600) | Populus rhizosphere microbial communities from Tennessee, USA - Rhizosphere MetaG P. TD hybrid SRZTD1 (SPAdes) (version 3) | ecosystem: Host-associated > Plants > Roots > Rhizosphere >...
GTGGAGCAGCCGCCGATCACGCGCGCGCCCAGCGACCGGTTGTCCTCGCCGCCCGCGCCCCAGTCGTGCGTGAACGTGAACGAACGTGGATCGAGCAGATCGGCGGGCCACGCGCCGCTCGAGCGCGGGCCATAGTCCGGCCCGGCCTCGACGAGGCACACCGTGCGCGCCGGGTCCTCCGACAGCCGCGCGGCCAGGACGCAGCCCGCAGTGCCGCCACCCGCGATAACAACGTCGAACGTCATGGCGACCAGACGTACGGGGTCGTGGTCGTCACCGCGCGGAAGCCGAGGCGTTCGAGGATCGGACGACTGTCGTCCGAGGCGTCCACCTCGAGGTAGCGGAACCCGCGCTCCGCCGCGAGGATCGCCCTGTAGGCGACCGTCGCGCGGTAGATCCCCCGGCGGCGCCACTCCGGGAGCGTCGCGCCGCCCCAGAGGGTCGCGAACTCGGTCCCCTGCTCGAAGCGGATCCACGCGGCGCAGACGACGGTCGCGCCGGACTCCGCCACCACGATCGTGATCGCGTCCGGATCGGCCGCGCGCTCCGACTCGAGCATCTCGACGAGCCATGTCGGCGGGTCCTCGTCTCCCCAGGCCGCTCGCTCGAGCCCCGCGATCCGTTCGAAGTCGGCGCGGGTCGTGACTTCACGGAGCGACACGTTCTCGGGCAGTCGCACGTCCGCGGCGATCGCGGCCACCGGCGCGATCACGACCGTCTCGGTCTCCTCGGGCACGAAGCCGGCCGCGAGCAGCCGCTGCGAGAGGTCGTCGGGCCGATCGTGACCGTGCAGCTTCCACTCGAAGGTCTCGCCGCGCTTGGCGAACACGCGCACCTGGCGCGCGATCAGCTCGTCCAGCGCGGCACCCTCGAGCCCGCCGAGATCGCGATAGAGGACGAAGCCGCGGCCTGCAAACCCCAGGAAGCGCACGAGCGGGCCCTCCCGCTCGACCGTCCCACCATCGGGCAAGGGGTCGGGAACGCGGTCGCGCACCTGCGCGTCATAGGCGGCCAACAGCTCCGGTACCTCGAGCACGAGTCGGAGCGTAGAACGGCAACCTCCCCGGGACAACGTGACCCTCCACCGCGGTCCGTCCCGGTTACGATCGACGAATCCGCGTCCCTCGCGACCAGGAGGAGATTCGATGAGCACCACGCCGAACTGGCGCGTCGCGCGTCTGGACGACATCGAGCGCCGCGGCAGAGACATCCCGGTACGGGAGGGCCTCGGGATCCACGCGTTCGGGGTCAACGCGTACACGCCCGGCGAGGACGGCACGCTGGTCAACGACCACGACGAGACCTCGACGGGCCAGGAGGAGCTGTACGTCGTGCTCGACGGGCACGCGACCTTCGAGATCGACGGTGAGACGATCGATGCGCCTCCAGGGACGTTCGTGTCCGTCGGGCCCGAGGTGCGGCGAAAGGCGACGGGGGAGGGGACCGTCCTCGCAATCGGGGCCACCCCGGGCGAGGCGTACCGGGCAGTTGACTGGGGTGAGGCCTGGCCGTTCCACCAAGAGTCCATGACCGCCTACGGCGAGCAGCGGTACGCCGACGCGGTCGAGGCGGTCCGGAGTGGCCTCGAGCGCATGCCGGACCACGCGGGCCTGCACTACAACTACGCCTGCTTCGCGACGCTCGCCGGCGACACCGGCGACGAGACGTTCGCTCACCTTCGCCGGTCGGTGGAGCTGTTCCCACGCTTCCGGGAGGACGCGCCCCGGGACGACGACTTCGCCGCCGTCCGCGACGACCCGCGGTTCGAGGAGGCGCTCCGCTAGAAGCACAGGCGAACGTACGGTCGCCCGTACGCCCGGGCCGGGAGCTCGTGGCTACGGTTGCACGGTGGACGCCCTCGCCTCGCTCTCGCCTGCGACGAGATCCTGGTTCGAGCGCGCGTTCGGCGGCCCCACGCCTGCGCAGGAGCTCGCCTGGCCCGCGATCGCGACCGGCGCGCACGTGCTCGTCCAGGCGCCGACGGGGTCGGGCAAGACGCTGGCCGCGTTCCTGCATGGGATCGACCGCCTCAACGACACACCCGGCGAAGGGCTTCGGCTCCTCTATGTGTCGCCGCTGAAGGCCCTCAACTACGACATCGAGCGGAACCTCCGTGGCCCGCTCGCGGGACTCCGCTCCGAGCTCGCAGTCGGCGTCCGAACGGGCGACACCCCGCAGCGCGATCGCGCCCGGATGCTCCGGCAACCGCCCGACGTCCTGATCACCACGCCCGAGTCGCTCTACCTGCTCCTAACCTCGCAGGGGCGGGAGATGCTGCGGAGCGTCGAGACCGTGATCCTCGACGAGGTGCACGCGGTAGCCGGGACGAAGCGCGGCGCCCATCTCGCCGTCTCGCTGGAGCGGCTCGAGCGCGTCGCGTCGCAGCCGTTCCAGCGGATCGGCCTCTCGGCGACACAGCGCCCGCTCGCGGAGATCGGGCGGTGGGTCGTCGGCTCCGGTGGCGAGATCACGCTCGTCGACGCCGGGCAGCGCAAGGAGCTCGATCTCGAGGTCGTGATCCCCGTCGAGGACCTCCGCGAGCTCAACGCCCGCACCGAGCTGCCGCAGCCGGTGGTGCAGGACGGCGTCGAGATGGACGCCGGCTACGAGGCGAACAGCCACTCGATCTGGCCGTCGATCTACCCGGCGCTGCTCGACCTCGTCCGGGCGCACCGCTCGACGATCGTCTTCGTCAACAACCGCCGGCTGGCCGAGCGCCTCGCCCTGCGCATCAACGAGCTCGCCGAGGAGGAGGTTGCGCGCGCGCACCACGGGTCGCTCGCCCGAGAGCAGCGCGTGCTGATCGAGGAGGACCTGAAGGCCGGGCGGATCCCTTGCCTCGTCGCGACGTCGAGCCTCGAGCTGGGGATCGACATGGGCGCCGTCGACCTCGTCGTGCAGGTCGAGAGCCCGAAGTCGGTCGCGCGTGGTCTCCAGCGAGTCGGCCGCGCGGGTCACGAGCTCGGCGCGGTCTCGAAGGGCCGCATCTTTCCGAAGTTCCGGGCCGACCTGCTCGAGTGCGCCGTGGTCGCGAAGGCGATGCGCGAAGGGGCGATCGAGGAGACGGCGGTCCCTCGGAACCCGCTCGACGTGCTCGCGCAGCAGGTCGTCGCGATCTCGGCGGAGGAGGAGATCGCGGTCGACGAGCTGCACACGCTCCTGCGCGGCGCCTACCCCTTCGCCGACCTGTCGCGCGAGCAGCTCGACAACGTGCTCGACATGCTCGCCGGCCGCTACCCCTCGGACGAGTTCGCGGAGCTGCGCCCACGGATCGTCTGGGACCGCACCGCGGGCGTGATCCGCGGACGTCAGGGCGCGCGGCGGCTCGCGGTGACGAACGCGGGCACGATCCCCGACCGAGGCCTCTACGGCGTGTTCCAGGTCGGCGACGGCGGCAGGGTGGGGGAGCTCGACGAGGAGATGGTCTACGAGGCCCGCGAGGGGCAGACGTTCATGCTCGGCGCCTCCACCTGGCGGATCGAGGAGATCACGCGCGACCGCGTGCTCGTCTCGCCCGCCCCGGGAGTCCCGGGCGCCGTGCCGTTCTGGAAGGGCGAGGGCGTGGGGCGGCCCTACGAGCTCGGGCGGAAGATCGGCGAGGCGTCGCGTACGCTCTCGGCGCTCTCCGACACGCGCGCGCTCGGACAGCTGCGCGAGGACTACCACCTCGACGAGCGCGCCGCGAAGAACCTGCTCGCCTTCCTCCGCGACCAGCAGCGGCTGAGCGCGCTCCCCACCGACCGCACGGTGGTCGTCGAGCGGTTCCGCGACGAGATCGGCGACTGGCGCATCTGCCTGCTGACACCGTTCGGCGGACGTGTCCACGCGCCGTGGGCGATGGCCCTTCAGGCGAAGCTCCGTGACACGCTGTCGCTCGAGGTGCAGTCGCTCTGGTCGGACGACGGGATCGCGCTCCACTTCCCAGACGCGGACGCTCCGCCCTCGCTCGCCGAGCTCCTGGTCGAGCCGGAGGAGCTCGAGGACCTCGTCGTGCAGGAGGTCGGCCGCACCGCGCTCTTCGGCTCGCGCTTCCGGGAGAACGCCGGGCGCGCACTTCTGATCCCGCGACGCCGTCCCGGGCAGCGCACGCCGCTCTGGCAGCAGCGCCTCAAGGCGCAGAGCCTGCTCGAGGTCGCTCGGCCCTACGGATCGTTCCCGATCATCCTGGAGACGTACCGCGAGTGCCTCCAGGACGTCTTCGACCTGCCCGCGCTCCGCGGGATCCTGCACGGCCTTCGCTCCCGCGACCTCGACCTCGTCGAGCTGGAGACCCCGTCGGCCTCGCCGATGGCCTCCTCGCTCCTGTTCGACTACATCGCGACCTACATGTACGAGGACGACACGCCTGCGGCCGAACGCCGGGCCCAGGCGCTCTCGCTCGACCGCGACCTCCTGCGCGAGCTGCTCGGCCAGGAGGAGCTGCGCGACCTGCTCGACCCCGGTGCGCTCGCCGAGATCGAGGCGTCGTTGCGACCGGTGCCGCGCAACGCCGACGAGCTCCACGACCTGCTTCGCCGCGTCGGGGAGCTGCGCGAGCCGGAGGCGGACGCCGGGTTCGCCGAGACGCTGGTCCGCGAGCGACGGGCGTTTCGCGCGCGGGTCGGTGAGGCGGAGTCGCTCGTCGCCGCGGAGGACGCGGGCCTCTATCGGGACGCGTTCGGCGTGATGCCGCCAGGCGGCCTCCCGGAGGCGTTCCTCGAAGCGGTGGACGGCGCGCTCGAGCGCGTGGCACTCCGCTTCGCGCGCTCGCACGGGCCGTTCACGACAGGCCAGTTCGCCGCCCGCTACGCGCTCGGGCAGGAGGAGACGGAGGCGCTGCTGACCGGGCTCGAGGCGCGCGAGCTCCTCATCCGGGGCGAGCTCCGGCCGGGCGGCGTCGAGCGCGAGTGGTGCGACCCGGAAGTCCTTCGCCGCATCCGTCGGGCGACACTCGCGGCCCTGCGACGCGAGATCGAGCCCGCCGAGCAGGCGGCTCTCGGCCGGTTCCTCCCCGGCTGGCACGGGATCGATCGGCGGGCGACGCTCCGGGAGGCCCTCGTCCCGCTGCAGGGCCTGGCGCTCCCGGTGTCGCTCTGGGAGTCCGAGATCCTGCCCCGGCGTGTCCCGCAGTACCAGCCGGCGCAGCTCGACCAGATCTGCGCCTCCGGCGAGGTCGTCTGGGTCGGCGCCGGCCTCGACCGCGTCGCCCTGTACTACCGGGAAGACGCCCCGCTCCTCGGGCGCCCGGCCGCGGGTGAGCCGCTGTCCGGGCCGGTCCACGATGCCCTGCGCGCGGCCCTCGCGCGGAGCGCCGAGTTCTGGCTCGACCTGCTCGTCGCCGCGGAGCTCGACGCCGCCGACGCGTTGCCCGTCCTGTGGGAGCTCGTCTGGGCCGGCGAGGTGACGAACGACGCCTGGGCGCCGCTGCGGGCAAAGCGCCGCTACGGCGTGCCGACGGCCGAGCGGCGACCGCGCCGCTTCTCCCGCTCGCGGGTCTCCGGCGAGGTCGCGACCGCCGGTCGCTGGTCGCTCACCTCTCGGCTGTTCGCACCCGGGAGCGCGGTCCCGGCCGACCGCCGGCCCCTCGCGGAGCTCCTGCTCGAGCGGCAGGGGATCGTCACGCGCGACGGCGTCCGGGCGGAGGGGATCTCCGGCGGCTACGGCGCGGTCTACGGCGAGCTCAAGGCGCTCGAGACCGTCGGGGCCTGCCGGCGCGGCTACTTCGTCGAGGGGCTCGGCGGCGCGCAGTTCGCGCTCCCGGGCGCGGTCGAGCGGCTGCGCGAGCTTCGCAAGGTGGAGGACGAGGAGCCGCTCGTGCTCGCCGCGGCCGACCCCGCGCAGCCCTACGGCGGCGTCCTGCCCTGGCCCAGACGCGCCGCGGCGCGAGCGGCCCGGGTCGCCGGAGCGCACGTCGTCCTGCTCGGCGGCGAGGCGACCCTGTACGTCGAGCGCGGCGGGCGGTCGCTGCTGCCGCTGCGCGAGCCCGACCCGGAGTGGCTGCGGCCCGCCGTCGAGGCGCTGGTCGCCTGGGTGCGAGCCGACCGGGGTCGCCGGCTGTCGGTCGAGCGCTTCGACGGACGTCCCGTGGTCGAGAGCGACGCCCTGGCGCTGCTCGTCGAGGCCGGCTTCCTCGCCGGGCCGAAGCGCGCGGTGCTGCGCCCCTGAGCGTCAGAGCCACTCGACCGGGAGCCCGTGCGCGGGGGCATGGCCGAGGATCCGCTCGGCCGACCCTGGCCAGATCCGCGCGGTCACATGGAAGCCGATGTCCTCGCCAGCTGCGAGGCGCCGCGGCTCGAAGCCGACCCGCGCGAGCGGAGCTTCGTCGCCCGCGGCCGCTCCCAGGCGCTCGAGGTGCGCGTGCACGGCGTCCTGCTCCGTCTTGTCGAGGTACTGCCACATGACCGAGTGCCAGAGCACCGTCCACCTGCCCGGCTCGGTCGTCAGCTCTCCGACGAAGTCCGCCGCGCTCCTGGCGACCACGGTGACGGGGCTCGCGCGCGCGATTGTGAGCGCCCCCCGGAGGCGCGCGAGGCGTTCGGTCTGGTCCGGCCAGACGTACGACGTGAGCGTGAGCGCGCCCTCGTCGCTGGCCGCGTCGACCGGGTCCCGATCGCAGCCGAGCCGCTCGACGACGTCGAGAGTGGGACGGGTCGGCGGAACATTGCCGCGCCACGCGTCCTCGAAGACCACGGGGGAATCGGGCGGTCCGGTCGCGCCGGCGCCCTCGAAGCGAAACCGATCGGCGAGGAGGTTGAGGCCGCCGCTCGCCCCGATCTCGAACAGCCGCACGGGTAGGTCCGCGATCGCGCGGAGGTGCCAGAGCGCGCCGACGAGCGGCGCCGCGCGCCCGACCTCGTTCGTCTGCGGGGGTCGGGCGAGCGCCTCCCGCAGCTCGTCCGCGCTGGCCTCGAGCACGTCGAGGAGCGGTACGAGCGCCGCCTCTGCGTCGCCGTCCCCGCCGACGCTCGGGTAGTGCGCCGCAAGCCGCGGCTCGAGCCCCAGGAGGACCCGGTGATGGACGCCGCCGAGCAGCCGGAGCGAGATCAGCGAGTCGATGGGGTCGTGCTCGTGCCCGGCGAGAACACGGGCCGTCGGGCCGCCTGCTTCGGCGTCGTCGGCGAGACGCTCGAGCAGGATCCCGTAGAAGCGCGAGCCCAGCTCCGCGCACGCCGACGCCTGCCAGCGAAGCTTCGGCGCGAGACCGTCGTCCACCGGGCCATTCAACACGTGAAGACGGGGCGTCCGCCGGCGCCCCGTCTTCGCTCCCCCCTGGCCGGCTGCGCCTACGGCATGCCGACCGTATGGCGCCTGCGAGTCGTCAGCAGGATCCCCACGAGCCCTGCCGCGACCAGCGCCACCATCCCCGCACCCGCTCCGAAGGACGTCCAGTCGATGTCCTCCCCACCGGACACCGTGGCCGTCGGTGAGGTGCCGGGAACCCTCGTCAGCGCGCTGTCGCCGCTGAGCCCGACCGGCTCGGGCGCCAGGGCCCTCGAGAGCGCCGAGTCACCGGTGAGCCCGAGCGAGCTCGACTCGGGAGTCGACGCTCGGGTCAGCGCGGAGTCGCCCGTCAGGCCGAGCGACCGCGAGGCGCTCGACAGCGTCGCCGCCTCCGGAGTCTCGCCGCGATTCGCGAGCGCTGCGTGAACGCCCGTCGGCTGCGTCGAGCCTTTGCCGGCGAACAGCGACTCGTCGACGCCGATTCCCTGGCTGAGGTAGGGGATCGTCTGCTGCTCGACCTGCCTCGCCTGGGACGCCCTCGACGCGATCGCCGTCTTGATCGCGACATCGAGCCCCACCTGCGGCGCTGCCTGGCCCGCGAGCTTCCGCGACGCCGCGCCGGAGAACTGCGTCGCGTCGACGCCCATCCCCTGGCTCAGGTACGGCACCACGTAGTCGCCGCGCGATTGCGCCTGCCATCCGTCCGACTGTGCGGTTACCGGCTGTGCGCCGGTGCCTTCCGGGATCTGTGCGCCCGCAGGGCCTGCGAGCACTGCGACCGCGACCAGCGCCGCCGTCGCGAAGACCATGCGTGTGGTCTTCTCGTCCATCTCCGCCTCCTTCGTCCGCCTCGACCGTTCGACCATGGCGGAGACGCTACGAAGCAGCGGCCCGGGCGTCGTTCACCGTTGCGGCACTGACTGTGTAACGCTTGCGACATATGCAGTGGCGGCTTTTCGAGGGCATTCCGGGCGAAGACGTCCGCGCCGTGCTCGCGCTCGCGCGTCGATCCACCTATCGGCGGGGCGAGGTCGTCTTCCACCGCCACGATCCCGCCGACTCCGTCCACCTCGTGGCGAAGGGCCGGTTCGACGTCCGGATCGGGACGCCCCTCGGCGACACGGTCGCGCTCGGCATCCGGGGCCCCGGGGAGACCTTCGGCGAGCTCGCGGTGATGACCGAGGGCGAGCGGAGCGCCACCGTCACGGCGCTCGAGCCCGGCGAGACGCTCGTCGTCCGCGGCTCGGAGCTCCGCCGCCTCGCGCGGCGGCACCCCTCCGTCGACGAGGTGCTCGTGCGACTGCTCTCGGAGCGCGTGGCGGCGCTCTCGGAACGGCTCGTCGAGGCCTACACCGTCGGCGCGGAGACGAGGGTCGCACGCCGGGTGCTCGAGCTCGCCCAGGTGTTCGGCGCGGCTCCGCCCGTCTCGATCCCGCTGATCCAGGAGGACATCGCCGCCCTCGCGGGCACCTCCCGCGCGACCGTGAACCGCGTGCTTCGCGACGCCGAGCGGCGCGGGATCGTCGAGCTGCGGCGCGGCCGAACGGTGCTGCTCGACCCCGACGCCCTCGCCCGCCTCGCGCGGGTGACGGACAGGAATCCCGCGCTCCAGCCGTAACTGGGGCGCATGGCCGTTCGCGCGCCGCAGCTCGAGCACGCGCTCCGCGCCTTCACGCTCGGGGCGTTCGCCTACCTTCTCCGGGAGCTGGACGACGCAGGGGAGGCGCTGCCGTTTGCCTTCGAGGAGCACGGCGGCCGCGAAGGACCCGCGCTGTATGAGTATCGCCCCCTCGTGCGCGACTTCGTCGAGGCGCGCGCGGCTCGGCTGCGTGGACGCGACGACGCGACGATCGCCCTCGAAGAGCTTCACCGCGAGCGTGCCGCCGCGATCTACGCGCGCGCGCATGCCGGACGGGAGCCGTCCGAGGACGACGCGCTCTTCCGCACCGTGCTCGTCGACCTCCTCGTGCGCGTCGCCGAGGCCTGCGGCGGCTTCGACTGGGACGACGCGGCGTTCGAGCGCTGCTACGCCGACCTGGAGCACTCGCTGTTCGGGGAGAGCCGCACGTACGCCGCCGTGGCGCCGCTCGTCGGGCTGACGACCGGGATCCAGCGCGAGCTCGGCCCGGGCATCCGCGTGCGGGCGGCCGTCGACGACGAGCTCTCGCGCCACTGGCCGGAGGCGCGCGGGCTCCTCCCACAGGGCTTCGGCCACGAGGCCGACCGTTACTGCGTGCTCGAGCTGCGCTCAGCGCTCGGGCCCGACGAGGAGCCGCCGGACGCCCCGGCCGAGATCGCGGACGCGGTCAGCGCGATCCGGCTCGCCACGGCCGCCCCGCTCGCCGCCGGCCCCGTGCTGTTCGAGACGCTCGACGGACGCCCGTACGGCATCCGGCCGGTGCTGCCGATCGCCGCGACCCAGCCGCCCGGCGAACCCACGCGGCTCGACGAGTTCCGCGCCGCGCTCGCGACGGAGCTGCTCGTTCGCCTCGTGCTCGCAGACGCGGACACGACGCTCGCCGAGGCGCTCGACCGCTGGGAGCTCTCGCTGTTCCAGCACGAGCCGTTCCGCTCGGAGCAGCTCCGCGGGGCCTTGTCCGCGCTCTTCGGCGCCACGTGGGCGTTGCGCGTCGCAGTGCTCCTCGAAGCCGAGGCCGACCGGCGTGAGTCGCTGCACGGTCGGCTGGAGGCGCTGTGCGAGGGCGCGGAGGCCGACGTCGCCGCCCGCGAGGCGGTGCGCCGCGCGCTCGTCCAGGTGCTGCGCGAGGACGACCGCCGTGCGCTCACGACACGGCTCGATCGCACACTGCTGGGGCTCGAGCAGCCGGGCGGGCTCCGCGCCGCGTCGTAGCCTCTTGCCCTCATGGGCGCTCCGTGGCCGTTTCGGACTCGGCACGAACCCGGCACACACCCGTCACGGGTGTCCCGCTACGTTCGGTCTATGGAGGAGGCGCGGAGCGTGCTGGAGCGGTTCGAGCGGATCGAGTCCATGCGACGGGCGAACGCGGGCCCGGTCGAGCTGCTCGGCGAGCTCCGCGCCCTCCTCCGGGAAGCAGAGGCCTGGGCCCGTGCGGAGGGAGGTGAGACCGGCGACGCCGCCGTAGCGCGACTGCGGGAGGCGTTGGCGCGTGACATGATCGGAGCGTGATCGCGCACTGGGACGACGTGACGGTCGTTCGACGCGCAGAGGGCCATATCTGCGGCGACTGGCAGTACCTGACGGGGGACGAGTCCGTCACGGTCGGGGCGAGACGGCTCAGGATTCCGGCCGGCTCGTGGTCGACGCCGCTGCACCTCGAGGGCTCCGAGGAGGAGATCTTCTTCGTCCTCGACGGGACGGGCGTCTCGCTGCAGCAGGTGGGCGGTGAGGAGCAGGCGTTCGCCGTGGGGCCGGGCGACTGCCTCGTCCATCTCGCGCTCGTGCACGCGCACACGCTCCAGGCCGGGCCCGACGGCCTCGAGGTGCTCACGTTCGGCCAGCGCCACTACGCGCGGAACACCCTGCTGCCCCGGGCCGGCGTCTCGTGGCTAGGTCCCACCTGGGTGTTGCAAGGCGCCCCGGAGGACCATCCGTACAAGCGGGAGGCCGCGGTCGGGCCGCCGGAGGTCGGCGAGCTCGCGGCGCGGCCGTCGCACATCGTCAACGTCGAGGATGTCGAGCGGGCGACGCGCGACGGGGCGACCGTGGCGCGAACCGTTCGCGACCTCGGCCGCGCCGCAGGGTCGTTTGCTACGGGCCTCCGGCTCTTCGACGCCGCTCCGGGGAAGCTCCACGCGCCACCGCACTGCCACACCGCGGAGGAGGAGATCTTCGTCGTGCTCGAGGGCGACGGGACGCTCGAGCTGTGGCCGGGTCGGCCCGTGGACGGGCCCGAGGAACACCCCGTGCGGCGGGGCAGCGTCGTCGCGCGGCCCGCGGGCACGGGTGTCGCGCACGCGTTCCGCGGCGGGCCGGGAGGTCTCTCGCTCCTCGCGTACGGGACACGCGACCCGCGCGACGTCGCCTACTACCCCCGGTCGGGCAAGGTCTCCCTCCGAGGCGTGGGGGTGGTCGGCCGGCTGGACGTGCTGGACTACTGGGATGGCGAGGATTGAACGGCCGTGAAGGAGTCGACCGGACCGCGGTGAACGAGGCGTGGTCATGGGTCTCATCCGCCTGCTGCCCCGACCCGGCGGCTCGCCGCCGTCGCCTGCGCCCGAGCGCCAGCCCGAGCACGTCGAGCGTGTCGAGCGCGCGGAGCCGGTCGTGAGCGAGCCCGTCCCCGACGCGCCGCCCGACCCGGCCGACGAGGCCGCGGTCTCGCCGACGCCCGAGCCCACGGAGGACACGTCCGGAGAGACGCGCACCGCGACGCGCGTGATTGCGCTCGCGAACCAGAAGGGCGGCGTCGCGAAGACGACGACGACGCTGAACCTCGGGGTGGCGTTCCGCGAGATGGGCCACCGCGTCCTGCTCGTCGACCTCGATCCGCAGGGCAACCTCACGATGAGCCAGGGCCTCAACCCGGACGCGATCGAGCGCTCGATGTTCGACGTCCTCGTCCATCGCGTGCCGATCTCCGAAGTGATCGAGCAGCGCGAGGCCGATCTCGCCGTCGCGTCGATCGACCTCGCCGGCGCGGAGCTCGCGCTCAGCGCGCTGATCGGCCGCGAGCGCTCGCTGGAGAAGGCGCTCGCCGAGGTCCGCGGACAGTACGACTTCGTGCTCATCGACACGCCGCCGTCACTGGGGCTGCTGACGATCAACGCCTTCGTCGCCGCGACCGGCGTCATCGTCCCGGTGCAGTGCGAGTACCTTTCCCTGCGCGGCCTCGTCCAGCTCGAGAATACGCTCGCGATGGTGCGGGAGAACCTGAACCCGCACGTCGCCGTCGAGGGGATCGTCGCGACGATGTTCGACGGGCGGACGCTGCACTCGCGCGAGGCGATCGAGATTCTCGAGGAGAACTTCGGAGACCTCGTCTACCGTACGCGGATCAGGAAGACCGTTCGATACGCGGAGGCCCCCGTGAAGGGGAGCTCCGTCCTCAAGTACGACCCCACGGGCGCCGCGGCGGAGGCATACCGCGAGCTGGCGCGCGAGGTCGTGGTCGCGAAGGAGGCCCAGGATGGCGCGCAAGCGCGCGAGCATGCGTGAGGGGCCGCTCGCCGAGCTCTTCCGCGCGACCGAGGCCGCGCAGCGGGCGCAGCGCGAGCAGCCGGAGACGCCCGAGAGCGAGGCGTCCTCGCCGGCCGAGCCCGAGCCGCAGCGGCCGATCGAGGCGTCGCGGCCCGTCCAGCCGGAGCTTCCGATCACGCCCGAGGAAGTGACCCTCGAGGCGACCGTCGAGCACGTCTACGACTTCGAGACCGAGCGGCCCGAGCCCGCCGAGCGTCGGCCCGAGCCGGTCGAGCGACGGTCCGAGCCGAGCCCGCAGTCTCCGCCCCCGACGCCGGTGCTGCGCGCGGAGCCCGTCGCGCCGCGCACGGAGGCGCAGGCCCCGGCCGTTGCGCCGGTCCCCGCCCCGGCAGCGGTACCCGAGCCCGCGCCGATCGAGCGCGACCCCGTCGCCGAGCCGTACACGCCGCCCGCGAGCCGCTTCGTCAATCCGATGCCCGAGAGCGCGCCGCGACTGCACGTCGCCGGCGACGTCGCCTCGTACCTCGCGGTGATCCGGGTCGTCGGCGTGGGCGGCGCGGGGATCAACGCGGTCAACCGGATGATGGACGCGGGCATCGCCCAGGTCGACTTCGTCGCGGTGAACACCGACGCGCAGCAGCTCGAGCTCTCGGACGCTCCCGCGAAGATCCACATCGGCCAGGCGATCACGCAGGGGCTCGGCTCCGGCTCCGACCCCGAGACGGGCCGCCGCGCCGCGGAGGAGGGCTTCGACCACGTCCGCGCTGCCCTTCGTGGCAGCGACATGGTCTTCGTCACCGCCGGGGAGGGTGGCGGCACCGGCACGGGCGCCGCCCCCGTGGTCGCGCGGATCGCGCACGACCTCGGCGCGCTGACGGTCGGGATCGTGACGACACCGTTCAAGTTCGAGGGGACGCGTCGCCGTGTCGCCGCCGAGTCTGGGATCGAGGAGCTCCGCGCCGCGTGCGACACGGTGATAGTGATCCCTAACGACCGGCTGCTCGAGGTGCTCGACCGCTCGACGTCGATGATCGACGCCTTCAAGATCGCCGACGACGTGCTCCGGCAGGGCGTCCAGGGGATCTGCGACCTGATCACAATGCCCGGCCTGATCAACCTCGACTTCGCCGACGTCCGCACGATCATGTCGGACGCCGGCTCGGCGCTGATGGGCATCGGCTACTCCGAGGCCCAGGAAGGCCGTGCCCGCGAGGCGGCCGAGCGTGCGCTGCGCTCGCCGCTGATCGACACGGAGATCGTGGGCGCGCGCGGGATCCTTCTCTCGATCGCAGGCGGCGAGGACCTCACCCTCCTCGAAGTGAACGAGGCGGCGGAGGTCGTGCGTCAGGCGGCGACGGACGACACGAACATCATCTTCGGCGCGACGGTCGACGAGCGGCTCGCCGGCCAGGTGTGGGTGACTGTCGTCGCGACCGGGCTCGGCGCGCCGAGGCGCGCGTCGTTCACGCCCTCCTTCCCGAGTCCCCGCACGGCCTCGGCGAGCGCGTCGCGGCAGTACTCCTCGGGCGAGGAGAGCGAGTTGCCGAGCTTCCTGCGCTGACGCGCCGCTCTCGCTCGGCCGCCCTGCGCTCCTCCGCCCCCGTCGTTCTACGCTCTGCACCATGCGCGGTGCTATCGCGGCCGGGAACCGGCACTCCGCCGACGCCGGGGCGTGGGCGCTCCGCGAAGGTGGGACGGCCGTCGACGCCGCCGTTGCCGCCACGCTCGCGGCCTTCGTGATGGAAGGACCGCTGACCGGGCCGGCCGGCGGTGGGTTCGCGCTCCTCCACGAGCCGGGCCAGGGCGCGACGCTGCTCGATTGCTTCTTCGCAGTGCCGTTGCGGGAGGCGGGCGAGATGGAGGAGGTGGAGATCGACTTCGTCGGCTCGTCCAGCCAGGTCTTCTTCGTCGGCGAGGCATCGGTCGCCGTCCCCGGGCTCGTGGCCGGTCTGGCGGAGGTACACGAGCGCCGGGGCAGGCTGCCCTGGGAGCGGCTCTTCGTGCCGGCCCTCGAGCTCGCGGGCCGCGTCCAGGTGGCGGGACCGGAGCAGGTCTACCTCCACGAGATCCTCGCCGCGATCCTCCAGCGCGAGTCCGGTGGGCGTCGCGTCTACGGGATTCACGGGCACATCGACGCATCCGACCTCGTGGCGACGCTGCGGCTGCTCCAACAGGCGCGCGCCGAGGCGGTCGCGCTGCTGCTGCCCGAGCTCGCGGAGGATCTCCTCTCGTACACGGTCGAGCCGCGCGAGCCGCTCGAGTGCGCCTTTGTCGGCTCCACGGTGCTGACCGCGCCGGCGCCGTCGCTCGGCGGCGCAATCGTTCGCGCGGGGCTCGAGACGCTCGAGGAGCGCGGCGACGACTCGACGGGCTCCCCCGCCGAGGCACGGTCGCTCGCGGCCGCGCTCTCGGCCGGCTATGCGAGCGGCGGGCCGAGGGAGGCCTCGGCGAAGCCCACGGGCACGACGCACGTCTCCGTCGTGGACGCGGACGGAGCCGCCGTCGGCATCTCGTCGACGCTCGGCTCGGGGTCGGGTGTCTTCCGGCACGGCTTCCAGCTCAACAACATGCTCGGCGAGCTCGACGTGATCGGGACGGAGGACCGCGACCCGGGCACCCGGCTGCCGAGCATGATGTCCCCGACGCTCGTGCTCGACGAGGGCGCGCCGCGCCTGGTGGTCGGGAGTGCAGGGTCGGTGCGGCTCGCCGGCGCGATCCTGCAGGTCGTGGCCGCTGTCGTGCGTCAGGGGCTCACCGTCGAGGAGGCGATCGCGCGCGCGCGCCTCCACGTCGACGGGGATCGAGTCCACGTCGAGGGCGGTTGGCCCGACGGGGTTGCCGACGCGCTCGCCGAGGAGGGCTTCGACGTCGTTCGCTGGGACGCGCGGAACCTCTTCTTCGGGGGCGCCTCCGCCGTCGAGCGGCGCTCGGCTGCGACGCTCGGCGCCGCCGGCGATCCGCGCCGTGGAGGTCACGGGGTGGTCGTCCCGTGATCGTGGTCCGTCCCGCCGAGCCGCCCGACGCAGACCAGCTCGTGCGGCTCGCGGCGGCCGTCGGCCGCGAGCCCGGTGAATGGCTGCTGACAACGGAGACCTGGCGAAGCGCCGCCGACGAACGCCGCTACCTGAAGGCCGTTCGTCGGCATTCGGATGCCGCGGTCTTCGTCGCCGTCGACGACGACGTGGGCAGGGTCGTGGGCAGGCTCTCCGTCGCGCGCGACCCGCATCCGGCGAGCGCGCACGTTGCCGACCTCGGTCTGATGGTGGCCGCCGAGTACCGCCGCCGCGGGATCGGACGTTCCCTGCTGGCGACCGCGGTCGAATGGGCCCGGGCCGCCGACGTCCGCAAGCTGGAGCTGCACGTCTTCCCGTGGAACGAGCCGGCCATTCGGCTCTATGAGGAGTTCGGATTCGAGCGCGAAGGGGTGCGCCGCGGGCACTACAGCCGCGACGGCGCCGACGTCGACGCGCTCCTCATGGCGTACCACCTCCCCTCGGAACGGGAATCCCCTCCATCTCCAGCGCCCTGATCAGGAACCGGCGCATCTCCGCCTCGTACCGCGGGTCGTAGAGCGCCTCTCCGCCGACCATCCCGCCTGCGGCGCAAACGGCCTCGACGAGCTCGGCGATCGTCGGGCCCCGCTCGGCCCGGCCGACCGGCAGCGCGACCCATCCGTGCGCCGACGCGCCCGCCGCGCACGGAGGTGCCGCGTCGTCGTCGGTCGCCTCGTCCGCCATGCGATCAGCGTGCCCGACGAGGTGTCACGTGTCCGTGTCGACTTCGTGCCAAGAACGCAATGTCCGGCGGGCGGGCTGCCCGGCCGCCCGGGCCGCCACGCCTCAGTGGGCGGGGGCTGCGACCGCGGAGACGAGCGCGTCCCAGGCGGGTGGCCCGCCGGCGCGCAACCGCGCGGCGGCGGCGAGCGGCTCCTCGCCGTGAGCGGCGCGCGTCGAGAACAGATCCGGCCGCGGCCGGATCGACACGCGGGGAAGATGGAGCCGGTCTGCGTCCCAGCACGTCCCCGTGGTCGCGTCGGCGGACACCAGACCGTTCGAGTGGTGCTCGAGCGCCTCCGCGAGGAGCGCGAAGCGCATCTCGTCGAGCGGCAACAGGCTCTCGTCGCGCAACTCCCGGGCGTATGACGCGGCCCTCGATCCATGCTCGACATCGAGCCCGTCCGTCAGGCGCCTCGTGTCGTGGAGGAGCCCGAAGCAGAAGACGAGCGTGCGGTCGATCTGCGCAGCGCCCGCGGCCAGCGCGAGGCCCGTAGCGGCAACGCAACGCCAGTGGTCGTCGCCGTGGATCGTGGAGTCGCGGCGCCACGCACGGGCCAGCGCCCGGTCGACGAGCGACGTCAGCGCCCCCGTTTCCACCCGGTCACCATCGCACGCTGCGCCGCGGTCTGGGGTGACGCGGCCCACGCGTCAGGGACGCCGCGGCGGAGGCGCGTGATCGTGCGCAACGGATCGCCGTCGTCGAGCCCGTGGCGGACGAGCCAGCACCCGACGACCGTCCCGGTTCGGCCGATCCCGCCCCAGCAGTGGACGTACACGGAGCGATCGTCCTCCAGGGCGGCGTCGACGTCGTCGAGGATCCGCGTCATGTGCACGACGGTCGTCGTCCCCAGGTCGACGATCGGGTGCGCGATCCGCCGTGCCCCGGCCGGCAGCAGATACTCGTAGGGCCAGAGCGCGTCGGCCGGGTGGGTGAGGTCGACGAACGTCACGACCCCATGCTCGGCGAACGCCCGCATCCGGCGCTCGGCATTCTCGGGATCCGCCGCGCCGGGATACTCGCCCGCCAGAAGTCGCTCGGTCACGACGTAGCTGTCGAGGATCGGCAGGCTCACGCGCCCACCCACGCTAGACGATCGATCCACCCGGCCGCCCGGGCTCCTCGGCGGGGTGGCACGCACGGGCGTACGCTCTCCCCCGATGGACGCCGACGCCGTCGAGCTCCGAGTGCTTGGATGCCTGCTCGAGAAGCAGCGGACGACGCCCGACCAGTATCCGCTCTCGCTCAACGCGCTTCGCAACGCGTGCAACCAGACGACGAATCGCGACCCCGTCGCGGCGTACGACGAGGGCGAGATCCACGACGCGCTGCAGAGGCTCGCGCGCAGGGGGTGGACGCGACTCGCAAGCGGCGCGGGAAGCCGGGCGGCGAAGTACCGCCAGCTGTTCGACGACGAGCTCGGCCTCGCGGACGACGAGACCGCGGTCCTCTGCGTGCTCATGCTGCGAGGCGCGCAGACACCCGGTGAGCTCAAGCAGCGGACGGAGAGGCTCCATCGATTCGACGCGCTCTCGGACGTCCACGGCACGCTCGACGAGCTCGGCCGCCGCGAGCTCGTCGAGCGGCTCGAGCGCCGGCCCGGTCAGAAGGAGGAGCGTTACCGGCACCTCCTCGGCGCCGATGCCGCCGGCGATCGTGCCGCGACCGCACCCGAAGCGGCGCCGGCGCTTGAGCCCTCCCCGGGCCTCGAGGCGCGGCTCGCGGCCCTCGAGTCGGAGCTCCGAGAGGTCCACGACACGCTCGACCGGCTGCTCCGCCGGCTCGACGGTTGATCACCGTCTAGGCGACTGACGAGCGGCCTCCGCCGACCGGGTCGGCCGGCTCAGCGGTGGAGTACACCGAGAGCTGGATCGTCTCACCGTGGAGCTCGAGCCCGGAGCCGAGCACGCCTGGGCCTTTCAGCCGCACGTCGGCGCCGAGACCGGCTGCGGGCCCACGCGTCGGCGGGGCGTCCACGACCTCGTCGACGAAGCCGAGCAGGCGCTTCGGCGGGGTGGCGGGCTGGTCGAGCTGCTCGAGCGCGTCGAGGAGGTAGCCCCGGCGAAGCTTCGGCCAGATGTCGGCGAACACGTCGGGCCGCGACACTGCGTCGAGGCAGAGCACTTCGCCGAGTCCGAGCACCGCGCCGCACTGGCCCGGCTCGGCCGGGAACTCCGGCGCGAGTGCATCGAGCTCCCGCTCGCGCGAGCGGAACAGGTCCCGGTGCGCGGCGGTCGGCGAGACCGACCCGAGCCGCTCTGCGTGGCCGCGCACGGTCTTCCAGACCTCCTGCTGCGCCACGCCCCGGGCGAGCGGCTCCGCCGAGAGGGCCGCCGCCTTCCGGCGTCGCAGCTCCGCGTTCACGATGTGGGGCGCAGGGGAGAAGCTCTTGGAGACCGAGCGCCAGCGGCCCTGCTCCGTGCACGACACAGGGATGCGAAGCGTCGACCCGGCCGCGACCAGCACGCTGACGTTCAGGATCCGGTTCTGCTTCGCCCCGACCAGCTCCGCGCCGTCGTACAGCAGGACGTCTTCCGCCAGCGGGTTCGCCACGGTGAGCTCGGGAACGTCGCCCGCCTCGCTCGTCTCCGTGATCGTGAGCCCGCGTGCGAGCGCGGCGTCGAGCGCGATGTACCGCGCCCGCGGATCGCGGAGCGGGAACAGCGGCGCAATGACGATCCCCCGGTGCCCGACGGGATCTCCGAGCTGGAATGGAAACGTGGTCGTGGTCAAGAGCGACTCCTTTCGTCAGAAGTAAGTCGCCTCCCCGGACCCTGCTCCTTACGGCGACCGCGCCCGGCCGACGGCACGCCACGCGGCCGCCGGCGAGAACCCACGCCGGACGAGGAACGAGGCCGCTCGTCGGCGTGAGGCATCGTCGCCGACCGGACGCGCACCGAGCGCCGATAGTGCAAGCTCATCCTCGTCGTCGCCGCCGTACGCCGTCTCGAGCGCTTCGGCCGCGATCCCGTCCGGCAGGCGACGTTGCCGGAGCGTCCAGGCCGCGCGGCGGCGGCCGTATCCGCGCGACCGCAGCCCACGCGCCAGCTGTCCCGCCAGCTCCGGATCGTCGAGGTAGCCGAGACGCATGGCCTCCTCGACCGCGGCGGCCGCCTCGTCGGGTGCGACGCCGCGCGCAGCCAGCTTGCCCTCGATCTCCGCAACCGACTGCGCCTTCGCAGCGAGCGAGTTGCAGACGAACACCCGCGGATCGGCTCTCGGGGTGCTCGATCGCTCGGTTGTCTCTCTAGACGACACGATGTGTCCATCGTGCCCGAGCCACCGGACGGAGGGCTCGCGGCCACCTTCGACCCGCTACGCCGCCTCGCGGATCACTCGTCCCTCGCCGAGCGCGATCGCCGCCTCGACGAGCGCGAGGTGCGTAAAGGCCTGGGGGAAGTTCCCGAGCTGGCGGCCCGACCGCGGCTCGTACTCCTCCGCGAGCAGCCCGACGTCGTTCCGCAGGGCCAGCAGCCGCTCGAAGAGTGCCTCTGCCTCGTCCGCGCGACCCTGCAGCGCGAGCACCTCGACGAGCCAGAACGAGCACGCGAGGAACACGCCCTCGCCGGCGGGCAGGCCGTCGACACCCTCGTCCTCCGTGCGGTAGCGCAGCACGAGGCCGTCGACGAGGAGCTCTTTCTCGATCGCGGCCACCGTCGAGAGCATCTTCGGGTCGGTCGGGGAGATGAAGCCGACGAGTGGCATCATGAGCGCGCTCGCGTCCAGGGCGTCCGAATCGAACGTCTGCGTGAACGATTGCTTCGCGTCGCTCCAGCCTCGCGCGTGAACCTCTTCCTCGATCTCTGCACGGATCTCGCGCCAGCGGTCGACAGGGGCGTCGCGGCCGTACTCGTCGTGCGCGCGGATCCCACGGTCGAACGCCACCCACGCCATCACCTTGGAGTGCGTGAAATGGCGCGCGGGACCGCGGATCTCCCAGATCCCGGAGTCCTCGCGGCGCCAGCCCTCCTCGAGCCAGGCGAGCATGTTCTTCGCGAGCGACCAGATGTTGTCGTCCGCCGGCGCACCGTGCACGCGTGCCTGGTAGAGCGCGTCGATCACCTCGCCGAAGACGTCGAGCTGGAGCTGGGTCGACGCGGCGTTCCCGACCCGCACCGGCAGCGAGCTCTCGTAACCCGGAAGCCAGTCGAGAGTGCGCTCCTCGAGGTGCCGCTCGCCTGCGAGACCGTACATGATCTGCACATCGGCCGGATCGCCGGCAATCGCACGGAGCAGCCACGAACGCCACGCGACCGCCTCGTCCTTGTACCCCGCCTGGAGCATCGCGAGCAGGGTCAGCGTCGCGTCGCGCAGCCAGCAGAAGCGGTAGTCCCAGTTCCGGACGCTCCCGATCCACTCCGGGAGCGAGGTCGTCGGCGCGGCGACGATCCCGCCGGTCGGCTCGTAGGTGAGCGCCTTCAGGAGGAGCAGCGACTGGTGGATCTCGTCGTGGTACGGCCCGTAGTGGACACAGGTGTTCGCCCAGTCGTGCCAGTAGCGAACCGAGTCTGCGAGCGTCTCCTCCGGATCGACCTCCTCCGGCATCGGCTCGTGCGAGGGGTACCACGTGAGAACGAACGGCACGCGGTCTCCCGGGCCTAGCGAGAACTCGGAGACGGTCGTCAGGTTCTCGCCGTGCAGCTCGGCCGGCGTACGGATGCAGAGCGCGTCGGGCCCGGCGATCGCGACCCGGGCGTGGTCGACGCGTCGCACCCACGGCACGATCTGACCGAAGTCGAAGCGGATCACGAGCTCCGAGCGCATCGGAACGAATCCCTCGACGCCCTCGACGATCCGGACGATGTCCGGCGTGCGGCCCCGCGGCGGCATGAAGTCGATCGCGCGGACGACGCCCTCCTCGGTCTCGTAGGTCGACTCGAGCACGAGCGTGTCGCGCCGGTACGCACGGGAGCTCGCGGTCAACGGCGAGGTGGGTGCGAGCACCCAGCGCCCGTGGTCGGGCGTTCCGAGGAGCGCCGCGAAGCACGCGCCCGAGTCGAAGCGGGGGAAGCAGCACCAGTCGATCGATCCCTGTCGGTCGACGAGTGCGGCGGTCTGCAGGTCGCCGATCAGGGCGTAGTCCTCGATCCGCGCCACCGGCCCATCCTAGGCAACACGGCCGGGCGTGAAGAACCGGCGTGTTACGCCGCGGCCGCGGCGCTCGCGTCGCCGTACGGCGCGAACATCGCGGCGAGCTGGCCGAGCTCGTCGGCCGAGCCGGCGAGGAGCGTGACGCGCCCCTCGGATACGGCCGTCCGTGCGCTGACCGCGCCGCTGATCACCCGGTGCAGCTCCTCAGGCGGCGCCTCGACGACGAGGTCGGGATCCACGGCAGGCAGCTTCATCGCGGTCAGCTCCCCGTCCTTCACCTGGAGCGAGATCGTCTCGCCGCCGACGAAGCGGATCTCGTACGTGCCGTCGGTCGCCTCGCCCGGGCGGAACCGGGCGTGGACGGCGTACATGCTCCAGCAGTCGCCGGCCTCGGGCGGGCCGAGCGTCGACGCGCCCCATGCCGCGAGCGCCTGGAGCACGGAGTCCAGCTCGCGACCGCGCTCGGTCAGCTCGTAGACGGTGACCGCCAAGGGGGGAGGCAGCTTCGTCTTGCGGACGACACCGGCCTCCTCGAGGTCACGCAGCCGTGTCGCGAGGATGTTCGAGCCGATTCCGGGAAGGGCCTCGGCGAGATCGGTGTAGCGGCGCTGCCCCAGCATCAGCTCCCGCACGATCAGGAGCTCCCAGCGGTCGCCGACCTGATCCAGGGCATGGGCCACCGGGCAGTACTGGTGGTAGGCCTTCATGGCCTCCATTGTATGCCATTGCTACAGGTTCGGTTGTCCGCACTCTTAGTACGGAAGACCGTACTTCTTAATCGAAAGCACGGGCGTAGCCTGCCGGAGGTAAGCCATTCGAAAGGTGACGACCCATGGTTGCTTCCGCACGACACAAATGGTGGGCACTGGCGCTCCTGAGCGTCGTCCAGTTCATGCTCGTTCTGGACATCGCGATCGTGAACGTCGCGCTCCCCTCGATCCAGGTGGATCTCGGGTTTTCGCAGGAGAACCTGCAGTGGGTGATCAGTGCCTACGCGCTCGTCTTCGGCGGCTTCCTGCTCCTCGGTGGGCGGGCGGCCGACCTGCTCGGGCGCCGGCGCCTGTTCATCGTCGGTCTCGTCGTCTTCACGTCCGCATCGCTCCTCGCGGCGCTTTCGTGGAGTGAGACGTCGCTGATCGGCGCACGGGCCGTGCAGGGTCTCGGCGCGGCGATCATCGCCCCGGCTGCGCTGTCGATCCTGATGACGACCTTCTCCGAAGGCAAGGAGCGCAACGTCGCGCTCGGCGTCTGGGGGGCGGTCGGCGGCTTCGGCGCCGCGGCAGGCGTGCTGCTCGGCGGGATCTTCACCGACCTCCTGAGCTGGGAGTGGATCTTCTTCCTGAACATCCCTGTCGGGATCGCGGCGCTCGCGCTCGCACCCGTGCTGCTCGGAGAGAGCCGCGACGCCACCGCCAAGAGCTTCGACGCGCTCGGCGCGGTGCTCGTGACCGGCGGTCTCTCGACGGCGGTGTACGGCATCACCCAGGCGAACGACTGGGGCTGGAGCTCCGGCCGGACGATCGGCGTCTTCGTGGCCGCGGTCGCCCTGCTCGCCGGCTTCGTCGTCCGTGAGCTTCGCACCAGCGACCCGCTGATGTCGTTCTCGATCTTCCGGATCAAGACCGTCGCGGGCGCGAACATCGCGGGCTTCATCCTGGGCACGACGCTGTTCTCGATGTTCCTGATGCTCTCGCTCTACATGCAGCAGGTGCTCGACTACTCGCCCCTCGAGTCCGGCTTCGCGTACATCGCGGTCGCCGGGAGCTCGATCGTGTGGGCGATGGTCGCGCAGCAGCTCGTGACGAAGGTCGGAGTCAAGCCGGTGCTCGTCACCGGGATGAGCCTGCTCACGATCGGGCTCCTGTACTTCACGCAGGTCTCGGTCGAGGGCTCGTACCTCGGCGATCTCCTGCCGGGCTTCCTCGTGATCGCGATGGGGATGGCGTTCTCGTTCGTCTCCATCTCGATCGCGGCGCTCGCAGGCGTCCCGGCCGAGGAGGCCGGAATCGCCTCTGGCCTGATCAACACGTCGCAGCAGATCGGCGGCGCGCTCGGTATCGCGGTGCTCTCTTCGGTGGCGGTCGCGCACACGACCGACGCAACGAAGGCGGGCGACGCGGTGCCGCAGGCGCTCACCTCCGGGTTCCAGGCGGCGTTCTGGGTCGGCGCAGGCGTCGCGGCGGCAGGCGTCGTCGCAGCCCTGGCGCTGATCCGCAAGGACGAGCTGGCAGCGGCCCCGTCCTACGAGGCAGAGGAAGAGGTGGCACTCGAGGCGGCGGCGTAGACCGGACGCTCGGGTCGTCACCCCGACGCGAGGGGCGTGGCTCAGGCCACGCCCCTCGTCTCTCTCACTGACCTCTGCGCGGCTGCTTGCGTCCGCGCCGGAGGTCCCACGAGCGCTGGTTGAGCAGCTTGCGTGACGTCGCCGAGTACGAGTCGAGCGCGGCACGCTCCCCGTCGAGCTCGTCGGCCTCGGCCGTCAGCCCGCCCGCCCGCAGCTCGTTCGCACTGGCCTCGATCGCGCCGAGCGCCCCATCGACGTCGCCGGCGTCCGCGAGCCGGATCGCCTCGTCTCGCGCCCGTGCCGAGCGGAGCACGAGGACCTCCTCGCGCACGTCGGGATCGGGCGATACCCGGGAGGCCTCCGCGGCCGAGACGGCGTTCGCCACGACCGGGATCGTCAGCGTCCGCTGCTCGATCGTCTCGCCGACCGCGGTGAACCGCAGCACGAGCTCGGCCACCGTGCACGGCCCGAGAGCCGCGAGATGGGGGATCCGGAGCGCGAGCACGACCCTCCGTCGCTCACCCGCGTAGGCATCGCCGAGCTCGACCTGGACGCCGCCTTCCACCGCGAGGGACGGGTAGTCGTTGAGCACACCGACGACCTCGACGTCCGGCCCCGGCCTGACCTCGAGCGTCACGTTCTGCGCGACGACCTTGGTGAGGCCCTCCAGCTCGCGCTCGAAGATCCCGGGCGCGTCGTCGGGGGTCGCGGCGAAGTAGGTGCTGCCGCCGCCCGCGTCGGCCATGTCGCGGAGGAGATCCTCGTCGAAGCCCTCGCCGAAGCCGATCGTCGAGGTCGAGACGCCCTCGTTGCGCGCCCGGCGCGCCATCGACACGAGATCCTCGCGGCTCGTGATGCCCTGGTTCGCGAGGCCGTCCGTGAGGAGGACGATCTTGCGCACGCCCTCCGCCGGCGCGTCGACCAGCTCGCCGAGCCCGCGCAGCCACCCGCCGGAGAGGTTCGTCTGGCCCCCCGGGCCCACCGACGCGAGCGCCGCGCGAATGTGCCGCGCGTCGACCCGTGCGAGCGGCGCCAGGAGCCGGACGTGGCCGTCGAAGGTGACGAGCGCCAGCTCGTCGACGGGCCGCAGCCGCTCGGCGAGCCAGCGCGCGCAGCGGAGGGCGACTGCGAGCTTGTGCCCGGCCATCGAGCCCGAGCGGTCGAGCGCGAGCGCGACCCGAAGCGGCGGCCTCGCCTCGCGCTCCTCGAGCTCGGGCAGGGAGAGCTCCACCATCGCGTGCAGGTCGTGCTCGGCCTCGACGGCGAGCACCGAGTGCTCGAGACGCACGGTGGCATCCATGTGACTCCCTTCGATCGTCATCGGAGGAGAGTCGTCGCGCCCTGCCGCCGCTCTTACGCGGCCCGTCCCGTGACCCGGCGTAAGATCGCGCGGATCCGGCGGTGACTCCTCCCACGATGAGCGATGACGACGCGCGCGATGCCCACCTGCTCGAGACCGGCCGGATCGACCGGCTGCTGGCCACGTACGAGCTCGTGATCCTGGCCCGCTGCATCAAGGGCACGAAGGGCCCGCACGACGGCCAGGACGTCGCGCAGGACGTGATGTTCCGGCTCTTCCGCGAGTTCGAGGCGGGCAAGCGCTACGAGGGAATCCCGTATCGCGTGGTCGTGCACCAGGTGACCAAGTGGACACTCGCGGACTTCCACGCGGGCAGGCGAACCGACGTGCCGCTCCCCGACGAGCTCGATCTCGCGGCCGAGGACGTCGGCGACGGCGTCGTCTCCGCGCTCTGGCTGCGCGAGCTCCTCACGCAGCTTCCGGAGCGCGAGCGCGCGACGTGCGAGCTCGTGTACGTCGAGGGACTGAGCCCCGAGCAGGCGGCCAGGCGGCTCGGCACGACCCGGAACAACGTCGACCAGCGCCTCTTCCATGCGCGCAAGCGCCTCCGCGAGCTGATGGACGACGATGGCTGACGTCGACAGGCTGTTCGACGAGCTCGCCGCCGCGTACGTCCGCGGCGAGCGGCCCGATCTACCGGCGTACCTCGCGCGCGCGGGCGACGAGGCCGACGAGCTCGCACGCCTGGTCGACGCGTTCCTGCGCGTCGTTCCCCCGCCGGAGCCGTCGGAGGACGACGTCGCGGTGATGCGCGCGCGGCTCGAGGGCGAGCCGGGCCTCCTGGCGCTCCGCACGCTGCGCGGCCGCAAGGTCGACGAGGTCGTCGACGAGCTCGCCGTCCGCCTCGAGGTGGACGACCGCCCGCGCCTCAAGCGGTACTACCAGCGCCTGGAGGGCGGCGTCCTCGATCCGCATCCGGTCGACGAGCGGGTCTGGGACGCGCTCCGGGACGTCTTCGCCACGAGCGTCCGCAACCTCATTCGCCCGCTCGTCACGCGGCGCGGCGGGAGCGCGATGGCCTACTACCGCAGCGGCCCGCCGGACGGCGCGGGTGCGCAACTCCGTGCCCGCATGACGCCCCGCGAGCCCGCCCTCGTCGGCGACGCGGATCGCCCGCCGCCCGAGCGCGACGCGCTCGACCGCCTCTTCCTGGGCGACGCGTAGCGTCGAAGACGGCGGAGGGCCGCCGCTGCGTGACCCTCCGCCGTTCCTCGTCGTCAGGCGGTGCCGGTCCTCCGCCGTGTCGCGAACGTGCCGCCGACGAGCAGCAGGCCGGCTCCGGCGAGCCCGCCGACGAGCGCCGCGGTGCCGGCGTCGACGGAGGGAAGGTCGAGCCCGGTGCCCGAGTCGATGGTCACCGGCGCCGGCTGGATCCCGCGTTCGACGAGCGTCGCCTCGTCGTGTGCAACGGGCGTCGGCTGCGCCTCGATCCCGCGTGCGGCGAGGCCCATCTCGTCGTGCGTGGCCTGGACTGATGGCGCGTCGATCCCGCGGGCCGTGAGGCCCATCTCGTCGTGCGTGGCCTGGACGGGTGGCGCGTCGATCCCGCGGGCTGTGAGGCCCATCTCGTCGTGCGCGACGGGGACCGCCGCCGGGTCGATCCCGCGGGCCGTGAGGCCGGCCTCGTCGTGCATCGCAGTCGCGCCGGCGACCAGGGCCGCGGTTCCGGCCTCACCGTGGCCGGGCGAGACGGCCGCGATCGTCGCGCCGACTCCGGTTCCCTCGGCGAGGCCGCCCTGGGCGGTCGACGCGGCAACCGCCGCCGACGCGGAGGCGGCCGCGACGGTCAGCAGGATGGCCTCACGGAACCCGTGTCCTTCGAAGTCCGGGTGCTCCAGCGCCCGGTAAAGCTCTGACGGCTCGAACGAGAACGCGATCCTGCCGGGCCCTGCGCCGGCGAGGACCGTCTCGAGGTCGCTCCGCTCCCACGCGACGTGCAGCTCACGCCGCTCGGTCTCGCGCAGCTGGACCTCGAGGATCAGCTCCGGAGAGTCGTCGGAGGCGAGCGCCTCCTCGATCTCCTCGCGTGCCACCGAGACGGTGGCCGTCTGTGGACGTCCCCCAACGTCCCCCGGGCCGACGAGCACAGCCGTGGTGCTCGTCATCGTGCCTTCCATGAAGGCCTCCCTTCGTCTGCGCCGCACGGGAAGAGCGGCACCTACCTCGAGACGGTCGTCCCGGCCGCGATCTTCCCGCCTTCGTCACGATTGTCTCATGGCTGTCCAGCAGGGCAAGACCGCGCGGAGCCGGTGCGGGCGGAGGGGTGCCGCCAACCCCCCGGAATCCTCCTCCCGCACCGGGTACCGCGCCACGCCGCACGGGGCACGGCACGCCCACAAGGACGCGCGACGGGCGCGCGATCTTCCCTTGAGCGGTTTAGCCCTCGGAGACCTGGTGCGCGGCCAGCCAGTCGCTGGCGACGCGCTTCTTCGCCCGCGTGAGCCACGCCTCGACGAGCCGCTCCTCGAGCTCGTCGCGGTCGATCTGCTTCAGGAACGCGACGCGTGTGAGTACGGCCGGGTAGCCGTTCCAGTGCGGCGTCGTGAACCAGACTCCGCGGTCGTCGGCGAGCACGAAGTCCTTCATGTCCTGGTCGGCGACCCGGAAGACAAGCACGTCGGTGAGCCGCTCGCCCGTCTCGGCGTCGACGGCATCCCGCCGAGCACGCCGCTGGAAGCAGAAGTACTTGCCGCCCACGTGGTAGGTCGCTCGCCCCTCCTCGAGCTCCTTCTCCGTCTCGGGGAGCGCGAGCGCGAGCTTGTCGAGGTCCTTCATCGTCGCCACGCCCCCAGTCTGCACGGACCCGGCGTTAGGGTGACCGCTCGACCGCCGACGAAGGAGGCTCGAGATGTCCGAGATCATGGTGACGACGATGAACGACCTCCCCGGCTACCGGGTGGACGAGGTGTTCGGGGAGGTCTTCGGCCTGACGGTGCGGAGCCGGAACATCGGCTCGGACATCGGCGCGCAGCTCAAGGGCCTCGTCGGCGGGGAGGTGAAGGGCTACACCAAGATGCTCGCCGACAGCCGGCTCCAGGCCGTCGAGCGGCTCCGCGAAGCTGCAGCCGACGCCGGCGCGAACGCGGTGATCGCGATGCGCTTCGACTGCAACGAGCTCGGCGGCAACATGACCGAGGTCGCCGCCTACGGGACCGCCGTCACCGTCCGCCGGGCGTGAACCGGAACCGGCGGCCCTGACCTATCCCGGGGCGCGATGCGTGTACCACGTCATCCGAAGTGACGGCAGCTTCGAGAGCTGCCACGTGCGGGATCGCGTACACCCGTCCCTTATCCAAGGTCGAGGCGGCGACCTGCGCGAGGTCGCCGCCTCCGAGTCTGCGGTCAGGCCGCTTCCTGGAACGCCGGCTCCTCGACCGGGACCTCGTCGGGCCGGCGCTCGCTGTGGGAGCGCATGGCCGCGACGGCGATGACGGCGCCGGCGACGGCGATCGCTGCCGCGACCTCGAGACCGGCCTGGAACCCGTCGACGAACGCGACCGGCCGGCTGTGCCCGTCGGCGAGCGAGCCCGCGCTGACGTGCGCGACGATCGCGCCGGTCACGGCGATCCCGAGCGAGCCGCCCACCTGGCGCATGCTGTTCAGCACGGCCGAGCCGACGCCCGCCTGGTCGCGCGGCACGGAGCTCATCGCGGCCGCCGTGGTCGGCGTCATCGTCAGCGCCATGCCGATTCCGAGCACGATCAGGCCGGGGAGGATGTCCCAGTAGCTCGAGCCGGTGTCGAGCCGCGAGAAGATCAGCAGCGACACCGCCGCGAGCAGCATCCCCGCGCCGGTCAGCCAGCGCGAGCCAATCCGGTCGGACTGCTTCCCGACAATCGGCGCGAGGAGCGCGATCAGGAGCGTCGCGGGAAGGAAGCTCGCGCCCGCCTGCACCGGCGAGTAGCCGAGGATCTGCTGGATGTAGAGCGAGACGTAGAAGAACACGCCGAACATCGCGAGCGCGACGAGCAGCATCGCGGCGTTCGCACCGGAGAACGTCGAGTTGCGGAAGAGCCTCAGGTCGAGCATCGGCCGCCGCTGCGCCAGCTCGAGCACGACGAACGCGACGAGCGCGACCGCGGCGACTGCGAAGGCGCCGAGGATCCGCGCAGAGCCCCAGCCGTGCGAGTTGGCCTCGATCAGCGCGTAGGTGAGCGCGAAGAGCCCGATCGCCGACGTGGCCAGGCCGGGCACGTCGGGCCGCTGCCCGTGCGAGGTGTCCTTCGACTCGTCGATGAACAGGTACGCCGCGACGATCGCGATCACGCCGACGGGGACGTTGACGAAGAAGATCCAGCTCCAGCTGACGTGCTCGGAGAGCAGGCCGCCGACGAGCGGCCCGATCGCGAGCGCGAGCGCCGAGACGCCGGCCCAGATGCCGATCGCCGTGCCGCGCTGCCGAGCCGGGAAGGTCGCGGTGATGATCGAGAGCGTCGCGGGATTCATCAGCGCAGCGCCGACGCCCTGCACGACCCGCGCGCCGATCAGCATCTCCGGGCCGGTCGCGAGCCCGCACGCGAGCGACGCGGCGGTGAAGATCGCGAGCCCCGCGACGAACATCAGCCGCCGCCCGAGCAGGTCGGCGAGCTTGCCGCCGGTCAGCATGAACGCGGCGAACGTGAGCGCGTAGCCCGCGACCACCCACTCGAGCTCCGACAGGGAGAGGCCGAGGTCGTGCTGGATCGACGGCAGCGCGACGTTCACCACCGTGTTGTCGAGCATGATCATGAACAGCCCGAGCGACACCGCCGCGAGCGTCCACCACTTGCGGTTCTCTCCTCCGAACACCCTCTCCTCGACTGCGCTGACCTCGTCCATGCCGTTCGCCTCCTCGGGTCGTCCTTCGTACACCGATACGGTGGCGGCGGCGGAGGCGGCGCCGCCGACGGCCTGCCGTCCTTCTGGGGTGCGGTCAACCGAAGCTCGCGAGCGGCGCGTGCTTGACGAGGTGAGGCCGGCGTCCTAGCGTCGTGCCGTGGCCTGCAGCGCCGTGTGCATCTCCCACGCAACGGGCGCGGGAGGCGAGGAGGTAGGACGGCTCGTCGCCGCGGACCTGGGCTACCTGTTCGTCGACGACGAGATCGTCGCCCGGGCTGCGGCAGACGGCGGGATCCACCCGGACGAGGTCGCGGACGAGGAGCGGCGCAGGTCGCTCGCCGCCCGTCTCGTCGAGGCGCTCGGCCAGGGCGGGGAGGCGTGGGCGGTCACCCACGGCAACTCGCCGTCTCTGGAGGCGCGACGGAGTGACGAGGTCAGAGCCCTGATCCGCGAGACGATCGCCCAGACGGCGACTCGCGGGCAGGTCGTGATCGTCGCGCACGGCGCGTCGCACGTCGTCCCGCGCGGACCGGACGCGCTCCGTGTGCTCGTCACGGCATCTCCGACGACACGGGCAAGCCGCGTCGGAGACGCGAAGGGGCTCGACGACGCGGGCGCGATGCGCGAGGTCAAGCGCGAGGATGCGGCCCGGCGCGACTACCTGAGGCGCTTCTACCGGATCGACGACGAGGCGCCGGTCCACTACGACCTCGTCGTCAACACCGACGTCCTCTCCGTCGAGCAGGCCGCGCGGGTGGTCGTGCAGGCAGCGTCGGGCTAGACGACTGAGCGCGCCGCTGATCGCAAGGGGATCGACGTCGATCTCGTGTAACCGCCCTTCGGGCAGAGTGTCCATACCGGAGGCAGCCGTTCGTCTAGAGGTAAGAAGGCTGGCCGGAGGAGGCCGCCGGCAGACAAGGGAGGAGCGATGGCGCGGTACCTGATCTCGTTCGACGACGGCTGGATGACCTTCCCCGAGGAGGAGCTTCCCGACGTGGCCAAGGCCGCGCTCGAGGTGGTTCACGAGGCCGAGGACGCCGGGGTGTGGGTGTACGGCGCAGGGTTGGAACGCCAGCAGGCGAGCATCGTCGACACCAATGGATTGGTCACCGACGGCCCGTTCCCGGAGACCAAGGAGGTCATCGGCGGGTTCGCCATCGTCGATGTGCCCACACGCGAGGAGGCGCTCGAGTGGGCCGCCAAGATCGCCGTCGCCTGCCGCTGTGCGCAGGAGGTGCGGGTGCTCCTGCCCGATCCGCGAGAGCTCGAGCAAGCTCTTCCTGACGCCGCTCCTTCACATGGTCGTGCTATCCAGGACGGGTGACGCTCGAGCCCGTCAGGCGCACACGACGAAGAAGGCATCGCGGCCGAAACGCCCTCTGGGCAGTCGGACTGATCGTTGCCGCAGGCGCGCTCGCCGCCGGAGCCGCTCTGCTCTGGTGGCCAGACCCGAGCGTCGAGCCGGATACCGAGGCGCTCGCCCGCATCGCGGAGCCCGGTTACGCGGGGCATGTCTCGAAGGTCGTCGTCCGCCGGTTTGACGGGAGCAAGGTCCCCGTCGACGTCCGGGACGGCAAGCTCTGGCCGGGGACGCAGCTGCGGGTCGGCGAGAAGCTCACGGTCGAGGTGACGGTCCGCCGCCCGGGCTGGGCGGGCTGGCTCGTCGGCGACACCGCGTCCGCGACCCGCGTCGTGCGTACGCCGAGCACGCGCCTGACAGGCCGCTGGCTCGAGCTCGACCAGGGCGAGCCGGTCGTGGCGCGGTTCGCCACGCCCGTGCGAAAGGTCGTGCTCCGCGTGCACGGCCACGCGCGCACGCTGCAGTTCCCGCACCCGCGCCGGGCGCTCGACCTCGGCGTCACCACGACGGCGCACGATCGCGCGGGGAGCGTCACGGTCGCCGCCGCGCCGCGCGCCTGGGAGCGAACGCCCGAGCCGACACGACTCAGCTGGTTCCCGCCGCGCCCGAGACCACAGGCGCTCGTCGAGCCCGCAGCCGACGTGGAGCTCGAGCCCGACCGCCCGATCACGCTGACCTTCTCCCGGCCCGTGAGCGCGATCTTCGGCTCGCGGGTGCCGACGCTCACTCCGGCCTCGCCCGGCCGCTGGCGCCACCTCGACGCCCACACGCTCTCGTTCGAGCCCCGCGGGCTCGGGTTCCCGCTCTCCAGTCAGGTCGCCGTCCGTCTGCCGAAGCCGGTCGAGCTGCCGCAGAAGGCGGGCCGCCGTACAACCCGCACGCTCCAGTGGGACGTGCGTCACGGCACCGTCCTGCGGCTCGAGCAGCTGCTCGCGCAGGCGGGCTACCTCCCGCTCACGTGGAGCC
>Ga0207428_10000962_pt1 | contig 31948 bp, 23 predicted proteins | sample RhiMethybrSRZTD1_FD_187600 | JGI IMG/M metagenome (GOLD analysis project Ga0207428, IMG submission 187600) | Populus rhizosphere microbial communities from Tennessee, USA - Rhizosphere MetaG P. TD hybrid SRZTD1 (SPAdes) (version 3) | ecosystem: Host-associated > Plants > Roots > Rhizosphere >...
AAAATGAGCATTTCCGTCCAACACCTGTCAAAATCCTTCGGCTCGACAACTGTGGTCGATGATCTCTCGCTGGAAATTGGTGATGGCGAGTTCGTCGTTCTGCTCGGCCCGTCAGGCTGCGGCAAAACCACGACCCTGCGAATCATCGCCGGCCTCGAGCAAGCCACTTCGGGCGACATTCTGATCGAGGGAAAACGTGTAAACGAAGTGCCGCCTCAGCGACGCGACGTCGCCATGGTCTTTCAAAGCTACGCTCTTTATCCGCATATGACGGTTGCCGGAAACATCGGCTATCCTCTGCGCGTGCGCAAACTCACGCATGAGCGGATTGAGGCGCAAGTAAAAGAAACCGCGGCGCTCCTGGAAATCGAACCACTGCTGACGCGGAAGCCACGTGAACTCTCCGGCGGCGAGCGGCAGAGGGTCGCTTTGGCTCGGGCCATCGTGCGACATCCGCGCGCTTTTCTGATGGACGAGCCGCTGTCGAACCTCGACGCCAGATTGCGTCTGCAAATGCGCGGCGAACTGAAACACCTGCAACAGAAGCTGGCCACGACGACGGTCTATGTCACACACGATCAGGCCGAAGCGATGACGCTGGGACATCGCGTCGCGGTGATGAATAAAGGTAAGCTGCAACAGTTCGCGACGCCGCTCGAGATTTACAATCGTCCGGCGAACCGTTTTGTAGCCGAGTTTGTCGGTAGTCCCGGCATGAATTTTCTGGACGGCTTAATCGATATTTCGCAAGGCAGTTTTCGGAATCAACACGTCTCGCTGGCCCTGAATGACTCGCAGCGTGAGACGTTCAGTAATATTGATTCGAACAAACTCGTGACGTTGGGAATTCGGCCGGAGGACCTTCACGTTTCGCTAAGTCAGCGTGAAGATTGGCCTCAAGCCAGCGTCTACGTGACTGAGTTGATGGGCAGCGAAACGTTCGTCATGGTGCAACTGGGCGACGAAAAGCTAACCGCGCGGGCCAGCGGGGACTTTCGGGCTGAGCCGGACAGCCCTTTGTGGATCGAGTTCGATACCACGAAAGCGCATTTCTTTGACTCGGAGACTGGCCTCCGACTTTAACCTGTCAGAAGCCCGACCGTGAGGGAGGGCCTGATCCGGCAAGAGGAGCGTCAAGCGACGGAAGCAATCACAGACTGGAGGTCTGTGCCACCTAACTATGAAACTATCATTCAATGGCGCGACCACGATGAAGGCCGATCTGCCGACGGACATTCGCGCGGCGGCCGCCGCCGGTTTCGACTATGTAGAAATTTGGGCAGCCAAGCTGCGAAAGTATCTGCAAGAAAGTTCGCCGGCGGATCTGAAAGCATTGTTCGCGGAAAACGGGATCAAGCCACTCAGCATCAATTCGATCGAACACATAACCTTTCGCGACGACGCCGCTTACGCCCAAATCCGAACCGAGTGTGAAGAGTTAAGCTCGATCGCCGAGGCGATCGGGTGTCCTTACATCGTGGTCGTGCCGGGCAAGACTCCACCGGGCGGTTTGAGCAGTTATGAAGTAATCGAGGATTCGGTCCAGGTCCTCAGAGAGCTGGCTTCGATCGGTGAAAGGCATGGCGTAGCGCTCGCCTTTGAGTTCCTGGGCCAGAAAGATTGCAGCGTCCAGACTCTCGAGTTGGCCGACGAAATCGTGTTGAAGGTCAATCGCCGAAATATCGGCCTGGTGATCGACAGCTTTCATTTCCACGCGGGCGGATCGACTACAAAAATGATTGAAGCGCTTGATCCCAAACGTTTATTCATCTTTCACATCAACGATGCGGAAGCTTTGCCACCGGACCGGCTTACGGATGCACACCGGCTGTTGCCGGGGCTGGGAATTTTACCTTTGAAAGAAATCCTCGCAGCGTTCAAGAAAATCGGGTTCGATGCGAACGCCAGCGTGGAGATCTTTCGTCCGGAATACTGGGAGCGCGATCCGTTTGAGCTGGCGCGAGAAGCGAAAGCGGCGATGGAACGAGTACTGAATTAGTCCACAGATTACGCAGATTAAACAGATTAAGGAAGAAAGGTAATCGTGTGAGAGTTAACGTCGGCACCACGCCGATCGCGAGCGTCAAGTCATTCCTCAATTGATTTCCATCTGTGTAATCTGCGTAATCTGCGGATAGGTTCATATGAACAAAATCAAGATCGGTTTTCTCGGCGCTGGTTACATTGCCGGCGTACACGCGTCGATTCTGGCTCGCGATGAGCGGGTGCAAATCGCCTCAGTCCATGACGTAGAAAAATCGCGCGCTGAACAATTGTCGCGCACTGTGGGCGCAGAGGTGGCCCACAGTGTGGCCGAAGTGCTCGCGACCTGCGACGCGATTTACATCACCACTCCAAACACCAAACATACGGAGGTGGCTATTCTGGCCGCCGAAGAACGCAAGCACGTCTTCTGTGAAAAGCCGATGGCCACCAGCGTGGCTGACGCGCGCCGGGTTTTGAAAGCGGCCGAGAAAAGCGTCAAGGTTTTTCAGGTGGGCCACAACCGGCGATTCGCGCCGGTTTATGCTGAATTGAAGCGCATGCTCCAGGAGACGCACCCACCGCATTCAGCGCATGTGAAAATGAATCGCGGTGAGTTGCTCAATCCTGAGTGGGTCGGTGATCCGAAAATTACCGGCGGCTTTCTCTACGAGACCACGATTCACATGTTCGACATGATGCGCTTTTTGTTCGGCGAGGTCGCGACCATTCAGGCCGTTGGTTCCTCGCATGAATATGCCGAGACGGATGATTTTTCAGCGCTGTTTACTTTCGCCGGCGGTTTGCACGCGACTCTGGCATCATCCGCGGACGCCAGTTGGCTGTTTCCGTTTGAACGCGTCGAAGTCTTCTCTCATCACGCGACCATCGTAACGCGCGAAATGGAGGGTCTGGTTTACAGCGAAGGACTCGACGGGCGGAATGTTGAGCGGTCAATGCACCAGCTGGCGAAAGAAGAGAAGTGGGGCTATTTGCAGGAAGACCGCGCGTTTATTGACTCGATTGTCGAGGGGACCCCCGCAGCGGTGACGGCGTTCGATGGGTTCAAATCGGTAGAGTTGGTTAATGCGGTGTACGAATCGGTGAAGATTGGCGAGTCCATTAGCTTAGCCACAGTTTAGGAGTTAGCCAACTTTCACCGTGCGGTTTTCTCTAGCCCAGGCGTTTACGCCTGGGTAAGAACAGCGGGTGCTATTAAAGCCCCATTAATGGGGCTTTTGAAAACTATCGCCTTTCATTCCCCAGGCGTGAACGCCTGGGCTACAGAAAAGTCCACTCAAATTTGGGCGCTCCCAGACTCAGTCCGGTTTCAACTCGCGGCCCAACCCTGCTAAACTTTCCGGTTCGATTTCCAACAGAATTCCTGACTAACAAAGCTATGACAACTGAAACTCCATTTGAAAAGTTCCTGGCTGGGCACGACGAAGAGGCCTGGTCGGCTGCGCTGGCGACGCTGCTCCGCTCAATTCATGAGGTCGATCGCAATGCGACCCAGATTTGGTTTTCCTTCTATCCGCTGTCACTGTTCCGCGCGCTCGAGCAGGCAGAAGATCGCGACAAGCTCGTGCAGCAACTGCTTATGCAGGGCGATTACGAATTGAAAAGCCAGATCGATGGCTCGCATTCATTCCTTTACGGCCACCGTTTCTGGCCCGAAGTGAAGCGAGCCATTGAGCAGCATGCCGATAATTTCAACCAAACCGCGCGCGCACCGCTGGCGGATCAGATCCTGGAGGTCGCGCGCACCGTCGCAAAGACCTCAAAACACGATGAGTCGCTGCTGGTTGGCATCACTGCCGTTGGATTCATGACCGTCGTGCAAACCGGCCTGGCCGCCTTTAAGGCCGCGCCCGGCAAGACGATTCTCGACAAGAAGCATTTGAAACAATCTCCCGATCGAATCCTGCGCGATCGCGCGAAAGATGACAGTCAGGGATTGCTCGGTTTTCTCAAAACGATCAACAAGCAATGGACGGTCACCTGGGACGAAAATGATAAAGGCGCGAAGTACAAATTGCGCCAGGGCCAGGACCTGGCGTGGGGTGCGGCTGAGGATCAAACCCGCGATTGGCGCGCGATTGATCCGCGTCGCAGCGAAGGACCGATTCCGGTGGAATGCCGTTCGGCATCATGCGGTACCTGCTGGGTCGGCGTAATTGGCGGCGCTGAAAAACTCGCCGACGTCGGCGTTCGCGAAGGAAAGAAGATCAAAGAGTTCGGCTACATCGATACCGCCGAACCAAAACCTCTGATTCGCCTGGCCTGCCAGGCCCAGGCCGGAGGAGCTGTTTCGGTTGTGATTCCGCCGTGGAACGGCCAGTTTGGAAAGTATCTGAAGGCCTTGAAATCAGCAGGAGCGGCCGCGGTTGAGGTGAGCCCCGATCAGAAGGGCGAATCGGCCGAACATAACCAGGCAGTAAACTGAACTTCCCCATTTTGTGCGTAATCATCTTGATTCGCTAAAAAACAAGGCGAGCGTTTCACCGCTGCTGCTCGTTTTCGGCGCCGCGGTTCTCTGGAGCACCGGCGGCCTTTTCATTAAGGCCATTCAACTTTCGGCCTTTGAGCTTTCCTTCGGGCGATCCTTACTTGCCGCAATCACCATCGCAATCTGCACGCGCCGGGAAGGGTTCGGCATCAATAAGATCAGCGCCATAACTTCGATCCTTTACGCGGGATTGATCATTCTTTTTGTCCTGTCCACCAAACTTACGACTGCGGCTAACGCGATCTTCCTGCAATACACGGCGCCGGTTTACGTGCTGCTCCTCGAGCCAATTTTCTACAAAGAAAAGTTTCGCGGGCGTGACTTCATAACGGTCGTGCTGTGCGTTGGCGGCATGTCGCTGTTTTTCGTCGGCAAGCTGCGGCCCGAAGACGTCAGCGGCAATCTCCTCGCGCTGGCGTCAGGAGTCTGCTTCGCGCTTTTTTTCCTGTTGATGCGTCATTCGAAAGCGCGCGACGTGAACCGGGCCTCATCGGCGATTTACGGCAACCTGATCGCAGTTGCGATTTGCACGCCCTGGTTTTTGGGTGCGGCCAAACGCGGCATCAGCGCCACCGACTTTGCCTGCATTGCTTACCTCGGGATTGTGCAGATTGGATTTGCCTATTTGCTTTTCACCCTGGCCATGGCTCGCGGCGTGCGCTCGCTGGACGCCGGCATCATGGGTTACATCGAGCCCGTTCTGAATCCGGTATGGGTCTTTCTCTTTATTGGTGAACGGCCGTCAGGCTGGGCGATTGTCGGCGGCTCCATCATTGTCTCGTCAGTAATCATTCACACGCTGCTCGAAGCCAAAGGACGCAGGCTCAAAGCCGAGCCCTCACTCATCGCGCACGAATGAGCTGTTCATTTCCAGCCTTCCCGGCTATCCCCATTCACCCGCGCGCAACCTCAAAAAAAGGACTGGAAGCTCTCGTCAACAGCCTTTCAGGAACTGCTGCGATGGCTGGATGAGGGAGCGGACTCAGACGGGCGGGCGTCGGCTCGGTTGACATGCTCGAGAGTTAGGGCGAACTTAAGCGAAATCATCCTCCGCCATGAATCGCAGGCGAAAACCGCGCTAGCCCACCTTACGGTCCGAACCGCGAACGGTATTCAATTGAAGTTAGAAACGCTTTCACCATCTCAGCCTCGATAAAGTTGCCGTTGAACTGGTTGAGTTTCGCAAACCAGAATTGATAACCACTATCGTCGGCGTCCGGTGGATCGGTTGGAGCTCTCCTTAAGTAGCCGAGGTATTCGAGCAGAACGAATGACGGGCGAAACTCCACACTTCGTACTGAGTCCGAGTCGGCAACGGAACGCAGGGCTGCTATCCGTCCCGCTTCGCCACCGGAACCAAAAGCGCTGATTGCCGCCTGGCGTTCAGCGGGCGTGGGCATGACCGTCGCCGAAGCAAACAAAGCATCAACGAACTGCTCGGCGGTTTGCGCCATTGGGTAGAGAGCAACGAATTGCGCGCTCGTAGCTATCTGCCGGGTATAGGCGGTCTTGTTGTCTTCGAGTTGCTGCTGCCAGTTGCCCTGATTGACAATCACCCCCTCTCCGACTTTCTGCGCGTCGCGCATGAACTGCAGGTAGGACAGGCGGGTTGAGGCCACGTCGGACTTCTTGCCGAAAGCCGCCCGGTTAATGCGTATGAGAAATCCACCAGTCTCCTGGAACTCGATTGACAAATAGAATGACGCAGACACGTTAATGCGCTTGACCTCGACGCACTGAACATTCGCGCCACAGGAAGTGATCTCGTTGACCCAGAACGCTAACCCCGGAGCGTCCGGCTCGCGGTTCAGAAAATCTATGTAGTGCTGCCGCACGAAGAAAGTCGGCTTATCAATCGGATTCGGCTGAGGCGACGTATCGTTATCGGTAATAGCTATGGTGAGCGGGTTCGGCGCTCCCACCACAGAGTTGTTCGTTGGGTTTGAGAGCTGAACATTGAAACCCTCGTTACCCTCGATAAAGACGTCGTCAGTGATAAATACATCGATGGTTTTGGTCGTCTCGCCGGCTCCGAAATTAAAGGTGCGGAGCTGAATCGAGTAGTCGCTCTTCTGCGTCGCAGTAAGATCTGAAGTGACCAAATCGACAGAGACCGGCAGACTGCTGTTTCCGGTCCGGGTAATCGTGATCGTGACTTTGCCGGCGGCTTCAGCCACCGGATTTGCCGAAGCGCTCAGAGTTAATGTGCCGCCGCTGGCATCATCGTCGGTGATCTTGCCGAGTCCCTGACTATCACCGATCACTGCGCCCGTCGGGTTCATAAGATTAACGAAGAAGGTTTCCTCTCCTTCAAACAACGTATCGCCGTTCACCGGTACAGTTATGTTTCGCGTCGTCTGTCCGGGCGAGAAGGTCAACGGTCCGTTCACTGCCGTGTAGTCGGCCGGCTCGGTCGCTGAGCCATTGGCGGTGAAGTAGTCAACTGTCACCGTGTTCTGGAGAGCAGGGCTGAGTGTCACCGTGAAGACGGCATTGGTTGAGCCGCTGTTGCCTTCGGTCACGGTCACGTCGGCGATCGAGAGCGTGGGAATGGAAGTGGTGTCCGTCGCGGTGTTGTTTGCCGGCGTGGGATCGCTTACGCCCGGCAGTCCTCCAACCGCAGCGGTATTCGTAATCGTGCCGGACGCGGACGCCGCCACCGTTGTGGTCGCCGTATAGGTCACGGTGCCGCCGGCGGCCAGGTTTGCTTGTTGGTTGATGCTGCCGTTACCAGCCGGCTCGCCGCAGCTGGAGTTGAATGAAGAGAAACAGGTCCAGCTGGCATTGGTTAAGTTGCCTGGCAATAGATCGGACACATTGATGTCCTTGAGGCCAAGTGATCCATTGTTCCTTGCCTCGATGATGTAAATAAGATTGGCGCCCGGCTGGGTAAGAGCCTGACCGTCTGTCTTGGTGATCGAGAGATCAACTGCGGGGAGAAATGTCTCCATGCTTGTGAAGGTCACAGGTTGACGGTTGCCGAAAGTATAATTCCCATCGTTTGGAGAAGTTATTGTCAGAAACGGGTTGGTCGTCCCCGTGAGATTCATATTCAAAGTGTCGCCTGGCGCGACTGATCCAAATGGCCCGCCGCCGCCTATTTGGTAATTGGTGGTCGCGCTCGGCGTAACGTCGAAGGTCTCGCTGTTTTGGCCAAAGCTGCCAACGACCAGTTTAGTCGCAACATATGGAATCGGATTTCCGGAGCTCGTCTTAATGTTCGAGGGACCAATGGTCCAGTCATGACCGCTCACGGAGAAGTTCTGGATAAACAGCTCGGTCTCCGTAATGCTGCCGCCGCCAGTGGCAGTGAAGTCGCCAGTGCCGTCCAGGACCAGCCTGCTCGCATTGAGAGGGGAAATTGGTGCGCTTACCGTGATTGTTCCGGTGTGGGTGTCTCCTACATGGACACTGGCGCAGGTTAGCAAATCAAGTTCGGCATCGGTCAGACCCAGGGTGTTCGATCCGTCCGGCCCGCCCAGGTTTATCAACGAGTTCTCCTCAAATTGACGCAAGGTAAGTGTCGAACTGTTGGCACCGACAACAGGAGCGTTGATAACGATATGGTCTGCCCTTAAAGTCATGCCGCCGCCTGTGCCGGTTACTCCAGCATTGGCTTGGATGATCAGGGGTTCGTCCTGACCCGCGCGGCCTGAAATCAGCGCCACGTTGCTTGTTCCGGCGTCAACATCCGCGCCCGGCCGCGTGTCGGTAACGGTGAGCGGCCCAAGTACAGTGATGCCGATCGGGTGGTTGTTCGACACGACGCCGGTTGTCCCAAGTACGTTGCCGATAGCCAGGGGGTTGGCGCTGGTAACGGTAATCGCGCCGTTCGTGTTAGCCGCGAGGAGAAATATGACATTTCCTGTGTCACTGAGCGTGAACGGACCGGCCCCGAGCAGGCGAACGCCGCCACTCGCACCAATTGGTGCGGTTTGGGTTACCGGACCTGCTGAGTTCAGAGTGATAGACGCTCCGACCTGTAACACTTTCTCGATCGTGAGAGCACCGCCGGTTGTCAGCGTGAGGTTGGCGCCAGTGGTGATGCCGTTCTGGCTGATTGACCCGATGGTCAAGTCGTCACTGTCGGAAAACGACACTCCGCCCCCGATCCTTCCTGACAGGATATCCACGTCGTTGCCGGGGTTGGTGAGCGAGACGGTCGCGGCCATCGCATCAAATCCGAACCGGGAGACCTTCAGTGCTCCTGACTGCGAGACCGATTGGAAATTCTTGATCTCGAGGGTGAACAGACCCGCCGCGGGATTTGGATTGTTGAGCAGAACGGTGTCGTTACCGCTTATGCCGTCAATAATCACGCTGGTCTTGTTGGCAAACCGCACGCTCTCGAATGTGCCGCCGCTGCTGACCGTTGACGTCTGGACTCCGTTGAGCTGCCCACCATCCGTCACGCTGATTGAATCAGTTCCGGCCGTTCCGCTGATGGTTAGGCTCGCGGCCAGTATCGTGTCGTCGATCGGTTCGAGGTTTGTGAAGATGACGCGCGTTTGATCGAGCGTGACAATGCCCTCGCTTTGACTTGTCATGTCGTAGCGCTGGTTGCTGACTGTGCCGCCGCGCAACGCCAGGGTGTCAAAGCCGCCCGAGCCGCCGTCAAAGTGAATGCCACCGGGCGCCGAGAACCTGCCGCCACTGAAATCGAGAGTGAGCGTGTCGTTGATTTCACCGGCGGCGCCGTTGATCGTCACCGAGTTGATGGTCTCTAGCGGCTGGCTGCGTACGACAGATCCGGTCTGATCATCAATCAATTGCAACAGACCGGCGTGCTGAAGAAGAGTCAGGCGATTCTCAGTACAACTGCCGGACGCCGTGTAGACAAGTTGTCGCCTGTTTTGTGACTCGCCGCGCACTGATGGGAAACGCCGCAGGACAAGAAGACTGAGCGCGCACGCAGCAATCAGGATAATGACGACAATGACAACGACCCTTGCAGGGACTGTTTTCGTCCCTTGAATTGCGTTACTTCCGTTCATTGGTTTTTCATTCTTTCAAACTACTGATGATTCCGAAGTGCCTCAAGAGACTCGCCGCAGACGAGCAGGCAACCGTCTGGGTGTTCCGCGAAGTGAAGCGCCCCGGCTTCGATCAGCCGGTAGATCGCCCGCTCGCTTAGACCTGCCACCGCAGCTGCTTTGGGCGGAATTAACATGTGCCTTTGCGTTCCGCATTCAGGACACAGGGCGTCGCGTTGACCGCTTCGACTCCTGAAGATCAAAGTCCGCTCGGTTTCGATGGCGACTCGGCGAATGCGTCTCTTCTCGTCATTCGATTTCTTACGGGCCAGGGTCAGGCTTGCCGGAAACGCGGCCAGGACGGCTCTTAGTGCCTTCCTCTTTCTGCCTCGGCTTTTCATCGTTTTCATTGCCCGCCTCAATTGCCCGCGATAAAATGGCCGCGAATTCAACCTTACAGGGTTGTCTTCAACTGGAACCTTTATGTGCAAGGCTTATGGGCGACAACTTCACGGGAAGTTCCCCCACCCCTGCCGATCCCATCGCGGCGCACGGTACCGAAAAGACTGCTTAGAAGTCCTTTAAATGCCCTGTAGAGTTTCTTAGAAGTTCTTAATGCACGCGTGAACGAGGAAAGTCACACTATTTACGAGTTCGGTCCTTTTCGCCTCGATGCGCGAAAGCGCCTGCTGTGGCGAGACGGCGAGATCGTGATGATCAAGCCGAAGGCCTTCGACACACTATTGGCGCTGGTCGAAGGGAATGGGCGCGTGGTTGAGAAGGAAGAGTTAATAAACCGCGTCTGGCCGGACACGGTGGTGGAAGAAGGGAACCTCGCTTTCAATATCTCTTCGCTCCGAAAGGCCCTCGGCGATAACCCGCGGCTACATCAATACATCGTGACGATCCCTGGTGAAGGCTATCAATTCGTCGCCGGCGTTCAGGCGAGGTTCGACGAAGTGGAAGTGCGCGAGCGCACCCGGGTGACCGTCGAGAGCGGGACAGAAGAAGAAACCGCGCCAGAATCTTTCGCCCTGACAGGGCCAAATGGTGCAGTGCCTTTTCCGGCCGGGGAAATCGCTCACCGTACAGCTCAAACCGCACCGGCATTGGTGGGTAGCTCTATTGAGCGTCCATTCCGGCATTATCGCGTAGCAGTGATCCTGGGAGCTTTTGTTCTGGTGGCGGCGCTGATAGCGGTACTCGTTCTGCGGTCTCGATGGCAAGGCGATGGGCACTCAGGTGGTGAGCGGTTGGCACCTTTCGCTCAGATGCAGATCAAGCGCGTCACCACCAACGGCAGGGCGAAGGATGCCGCCATCTCGCCTGATGGGCGCTACATCGCCTATGTAATTCTGAGCGACGACGGAAAGCAGAGCATCCACCTGATGCAGGTGGATACCAACAACAGCGTCCAAATCCGGCCGCCGGCCGATGTCGCATATGGTTTCCTCGTCTTCGATCCCGACGGCAAGAGTCTCTACTACTACATCTCAGAAGAAGGCAAGCCGACCTCCTTGTACCGGTCTGACGTGCTGGGTGGCATCGCGCAGAAAGTCCTGACGGGCCTCAATGGTCCCGTCACTTTCTCACCCGACGGGAGCCGGATCGCATTCACGCGGAACGATCCGCGGCAGGCGGAGACAGCGCTCTTCGTGGCGGACGCGGATGACGGAGGACAGGAGCGGCGGCTGGCCGTGCGAAAGTACCCGGGGATTTTCACGAGCGCGCCAGGATGGTCGCCGGATGGAGAACTGATTGTGCTCGGCGGGACGAGCGACTCAAACCGCGCCCGCATGAAACTGTTTAGCGTGAGCGTGGCGGATGGGACGGTCGCGCCGTTATTCAACTACGAATGGTCCAAGGTGGCACGGGTCACGTGGCTTCGTGACGGGAGTGGCCTGGCGTTTATCGTGACGCGTCAGGGTGATAGCTCCAATGGCCAACTTTGGTATGTCTCGTATCCGCGCGGTGAGGTGCGCCGGATAACCAACGATCTCGACGATTACAACGACGTGACTCTCAGCCTCTCATCTGATTTACGATTATTAGTCGCGGTCCAATCACAGAGGACATCCAGCATCTGGCTGCTCCCTGAGGGGGATCCTTCGCGCGCCCGGCAAATTATTTCCGGGGCAGCCGTGAGTTACGACGGCTTCTACGGCCTCACCTGGACTCCCGACGGAAAGATTGTTAACAGCTCGCGTGCCCCGGAGGGTCAGGCGATTTGGATAATGGATGCGGATGGCGCCAACGCGCGACAACTGACACCCACGGGACAGTTGGTCAGCTCTCCGGCGGTGACCGCCGACGGGCGCTATATCCTCTTCTCCTCTTACCATTCCGGCGTCTCTGAAATTTGGCGCATGGAAGCAGACGGCTCAAATCCCGTGCAGTTAACTTTTGATGGGCCAAACTATAACCCAAGCCCTTTGCCTAACGGGAAATGGGTAGTGTACGAGTCGGTGAGGGGCCAGGTGTGGTCGCTTTGGAAGGTACCGATTGATGGAGGTGAGCCGGTAAGACTTACCGACAAGCCTTCCCGCAAGCCGTCCGTCTCGCCTGACGGGAAGTTAATTGCCTCCACCTACGAAGGAAGTATTGCGCTGGTGCCCGTAGCAGGCGGGAAGCCGATCAGGACTTTTTCGATACCTGGCCACGCAATGACACTCAGCCAGGTTGTCCGCTGGACGCCGGACGGACAGGCGCTGATGTTCCGCGACGCCAATCAGGGACTTTGGCGGCAGCCCATTGCGGGCGGCGCGCCTTTGCATCTGACAAACTTCGGACCAGAGATGATTTTCAATCTTGCCTGGTCGCCCGATGGCAAACAACTGGCGCTCGCGCGTGGCACACAAAGCTACGACGTGGTATTGATTCGTGACCTCAGGATTACAGACGCCGGTAGCAGCAAGTGACAGCCGAGTAAGGCAAGGAATTTCTGCTAAGAGTCCTTAAGAGCTCGCGTAGAATTTACTGTTTCTTCACCCAATACATTTCAAACATCTTGTAGCTGGAGTTTGATCCGGACGACACATCAATGAATCGCGGCGAGATGAAAGTCGCGTGCGGCTCGAAATTCAGAGCGTTGCCTGGCAGACGTTGAAGCTGTCCGCCGCTCACCGTCGTTTTGTATGTCTTGATCGGCTGGCCGTTGGCTTTCACTACGAGCGCGATTTCGCCGTTTTGTTTCGTGATGTCTGAGAGTGTCAGCCAGTGCTGGCGCGGCACCGACGGCACGCTCAGTTGCTTGTGCGCATAGAAGTACCAGTCAACTGTGTCCGGCACGACCGGGCCACGGCTGGCGGCGAATTCTTGTCCGTTGACCATCAGGTGAATCGTCACTTTGGGAGCCTTCATCCCCGCCGGCAGCTCACTCGTGCTCAGCCACCAGCTAAATCGCACTTCACCATTCGGATCGTCGGGCACAACCGAGAAGTAAGCGAGATCACGCCAGGGGCCATCGCGCACAAAGCGTTTTACCGGATTGAAGGGATCGGTGCTGTTTTCTTCGCGCAAGGTAAACGGCATCGAAGTGATCGTTTGCCCATCAATGACGACTGCCATCACAAAACTTCCGGATTTTCCCACGCGCGCATTTCCGGGATTGCCACTCGCCGCACGGAAACGGCCGAACGCGGGAAACTCCATTCGTTCGTAACGCAGCGGCACGCTGTCAACGACTGCGCCTGATTGATCGGTAATCACGAACTTTGCGTTGCCGATGCTGGCCGGCGGAAAGACAAGCTGGAGATCCTCGACCAGGAACCCGCCATTGTTTTCGTAGTAACGCATGTTTAGCAGCGATTGATATTCGACAGCGGGTTTGTATGATTGAGCCGCAGCCTCTGAACTCGTTAGCAGGACGAGCGCTGCTAATACACTGAAGCTATGCATCACATGTAAATGTTTGGTCCTCATCATCGTCCTTGAACTCCTCGTTCGCACTCTCACATGATTAGAGGAAATCACCTTCGGTATTCGCCATTATGATTTGAGAAGTGGTTTCGCCCGTCAAAGCGTTGATAATCGCCGCCCCCTCAGTTAAGAATGGCGCACGAGGGGCTGCCCGTGCGGTTGTGACCGGGGCCGTCAGTCCAGTCAGGGTCAACGCAGTTCGGGATCAGGTCACAGTCGTCATCCTTCCAGGCACAGGGCCCGTCGCAGAGCGCAGGCCGGTAGGTCTTGCTATTGCTTTCAAACACGGGGACGACGACGTTGATGGCAATTCTGCGAAAGCTGATGCCCCAACCCCCGCCAACGTAGGTTGTCTCCCACGACTCCAACGCATCGGGCGTTCCGTCGCAGTCTCGATCAACGCAATAGCCGCCGAGCACGTTGTTGCCATCGGGGATCTCGAACTCGCCGTCGTTGCAGGGATTGTAGGCAACCTGGTCGTTCGTGTCGGAGAGGCCGTCGCCGTCTGAGTCCAGATCGAAGAGGTTCGGGATGCCATCGCCGTCAGGGTCGCCGAGGCCTTCGACGTTATCCGGCACGCCGTCGCCGTCTGAGTCCGAGTCCTCGTGGTTGCCGAGACCGTCGCCGTCCACGTCCGAAGTTCCTTCATCGCGCGTAAGCACTCCGTCATTGTCGTCATCGGGATCGATATAATCGGGCACGCCGTCGCCGTCCCGGTCGCCCTTCTCCAGGCCGTCGTCCAGGCCGTCATCATCCGTGTCGTTGTCGTAAGGGTCCGAGCCGTGATTTTGTTCCCACTGGTTGGTGCGCCCGTCGCCATCCTGGTCGCCCTTCGGCCCATCGGCATCATTTGAATCCAGCCAGTTCGGGATGCTGTCCTTATCTTTGTCCGGGTAGAGGTAGGTGAAGCCAGCTACGAATATGCGCGAGTTGAGGATGTCTCTGAAGACCACTTTAGTTCCGATTACCTGCGTGAAGTCCGGCGGGGTGCCGCTCGTCTCGCCGAAGACCTCCACTGTGTCGCTCTTGCCGTCGCCATCCGAGTCTGTGTCCAGATAGTTCTGGATGCCATCACCGTCAACGTCGTTCCAATCGGTGTTCAAACCTCCTGGAAAAATACCGGGATCGTACTCAACGTTCGTTGGCAGTCCGTCGCCATCGTCGTCTGTGTCGAAGAGGTCCCGTATTCCGTCTCCGTCCGTGTCGGGCGGACGGCATGGGTCGCTGCCCGCCTCGATGCCGTCCGGCACGCTGTCATTATCGCTGTCCGCGTCATTTGGGTCGCTACCGGCGCAGGCTTCTGCGGTGTTATTAAGCCCATCGCCATCTGGATCGCCCAACGGCCCGTCCTGGTCGTTTGAGTCTATGTAGTCGCGTATACCATCACCATCTGCATCAGGAAAGGTATTGCCTGGGGCTTCAACCGAGTCGGGCTTGCCATCGCCGTCTGAGTCGGTGTCCAGATAGTTGGGGATGCCGTCGCCGTCCGTATCAACATCAGTCTCTTCCCAAGTCGGGACGCCGTCGTTGTCATCGTCAACGTCCTGGCAGTTCGGGATGCCGTCGCCGTCTGAATCTGGAGAGGCGCCGTTCGGACATTCGATTGAGTCGGGCACGTTGTCGCCATCGCTATCAACCGCCTGCGCCAGGACGGTCAAGGGCGTCAGGAGCAAGAAAAGCAAGACCAGCCGCTTAGAGATTTTTTGGGAAGGGCTCCTGTAAGTAAACATTTGTTAACTCCTTTTCATCCACCTGCTCGCTTCAGAACATTTCTCCCGGGACGTCATCGAACAAGTGCGAACTCTTTCACACGCATCGGGGCGTGACGCTCTTCAAGGCGAGCGGTCACCCCGCCCGCAAATAATTCGAGCGTGGGGTGGCCTTAGTGGATATCGCCATCGGTATTCGCAACGATGATGTGGGAAGTCGTTTCGCCGGTGATGGTGTTAATAATTGTTGCCGTCGCCCGTACGCTGCGATGATTGCTCAATGCCACAATACGCACGCCAGGTAAACCACCGCCGGAACTGCTGGTATGGATGGCTTCGCCCGGCCTCAGCCTAATCGGGTTTGTCGTGGTCTGCGACGTCACGACAAGTTTGCAAACCCCGTCGCTGCCGCAAGTTTCCTGACCGTATTCCATCCGTCTGAAAAGAACGTAGTCAGCGGCATCGACCTTCCCATCGGCGTTAAAGTCTGCCATTAGGGTGAGGCGCAGCTCCTCGTTCGGACCGAGCGACACGATGCCTGTGTCGGCCACTCTTCTTCCTTCTAGTTGCGCCTGTGCAGTCGAATCGGAACTCGCCAGCGACACTAAAACAACGCTCACGGTGAGCGCGATTGATAACGTGATTCTGCGTTTCATCTCTTTTTGGCCTCCCACAATTCAAGAGTTTCGGGACCAGCTTGAACGAAGGTTTTCCGGCCTGCGCTCAATGAAAATCACCCTCGGTGTTTGCCATGATGATTTGCGAAACTACTTCTCCAGTTGCCGTATTGATGATTAAGGCATCGGCATTTACATCGCCGCCGGCGACGAACACGCCGACGCGCACTCCTCCGCCAAAACCCTGAACCTCATACGAAGCGCCCTCGTTTGCGGCGACGTTCACCGGCGCGGTGGTGCCCTGGGATTGGACCACGTGACGGCACACACCGTCTGGGTTGCAACCGGACAACATGTATTTCGTCCAGGCAAACCTGACCCTGATTAGGTCGTTTCCGGATTGTCCGTTCACGGTGATGCGCAACACCTGGCCCATGCCCAGCGGGACAATCCCCGTATCGCTTCTGAACTTTCGTCCTTGTTGGGCCTGCGCAGGCACGGGCAGACTCGCCAGCGACACTAACAGGCTGAAGGCAATCAGCAATGACCATTTTGTTTTTCGTTTCATATCTATCTCCCTTCAGTTCTTCATGAGATCCCTGGAAAAAACGTTTTCTTCGAACTCGAGCTAACCAATCCTCAACTGCGCGATCTAAGGCAGCGCCGTGAAATTCAGGTTGGTAATGTTCTCTTCTGTAACCGTCACGGTCTGTGGCATGAAGTTGTAGACTCTGTGGGTTGGGCTGATCTGATATGTCCTGTTCCTCGCCACGTTGTTAAAGCGATAAACGCCGAACTTGTCAGTCTTCACGGCGCGCTTCTCGCGCGTCCCCGGCAACCTGATCAGCACTCGGATGTTTCTCAAAATATGGCCGCTGGGATCAAAGACTATTCCGACCATGGTGACCGTGAAATGTAATTCGTAAGCGCCGATGTCGCTGCCGTCGCCGCCCGTCGCGTTGGAATAATTGCTCTTGTCGTAGGGCCGCACGAAGCCGCGCTGGTCCGTCGTCAGGCCAAAGCTGTAGCCCTTGTCGATTGCCGTGCTGCTGGCTTGCAAGCGGTGTGTTTCGGTCATCCCGCCGTAGTCCCCAAGCGGGTCAAGCAGGGGATCACGCGGGGCTGCGCCAGTCCCGGTCTGATCGCCGAGATTGATGAAAGCGCTGACATAGGTGCCAATGTTTCCGATGAGGTTAAATCCTCCGGAAATAAATCCGGCGGCGGGACTGCCCCTGAGTACATCCGGCATCGTCGAGTTGTTGACGTTGGCGGCAATGATCGTGTTTCTGACCGTGACGATGGCAGGTGCTTCGGCAAAAACCCCACTGGCATTGTTAGCTCCGCTCAGGGTGACTTCGTTGTTGGCAATGGTGCTGGCGGTAATCGTGGTTTGGTTATTTGTCCAGATGCCGCCGCCGTTATCGTTAGCGCCTGATTTAAGGTTGCCGGAAACCGTGGAGTTGGTGATTGTCAGACTGTCGCCATCGCTGTAAATTCCGCCCGAGCCGCCCGTAAAAATAAAATCAGCGTGGTTGTTTGAAACCGTGCTGTTCGTCAGCGTTAAGACGCCGTAGTTCTCGATGCCGCCGCTGTTGGCGCCATTGTTTTCAGAAATGGTGCTCGAATCGATCGTCGCGGTGCCCAAATTCAAAATGCCTGCCGCAGACAGATTTCCCGAAAGCGAGCACTGCTCGACGGTCACGGTGCCGGTGTTTCCAATACTGCTGAACATGTTGACCCCGCTATTGGTCAGCGTCATTTCGCGTAAGGTCGCGGTCGCCCACGACTCAATGAAGAAGACGTTGTGAAAAGGAACGCCATTGTTAGCGTCAATCGTCAAAAGGTCCGCGCCTGGTCCGTCAATCGTCAAATCTTTGTTGAGGCCGATGACTCCGTTAGTTAGCGTCAGAGTCTGGGGCGAATTGAAAAGTGTGGAAAAAACAATGGTGTCTCCTGAGTTTGCGACATCGACCGCCTCGCGTAAACTGCAATCCGCGCTGCATACGCCATCATTCGTGTCCTGAGTTTTTGTTACTGTCCAGGTTGCCGCTCGCGCACCGCCAGCAGCGCACGTTATAAAGACAACCAGGGTCAACGCCTTCAGTCCTGCAAACAGATATTTCACAAACCCTCCCTGGCAGATGTATGACGAGTGGCTTGCCAGTTGACCAGTCCAATCGAAGTGAACAGAATTGAAGCAAGGACTACCGAGAAAATTCGTTGAGGTTTCATAACGCCCTTCTTACGGTCGTTACCTTCGCATCGAGACTCGCTATCAGCACCTCAGTGAGCGTGATTTTCAACGGAAGCAACAGGCCGATGAGAACGTTAGTTGCCCCGGTCGTGGCATCGACAATCGCGGCGCTCACCTTAACTCTTTGGCTGGTCGTGACGACGATCCCGCGCCCATAGGTTCCCACCGTGAGGGCGTCACATGAAGCTACATCGCCCTGAGCCAATGTTGTCGCGCCCGTGTACGTGTTGCTGCCGGCAAGTTTGCAAACGCCGTCGGAGTTGCAGGGACCAGGCGTGTACATCGTCCGGCCAAATCGAACCTGACCATCCATTCCGTCGCCCCAGTCGATTGTGAGGCGAAGGATTTGATTCGGCCCGAGTTTCACTACGCCGGTGTTATAAAAATACCCTTCCGGCGGTTGGGCAGGCGCCGTCGAAACGAAAGTGATTAGCGTTAGCGAGATGCTCAACGCGATGGCGATTGACCTTCTCATGGCGTTTTCCTTCGGCTGCTTTCTTAGAAATGGACGGCGCCTATTTGTTCAGATAGACGGCCAGCTTCGTTTCATCCGATTCAGATTTGGCCAGCACTCGCACCGTCATGACATGCTGGTCCGCACCGAGGTCGAGTAGTTTGTAGGTTCCCTTGCCGTGGCTTTGCTCGTCGAAGTCCACGACCTGGACGTTCCCGTTGTCAAATGTCACCTCGGCGTAGTTCAGTGTCGCTTCGCCATCGAGATCCAGGACGAGCGCACTGCCATTGCCGTCAACGCCGTAATTCACATCCACCCATTCCTCATCGCGCGCGATGGATTGGGTGTCCTGCCAAACAACGAGTTCGCGCGCCGGCAAAGTAACCAACGCCGGCCGCCATCTGAAGGCCGGCAGGTAGCGCAGCGGCGCACCGACTATTACCGTGCGGCGCGCGTTACGAACGACCACATTCGCCGGCAGCACACGATGTATCGGGTGCCCGGGGTGCCTGACCAGACGAGCGCGAGCCACCGGATGACGCACCGGGTGTACAACTCGACGGTTTTTTTGGGCGTACGCAGTGGGCGCAGACACCGCAGCCATCGCAATAACAAGGCCGAGTAGCTTGAAAATCTTGATCCTCATCCTGGTTTCCTCCGGAATGATTTGGCCAAGGGGATTTGGCTTTTGCTTGTACACGCAAGTTCGGCGAGCGAATTGGCTCAAAAAATGATTTTTATTTTCCGGCGTAGCGGGCGATAATTGCCCTGCCCGTCAGCAAATTTGCCCCGACTTTCCGATCAACCTTCAGTTCTTAGTGTGTGGAAATGGAATCCGAATCCCCTACAATCACCCAACTCTTAGTTGAGTGGAGTCACGGGAATCAGCAGGCCCTCGATCGCCTGACGCCCCTGGTTTATGACGAGCTGCGGCAGATGGCCAGGACTTACTTGCGCCGTGAGCGCCCGGATCATACGTTGCAGGCGACCGCGCTGGTTCACGAAGCATATCTGCACCTGGTCGATCAGCACTCCGTTTCATGGCAGAACCGCGCGCACTTTTTCGGCATCGCTTCGCAAATGATGCGGCGGATTCTGGTGAATCACGCCCGCGCCCGAGCTGCCGACAAACGTGATGGCGGCCAGAGACTCTCCCTGAATGAAGCGATCGACTTCTCTCCTCAGGACGAGGTGGATTTGATCGCGCTGGATGAAGCTCTGCATGAGCTTGAGCGTTTAGATCCCCAACAAACCCGAATCGTCGAGCTGCGGTTCTTTGGCGGCTTGTCCATTGAAGAAACCGCCGAAGCGCTTGGAGTTTCGCCCGCGACGGTAAAGCGAGATTGGAGCACCGCCAGGCTTTGGCTGCGCAGGAAGTTGGCAACTTGAATCAACGACGATGACTCCCGAACGCTGGACGGAAATCAAAGCTTTACTGGCAGCTGTTTTGGAAAGGCCCCGCGAAGAGCGCGTGGGCTTCCTGGATCAGGCCTGCAGTGACGACCTCACGCTGCGGGCTGAAGTTGAATCGTTGCTCACGCACGAACAACCCGAAGACGAGCGCGATTCACGGATCCTTTCTCGTGGGCTTCGTCTGCAGAACCTGGTCTCGTCGGGAACAACCGAACGTGCCCCGCGAGCTTTGATCCACGGTCACCATGGCCGCATTGGTCCTTACAAAATTGTGCGCGAGATTGCGTACGGAGGCATGGGCGCCGTTTACCTCGCAGAGCGTGATGACGATCAGTACCGCCGTCAGGTGGCGATCAAATTGATTCGTCGTGACATGGACACCGAGTTCATCCTGCAGCGCTTTCGTAATGAACGTCAGATCCTCGCCGCTCTGGATCATCCGAACATCGCCAGGTTGTTTGATGGCGGCACCACGACAGACGGGCTGCCTTATCTGGTAATGGAATATGTCGACGGGCTTGCGATCAGCGCGTACTGCGATGAGCAGGCGCTGAACACGAAACAGCGGCTACAGCTTTTTGAAAAAGTTTGCGACGCGGTCCAATACGCACACACGCACCAGGTCATCCATCGCGACATCAAGCCCAACAACATTCTGGTAACCAAAGATGGCGTTCCGAAGTTACTCGACTTTGGCATCGCCAAGGTGCTCGCGCCAGAAATGGCGGCGCAAACTCTCGAGCCGACCCTAACGGGTTTGCATCTGCTGACTCCGGCGTATGCCAGTCCGGAGCAGGTTAAAGGCGAACCCATTAGTGCTGCCAGCGACGTGTATTCGCTGGGGGTTCTGTTGTATGAGCTTTTGACGGGTCATAAACCTTACCGGGTAAAGAGCCAGCTCGACTTGCCGCGTGCCGTTTTGGAAGAAGAGCCGACACGACCGAGCACGGCCATTTCGCTGACCGAAGAAGTGCGCAGTTCCGATGGGGCAACGTCCATCTCGGTCACTCCCGATTCGGTCAGCAAAGCTCGCGAAACTTCACCTGACAAATTGCGCCGCCGTCTGCGCGGCGATCTCGACAACATTCTGATGATGGCGCTGCGCAAAGATCCCGCAAGGCGTTATGCATCCGTGGCAGAATTCGCTGGAGATATTCGGCGACACCTCGAAGATCGACCTGTCGCGGCGCGTAAGGATTCGCTGGCTTATCGGGCGAACAAATTTATGCGGCGAAGCAGGATTGGAACTGCGCCTTTGATCGTCTTGCTGCTGATTCTCAGCGTCCTCGGCCTTTTCACGTACCGCTGGATAACCAGGCACGCGAAACCGGCAGCCGATTTGAAGCTTCAATCGATCGCGGTGTTACCGTTCAAGACCGATCCGAGCCAGGCATATCTGGGCCAGGGCATTGCCGAAGCGATGGTCTCCGCGCTGATGAACAGTAACCAGATCAACGTCAGACCGGTTCGGGCTTCGCTTCTATACCCAAGCCTGAGTCAATCGGCAACAGACGCCGGCCGCGCCCTCCAGGTTGACGCAGTCTTCCAGGGAACGGCGACGCGTGCCGGGGATCAAATCAAACTAACCGCACAACTGGTGAGAACCAAAGATGGCGCGGTGCTCTGGCGTCTCGATCAGTCGGAACCAATGCTAACGGTCCAGGATTCGCTGGCGATGCAACTGGCGCAGGCGATGAATCTTAATCTGTCAGATGGCGAGCGTGTCCTCGTCGGTAAGCGTTACACCAACAACGTCGAAGCTTACGATCGTTATCTAAGGGCACGCCACCTGTTCAATCGTCGCCGGCCAAAAGAGTCGCAGCAGGCAATAACCCTCTTCGAGCAGGCAATCCAGCTCGATCCTGGATTTGCCGCCGCTTACGCGGGAATTGCTCACACGTATATTTTGGTCGGCAGCGGGTTAACGCTGATTGAGCGGATGAAAAGGGCCAAAGCCGCCGCGCAGAAAGCTCTGGATATCGATGACCAGCTGGCCGAAGCTCATATGGCGCTGGGTCGGGCGCTCATTTTTTCTGATTGGGATTGGGCGGGATCAGAAAAATCATTCAAGCGGGCAATCGAGCTAAGTCCCCAATTCCCTGACGCTCATCATTGGTACTCGCACAACCTGACCGCGATGGGGCGACATGAAGAAGCCCTGACGGAACTGAAGCAGGCATTCGACATCGATCCATTCGTTCCGCGCACAGTTCTGCGGCAGGGCCAGGCGTTATACCTGGCGCGCCAGTATGATCGCGCGATCGAAGAATTCCGGCGCACCCCGTTTCAACTGGATGCCGCATACTTTCAAGTGTATTGGCGGCTCGGCCTGGTGTATGCGCAGAAAGGAATGTACGACGATGCGATCTCGATGCTGCAGAAGGCGCAGACTTTCTCGGAAGAGATTTCGCTGGGCAGAGCGTCTCTGGCTTACGTTTACGCAAAATCAGGAAATAGCGCTCAAGCCATGAAGATCGTCAAGCAAGTTCTCAAGGAATCGAAAGGCGAAGAACCCTGGATGATGCTGGCCGGCACTTATGGATACCTGGGAGAAAAAGACAAAGCTATCGAATGCCTCGAAAAACTTTACGAAATCCGGGACTCGCCGATAATGCACATAAAAGTCGAGCCGATGCTCGATAGCGTTCGCTTGGATCCTCGCTATCAAGAACTGGTGCGTCGCGTTGGTCTGACGCCGTGAGAGTTTAGATGTGGCACGCGCATCTTGCGCGTGATTTCACGGGCGGGCGTCTCGTGTTATGGCTCTGCCACGCTGATGCGCGGCAAGTCTGCGACTTGCCGGAAGTCGTCCTCCTAAGTACGGCCGGTCTACGACCGCGAACTGGTCGGAGACCCGCCGAAAAAAGAGGGGTCAGTACCGGCAAGTCGGAGACTTGCCGCGCCTCAGCGTGGCGGAGCCATAGCGCGGGACGCCCGTGCCACTTCGCCAAACTGCATCACCGAGCTCACCGCATCCATCGATGACGATTGGGGTAATACGCAGGGGACCGATCAGGAAAATGCTTCTTATATTTCTGGTAGCGTTCATGCCAGTAATGGTATCGAAGATCTGATGAACGAAGTTTCTGGTGAGGAATCGCGCGCAAATGATCTTCAATCTTGTGCATGTTCCGAGCATTGAAGCGCCAGTCGTATCCGCCTAACTCATAAAGACTGGTCAGCCCGTAACCTTTGATCCGGCCGGTCATGTCAATGTAAGGCTCGAAATAGCTCCACACGAGTTGCCGCAGGTTTCGAAATACCGGCTTGCGTCCATGCAAACCAATGTCGCGCGAGCGCGCAATCGATCCCCACTTTCCCTTCTCCTGAAAAACAAAGATGACGTGGTCCAGCAGATCAATCGATTCGATATCGAACAAAAGCGGTGGGTAACCATGCTGCTCAAGCACAACCGCCGCGGCGACCGCAGCCTCGAGGCAATGCGCTTCATTCCGCTTAACGACTTCGCGAAACGATCGCATCGTGCCGCCCTGCCTCTCCCAGTTGTAAGGCATTTCGGTCAGCCAGCGCTGGACTTTGGCCGGCGTGTTGAGTCGCTGGATCAGCTTCCACTCCTTGCTGGTGAAAGCTTCGCGTGGCGGCGGCTGGTTCATGTGAACAGCAATAGCAGAAGCTGCCGGGTTTGTCAGGCGAACCGAGTTACAAGCCCGACCGTCATCAAGGGCAAGGTGGCTTCGGCCGGTCCTTCCTGACGGTCGGGCTTCTGACACCTTGATTCTGCTATCCCTCTGGTGTAACACTTAGCCTTAATCAAACAACTCTGCAATTCATAAATCAATAGATCGGAGCCAGCATGAGTTCTCCTGTTGCCAAAAAAACGATTCAACGCGACCCGGCGGCGCCGCTGAGCACAAATGTCCATCTCCTCAATTGGGTCGAAAAGATGGCGAATTTGACTAAGCCTGCCGCCATTCATTGGGTTGACGGATCGGTCGAAGAAGACGAGATGCTCAAAGCCCAGATGGTCGAGGCCGGGACCTTTATCAAGCTTAACGAAGAGCTTTGGCCGGGCTGTTACTACGCGCGCTCGCACCCGAGCGATGTCGCCCGCGTAGAGGATCGCACCTACATCTGCTCGCTTTCAAAGGACGCCGCCGGTCCGACCAATAATTGGGAAGAACCATTCGCGATGCGCCGAAAGCTGAAAGAGCTCTTCGACGGTTCGATGCGCGGGCGAACAATGTATGTGCTGCCGTTCAGCATGGGCCCGATCGGATCGCCGATGTCGCAAATCGGTGTGCAGTTGACTGACTCGCCCTATGTGGTGGTGAATATGCGGATCATGGCGCGCATCGGCATGCCGGTTTATGCGGAGATCGACAAAGACTACAAGCGCGTCGTGCCGTGCATGCACTCGGTGGGCGCGCCGCTCGCGGACGGCGACAAGGATGTTCCCTGGCCCTGCAATAACGAAAAGTACATCGTTCATTTTCCTGAGATTCGCGAGATCTGGTCTTACGGTTCCGGCTACGGCGGGAACGCACTACTCGGCAAGAAATGTTTTGCGTTGCGCATCGCTTCGAACATCGCCCGTGATGAAGGTTGGATGGCCGAGCATATGCTCATCGTCGGCGTCGAAAATCCGCAGGGCGAGAAGACCTACGTCACCGCGGCCTTTCCCAGCGCCTGCGGCAAAACAAATTTTGCGATGCTGATTCCGCCCGCCGGTTTCGAAGGCTGGAAAGTTTGGACCGTCGGAGACGACATCGCCTGGATCAAACCGGATGCGAATGGATGTCTGCATGCGATCAATCCGGAAGCCGGGTTCTTTGGCGTGGCGCCCGGCACTTCGGCAAAGACCAATCCGAATGCGATGGCCACTCTGGCAACCAACTCGATCTTTACAAACGTGGCTCTCACTCCCGAAGGCGGCGTCTGGTGGGAAGGCATGACCGACGAGCCGCCCGCCGAATGTACGGACTGGCAAGGAAACAAGTGGACTCCGGAAATCGCGAAAGAAAGCGGTGCCAAGGCTGCCCATCCTAACGCGCGTTTCACGGCGCCGGCGTCACAATGTCCAACGATCGATCCGGATTGGGAGAACCCGAACGGCGTTCCAATCAGCGCCATCATCTTCGGCGGACGTCGCGCGACCACCATGCCGCTGGTCTATCAATCATTTAATTGGACCTCAGGCGTTTACATCGGAGCGACGATGGGATCAGAAATGACCGCGGCCGCGTTCGGCACAATCGGCAAAGTGCGCCGCGACCCGATGGCCATGCTGCCGTTCTGCGGCTATCACATGGGCGATTATTTCCGTCACTGGATTCGCATGCAGCGGGCCCTCAGCGAAACTCCGCGCGTGTTTCACGTGAACTGGTTTCGCAAGGACGCCGAAGGCAACTTTATCTGGCCGGGCTTCAGCGAGAACATGCGCGTCCTGAAGTGGGTCGTCGATCGCGCGCACGGCCGCTCGCTGGGCCAGGAGACACCGATTGGCTGGACGCCGCGATACGCAGATATCGAATGGAGTGGGATGGATTTTTCGGAGGAGAAGTTCGACGAATTACAGGCGTTCGATCACAGCGCCTGGCGTCAGGAAGTCCTCGGTCAGGAAGAGTTGTTCCTTGATTTGCACGATCGGCTGCCGCCGGAAATGATCTATGAGCGCGAGTTGTTGATTTGCAGGTTGTAAGGAGTCTCCGAACGTGAAACAACCGCTCGTCCGCCCGGTCGCACGTGGTTGCGACCGGATGCGTGGGTTTTTCACTTTTTGCTCGCAACTCTCCCCGGCGAACCTGACATCCTCTTCCCGCATCCGAAATATCGCCTCAAGTCTCTTCCCGGTTTTGTTTGAAAAAACTGGTGCAAATCTGAAAGAATCACCGTAAATGAATTACCGAACCTGCGTTCTAACTGTGATTGTCGCGATTGCGGTTTTGGCCGGCGTGCTGACTGCCAGTGCGCAAACACGACCGCGCCGAGTAAAGCCGGCGCCTGCGCCGTCGCCTTCGCCCACGCCTGAATCACTTCTGGGACCTGCGCCAAAAGCTCCGCCGACCGCAAACAACAAGGCGCCGCTCCTCGACGTGAAACCTTCAAAGCCAGTGGGAAACGCCCCGGTGTCGGCATCAACCGATACGATGCATGCCTATCAGCTCTTTCAGCAGAAGCAATACGCCGAGGCAGCGAAGGAAGCAAAAGCGATTGCCGCCAATGATCCCGCCAACGCAGAGGCCTGGAAGCTGGCCGGCTTCTCGGAATTCTATTTGAAGCAGTACGACGAAGCTTCCGAGGATTTGCAGAAGGCCCTCGACCTGCAGCGCAAGGCTAAACAGGAAGATTCCCACACCGTTGACGCGCTGGCTGAAAGTTACACCCTGGCGGAAAAATACGATCGCGCGCTGCCCTTGCTGGTCGCCGTAACGACCCGCGCCGGGGCGCCGCCCGATTCGACGTTCCTCTACTATCGCGGTATTGCCGAGTTCAAAACCGGAAAGACCGCCGACGCGGAAAAGTCTTTCAACGAGGCCATCAAAGCTAATCCGAAGCATACGCCGTCGCTGGTTTACCTGGGCCAGATTGCGATGGCCCGCAAAGATCTCGATACCGCAATCTCGATGCTGAATCGGGCGACCACCAACGATCCGCGACAGGCGCCCGCCTGGTTTCTGTTGACCTCAGCCTATCTGCGACGCGCGACATCGTCCACAGACGAAGCCAAAGCCAGTGCAGATTACCTGGGCGCAGTTAGAACCGGCGAAGCGCTGACGCGTTTGCGATCGGATGAAGAGGCGTTGGGCCTGTACGCCCGCGCGCTGATCGGCGCTCAGCAGTACGCGCGCGCCGCCACTGCTTTGGAACGAGTCGCTGCGAGCGACAACGTGCAGGGGATCACTCTTTATCTGCTGGGATTGTCGTACTCGCGGGCCAACAATTTTCCTAAAGCGATTGCCGCTCTCGAGCGCGCGATTGTCAAGACTCCGAATGATACGAACGCATATCGCGAGTTAGGCTACGACTACGAAAAATCAAAGCAGTATCCCAAGGCGTTCGCGACTTACGAAAAAGCGCTGAAGGTCGCCCCCGATGACGCTGATTTCAAGGAGGGCCTCGAACGGATGCGGCCCTTTGCAAAATCCTGAGCGTGGATTAGCATCGACACATGAAAAGTTTTAACCATCGCGTTTTTCAAACTACGCTGGGAATCTTGTTCGCACTCTTGATCGCGGCTCACGCAAGCGCCGCGTCATGGAATGGCATTGAGCCTTTCAAAACTAATAAGGCAGACGTTTTGAAGATCCTGGGCCAACCAATCGCCGAGAGCCCGGATGGCGTTTTGCGCTTTCCCGTAATGGGCGGTAGCGCCCAGGTCAGCTTTGTAAACGAGAAGTTTGTTACTGCCAAAAAACTGAAGCCACAACTGGTGGGAACTGTGCTGGAGGTTGTCCTGCAGCACGATCGCTCGTCCGATACGCCCGAGTCGATGAACCTTTTGAAGAACAACGCTTTCACCAGAGACGAAACGCAAACGTCGACTATTTTTCGTAATATGAAAGAGGGCTTAATCTACACGTTTTTCCAAGGCACACTAAAGAGCACGCGCTACACCTTTGCGGACGGGCAACTGACAAAAGCGCGCCGTTACTAATCTTTCGTTGGCAACGCCAGCGCTTCAGAAAGCGTCTCTTTGGCAATTATCCCCGACCCCTCTTCAGCCAGTTTTCGATTGGAGGCTTTCAAAATGTTGAGTACTCTCAGACTGTTGGCAGTAACTATCGCCGTCGCCCTGATTGCCGGAGTTGCACTGGCGCAACGACCTCGCCCCACAACTTCTCAAAATACTCCGGATCAAAATACTCCGGAAGGAATGACCCCCGTCGTGCCAACGACTCCGCCTGCGCCCGCACCCTCCAGCGTGAACGCGAAGTATGAGGGCGGCGTCTTCGGCTATACCAAGAAGATGAACGGCACTTTGAATTTCGACGACGAGAACAAACGACTCGTTTTTCGCGATAAGCAGGGCAAGGAGATTCTGTTCGTGCCTTACGACGCGATCAACGGTGCTTTTAATGACATCAAAAAAGTTCAACCGTCTGCGGCTACCGTCGCCGAAAACTTGCCCCTTCCCGGGGCCGGTATAGCTGGCAAGCTGATCAAAACCACGGTCCGATACCTGAGCCTTCAGTACAGCGATGAGGACAGTAGGGTTTCAGGCATAGCCGCCTTCAAGCTCGACAACCAGGAGATTATGGATTCTGTCCTGTTCACGCTGGCGAACAAGGCAGGCCTGACCCCGCGCGGCCAGATCTATGTTCGTAAGGCTCCGTAAACCCCTGCTGAAATAGTTCTTCGTCGCCGCGTAGCTTCGGCACCTGCCGCGCACGCCCGAACATGGTGCGGACTCTTTCCTCGATCCTCCCTGTCCAATGTCGAGAGTCAACGTCCGTTCGCCGAATGAGTTTGGCCGTGGGACTTTGGACTAATTCCAGACCGCGTCTGTCGCTTGGTCAGACGAACCTCGCTTAAGGTACAATCCCCACCTTGGAAATGAACGAAATCTGTGCCAATGCCGAGCAGTTGCTTAACTCGATTTTCGAGAGCTCCGGCTTTGAGGTAAGAGCCACCGCCTCGGAGACTGATTTGGGATGCCTGCTTTCGATCGAAGGAGCTGATTGTGGGTTGTTGTTGAATCAGGGCGGCGAACTTCTGGACGCGCTGCAACAAATTCTCAATCAGGCGTATGGCCGCAATCTGCCAAAGGGCCAGCGAATTATTTGCGACGCAGATAATTACCGTGCGGCGCGAGAGTCCGAATTACGAGCAATGGCCGATCACGCTGCACGTCAGGTGCGAACCACCTCAACAGCATTTGTCTTCGGCCCGATGGAAGCGAACGAGCGTCGCGTGATCCATCTCTCGCTGGCGGAAGAACAGGATCTCATCACTGAATCAGTTGGCGAGGGCAACGGGCGGCGCCTGCGAGTCTCGTTGAAACCCCCAGCCGCTCAGTGATTCTTTCGTCAGGTAGTACCCTCCGGATCAACGGGTAGTACCCTCCGGATCAATGATCGTCCAAACCGATACGATTGTCGCTTTATCCACGCCCTCCGGCCGCAGCGGCATCGGGGTCGTCAGACTAAGCGGTCCTGATTGCCTCACTTTCCTGCGAAAGCTGGTAGCGTCTGATTCGTTCGATCCCGAACCAAATCTTTTGACCCTCCGCAACTTAATCGATCCCGCAACCGGTGAGCCTTTGGACCAGGGTCTCGTCTGTTACTTCAAAGCACCGCATTCATTTACCGGCGAAGACGTCGTCGAATTGCATTGCCACGGTTCGCCGATACTTCTTCGATCGATAATTGATGTGGCCCTCGGGCTGGGCGCTCGTTTGGCTGATCCTGGTGAATTCTCTCTGCGTGCGGTTACCAACCAGCGCTTGAAGTTAACCGAAGCTGAAGCTATTCGAGATCTGATCGACGCCCAGACCGACGTCGCCGTTCGTCAGGCCACACGCCAAATGAAGGGCGAGATCTCAAACAGACTGCAACCCGTCAAAGATGAGTTGCTCAAAATAATTGTTCGCCTCGAGTCCTCGCTGGAATTCGTTGAAGATGATTTGCCCTCTCTGGAAACTGATCAACTTCGTAACTCGCTTGAGAAGTTGCGCGCGAATCTTGAAAGCCTCGCCAACACTTTCAGTCGCGGAAGATTAATCCGTGAAGGAATCAAAGTAACTTTTGTAGGGCGTCCAAATGTCGGTAAGTCCAGTCTGTTCAATAGTTTACTGGGACACGGCCGGGCCATCGTGACTGAAATTCCGGGCACAACGAGAGACACGATCACTGAATCGATCGCGCTTGATGGAATCCCGATGGTACTCACTGACACCGCCGGTCTAAGACATTCATATGATCAGATCGAATCGCTCGGCATTGATAAAACAAAGCGCGAAGCTGCTGATTCTGATCTCTTGATCGTGGTAATTGACGGGACCACGCCATTCACCGACGGTGATCGCCAGGTCCTTAAGGCCATCGCAAAGCAACCTCACATCGTGGCGGTCAACAAAAATGACCTTCCTGCTTTTTCTCTGACTCGAGCCAGCGCTGAGATCCTTTCAACCGATCAGCATGAGATCGTGTCAGTGTCGGCCAGGACTAACGGAGGACTTGAACGGTTGCGCACTGCTATACTCGAGTCTTTCAGGAACGGCGGTGCGACTGCCGAAGGAGTCTTGATCACGAATGCTCGCCATCATGATCTGCTCCGCGGCGCCATCGAATCGGTTAAGACATCAGAAGAGTTGCTCAAAGCGCGAGTGAGTGAAGAATTGATTTTGGTTGGTCTGCATAACGCGCTTCGTTTCCTTGGTGAGATTACCGGCGAGACGACCTCTGATGAAATACTGGGAAGGATTTTTTCCACCTTCTGTATCGGCAAGTGAGTTTGAATCATGGTATTCGACGAAGTCTTTGACGTGATTGTAATCGGCGCTGGTCATGCCGGATGCGAGGCCGCCTCGGCTGCGGCGCGCCTCGGCGCGAACACCGCGCTCGTCACTCTGAACCTCGATTTGATCGGCCAGATGTCCTGTAATCCCGCAATTGGCGGTATTGGGAAAGGTCACATTGTGCGCGAGATTGACGCTCTGGGCGGGATCATGGGGCGTGTAATTGATCGCACCGGTATTCAATTTCGCCTGTTGAATCGCTCGCGCGGTCCGGCGGTGCAAGCTCCACGAGCGCAGGCTGACAGAGCTCTCTATCGAACCGAAATGCGTCGCACGCTGGAGGCGACACCGAATCTCAGCCTGCGGCAAGGCGTGGTCACTGACCTGGTCGTCAAGGATAAACGCGTTCTCGGAATCGAGCTACAAGACACTCGTCGAATGGGTGCCAGGTCGGTGGTGATCGCGACGGGAACATTTCTCAACGGCCAGATACACTCTGGCAAAAGAACGTACCAGGGAGGTCGGGCTGGTGAACCGGCGTCAATTGAGTTCGCGCAGGCCCTAAAGAACCTGGGGTTCCGGGTTGGCCGGCTCAAGACCGGCACGCCTCCACGCCTCGATGGCCGGACTATCGACTGGGCGGTCTTTGAACGTCAACCACCCGATGAACGGCCCGTTCCCTTCTCGTTTTCTACTGAACGAATTGCTCAGGAACAGCTGGATTGTCACATCGGCTATACGAATGAGTCGGTTCATGAAGCCATTCGGCAGAACCTGCACGAGTCGCCGCTTTACTCCGGCCAAATAAAGAGCATTGGACCGCGGTACTGCCCTTCGATCGAAGACAAGATTGTAAAGTTTCCTGATAAGACTCGTCATCAACTCTTTATCGAGCCTGAGGGCTACAACACGAACGAGGTTTATCTCAACGGGTTCTCGACCTCGCTGCCCGCGCAGTTGCAACAGCAACTGGTCAGCCTGATTCCGGGTTTTGACGAAGCGCAAATCATTCGGCCGGGCTATGCCATTGAATATGACTTTGTCGATCCGAAAGAGCTCACTCCGTTCCTGGAAACTGCCGATATCAAAGGCCTGTTTCTCGCGGGTCAAATCAACGGGACGACAGGTTACGAGGAGGCCGCCTGCCAGGGACTAGTTGCCGGAATCAATGCCGGACTCGGTGCGCTCGGTCGTCCAGCGATCCAGTTGGATCGCCGCGATTCCTATATCGGAGTTCTCATCGATGATTTGATCACACAGGGGGTCGACGAACCGTACCGAATGTTTACGTCGAGGTCGGAGCATCGTCTGCTGCTCAGGCACGACAACGCCGATCAGCGCCTGGAGCCGCTCGGTCGCGAACTTGGTTTGGTTGGCGACCAGGAATGGGAACAGTTTAATCGACGGCGGACGCGGCAGGCGGAGGTTCGAACCCTCTTGAACCGGGAGAAGATCCAGCGGTCTCATGACCAATATAAGCGTCTGCAGGAGTTAACTGGTCAGGACCTCGGTGACTCGCTTACGCTTGCACAACTCGCGCTCCGTCCCGCTGTGGAAATCAGCACGATTATAGGGCTTCTGCCGGCATCGGCCCGATCCTCGTTTACGATCACAGATCTGGAGACAGTCCTGGCCGATCAGCTTTATGCGGGATACCTGGATTCACAAGCCAACGTGAACCGCCGCCTGCACCAGCACGAC
>Ga0207428_10000963_pt1 | contig 31936 bp, 32 predicted proteins | sample RhiMethybrSRZTD1_FD_187600 | JGI IMG/M metagenome (GOLD analysis project Ga0207428, IMG submission 187600) | Populus rhizosphere microbial communities from Tennessee, USA - Rhizosphere MetaG P. TD hybrid SRZTD1 (SPAdes) (version 3) | ecosystem: Host-associated > Plants > Roots > Rhizosphere >...
GGTCGCGATCAGCGGCCTCTCCTTCATCGTCTGGGGCCACCACATGTTCGTCAGCGGCATGAACCCCCACCTGGCCATGGCCTTCGCGGTGGGCACGATCCTGATCGCGGTCCCGTCGGCGGTGAAGGTCTTCAACTGGCTGGCCACCCTGTGGCAGTCGCGCATCCAGTACAAGACTCCGATGCTCTGGGCGATGGGCGTCGTCTCGCTCTTCATCAGCGGCGGCCTCTCGGGCGTGTGGCTGGGCCAGAGCGCGCCCGACATCCAGCTCCACGACACGTTCTTCGTGGTCGCGCACTTCCACCTGATCATGGCCGGGGCCGCGCTCTTCGGCGTCTTCGGGGCCACCGCGATGTGGTTCCCCAAGATGTTCGGGCGCCTGATGAACGACACGCTGGGCAAGTGGCATTTCTGGTTCACGTTCATCACCTACTACGGCACCTTCTTCCCGATGCACTACATCGGCCTGGCCGGCCACATGCGGCGCATCTACGATCCCTACCAGTACGAGTTCCTGAAGAACCTGGCTCCGCTGAACCACTTCATCACCATCAGCGCGATCATCCTGGGCATCTCCCAGATCCTGTTCTTCGTGAACTTCTTCTGGAGCGCGTTCAAGGGCGAGAAGGCGACGGACAATCCGTGGAACGCGAACGGCCTCGAATGGACGACGTCGTCCCCGCCTCCGCACGGCAACTGGCCGGGCGCGGTCCCCGAGGTGCACCGCTGGCCGTACGAATACAGCAATCCGAGCGCGCCCAAGGATTTCGTCATGCAGACCGAGCCTCCGCTGGCCGTCGAATCGGGACACTGAGACAAGTGGCCACCGAAATCCTGGACGCTCGCGCTCCTGGTCGCATCCCCGTCGTGGAGCGGCCGGATGGCCCCACCGGGCGTGGCCCGCTCGCCCACGGCGATGACGGCGGTGGACCGAGCGCCGCCTTCGATCCCGCCCAGTTCGGGCTCTGGGCCTTCCTGGGCACCGTCACCATGTTGTTCATCGGCTTCACGAGCGCGTACATCGTGAGGCGCACGGGGATCGATTGGCGGCCCCTGCCCTTGCCGCGCCTCCTGTGGTGGAACACGGCGGCGCTCCTGCTCAGCAGTGCGGCCCTCGAGGTTGCGCGCCGCCGGCGCGCGGCCCTCGACCTCTCCGGACTGCGCGTCTGGCTCGGGGCGACGGCGCTGCTGGCCTCCCTGTTCGTGGCCGGCCAGTTCCAGGCCTGGCGCGTCCTGCGCGCCCTCGGGTTCTTCCTCTCCTCGAACCCGCACAGCTCGTTCTTCTACATGCTCAGCGGCGTGCACCTGTTCCACCTCGGGGGAGGCCTCGTCTGGTTCGCGCTCGTCCTCTTCCGCCTGCGCGGAGCGCGCTACGCGCCGGCGGCCGGCGGGCGGACGCTGTCGCTCTTCGCGACCTACTGGCACTTCCTCGGGCTGCTCTGGGTCTACGTGTTGTTCTTGATCTTCGTCTTCTAGGGAGGACCGATGGAGTCAGGCGCGCACACGGCGGCGATGGAGGCGGGCTGGGGCGGCGGGGCCGCGCCGTTCGGGGCGTCGTGGCAGAAGACGATGATGTGGATCTTCATCGTCACCGACGCCCTCCTCTTCTCGGGGCTGCTCTGCGGCTACGCGTTCCTGCGCCAGGCCAACACGTCCCCCTGGCCGGACCGCACGCAGATCTTCCAGATCTGGTTCATCGCGCTCATGACGTTCATCCTGATCACCTCCAGCGCCACCATGGGCTCGGCGGTGACGGCCGCCCGGCTCGGGGACATGAAGAAGGCCCTGATGTACGTCTCCATGACCATCGTGGGCGGAGCCGCTTTCCTCTCCTGCCAGGCCTACGAGTGGACGCACCTCATCCACGAAGGCGCGCGCCTCACCGGCCCCATCGCGGGCAGCGAGCTCATCGAGAAGGGGGTCACCTCGCAGTTCACGCAGGCCTTCTTCGTCCTCACCGGCTTCCACGGCTCGCACGTTCTCTCCGGCCTGGTCATCCTGATCATCACTGCCATTCGCACCTCCATGGGCAAGACGCCGCCCCAGGGCGTCGAGATGGCGGGCCTGTACTGGCACTTCGTCGACCTCGTCTGGGTGTTCATCTTCACGCTGTTCTACCTCCTCTGAGGATCCGATGAGCGAGCACGCGCCGGGCGCCAATCCGTACAAGATCTACTGGGTCACCTGGGGAATCCTGCTCGTCATCACCGTGGCCATGCTGGGGGCGGAGATGTTCCATTTCCCCCGCCTGTTCCTCGTCCTCTTCCTGCTCGCCTTCATGATGGTCAAGGCGGCCATGATCGGCGGGAACTTCATGCATCTCCGGTTCGAGCGCTCGAACCTCACCTGGATGGTGGCCCTGGGGATCCTCGTGACGTCGCTCATCCTCTACACGTTCATCACGCCCGAGAGCTGGCACGTGAAGGCGACGTCCGCGCCGGCGGCCGCCGCGGCCTCGGAATCGACGCACTGAAGTGAGGCGCCTGGCCCATCTCGCCCTGCTCGTCGCGCCGCTGCTGCTCTCCGCGGCGCCGCTCTTCGCGCAGTGCGCCATGTGCCAGACCGCGCTCATGAACTCGCCGGAGGGGCGCGGGATGGGCCAGGAGTTCAATCGCGCGATCCTGGTGATGTTCTTCGCGCCCTACGCGGTGTTCACGGTGGTGGGGACGGTCCTGCTCCGCCATCGGATCCGCGCGGCCGTCCAGCGCTGGCACGCCGGCTGGCGCCGCTCGATACGCCTCTCCCCGAGCCCGCGGATACACTAGCTCCGTCCATGACGACCGACGCGCCGTCCTCTCCGGCGGGCCGCCCGACTGCGTCCAGCCGCGTCCTCGTTCTCGTGGGCGTCCTCCTCGTCGCCGCGGGCGCGGTGGCGGCCGTGGGCGTGCGGGCCCTCGGGCGGGGCACGCCGCCACCCCGAATGGGGTCGCTGCCGGACTTCCGCCTCACCGAGCGCTCCGGCCGGCCCCTGGCCCTGGCCGACCTGCGCGGGCGTCCCTGGGTGGCGGACTTCATCTTCACGCAGTGCGGCGGGGCCTGCCCGGCCATGACCGCGCGCCTGGCCCGCCTGCGCCGCGAGATCCCGATGGACGTGGCGTTCGTGTCGTTCACCGTCGATCCCGCCCACGACACGCCGGAAGTGCTCGCCCGCTATGCCGCGACCTTCCACGCGGACGGGAGCTGGCACTTCGTGACCGGTGCCCAGAAGGACCTCTACGATCTCTCCGTGGGCGGGTTCAAGCTCGCGGCCATGGAGGTGCCCGCCGGCGAGCGTGCCGTCGGGGGCGATGGTCCTTTCCTCCACAGCTCGAAGTTCGTGCTCGTCGACGGCGAGGGTGTCCTCCGCGGCTACTACGACAGCACGGACGAGCCGGCGATGCGCGCCCTCGTGGCGGATGCCGCCCTCCTACGGGCGGAGCATTGACCGTCACCGACCTGCCCGCCCTCAACGCCTGCCTCAACGCGACGAGCGCGCTGCTGCTCACCACGGGCTACGTGCTCATCCGCCGCGGGCAGCGCGTCGCCCACAAGCGCGTGATGCTCGCCGCCCTGGCCTCGTCCGCGCTGTTCCTGACGAGCTATCTCGTCTACCACGCCCAGGTCGGTTCCGTGCGCTTCCGCGGCCAGGGGACGGTGCGGACGGTCTACTTCACGATCCTCCTGACGCACACGGTCCTGGCCGTGGTGATCGTGCCTCTGGTGGCGACGACGCTCGTGCCCGCGCTCCGCGGGCGCTTCGACCGGCACCGGCGGCTCGCGCGGATCACGCTGCCCCTCTGGGGATACGTGTCCGTGACCGGGGTGGTCATCTACTGGATGTTGTATCGGATGGCCGTATGAGCGGTCGGCGAAACGGACGGACGTTCCCCGAGATCATCGGAGACGGGATCCGTTCACGTGTCCCGTCTCCGTGCCCGTGCCCGTCTCCGCCCGTTTAGCGATTACGCGTCCAGGCGGCGCCGCACCACTCGCGCCAGGCGCTGGACCCCTTCGGTGATCTTCTCCGCGCCTTCCTTGGCGAAGGTCAGGCGCATGGTGTTCTCTCCCCCGCCGTCCACGTAGAACGGCGCGCCCGCCACGTAGGCGACACCCTCGGCCACGGCCGCTTCCAGGAGCGACTCCGCGTCGAGCCCCTCCGGCAGCGACAGCCAGACGAAGAGGCCGCCCAGGGGATGAGTCCAGCTCACGCCGGCCGGCATCTCCGTCCTCAGGGCCTCGAGCATCACGTCGCGCTTCGCGCGGTAGTAGGGGCGGATGCGCGCCTTCTGCTCCTCGATGAGGCCCGCCTTCAGGGCGGCCAGGATGATGCGCTGGTCCAGGCTGCTGCCGCAGAGGTTGGCGGACTGCTTCGCGATCTCGATCTTGGCCAGGAGCTCTTCGGGCCCGATGACGAACGCGGTGCGCAGCCCGGGGGCGAGGATCTTGGAGAACGACGAGAGGTACACGACTTCGGCGTCGCCGGCCAGGCCGCGCAGCGTCGGCAGCGGTTCCGCCTCGAAGTAGAGGTCACCGTAGGGATCGTCCTCGACGATCAGGAGGTCCAGGTCCCGCGCGGCCTCGAGGAGAGCGCGGCGCGAGGCGAGGGAATGGCTGATGCCGGAAGGGTTCTGGAAGCTGGGGATCACGTACAGGAACTTCACGCGGCGTCCGGCCGCCGTCTCCGCCCGGTAGCGGGCGCGGAGGTGGTCGAGGTCCAGCCCGTCCGGCCCCAGGTTCACACCGACCATGCGCGCCTGCGCGGCCCGGAAAGCGGAGGTGGCGCCGATGTAGGAGGGCCGCTCCACGAGCACGACGTCGCCGGGATCGATGAGCACCCGGGCGACGAGGTCCAGTCCCTGCTGGCTACCTTCCGTGACCAGAACCTCGCTGGCGGCGGCCGCGATCCCCTTGGCCGACGCGTACTCCCGGATGGCGCCGAGGAGCGGGCCCAGGCCGCGCGTCAGGATGTACTGGAAGGACGCCGCGCCTTCGCGGGCCAGGATCTCTTCCAGGATCTTGCCGAAGGCCTCCACGGGGAACGTGTCGGGGCTGGGCTGGCCCGGAGCGAAAGAGATGATGCCCGGCTTCTCGATGAGCGCGCTCATGCGCCGGATGGCCGAGAAACGCATGCCCCGCGCCGCGCTCGAGAAGCGCTGGTCCCACGCCGTGGTCACCTGTTCCGTCATTCCCGATCTCCTCCTCACGTCCGCACAAGGTCCGCGGAAACGCCGCAGTATATGACGGCCTCCCGCGGGCACAGGCCCGTCCACCCCATAGGACGTTCGCATCGAAGCCATGCCTTCAGATCATGGGGTTAGCGGCGGCACACCCCCTGCAGCCACCCACCCGCGGTGGTGGCCGCAAACTCCGTTGGACGGCGTGGGTAGGGGGGTCTACGATCCGTATGGCCATGACGCAGCGGAAGGGACGCGCAGGGCGTACGTGGGTCGCGGCACTGCTGGTGTTTGCGTCGGCGGCGGCGGCGGCCGCCGCCACCCTCGAGCCCGCGCTCAGTGCGCGCCTGCGGCGCATCGAGACCGCCTTCCGCAGCGGCGACGCGGGGTCGCTGCGCCCCGCCTTCACCGCCAACACGAAGGTGCGCGTCGACCTCAAGGACGTCATGGAGGGCCCGGGCTCCTACGGCCCCAGCCAGCTCGAGGTGATCTTCGGCCGCATCTTCGACGAGAACCGCACGCGGCAGTTCTCGTTCAAGGACGAGGACGTCGCCGTCTCCGGCCCCGGCATCGCGTTCGCGCGCGGCCGCTGGGTGCGCAAGACGGGCCATGGGGGGGCGGAAACGACCGACACCGTGACCTTCACTCTGCGCCAGGAGAGCGGGGACTGGCGCATACACGAGATCCGCTCCTCGCGCTGAGCGCGCGCGCCGGGTGACGGCGGCTGGCATTCGCGCGACGTTTGTGGTCTTTTGTCCCTGATGGCGGACGCGAGCTCCGTCCCAGCGCCCCCTGCGCCGCCCACCCGCTCCGCCGCGGGGCCGCTGGCGGCGGCGGCGCTCGTGGTCGCCGACGTCCTGTGGGCCGTCCCCGCATCCGGGCTCTTCAGCGCGGCCGCCGCCGTCGTGCTCGTGCTCACGGCCCGACGGTCACGGCGCGTGCTCGCCGCCCTGGCCGCGCTGCTCGTCCTCGTGCAGGCCGCTTCGGCCGTCCACCTCCAGGTGCAGGCCGCGCGCTGGCCGCGCTGGGCGGAGGCGCGCGCACAGGAGCGCCTCGCCGCCGTGGAGACGCGCGCGCGGGCCCTCGTCGAGCGCATGCAGGCGCAGGCCGCGGAGGTCGCGACCCTCCAGGACACGCAGCGCGCGCTGGCCGGCGACCGCGCCGCCCTCGTGCGGCTGTTCGCCGAGCTCGAAACGCGCGCGCGCGGCGGTGATCCCGCTCCGTCTCTGGCCGTCGACGCCGTCCCCTTGCGGCCGGTCGCCTGGGCGGGACGTACGGCCGATCCGGCGAAGCTCGAAGGCCTCGTCAACGACCACGCGGACGTGTTCGTCGTCGGAGGGACGGTGACCACGACCCTCGTGGCGAGCGCGCCCCTCCGCGGGCCGGGCCAGACGTGGACGGGGGTGGCCACCGTCGCCCTGCCGATCGCCGTGCGCCGCAACGTCCGCAACGAGTACCTGCACGACTACGACCTGCTGGCCGGGCCCGAGGGCGGGGTCGAGTTCCGCTACGTGGACGCGCGCGGCGAGAGCGAGGGCCCGCGGCCCTTCGAGCACCCCGCTCCCGGCGTGTTCTTCCGCGACGGGATCCTGGGGTCCCCGGACGGCGGCGTCATCGCCGCGGTGCGCGCGATCGTGCCGCCCCTGGACGAGGCGCAACGCGCCCTGGAGGCCCACTACCGCCGCGCGCTCTCCGTGGTGGCGGCCATCCTGCTCGCCGTCTGGGCCCTCGGGGACCGCGACGACCGCGGGTGGCGCGCCTGGCGCTGGGCGGCCGCCGCCGTGGCCTGCCGGCTCCTGTTCGTGTACGTACCGCCCGCCTTCCCCCTGCTCTCGTCCGAGCTCGTCACCCCGGACACGTACGCCTCCGCGCGCCTGGGGCCCCTGCTCATCAGCCCGATCGACCTCCTCCTCACCGCCGTCACCCTTCTCATCCTCGCCGCGGTGGCCTTCGACGGATCGCGCCGGCTGGCCCGGGGCCGGCCGTCGCTCATCCGCCTGGCCGGAGCCGGGCTCCTGGCCGTGCCCCTCCTCGCGGGCACGTTGCGCCTCGTCGAGGACACGGTCGTGAACTGCTCGCTCGACCTCACGGTGCTGCCGCTCTTGCCTCGCTCGGCCGCGCATCTCGTGGTCCATCTCGCGCTCCTCGCCATCATGGCGGCGGGGGCCCTGGGCGTGGCGAGCGTCGTCACCCTGGGCGGACCCGCGCCCCTGGGGCGCCGCCGCTGGACGGCCCTGGGCCTGGTCCTCGGCGCCCTCGTCACCGCCGGCGTGCACTACTGGCCGGGCCGCGACGAGACCGCGCCCGTCATCGTCGTCTTCCTCGTCTTCGGCCTCGCCTTTGCGGCCACGGTGGAGGCCCGCGCGGCCGGCGAACGACTGGACGCCTTGCGTCCGGGCGCACGCGCTGCCCTCGCGCTTCTCGGCGTGGCCACCCTGGCCGCGCTCCTCTATCCCACGCTCGTTCACTACACCCAGCAGACCCTGCGCCTCCAGATCGAGCGCGACTACGCGCCCCTCGTCCTGCGCCAGCCGGAGTGGCGCCAATACGTCCTGCAGGGGACGGAGCACACCATCGACTCCATGAACCTGCTCGAGGACGCGCCGCCCGGCATCTATCCGCCCGGGATCGAAGAGATGGCCTTCGCCGTCTGGTCCGCCACCGACCTCTCCGCCTACGGCTTCTCGTCCGCCATCGAGATCCAGGACGTGAGCGGGACCGTCATCAGCCGCTTCGCCCTGAACCTGCCCTCCATCGCCGCGCGCGAACGGCGGCTGCCGCGGGCCCCGGAATGGATGGTGTCGCGCGAGCCCGTGAGCCTGGCCAGCACGGAGACGCTCGTGCTCCATGCCCAGCGCCTCCTCACCTATCACGGGGAGACCCACGGCGCGATCCACGTCTACGTCGGTGAGGACTTCTGGAGCTTGCCTTTCGTCCAGGGCCGCGACCCGTATTCGGTGCTGTACCGCAACACCGCCCGCGGCGGGTTGCCCGACCGGCCCGTCACCCTGCTCGTCTACGACACGCACCGCGACGTCGCCTTCAGCTCCGCGGAGCGCCCGCCCGCCCTCGATCCGGGCCTGGCCGCGCGTGCCGTGGAGGCCAGCCGCCGTACCGAGGGCGTGTGGACGACGCTCGAGGTGGACGGCATCGCCCAGCACGCCTACGTGTTCGCGACCGCCGACCTCGTCTATGCCCTCGCCTACCGGCGCCTCTCCCCCGGCCGCTATGCCGCCGACCTCGTGGAGGCCGTCTCCGCCTTCACGCTCCTGGGCGTGCTCATCCTCGTCCTGGTAGTGATGGCGCGCTCGGTGCTCCGCCGGCCCTCGCTCTCGTTGCCGTCGCTGCTGGAGGCGGTGGGCCGCCGGTTCGCGCTGCGCCTCTTCGTGGCGTTCACCCTCGTGGCCTTCGTGCCCGCCGCCGTCCTGCAGGTCGTGGTCAGCGGCTTCGTGAGCGCGCGCCTGCGCAGGGAGTCGGACGACCAGGCGTTGGAGCGCGCGTCCGTGGCCAAGAAGGCGGTGGAGGACTACGCGTTCTTCCAGCGCGAGGAGGCCACGGGTCCGGAGTCGGTGACGGACGCCGCCCTGGTCTGGCTCGCCTCCGTGGTGAAGAACGACCTCGACCTCTTCGAGCACGGTCACCTCGTCGCCTCGAGCAAGCGCGAGCTGTACGCGTCGGGCCTGCTGGCCCCGCGCGTGTCGGGATCCGTCTATCGCGCCGTCGTCCTCGAAGGGCAGCCCTCGACCCTGCAGACCGAGCGCATCGGCGACTTCACGTACCTGGTCGCCTCCGTGCCCGTCCATGTCGGCGGAGCGGAGCACGGTGTCCTCTCGATGCCGCTGGCCTTGCGTCAGCGCGAGGTCGAGGCCACGGTGGACGACCTGGACCGCACCATCCGCCTGGCCTCCGTCCTCTTCCTGGGTCTCGCCGCCGGGATCGCCCTCTCCATGGCCCGCCGCATCTCCGGACCCATCCAGGAGCTGACGCGGGCGACCCGGCGTATCGCCCAGGGCGACCTCGAGGCGCGCGTGGAAGGCACCAGCCAGGACGAGCTGCGGCGGCTGGTCGAGGCCTTCAACCAGATGGCCCGCGACCTCCACGCCCAGCGGCGCGACCTCGAGCGGAGCAACCGGCTGGCCGCGTGGGCGGACATGGCCCGGCAGGTGGCCCACGAGGTGAAGAACCCGCTCACTCCCATCCAGCTCTCCGCCGAGCACCTGCGGCGCGTGTTCGCGGACCGCAGCGAGGACTTCGCGCGGACGCTCGAGACCTGCACGGACACCATCCTCAAGCAGGTCCGCACCCTGCGCGGCATCGTCACCGAGTTCTCCGCGTTCGCCCGGCCGCCGGCGGAGGAGCTCTCCGCCCAGGATCCACGGGCCATGCTGGAGGAAGCCATCCGGCCCTACCAGGCCAGCCTGCCCCCGCGCGTCGACCTCAAGCTGGACCTGGACGGCGGCGCGCCCGCGGTGCGCGCGGATCGCCGCCTGCTCGAGCGGGCCATCGTGAACCTCCTGGAGAACGCGCTCCAGGCCGTCGGCGACGCGGGAACCATCCGCGTGAGCCTGCGGACGCGCGACGACGGACGCCGCGTGGAGATCGAGGTGCGGGACTCCGGACCGGGCGTGGCCCCGGAGGTCCGGGATCGTATCTTCGAGCCGTTCTTCTCGACCAAGACGAGCGGAAGCGGGCTCGGCCTCGCCCTGGTGAAGAAGATCGCGGAGGACCACGGCGGCGGGGTGAGTCTCGAGAGCACGCCGGGAGAACCGACGCGCGCCCGGCTCTGGCTGCCGGCGGCCGGAACCGAGTGATTACTGCGACTGGTACAGGTATTCGGGGATGGGATGGTGGCGGGTCGCGAAGATCTTCTTCCACTCGTTCCCATAGTCCGAGCGGTGGAAAGCCTCGGGGTGCTTCCCGTTGCGCTTCCCCGCTTTGTGGTCGTCGCGCATCTTGGGGCGCACGATCGGAGAATCGATGGGCTTCGGCAGGTCGTTCTTCCGGCGGAACTTGCCGAAAATTCCGGCATCCGCGGACGCGGATCCCAGGAGCAGGAGGGCGATCCCGACGGCAACCAGCTTCATTTCTCCCCCTTTTACCAAGAGATGAGGGGTCCCAGTAAAAGCGTTACTTTAGGGATACTACACCCCGCGCCGGAAAACGTCCACTACGAGGTCGCGAGCCTGGGGAGGCAGGTTGTAACCGTCGAGCTCTTCCGGAGCGACCAGGGCCACCTCGTCGGCATCGGAACCTGCCTTCAGCTCGCCCGAGACGTATTCACAGGCGTAGTCGATGACCACGTAGTGGTACTCGACGGACGTCCCTTCACGCTGGATGCGATCGAAAACGAGCACCACCTCGCGGGGGCGCACGAGGAGGCCGGTCTCTTCCTGCATCTCGCGCACGAGCGCGTCCTGGAGCGTCTCCCCCAGCTCGACGGTACCGCCGGGAATCACCCAGCGGCCGCGGAGCGGCTCCTTGCCCCGGCGGATGAGGACCACGCGTCCGTCGATCAGCACGACGCCCCCGACGCCCACCAACGGCCGGTCCGGGCGCGTCCGCGAGGGAGCGGTCAGGGCGCCTCGCTGGGGGCGACGACCGGAGGCGGACTACCCGCCCGCCGCCGGAACACGAGCCCCCAGAGATACCCGAGCGGCCCCGAGAGCCAGAACAGCGTGGCCAGGGCCAGGAGGCACCAGTCGGGGTGCATCATGACGACGACGAACAGGAGCACGATCCCCACCACCGTGACGTAGCTGCGCCGGCTCTTCAGGTCGACCTTCTTGAAGGAGGTGTAGCGGAACGTGCTCACCATGAGGAACGAAAGCACGATCAGGAGCGCGAGCCAGAGCACGGCATGGGTCTTCTCGTCCACGGGCACCGGCGAGACGTTGACGAGGGCGGCGACGGGCGCGGCGGCGGCCGGGATGGGCAACCCCACGAAGTAGCGTCCATCCACCGAGCTCTTCTGGACATTGAACCGGGCCAGGCGCAGGGTGCCGCACGCCACGAAGAGGAACGCCACCAGCCACCCCACGCGCGGCAGCGTCGCGAAGCCCCACGAATAGGCGAGGAGGGCGGGAGCGACGCCGAACGACACGACGTCGGCCAGGCTGTCCAACTCCCCCCCGAACTCGCTGGTGGTGCCCGTCATGCGCGCAATGCGCCCATCCAGGACGTCGAGCAGGATCGCCCAGAAGATGAGCGGGGCCGCCTCCGCATATTGACCGTGGATCGTACGGACCATGGCCCAGAAGCCGAGGAACAGGTTCCCGATGGTGAACAGGCTGGGGAGGATGGCGGCGCCTCGGCGGAACCGACGCCGGGCGGGGGCCGGGCGCGGAGTGCCGTCGCTCGTGGCTTCAGTCATGGACGTCCGGGGCATATTAAATGAAAAAGCGGAGGGCTCGCAGGCCCTCCGCCGTCCGGCGGCGCACCGCGAAGGAACGGACCTCTAGTGATCCTCCCTCATCTTGCGCGCGATCGCTTCCATCCGGTCCTTCAACTGGAGCTTCTTTTTCTTGAGAGTGGTCTCCTCGACCTGCTCTTCGTCGCTCAATACGACCTTGTCGCTGAACTGACTCAAGCGGTTTTCGTATTCGTGGTGCTGCTCGTGAAGACGCTTGTACTCCTCGTTCTCGAGGAGACGCTCCGTAGAACCGGCGTTTTGGGACATCGGCACCTCCGAATTATGAAGGAAGTCCAGGCGCCTCGTGGAGTCCGCGTCGTGAGGGGCGGTAGCGAAGCTCACCCTGATTGGACGTTACCACCCGACCCTGGCGATTTCAAGACTGAATTCCGTCCTCCGACAGCCCGTCCTTGCGAAACACGAGCGCGTCCTCCGCGGGCTGGGAGTAGTAGTTGCGGCGCACGGCCACGGGCGCGAATCCCATCGAGCGATACAGCTCGATCGCGGGCCGATTGCTCTCGCGCACTTCGAGGAGAGCGACGCATGCCCCGCGCCGCTCGCCGATGGTGAGCGCAATCGCGAGCAGGCGCCGGCCCAAGCCCCCCCCGCGATATTCGGGCCTGACGGCCAGGTTGTGCACGTGCAGCTCGTCCGCCGCCGTCTCGATCACGCAGTAACCGAGGATGCCGCGCTCCGGATCCGCGCCCGCGGGCGCGCGCGCCACCAGGACCAGGCCGTGTTCGCCCCGCCGCAGCGCCTCGCGGAATCCGCGCACGCTCCACGGGTGCGTGTAGCAGCGGCGCTCCAGGCTGGCCAGCGCGTCGACGTCGTCGCCGCGCGCTTCTTCGACGACGTAGGGCGGGAGGGAGACGGCGTGGCTCATGGGCCAGCCGGCCGGATGTCGGCCGCGCGCAGGTAGAGGGGTCGCAGGGCTCCCGGTGCCATGCCCTCGCCCGCGGCCAGGCGGGGAGCGGCGAGGCGCGCCAGAACGCCCGCGAGGTAGAGGTCGCGGCGGGGAAAGAGGACCTCCGGGCGCCGGGTCCGGATGGCGTCGGCATAACGGTCGGCACCGTCGCCGACGACGGCGACCGGTCCGCTCACGCGCTCCAGGATGGCGTCCGCGGCCTCCGACCGCGGATCCTCGAGCCGCCGGGCGTCGCCGTCGTAGGGGGCCGCGAAGACCTGTCCGCCGCGCGCGGCATCGACCATGGGCACGAGGGTCGGGGCTTCCCCCGTGATGGCGGCGGCGAGGACGTCGAGCGTCGAGACCCCCAGGCAGGGCCGGCGCGAGGCGAGGGCCAGGCCCTGTACGGTGCTGAGGCCGACGCGGACTCCCGTGAACGACCCGGGGCCCAGGGTCACCGCGTAGCCCTCGACCTCGCCCGCGGCGACCCCGGCCGCGCGCAGGACGAACTCGACCGCCGACAGGACCTGCCGGGAGTGCCCGGCGGCGCGGACGCGGGTTTCCGCCAGCAAGACGAGATCGTCGGCCAGGGCCACGCTCTCCCGCTCGCTGGTGGTGTCGATCGCGAGGACCTTCATCGTATTTTTACTAGACTATACTCACCCGCCTCGCCCGTTCTCGCCCAATGACCACCCAGCCCCAGACCCCGGCCATGCAGCAGTACCACCGGATGAAGGCGGAGCACCCGGACTGCCTGCTCTTCTTCCGCATGGGCGACTTCTACGAGCTCTTCTTCGAGGACGCCGTGGTGGCCGCGCGCGCCCTGGAGATCGCCCTCACCTCCCGCTCGAAGGACAAGGGCGGCCAGCCCATCCCGATGTGTGGCGTGCCCCATCACGCCGTCACCACCTACGTGGGACGGCTGGTCAAGCAGGGCTTCCGCGTCGCCCTCTGCGAGCAGATGGAGGACCCACGCACCGCGAAGGGCGTGGTCAAGCGTGAGGTCGTGCGCGTGGTGACCCCGGGCACCCAGCTGGAGACGACGGCCCTGGACGCGGCGGAGGCGGCCTTCGTCCTCGCCCTGGCTCCCGGTCCGGCGGCGCTGGGTGCGGCCTGGATCGACGCGACCACGGGCGAGTTCGAGGTCGCGCAGTGGGAAGGCGCCCCCTCCTGGGACCGCCTGCGCGACGATCTCGGCGCCACGCGCCCGCGCGAGCTGCTCGTTCCGCGCGGGGCCGTCCTCCCGGCCTGGCTCACCGACGCCACCTCGAGCGAGGGCGCGATCCCCCGCACGGAGATGGACGAATCCGCTTTCGACCCGCGCGGCGGCCGGCGCGAGCTGTTGTCCCACTTCGGGGTCCTGACCCTGGAGGCCTTCGGCTGCGACGCGCAGCCCGCCGCCATCGCGGCGGGTGCGGCCGCCCTGCGCTACGTGCGGGACACCCAGAAGCGCGACCTCGCTCACGTGACGAGCCTGCGCACGCGCGCCGCCGAGGACGGCCTCGTCATCGACGCCCTCACCCGCCGCAACCTCGAGCTGGTGGAGAACGCGCTGGACGGGTCGCGCCGCGGCACGCTCCTGGACGTGCTGGACCTGACGCGCACGGCCATGGGGGCGCGGCGCCTGCGGCAGTGGCTGCTGCGTCCGCTGGCCGCGCTGGAGCCGATCCAGGACCGGCTGGACGCGGTGGAGGAGCTCGCCTTCCGCACCGTCGAGCGCGCGCGCCTGCGCGAAGTGCTGGGCGACGTCCAGGACCTCGACCGCATCGTGGGCCGGGTCAGCCTGGGCACGTCGTCCCCTCGCGACCTGCGCGCGCTGGCCCGCTCGCTGCGCGCCCTGCCCGAAGCCGCGGCCGCGGTGGACGAATGCCAGGCCCCGCTCGTCCGCTCCGAGCTCAAGGACCTCGATCCCCCCCTCGACGTCGCCGAGGACGTCGAGGCGATCGTGGTGGACGAGCCGCCTCCCACCGTGCGCGAGGGAGGCGTGGTGCGCGCAGGCGTGGACCCGGAGCTGGACTCGCTCCGCGAGATCAGCCACGGCGGGCGCACGACCATCGCCGCCATCGAGGAGCGGGAACGCGCGCGCACGGGCATCACGAACCTGAAGGTCCGCTTCAACCGCGTCTTCGGCTACTACATCGAGGTCAGCAAGTCGAACCTCGGACAGGTCCCCGCCGACTACATCCGCAAGCAGACGATCGCCGGGGGCGAGCGCTTCGTCACCCCGGAGCTGAAGGAATACGAGGAGAAGGTCCTCAAGGCGGACGAGCGCATCGTCGCGCGCGAGGGCGAGATCGTGGAGGCGCTGCGCGGGCGTGTCGCTTCCCAGGCCCGCCGCATCCAGGCCTCCTCGGGCGCGGTGGCCGCCCTCGACACCCTGGCCGCGCTGGCCGAGGTCTCCTGCCGCCACAACTACGTCAAGCCGCGCCTGAGCACGGGCGACGAGCTCACGTTCGTCGAGGGCCGCCATCCCGTGATGGAGCGCGTGCTCTCCGAGCCCTTCGTGGCCAACGACCTGCACATGGCGGAGGACGTGGCCCGGCTCTTCATCCTCACCGGGCCCAACATGGGCGGAAAGTCCACCTACCTGCGGCAGACCGCGCTCATCGTGGTGATGGCGCAAATGGGCTGCTTCGTGCCCGCGCGCGAGGCCAAGCTCGGCCTCGTCGATCGCGTCTTCACGCGGGTCGGCGCCTCCGACCTCATCCTGCGCGGCCAGTCCACGTTCATGGTCGAGATGCAGGAGACCGCGCACATCCTCCGGCACGCGACCCGCCGCAGTCTCGTCCTCCTCGACGAGATCGGACGCGGCACCGCCACTTTCGACGGCCTCTCCATCGCCTGGGCGGTGGCCGAGCACCTCGCCCGCGGCGGGGCCGGACCCAAGACCCTGTTCGCGACGCACTATCACGAGCTCACCGACCTCGCCGCCGACCTCCCCGGCGTGGGCAACCTCCACGTCTCCGCCCGCGAGTGGCAGGACGGCGTGGTCTTCCTCCGCAAGATCGAGCCGGGTGGCTCCGACCGGTCGTATGGAATCCAGGTCGGCCGGCTGGCCGGCCTCCCCGCGCCGGTCGTGGTCCGGGCCCAGGAGATCCTGGGCAACCTCGAGCGCACGGAGTTCGATCGCGAAGGACGCCCGCGCCTGGCTCATTCCGGCGATGCCGCGGAGCCCGCCCCCGGCCGCCAGCTCCGGTTGTTCGCGGCCCCGGACGAAGGCGTCCTCGACGACCTCCGCAAGGCCGACCCGGACCACCTCACGCCCGTCCAGGCCCTGGCCCTCCTGGCCGAGCTCAAGCGGCGGCTGGGAGGGTGAGCATGCGATACACTGCTGGACCGGAATGAGCACCCGCCGATGGGATCCGCTCCGCGACCTGCTCAGCCTGCAGGAGAAGATGAACCGGCTGTTCGAGGACAGCCTGGCCGCCACCCGGACGGACCCCGGCGTGCCGGCCAGCGCCTGGACGCCGGCCGCGGACGCCTACGAGACGCCGGAAGGATTCGTCGTGCTCATGGACCTGCCCGGCCTGAGCGCGGACGACGTCGAGATCCACGTGGACGGCGAGCGCCTGATCGTCCACGGCGAGCGGCGCCCCGACGACAAGACGCGGCCGGAGAGCTTCCATCGCGTCGAGCGCAGCTACGGCGTCTTCACCCGCATCTTCCAGCTCACCGACGAGGTGGACCCGGACAAGGTGACGGCGAACTTCCGCGACGGCCTCCTGCGCCTCGAGCTGCCGCGCTTGCGGGCGCGCGGCTCGGGCCGCGGCCGCGAGAGGCCGGACGCGTGAGGACGCGCGCCCTCCTGGCCATGGCCGTCGTCGTATCGCTGGCCGTGGGCGTCGCCGTCGGCGTCCGGCTGGCCGGACACCTCGACCCGCCGACCCGAGCCGCGGAGCCCGCGACGGCGCCCGCCGCGGCGGCCGTCGCCGCGGCCTCCGTCGGCGGCCCCGATTTCAGCGCCATCGCCCGCAAGGGCACGCCGGCCGTGGTGAACATCTCCGCCCTGCAGGTCTATCGCGCGGAGCGATCCCCGTTCTCCAGCGATCCGTTCTTCCGCGACTTCTTCGGCCAGGACTTCCCCGGCCTGCGCATGCCGCTGGAGGAGCGCAAGACGAGCCTCGGCTCCGGCGTGATCGTGGGCGCGGACGGACTGATCGTGACCAACAACCACGTGATCGAGCACGCCAACCAGATCGCGATCACCACGTCCGACCACCGGCGCTTCCGGGGCAAGCTGGTGGGCACCGATCCCGTCACGGACATCGCGGTGGTCAGGATCGAGGCGCGCGGCCTCAGCACGCTGGCGTGGGGCGACTCGTCGCGGGCGGCGGTGGGCGAATACGTCGTCGCCATCGGCAATCCGTTCCAGCTCAACCAGACCGTCACCATGGGAATCATCAGCGCCACCGGCCGCTCCAACGTCGGCATCGTGGACTACGAGGACTTCATCCAGACCGACGCCGCCATCAATCCCGGGAACTCCGGCGGCGCCCTCCTCAACACGCGCGGAGAGCTGATCGGGATCAACACCGCGATCTACTCCGAGACGGGCGGCTACCAGGGCATCGGCTTCGCCGTCCCCGCCAACCTCGCCCGCACCGTCGTCAGCCAGCTCGTCACCAAGGGCCGCGTCGTGCGCGGCTGGATCGGGATCACCAAGATCAGCGACGTCGCGGACGAGACGGGCCTGGAGCCCGGCCTGGGCGTGGTCATCGTCGAGCTCCTGCGCGGGAGTCCCGCCGACCGGGCCGGGATCGAGCCCGGGGACGTGGTGATCGCCGTCGACGGGCGCCCCGTCGAGACCGCCTCCCAGCTCCGCAACGAGCTGGCCGGGGCCCGCGTCGGCACCGAGCTGCGCCTCACCGTGCGGCGCGAGGGCCGGCGCCTGCAGGTCCTCATCCCGATCGAAGAGGCCCGCGGGCGTGTCTAGGAAAGGCCTCGGCGCGATCCTGCGCGAGGCGGACCTGATCAGCGAGAGCCAGCTCCGCGACGCCCTCTCCGCCCAGAAGACGTTCGGGGAGCGGCTGGCCAGCGTGCTCGTCCGGCAGTGCACGCTGACCGAGAAGTTCGCGGTGACGTACCTGGGCCGCCAGCTCGGGGTGCCCGGGGTCGACCTCTCCAAGCAGCAGATCGACCTCGACCTGCTCAAGAAGGTGCCCCTCGACCTGTGCGAGCGCCACCTCGTGTTCCCGATCAAGGTGCACGGCACGCGCCTGCAGATCGCGATGGCGGATCCAAACGATCAGAAGCTCGTCTCCGAGATCGAGTTCAAGACGGGAGCCCGCCTCGCACCCATGATCGCCCTCGATGCCAGCATCAAGAACGCGATCGTGGAGGCGCGCCGGGCCCTCAAGACCGGCCAGAAGACGGTCCGGCCCAACGTCCAGAAGGCCCAGGCCGGACGCCTGGCCACCCCGTCCGGGAACGCCGCGGGCGTGACGCCCGGCGCCGAAGGCCGTGGTCCCGCCGACGAGCCCGAAGTGATCGTGATCGAGCCGATGATGGACGAGGTCCAGGAGCTGGCCATCATCGAGAGCCTGGGCACCGCGCCCGCCGCCTCCCCCGCCGCTCCCCCACGCGCCCCCGCCGTGGAAGAGACGCAGACGATCCTGGCCGTGGACGACGACGCGAACGTGCTGCGCATGATGGAGATGCTGCTGCAGTCCAAGCGCTACCGGGTGCTGACCGCGCGCGCGGGCCGGGAGGCCCTGGCCAAGGTCCGCGAGTCCATGCCCGACCTCGTGATCCTGGACGGCATGTTGCCCGAGGTCCACGGCTTCGAGATCTGCCGCCAGCTCAAGACGTCCGAGCGCTTCCGGCACATCCCGGTCGTGATGGTCTCGGCGGTGCACACGGGCTGGCGCTTCGCCGCCGACGTCAAGCAGACGTACGGAGCGGACGACTACGTGGAGAAGCCGTTCGAGGCCGCCGACCTGCTCCGCCGCGTCGAGGCCCTGCTCAACCGGAGCCCGGAGCCGGTCGCGCCCGCCTCCGAGGCCGCCGCCCGCCAGCAGCTCAAGGAAGGCGTCATCGCCCTCAAGAACGACAAGCTCGACGAGGCCATGGCCGCCTTCAACCGCGGGCTGGCCATCGACCAGTTCTCCGACCTGCTGCACTACTACCTGGCCATGACCTACGAGAAGAAGGACATGGTCTTCCACGCCATCGACCACTACGAGAAGGCGATCGAGCTCAACCCGGGCTTCTACGACGCGATAACGTCGCTAGCCAACCTGTATCAGAAGCAGGAGTTCTGGCGGAAGGCGGTCGAGATGTGGGAGCTGGCGCTGTCGGCGACGAAGGACGAGACGGTGCGGGCGCGCATCAAAGACCATCTCCTGTCGCTGTTGTAGCGATCAAGAGATGGCAGACCGACCTGGCCACTGCCTCTTTATCCGCTAACCCAGGCCGATCGATTTTCTTGTCGTTGTCTATCCCGCCACGCCCTCTTCGAAGTCCTCCGCGCTGAGGGGCGACGCCTCCACGACCACCGTGCGGTCGGCGCCTTCGGGCACGCAGAGCGTCTTCGATCGCGCGCAGGCGGGGCAGGAAACCTGGATGGTGACGGCCTCGCGGTCCCGCGCCGGGTCGCGGCGGTCGTCGAAGTAGCAGACGTCGAAGGTGGATCCACACTCGCAGCGGTGGGGATTGCGCTTGCGTTCGCGGTCGGCATTCGCCACGGGGCACGTCCTTCCGAAACAGCGATCAGCAACGGCGAGTCGGCGCCGGCTAGTCGAACACCTTCTCGAAATCGGGCTGGACCACCATCTCCTTGCCTTCGACGTGGATCAGCCCCTGGCGCTCCAGGTCCTTCAGCATGCGCGTGACCGTCTCGCGCGTGGTCCCGATGCGGTTCGCGATCTCCTGGTGAGTGGCGCGGCGGAACGCGATGCGGCCGTCCTTGAGCCGCCGTCCCTCCTCGCGGGCCATGTCCACGATGACGCGCGCCACCCGCCCGTAGACGTCGAGGAGGGCAAGGGTGGAGATCTGCTGGTTCGCGTGGCGCAGGCGCGCGCTCAGGATCTTGATGAGCGCGGAGGTGATGCTCCGGTTGTCGGTGAGGACGGTCTGGAAATCGGTGCGATGGAGCGAGATCAGCTCGCTGTCCTCGATGGCGATGGCGGTGGCGGAGCGCGGCTCGTTGTCGAGCAGCGCCATTTCGCCGAAGAAGTCGCCGGGGCCGAGGATGGAGAGGATGACCTCTCGCCCGTCGTCACCGAGGATCGTGACCTTGATCCGCCCTTCCAGGATCATGAAGAAGAAGTCGCCCTCTTCGTTCTCGAAGAAGACGACCGTGTCCTTCGGATAGCGCCGACGGGTCGCCAGCTTGGAGAGGCTGGCGATATCCGGGTCGGTCAGCTCCGCGAAGATCGGGACCGTGCGGAGGAGTTCCTGCTCGTCCATTCGCCGGGATCCTACACCATACCGTGGCGCCCCGGGTCAAGGTCCGACGAGACGGACGAGACCCTCCAGGACGTCGACCGCTTCCTGACCGCTCACCGGCCGCCAGGCTTCGAAGGCCCCCGACTCCGTGAGGTCCATGAGGCCCGCCCCCACCACCCGCGCCGCCGGGTAGCGCGAGAGGTTGCTCGCGCTCATGTCCGTCGGGTTCGCGAGGTTCGTGGCCGGCGTCTTGGCCAGGTCCAGCACCCGCTGGACGGCCGTGGCCAGGTCGCCGCGGCGCACGATCGCCGCGGGCTGGAACGTGTGGTTCGAATACACGTCCAGGACGTCGAGGGCCAGCGCGCGGATGATCTGGTCGCGCGCCCACGAGCCCGAGATGTCGAGGGCGACCTTGGCCGGGCCGGGCGGCTGGCGCGAGAGCATCGTCACCTTGCTCATGAGGAGCGCGGCCAGGTCGGCGCGCGTGATCGTGGGCGAGGAGGGGATGCGGCGGTATTCCTCCGGCATCTGGAGCAGCTCGAGCGCCTCCCGCACCTCGCGTGCCCTGCGCAGTCCCTCCTCGTCCCGCGGGTCCAGGGCCAGCACGCGGCGGTAGACCTCGAGGGCCCGCCCGTACTCCCGCAGGCCGGCCAGGATCTCGCCCAGGCGTATGAGGACCTGGCGCTCCTCCTGGGGATCGGCCTCCAGCACCGTGGCCGCTTCCTGGGCCTGGCCGCGCTGCACGAGGAGGTCGGCCAGGGCCAGACGCGCCTCTGTCACCTCCGGGGCCGCATCCAGCGCGCTCCGGTACTCCGCGATCGCCGCATCCGCGTTGCCGGCAGCCATGGCCTCCCGGGCCGCGGCCACGCGACGCTCCGTCACCTGGAGGCGGACGTCGGAAAGCCGGCGCCGAACGGTGTCGTTGGCGCTGTCGAGGGCCGCCGCCCGGCGCAGGTGCTGCAGCGCGGCCTCCCCGTTGCCGGCGCGCAGCGCGGCGGCCGCCGCGCCCACCAGCGCGGGCACGTAGTCGGCCTTGCGCGCGAGCACGGAGGCAAAGGTGCGCGCCGCGTCCGCCGGCCTTTCCTGCCGCAGCAGCGCGTAGCCGACGCCCGTCTCCGCCGGCACCGATCCCGGGTGCTTGCGCAGCACTTCCCGGAACCGCTTCTCGGCATCGAGGCCTCGTCCGGCCAGGACGGACTGCCAGGCCCGCTCGATGGCCTTGCCTTCGTCCCGCGTCAGCTCCGTCGGCTGCCAGCCCGGAAACACGTAGTCGTCGGCGTCGCTGGGTCCGGTCTTGGCGCGCGGCGCGCTGGCGCAGGCGCTCAGCGCCAAGGACACCAGGATCAGCAGCGCCGTCCCGACCGCAAAGCGAGGCGGCGCCGTGCAGCCTCTGGCGGCCACCAACGTGGGTGACTGGCTGCGGCGGCGCGTCGCGAGGGGGGTTTCAGGGGGGGTCGCGCAGCGCCCATCGTGGACGGCGCGCAAGTGCCCCCCCTGACTAAACAAGCCTGCGGACGGCGAGAGAGCCCAGATCTTCAAACGAGGTGCTCCCGGTACCGTGCCACCAGGCGCTCGGGGATCTCGGCGTCGAGGGTCACCTCGTCGCCCTTCTGTTCGTGCGAGGTCACCCGGCCCGCGGTATAGACCCCGGCGATGCCCCGTGCGTCTTCCGCCCGGAAACGCAAGCGAACCGTCTTCGGGAGCAGGTCCAGGTGGCGCGCGATCGTCGTCCCCAGCTCGTCGAGGCCGGCGCCGGTGAGCGCGGAGACCACCACGGAGCCCGGCCGGGCGGCCTGCAAGCTGCGCGCCCGCTCGGGCGCGATCTTGTCCGACTTGTTGAGGACGGCGATGCTGGGCCGGTCGCTCGCCCCGATCTCCTTGAGCACCGCGTTCACGGCCCCCTCTCGATCCTCGACGTCCTCCGCGGACGCGTCCATCACGTGCAGCAGGAGGTCCGCCTCGACCACTTCCTCCAGCGTCGCCCGGAAGGCCACCACCAGCGCGTGCGGCAGCTTCTGGATGAACCCGACGGTGTCCACCACCAGCACGTCGCGTCCGGCCCCGACCCGGATCTTGCGGACGAGGGGGTCCAGGGTCATGAAGAGCTGGTCGGAGATCTCGGTGCGTTCTCGGGTGAGGGCGCTGAACAGAGTGGACTTGCCTGCGTTCGTGTAGCCCACGAGCGCGACGACCGGGGCCTCGGCGCGCTGGCGGGCCTCGCGCCGCGTGTGGCGCGTCCGCCGGACCTTCTCGATCTCGCGCTTGACGTTCTGGATTCGCTGCCGGATGCGGCGGCGGTCCGTCTCCAGCTTGGTCTCCCCCGGACCCCGCGTACCGATGCCGCCCCCGAGGCGCGAGAGGAGCACGCCCTTGCCCGTGAGGCGCGGCAGCATGTAGTCCAGCTGGGCCAGCTCGACCTGCAGGCGGCCCTCACGCGTCCGGGCCCGGCGGGCGAAGATGTCGAGGATCAGCTGCGTGCGGTCGACGGTCTTGCGGTCGACCGTCGCCTCGACGTTGCGCTGCTGGGCGGGCGTGAGCTCGTCGTCGAACACGACGACGTCGGCGGCCCGTTCGCTGGACACGCGCGCGACCTCCTCCACCTTGCCGCGGCCGATCAAGGTGGCGGGGTCCTTGCGCTTGCGCTCCTGGATCAGGGTCCCGACGACACGGGCGCCCGCGCTCTCGACGAGCAGGCCGAGCTCCTCGACCGAGGACTCGGTTCGGAAACGCTCGCGGGCGCCGACGGAGACGCCGACGAGGATCGCCTTCTCTTGTTTCGTGGAGGCGCGGTCTCGGGCTCTGATGGTGGGTATCGCCTCTGCTCGACGGAGCGCGCGGAAACTACCGCGCCTCCCGGAATCAGTGTATCAGCGCGCGCTCGGGCGCAAAACCCCCTCGATCTCCTCCCAGGGGATGGCGCCGCCGCGCAGGAGGCGCGGAGGCGTCGAAGTGAGGTCCACGATCGTGGAGGCCACCGCCCTCCCGCGGCCCGCGTCGAGGGCGAGGGCGGCCGCCGCGCCCACCGCTTCCAGGGCGTCCGCGCAGTTGAGGGGCGGGGTGCCGCCGGCGCGGTTCGCGGACGTCGAGACGAGGGCGCCCGTCTGCCGGCAGAGCGCGCGCGTGAGCTCGAGGTCGGGCACGCGCACCGCGATGTTCCCGCTGCCCGCGGTCACGTCCGCGGGAACGGCGGGCGCCGCCGGCACCACCAGCGACAACGGCCCCGGCCAGAACCGCGCCGCCAGCTGGTCCGCGGCCTCCGGCCAGGACGCGCAGAGCGCACGCGCCTGCCCGAGATCGGCCGCGACCAGCGGCAGCGGCTTCCCTTCCTCCCGTCCCTTGGCGCGCCGGACGGCCCCCCCGGCGGCGGCGTCGAGCACGCGTCCCCCTAGCGCGTAGAGCGTGTCCGTCGGGTAGATGAGCAGGGACCCCGCCGTCAGCAGCGAAGCGGCCAGCGCCACCACCGCCGGATCCGGATCGGTGCCGGAGACGCGCACGACGTCGGTCGGCACGGGTCAGGCCGTCGTCGAGGCGGGGGCCGGGGCCCCCGGCTCCGCGGGCGCCCACGACGTGTCGATGCCGTTCTTCTTGAACATGTTGATGAGGCCCGGCTTGTCGAAGGCCTTGGCGTACGCCTCCTGGGGGTCGACGACCTTCCTCTTCACGAGGTCCGCGAAGCTCTCGTTCATCAGGCACATCCCGTACTTCTTGCCCGTCTGCATGATCGATGGGATCTGGAAGATCTTGGACTCCCGGATCAGGTTCGACACCGACGGCGTGCCGATCAGCACCTCGAGCACGGGTACGCGTCCGCCCCCGATCTTCTTGCACAGCATCTGGCTGATCACGCCCTTGAGGCTCTCCGCGAGCATGACGCGGATCTGTCCCTGCCGGTCCGCCGGGAACTGGTCGATGATGCGGTCGACGGTCGAAGGCGCGGACGAGGTGTGGAGGGTCCCGAACACGAGGTGGCCCGTCTCCGCCGTCTCGATCGCGATGGCGACGGTCTCGAGGTCGCGCATCTCCCCCACGAGCACGATGTCGGGGTCCTCGCGCAAGGCGGCGCGGAGGGCGTCCTTGAACGAATCGGTGTGCTCGCCCACCTGACGCTGGTTGATGAGGCACCTCTTGTTCTCGTGCACGAACTCCAGCGGGTCCTCGATCGTGATGATGTGGTCGGTGCGATTCCGGTTGATGTAGTCGATCAGCGCGCAGAGGGTGGTGGACTTGCCGGAGCCGGTCGGTCCCGTCACCAGGACCAGGCCCTTGGGCAAGCTGCAGAGCTGGAGGATCTCCTTCGGGAGCCCCATGTCCTCCGCGCTGATGATCTTGGTCGGGATCTGGCGGAACACGCCGCCCATGCCCTTGCGGTCCAGGAAGAAGTTGCAGCGGAAGCGGGCCAGGCCCGCGATCTCGTAGGCGAAGTCCGTGTCGTGCCGGCGCTTGAACTCCTCGCGGTTGCGCTCGGGCGCCATGGGCCACAGCAGCTTCTCCGTCTCGGCGCCCCCCAGCGCCGGGCGGTCGGGGAGGATCTTGATCTCGCCGTCGTGCCGCACCATGGGCGGCGATCCCGCGGAGATGTGGAGGTCCGAGCCCTTCATCGCGACCAGGGTGCGGAGCAGCTCCTCGATCGCCGCGGCCGTGCCGTCCAACGGCGCCCGCCTTCCCGAAACCGCCGCCGCGGGCGCGGGCGCGGCTGCGGCCACGGCCGCGGGAGCCCCCGCCCCCTCTCCCACCGCGAAGCCGGCATGCGTGCCGCCCTGCTTCGTCTCGGCCCGCGCGCGCACCACGCCGATACCCGCGAGCTCGAAGCGCCACTCCGCCTTTCCCGCGGCCAGGCCCTGGCGGGCCTCGGGCGTGAGGTGCGGACCGACGAGCTGGTCGATCATGGCCGACGTCTGCTCGGGGCCCTGCACTTCGCGCTCGCCCGCCGGCGTCACGATCACCAGCCGGCGGCCCGGGATGAGGCGCAGCTCCTGGCCCCCGGCCTTCACCGTCGCTTGAAGCAGTCGCTCGATCGACACTAGGCCTCCCGGGGCTCGATCACACGCGTGATGCGTTGCTTGCGCACGAGGTGCTCGCGGTCCCCGTCGCGCACGATGAGGAACGGGTCGGGGCGATTCAGGTAGTCCAGCACGCGCTGATGGCCCTCCGGCATGTCGATCACGAGCAGGCCGGACACGATGCGCTCCTTGCACTCCACCTGCACGCGCCGATGCGGGCTCTCGACACCTTCTTCCTCGAGGGAGCCCTCCACCACCACGCTCAGCACCACCACCTCCGACTTGTTCAGGATGACGGGCGCGGAGGAGTTGGCGGGCAGGAACGGGAAGAACGGCGTCGAGTCGTTCATCCATTCGTCGGGGCGCATCGCTCCGCTGTGGTGGGAGGAGGCCGCGGGCAGGAAGATCCGCCCCGCGAACCAGGTCCCGTCGCCGCAGACGATCTCGGCGTCGAGGGCGATCGTCGGCACGCGCAGCTCGCTCAAGCGGTCCTCCCTCGATCGAAACGTGGATTATCGGTCCCCGCCCGAGGTCCGCGCAATCTGCCCCGCCGCCCACAGGACCTGCCGGGCCAGGCCGCGCAGGAGGCTGACCTCTCGAGGGCTCAGGCCCGACCGCGCGAACAGGGCCCGCCACTCGGCGAGGATCTTGTCGGGATTGTCCGGGCTCAGGTATCCGATGCCCAGGAGGGCCCCACGCAGGTCGTCGAGGGCGGACTCCACCTCCCCCGCCGTCGCGCGTTCGACGGCGGCCGGTCCCGGCCCCGTGGCCGCGTCTTCTCCGAGCGCGGCCAGGCGCAGCTCGTAGGCGACGAGGAGGACGGCCTGGGCGAGGTTGAGCGACGGGTGCGCGGGATCGGTCGGGATGTGCACGCGGACGTGGCACTGGGCCAGCTCCTCGTCCGTCAGGCCGCTGGCCTCGGGACCGAACACCAGGGCCAGGCGGCCGTTGCCCGCGCGCGCCTCGGCCTCACGCGCCAGGCGGCGGGGCGTCCAGGCCTGGGGATGGGCACGGCCCGAGGTGCCGGCCACCGTGACCGCTCCCGCCACCGCCTCGCGCAGCGTGGCCCGGGGAACGGCAGCGTCGAGCACGTCCCAGGCCCCGTACGCGAGCGCCCTCGCTTCGGGCTGGTCGAGCCCGGCCGGCGGCTCCACGATGGCCAGCGACCGCAGGCCCATGTTCTTGAGGGCCCGGCAGGCGGCGGCGACGTTGGCGGCGCGCGACGGGCGCACGAGCACGACGTCGACACGGCCGAGGTCCATGGGAGTGCCAGTCTAACGTCTATACTTGGGCGGGAATGGCTTGCCTCGCCCAGCGTATCTCTCCTCGATGAGAGTCTTCCGGCCGCTCCCGCGCGCGCTCTCGCGCGCCCTCTCCACCCTCGTCGTGCTGGCCTGGCTCGCGCAGATGGGCCTGCTGTACCGCTCGATCCAGGCGTCCTCGAGCAACCTCGCCAGCGACCTGTCTCGTTACGGTTCGAGCGCGCAGTGGCGCGGAGTCTACTCGCGGGGCGACAAGATCGGGTTCATGGTCGGCCAGACCCTGCCCACCGCGGACGGCTACGAGATCCAGGAGGACGGCCGCCTCCAGATGACGCTGCTCGGCGCCACCAGCGCCGCCCGCCTCCACACCGCGGTGCAGGTGGACAAGGACTTCGAAGTCCGCTCGTTCCAGTTCTCGATGGACCCGGGGACGGGCGCCATCGAGATCGGAGGTACCGTGGACGGGCGGCGCCTCCAGCTCACGGTGAAGACCCCCAGCGGCACGCGCACGGAATCGCGCGAGCTGCCGGAGCGGCCGGCCCTCTCGCTGAACCTGTCGCGGAGGCTGGCCGCGGAGGGGCTCGTGCCCGGCAAGCACGTCGAGGCCGCCGTATTCGACCCCGCGACGCTGCGGAACGAGAAGATGATCGTCGACGTCCAGGCGCGCGAGGTCGTGCGCGCGGCCGGGCGTCCCATCCCCGCGTTCAAGATCCTCACGCGCTACGCGGGGATCACGTCCACGTCCTGGGTCACCGACACCGGCGAAGTGGTGCGCGAGGAGAGCCCCCTCGGCCTCATCGTGGTGAAGGAAACGCCGGAGCGGGCGACCGCCCTCGCCGTGCCCGGCGATTTGCAGATGGACATGCTGGAGAATGCGGCGATCGTGCCCTCCTTGCCGCGCGGCACCCGCATCGACAACCCGACGTCGGTCGAAAAGCTGGTGGTCCAGCTGGACGGCGTGGACCTGTCCGGACCCGATGTCCAGGGCGGCGGGCAAACGGTGACGGGCAACGTGGTCGAAGTGCGTGACACGGAGGCCATGAAGGCGGTCGGTGGCGAGACGGATCTCTCCAACTGGCTTCGGCCCGAGCTGTTCCTCGAGAGCGACGCACCCGAGATCGTGGCCGAAGCGAAGAAGGCGGCCGCGGGCGCCACCGAGCCGCGGCTGATCGCGGAGCGCCTCACCCGCTACGTCAACGCGCTCATCGAGAAGAAGCCGACGGTGAGCCTGCCCTCCGCGCTCGAGGTCCTGCGCACGCGCGTCGGCGACTGCAACGAGCACACCGCGCTCTACGTGGCCATGGCGCGTGCCCTCGGCCTCCCCGCGCGGATCGCGGTGGGGCTCGTCTACGTGCGCGGCGGATTCTATTACCACGCCTGGCCCGAGGCCTACGTCCAGGAAGGGCGCGCGCGCGGGTTGTGGCTTCCGGTCGATCCCACGCTCAACCAGTTCCCCGCGGATGCCACCCACATCCGGCTCGCCCGCGGGGGCCTGGATCGGCAGGCGGCCATCCTGCCCGCCATCGGTCACGCCAAGATGCGCGTCATGCAGGTGGCGATCAAGGAAGGCTCCACGCCGCTCCTGGTCGGGCGACCGGCCCAGGACATGCGGCCCCTCGAGCTGCCCCTGCCCAAGCGTGACCGCGAGACCCACTGCTGGTCCCAGCCCTCGTGACCTCGTGATCACGGTCGAGACGCTGGTCAAGAAGTACGGAGCCTTCACCGCCGTCGACGGCGTCAGCCTCTCCGTCGGCCCCGGCGAGATCCACGGCTTCCTGGGACCGAACGGGGCGGGCAAGACGACGACCATCCGGATGATCGCGGGCCTGCTCAAGCCCACCAGCGGAAGCATCACGATCAACGGGCACGACCTCGCGCAGGCGCCGGAGGCCGCGAAGGCCTCGCTCGGCTTCATCCCCGACCGCCCCTTCATCTACGAGAAGCTCACCGCCGGCGAGTTCCTGCGCTTCCACGGCGGCCTCTACGGCATGGAGGCGGCCGAGGTCGAGGCGCGCGCGGCGGAGATGCTCGACCTGTTCGAGCTGGGCCGCTGGCAGGGCGAGCTGGTCGAGAGCTTCTCGCACGGCATGAAGCAGCGCCTGGTGATGTGCGCGGCCTTCCTGCATCGCCCGCGGGCCGTGCTCGTGGACGAGCCCATGGTGGGCCTCGATCCGCGCGGGGCCCGGCTCATCAAGGACATCTTCCGGCACATGAGCGAGAAGGGCGTGGCCATCCTCATGAGCACGCATACACTCGAGGTGGCGCAGGAGATGTGCGACCGCATCAGCATCATCCTGCGCGGACAGATCATCGCGCGCGGAACGGTGGACGAGCTGCTGGCCCTGGCCGGCGGCGAAGACGAGCACCTGACGCCGGTGTTCCTGAAGCTCACCGGCGGCTCCGGCCTGCAGGAGATCGAGGAAGCGCTGTGACCGGGGCGGGCCCGGCCGCGTGACGACCCAGCCCTTCCCCTATCTCCTGCTGCCCACCCTGTGGGCGATGCGAAACCGCGCCCGCCGCCGGGAGCACGGCGACGGGACCCGCATCGCGATCTTCGGCGGCCTGGCCGCGATGGTGGGCGCCGCCATCTTCGGCATCGTCTTCTACCTCACGTGGCAGCTCTACGACTACGCGGAGCTGGGCGACTACCTGATCCGCCTGGGCTTCTCGTGGCTGTTCCTGACCTTCTTGTCCTTCCTCGCCTTCAGCGGTGTAGTCACCTCCCTCTCCACCTTCTTCCTCTCCGAAGACCTGCGCCTGCTCCTGGCCGCTCCCGTGGCGAGGGACCGGCTCTTCTATTCGCGCTTCGTGAAGACGGTCGGCCAGGCGGGCTGGATGGTGGCGACCTTCCTGGTACCGGTGGTGTTGGGAGTCGGGCTCGCCCGCTGCGCGGGGCCGCGGTACTACGTCATCGCCGTGCTCACCCTCGTGCCCTTCGTGGTCATCCCGGTAGCGGCCGGCTCCGTCGTGACCCTGATCCTCGTCAACGTGTTTCCCGCCCGCCGCGCCCGCGACATCTTGACCCTGATGGGCCTGCTCTTCGCCGTCGCCATCGTGATGATGTTGCGCTTCCTGCGGCCGGAGCGGCTGCTCAGCGTCGAGTCCCTTCCCGACATCGCCGCCTTCTTCTCGACGCTGCAGTCCCCCGTCACCCCCCTGTTCCCCTCCTTCTGGGCAGGGGAGACGCTGTTCGCCTCGCTGCAGGGATCGCACGACTGGCTGCACTTCGGCTCGCTCTGGACGACGGCGCTCGCCTTCCTGATCCTGACCCGCGTGGCCTTCGGGCGCTACTACTTCACGGGCTGGAGCAAGGCGCAGGAGGCGCGCAAGGCGCGCTTCACCCGCCTGCGCTTCCTGGACTCGATGGCGCGAGCGCTTCCCGGCGGCCCGGCCGCGCGGCATCTGTTCGTGAAGGACCTCAAGGTCTTCCTGCGCGACACCACGCAGTGGTCGCAGCTCCTGCTCCTGCTCGCCCTGATGCTCGTCTACCTGTACAACTTCCGCGTCCTCGACCTGGACCGTATTCCCTACATGTCGGGCGTCGTGAAGAACGCCTACGCTTTCGTCAACCTGGCCATGGCCGCCTTCGTGCTGTCCGCCGTCGCCGTGCGCTTCGTCTTCCCCTCCGTCTCCGCGGAAGGCCCCGCCTTCTGGGTCATCCGCACCTCGCCCGTCCCGATGCGGTCCTTCCTCTGGTCGAAGTTCTGGACGGGGCTCGTGCCCGTGCTCATCGTCGCGGAAGCGCTGACCGTCGCCTCGAACTACTACCTGGGTGCGGCGCCGTTCCTGCGCGTACTCGGGGCCGTCGCCATCTTCTTCATGACCTTCGCGCTGGTGGGCCTGGCCACGGGCATGGGCGCGATCTATCCACGCTTCAACGCGGAGAACTTGACCCAGGTCGCGGGCTCGTACGGCGGCATCGGCTACATGGTCCTGGCCGTGCTTTTCATCCTGGTCGAGGTCGCGCTTCTGGGCTGGTCGTCCTCCATCCGCCTCTGGCACCAGTACCGAGGCATCCGCATCCCGCCCGCACAGGTCGCCTTGATGGTGGCGCTTCTCGTGACCGCCGTCGGCGTCGCCATCGCTACCTTCTGGACGGCGATGCAGCGCGGCATCCGCGCCCTCGAAGCGCTCGGGCGCTAGCCGAACGCGCTCTTGATGGCGCCGACCACGCCGTAGAGGATCGTCGCCGCCAGCAAGGCGAGGCCGGCCCAGAAGACGGGGATCCTCGACGGCCCCGGGATTCCGAGGGCCAGGTTCAGCAGGCCCAGCGCGACGAACACGGCGCCCACGACCACCGCGTCCAACCCGTGAGCGTCCACGTGGATGGCGCGCCGGTTGGAGTTGTCGTCACCACCGATGTCGAAACGTGCCTCCCGGGTCACCGCGTACCACGCGCCGAAGCCGAAGAAGAGAACGGTGAAGGCCAGACGGACGTACGAAAATCGAGTGGCCCTGTCCTCGTCGTGTCTCATGGCGTGTGATTGTGGCGTGACGGCGGGTTGTGAACAAAGACACAGGCCCGGTTGAAAGGCTTCTCGCGGCCCCCCATACTGAAATCGAACACGGGGGGTGGGTGCTCTTAAAGGCGGATTTCCATATCCACACGCGGGAAGACCCGCACGACTTCATCCGCTACACCGCCGTCGAGCTGCTCCAGGAGGCCGCTCGTCAGGGCTTCCAGGTCCTGGCCCTCACCTGCCACAACAAGCGCATCCACACCGAGGACCTGCGGCGGCGGGCCGAGGACCTGGGAATCCTGCTCATCCCGGGCGTGGAGGCCGCCATCGAGGGCAAGCACACGCTCCTCCTCGACATGCCCTACAGCCGGCTGCGCGTGCGCAACTTCAAGCACGTGCGCGCGCTCCGGAAGGACGGCGGCCTGATCATCGCCCCGCACCCCTTCTTTCCCGCGCCCAAGTGCCTCAACGGCAAGCTGCGCGAGAACCTCGACCTGTTCGACGCCATCGAGCACTCGCATTTCTATACCCGCACCTTCAACTTCAACCAGAAGGCGATCGAATACGCGCGCAAGATGGGGATCCCGCTCGTCGGAACCTCCGACTGCCACCGGATCTGGCAGCTCGGCACGACCTACACCCTGATCGACGCGGACGAGAAGACCATCCCCGGCGTGTTCGCGGCCATCCGCGCCGGCCGCGTGCGCGTGGTGACGGCCCCCCTCGAACCGCTCGTGCGCATCCGCGAGAAGTGGGACGGGGTGGCGAGCGCGGCCTCGCGGGCGATGCGACGCCGGGCTACGGATCAGCCGGCCTACAGCGACGAAAAACAGCAATAACGAGGCTTGTCCCGCGGGCAGCCGGTCAACAGTCGGTCGGCTTTTGCTCCGTCGCGGGTCTCCCATAGAATTGACAGGATGACGGCCAAACGAAATCCGACGCGATCCGTGCGCGTCGGCAGCGCGTTCATCGGCGCCGCCCACCCCATCGCCGTCCAGAGCATGTGCGCCACGCGAACCCAGGACATCGACGCCACCGTCGAGCAGGCGGAAGCGATCCGCTGCGCCGGGGGCGATCTCGTCCGCATAGCCGTGGACAACGCGCAGGACGTCGCCGCCCTGGCCGAGATCCGGCGCCAGACGCGCGCGAACCTGGTGGTGGATCTCCAGGAGAACTACCGCCTGGCCGCCTCCGTCGCGCCGCACGTGGACAAGGTGCGCTACAACCCCGGCCACCTCTACCACCACGAGCGCGAGAAGCCCGTCCGCGAGAAGGTGCGCTTCCTGGCCGACGTCGCGCGCGAGCACGACTGCGCGATCCGTGTCGGCGTGAACTGCGGGAGCGTGGACCCCGCGCTCAAGG
>Ga0207428_10000964_pt1 | contig 31921 bp, 32 predicted proteins | sample RhiMethybrSRZTD1_FD_187600 | JGI IMG/M metagenome (GOLD analysis project Ga0207428, IMG submission 187600) | Populus rhizosphere microbial communities from Tennessee, USA - Rhizosphere MetaG P. TD hybrid SRZTD1 (SPAdes) (version 3) | ecosystem: Host-associated > Plants > Roots > Rhizosphere >...
CACTTGCGCCCAGGGTAGGAAGCCCTCCAGCCACATCGTCAGCGAGTTGATCATCTCCCGCTGTTCGGCTATCTTGATTCCCGGCATTGCCAGTCGATAGGCCGCCGCCATCGCAACTGCCTTCTGGTGTGGGTGCCAACCCACCCTCAGCCCCTGCACGGGTATCAGGTTGAGGCTGAGCGCGCTGTTCAGCAGGTGGCGCAGTCCTACAGACGCCGAGGCGCCGCCTCGGGCGAGCGCAAAGTCGAGATCGTCGAGTTCCTGGGCGGTCAGCCCCATCCGGGTTGAACCCCAAGCGATGCCCTGGACGAGTGTCTCGAGCAGACGCCAGGTGGCCCCGGTCCGATCCGGCGGCACGTATGCCCCGGCGAGCAGCACCTCGACGTCGTGCGGCTCCGGCTGCGTGGGTGAAATCACTGGCGCCGCAGGTACCCGTTTGAAGATCGGTCCCAGCTTGGAGAGCAGCCCGCCTCTGGCCTCGAGACTCGGCGGCGCGAAGGCGCGTTGCGCGACCTCACGCAGGTGGTCGGCGACCTGGGGCGGGGCTCCGAACATGCCGCGAACCTCCTCGATGCCGATGGCATACAAGCGAAGTTCACCCATGACTGACACCGTAATCGAGCGCAGCATCGGCCGGGGTGCATTCATGGCAGCTGCGAGCGTCGGGAATCGCGCGCCGGCACGCGGAGGAGGAGGGGAGCGAAGGCGTTCCTTCCTCTGCGAGCCACGACGACGGCTGCGGATTCCAAGCGCGATGCGCGAGCAGCTCCAAAAAAATAGCCGCCCTATTCTGGGCGCATGAACCCACGGGTGCGTCGGCTCATCGTCTCCGGCGTACTTGGCGGCCTCGTCCTGATAGTCGTCGTAGCTGCAGCCTGGAACTGGCTACGGTGATGGTCATCGGCGCGTACGCTCCCATAGGCAAACAAAGTCGCGGAAAGGGATCGAGGGATGGCATTATTCCGCGCGTCCAGGCGCGTCGGACTGCTGCTGCTGGCCGCGCTGCTGCTCGCGATCATGCCGACGGTCGCAGGGGCCGAGGACACCCTCGCCTTCAAGATCAAGGACGCTCGGATCACCGAATCCTCCGGTCTCGCCGTCGATCCAGCCGGCAACGTCTACTGGACCATCAACGATTCAGGCGACCGTGGTGTGGCCTACGGGATCGGGCTCGATGGGACAGTGAAGGGCAGCCTCAACTTCCGCGCCCAGCCGGTCGATGTGGAGGCGGTTGCCCTGCACGATGCCCGGCTCTATGTCGCCGACATCGGAGACAACAACAGCAGTCGCCGCGTCGTTCGTGTCTACTTCTTCAAGAATCCCAGAGCCAATGGCCTGACGGTGAGCTACCACGCGTACGACTTCCGCTATCCGGATGGATCGCACAACGCCGAGACGCTGCTCGTCAATGACTCCGGTCGGCTGTTCATCGTGACGAAGGCCCAGAACGCTGCTGTCTACGCGGCTCCGGTCAAACCCAGCCGCAACGGCGTCAACGACTTGAAGAAGGTGGGCTCGGCACCGTCTGGTGTCACCGACGGCACCTTCCTGCCTGGCGGAGACAAGATTGCACTGCTGACCTATACCTCAGTGAACCTGCTCGATGCCAGCAGCTACAAGGTACTGGCCAGCTCGCCTATCCCTCATCAGCCACAGGCGGAGTCTTTGACGATGAGTCTGGATGAGAAGTCTTTGCTGGTCGGCAGTGAGGGCAAGAAGTCCAAGGTGTACGCCGTCCCGGTGCCGAGCGAGACCACCCCGATGCCCACCCCTGCTGCGAGCGAGGATCCCGGCGGCGAAACCGATGTTCCCGAGGATCAGGCGGATTCGATTCAAAACCAGAAGGGAACGCTGCTGGCGCTCGGGCTGGCCGGCTTCGTAGCAATTGTTGCCGGGACGGTTGTCGGCTTAGCCCGCAAACCCTGACGTGCCGCCGGTGCCAGACTGACGTGCATGCCCGATCTCTACGGGGAGCGCACCGAATACAAAAGCGAGCACTTACTCGAGTCCGATGCCCCGGCCGATCCCTTCGCGCTCTTCGATAGCTGGCTGGGGGATGCGTTTGTCGCCAAGGAACGCGGACTGTTGCCAGAGCCAACAGCCATGGTCATCGCCACCTGTGTCGAGGACCAACCATCGGCGCGTACCGTGCTGCTCAAGAACGTCTCCAACGAAGGCTTCACCTTCTTCACCAACTACAACTCCCGGAAGGGCAGTGAGCTGAGCCGCAACCGCAGGGTTGCGCTGCTCTTCGGCTGGTATCCGTTGCATCGCCAGGTGCGCGCAGAGGGTACTGCCGAACTGGTGCCGCGGGCGGAATCGGAAGCCTACTTTGCGACCCGGCCACGTGACTCCCAGCTTGGGGCATGGGCCTCCGAACAGTCCTCGACTGTCGCCTCGCTCGATGAGTTGGCGGAGGCGTATGCCACCACAGAACGCCGATTCCGAGGGGTCGCAGTCCCGTGTCCCGAAGATTGGGGTGGCTACCGCGTCACCCCGACCATGATCGAGTTCTGGCAAGGCCAGCCGAGCCGGATGCACGACAGACTGCTCTATCAGCGGACGGGGCTGGGCTGGACGCGCAGTCGACTGGCACCTTAGGTGCCGCTGGGTTGATCAACCACTGGGTGGAAGTCAGCTGATCATTTCTGGGATCAGAAATCGATCACTGAGGCGCGATCAACCCGGCGGTCTGAGATGTTGCCGCAGCGTAACGGGCCTGCGCGTCAGTCCAGTTGACTATGTTCCACCATGCGGTCACGTAGTCGGCCTTGACGTTCTTGTACTGCAGGTAGAACGCGTGCTCCCACATGTCCAGCAGCAAGATCGGTATCTGGGCAAGCGGCAGGTTGCCCTGCTGATCGAACAGTTGCACGATGTTGAGCCGGTCGCCGAGGACGTCGTACACGAGCATTGACCAGCCCGAACCCTGGATCGCATTGGCATTCGCCCCGAACTGGGCGCGGAACTTGTCGAAACTGCCGAAGTACTCATCAATCGCTGCTCCGAGGGTGCCATCCGGCTTGTCGCCGCCCTCAGGAGACATGTTGGGCCAGAACACCGAGTGGTTGATGTGGCCGCCGAGATGGAAGGCCAGATCCTTCTCGAGCTTGTTGATGTTGCCGAACGAATCCCCATCTCGCGCCTCAGCAAGCTGGTCCAGCGCGGTGTTGACGCCCTTCACGTACGCGGCATGGTGCTTGGAGTGATGTAACTCCATGATCTGGCCGGAGATATGTGGTTCCAATGCGCCGTAGTCGTAAGGAAGATCGGGCAGTTCGTAGGAAGCCATTACAGTCCTCTCGGCTCGTGGTGCGTGCGGGAAGTCAAACTGACGCTCATGCTACGACCAGGGATCGTCGAGCTTGGGCACAGGCCCCTTAGTTGCAGCCATGGGGTAGCTACCCACTTCGTCGGCTGTTCGAACATCGAGTAACCACTATTTCGTGCTGTGTTTGACTGGGTGGATGACGTATCTGCGGGAGCGCTCAATCGAGTGGCGAACTGCAGCGTGACTCCTGCACTTTCTCTTGTCGGGCTCTGCAAGTCGTTCGGACCCAAGCGAGCGGTTGATCATCTCGATCTCGACGTCCGGCGCGGGTGCATGTTCGGGTTGGTCGGGCCGAACGGCGCAGGCAAGACCACCACGCTGTCGATGGCGACCGGCTTGCTCCGGCCAGACGCAGGCACGGCTCGGGTTCTCGATCATGACGTCTGGGCTGATCCCGCTGGGGCGAAGGCGCTGATGGGAGTTTTACCCGACGGCCTGCGGCTGTTCGACCGGCTGAGCGGAGGAGAGTTGCTGCATTACGTTGGACTGCTGCGCAGAGTGCCTCTTGCTGAGATCGCCACTCGCTCGGCCGAGCTGCTCGATGCGCTCGCGCTTGCCGACGATCGAGACACCCTCGTCGTGGAGTACTCGGCCGGCATGACGAAGAAGATCGGACTCGCCTGTGCGCTGATCCACGCTCCTCGGCTGTTGATCTTGGACGAGCCGTTTGAGGCTGTCGATCCTGTCTCCGGCGAAGTCATTCGCTCGATTCTGCGCAACTACGCACATGCGGGCGGCACTGTGGTCATGTCCAGCCACGTGATGGAGCTGGTCGAGAGCCTGTGCGACGAGCTGGCCGTTGTTGCCCAGGGCAGGGTGCTGGCCGCCGGCACCCTCGACGAGGTGCGCGCGGGCTCCAGCCTGCAGCAGCGCTTTCTGGATCTGGTCGGCTTTACGGCGTCGGGAGAGGAGTCCTTGGCGTGGTTGCGCTCCTCGTCCGGCTCAAGTTGACGCTGCTGAAGAACAGTTTGAAACGGAGCCTGTGGCGGACGGTCGGGCTGATCATCGCGCTGCTCTACGCACTGGGCATCGTTGTCGTGGTACTGGCCGCTATGGTCGGCCTGCGATACACCTCGCTGGCGCTGACCGCCGACATCACAGTGATCGCGTACGCCGGCCTCACGCTCGGCTGGCTGCTCATGTCGATGCTGGTCTTCGGCGTCGATGAGACCATCGATCCCGCCAAGTTCGCGCTGTTGCCCGTGCGCGCCTCGGAGTTGTTGCCTGGCCTGCTGCTCGCTGGCCTGGTCAGTGCGCCGGGGGCGGCGACCGTGCTGGTAGCAGCGGGTCTGGTGATCGCGTGGGCGCGTACCGTGCCGCTGACGCTGGCAGCCCTGGTTGCGGTACCGCTGGGTGTCGTCACCTGCTTTCTGCTGTCCCGGGCCGCGACAGCTGCGTGCGCCTCCTTCCTCTCTTCGCGCAGGTTTCGTGATCTTGCGTTTGTCGCGGTCGCGCTGGTCGGCGTGGCAATGGCCATCGTCGGCAACCTGATCAATGCGATCGTCAGCACCGAGGTCGCCAAGTTGCGAAGTAGCCTGGGCGATCTTGCGATCGTGGCTGGCTGGTCACCGTTCGGTTGGGCGTGGGCGATTCCGGCCGACGTCTCACGCGGTGCGTGGGCAGCGGCGGGCGTCCATCTGGTGCTGGCCGTTGGGTTGGTCGGATTGCTCTGGATGACCTGGGAACACTTTCTCGCCCTGGGCTTGGTCTCGCCGATGGACGGCGGCGGCACAGCCAGCAAAGTGCGTGATTCCAGTTCAATCGAGCGCCTCTACCCGGCGACTCCGGCGGGCGGCATAGCGGGTCGGGCCCTGCGCTACTGGCGACGTGATCCTCGCTACGTGGCAGGAATTGCCGGTTTCCTGATTGGGCCGATCGTGCTCATCGTCACTCAGATGATCAATCCGCAGGGCAACGCCGCAATCGCTGTGTTCGCCCCGAGCCTTCTGGGGCTGCTGGTCGGATTCAGCATCGCACAGGACCTCTCCTACGACGGGAGCGCGCTCTGGCTACACATCTCGGCCGGCATCAGTGGTGCTGAGGATCGCGTCGGACGCGTCATGTCGACAATGACGATCTATCTGCCGCTGACGGTGATCTTGCTCGTCGTCGCCATGATCACCACCGGCGCATGGCACTTACTTGTACCGGCGGTCGGGCTCGCCTTTGCGCTGATGCTCAGCGCTCTCGGCGTCGGATCCTTCGTCGGCACCCTCTGGCAGTGGCCTGCGGCGCCGCCGGGCGCCAGCCCGTTCAGCCAGGGCAAGGCCGGTGGCCTACCGTCGCTGCTCTCACTTACGGTCACAATGCTCGGCACATTGAGCCTGACGCTGCCGACGATCGCGCTGGTCATCTGGTCCTTCTCCACACCCTGGGTGGGTTATCTGACGGTGCCGGTCGGTCTGGTGTGCGGCTTCATCGTGCTTCGGATCGGAATGACCCAGGGCGGCCGGATCCTCGATCGGCGCTGGCCGGAGGCGATGCTTGCTGTCTCGGAGAAGGCTGCCTGACGCCCCATTCCTCTTCTTGACGCCCCACGTATGTGTGGGGTGTCGATGCAGGCACCCCGAGGACCTGCGGCGTCGCTTGGAACGCGCCTCCGAGAGGGGTTTGCAGCGGCCTGACGAGCTGACGCTCCACCCACCTTTTCGCTGACGCCCCGTCTGCTGCCTCGACGCCCCGCTTATTGATGGGGCTGTCGGCGAAAAGATGGCGCGTGATCAAGAAGGTAGAGCGCCAGCCAACAATGAGCTACTGCGGATTGCGGCGCACCACGAGCACCCTGAAGCCTTTAGCTGATGCGGTGCGCTCACACGGGTAGCCCTGCTCGATGAGCCAGCGCTGCAGCGTGTCGGCCCCGAGGTTCTTCCCGACCACAAGGCGAGCAACGCCATCCGGTGCCAGCCGCGGAAGCCACGTGAGCAATAGCTCGTGCAGGTTTTGCTTTCCGATCCGGATGGGGGGGTTGGACCAGATCTCGTCGTAGCGTGCCCCAGGTTCAACCTCGTCGGGTCGCAGCACCCGTACCCGGTCCGCAACGCCCAGTGCCACAGCGTTGTCTCGACAGAGCGCCAGCGCCCGCTCGTTGACATCCACTGCATCGATCAGTGCTCCCGGGCAGTGGACCGCGATGGCCAGCGCAATCGGCCCATAGCCACAGCCGAGGTCAAGGATTCGCGGGCTTCCGACAGGCACAGGCGAACTGCGCAGCAGTACGGCCGTGCCGCGGTCCAGGCCATCGGCCGCGAACACTCCGCTGGCGGTGATCAACGTCAGCTCTCGGTCCCAGACGCGCGCGGTGATCCTGCGCCGTACCTCGGCGCCGCTCGGCTTCTCGCTGAAGTATTGCGAGGTCTCCTGGGGCGTCATGATCGGCTGCCACCTCGCACCGTCCGCGCCTCCAGAACGCGAGCGGCCAGGTCATGATCAGCTGGATAAGCGACCTCCTCCAGTGTCAGTCCCGCCGCAGGCATGACCCTGATCGTGGGGTCGCGCACGCTCTGTCCGGTCACCCTGGTCAGCCACTCATGATCACGGTGACCAGTGGCGACCGCTACCAGTGCTCCCATCAGGGACCTCACCATCGAGTGGCAGAACGCATCCGCTCGTATGGTGCACTCAACGACACCCGCCATCGGTCCGGATGATATGCGCCGACCGGTCAGCTCGAGCAGGGTCCGGATAGTGCTAGCTCCGTCCCGTTTGCGACAGAAAGCCCCAAAGTCTCTGAGCCCCAGCAGATTCGCTGCCTCCTCGTTCAACCGAACAAGATCGACTTCGGCTCGCACCACGGCGATCTGGTAGCGATGCAGCGGGTCGGGTGGTACGCCCGCATCGGTCATTCGGTAGGCATAGCGTCGCCATATCGCCGCGAAACGAGCGTCGAATCCGGGTGGTGCCGCCGAGATCCGTCGCACCACGCAATCCCCGCCCAGCACGTGGTTGAGTCGTCGAGTCAGCCCTCCTCCGCCATCGGTGATCACCGCTGGATCCAGGTCAAGGTGGGCGACCTGGCCTCTGGCATGCACGCCGGCATCGGTCCGGCCGGCGCAAACCAGACGCGGCTGTTCGCCCAGCCGCAGGACCCGTGCGATCCAGGTTTCCAGTTCGCCCTGGACGGTACGCAGCCCGGCCTGGGCGGCCCATCCGGAGAAGTTGGTGCCGTCGTATGCGATATCCATCCGCCACCGAACCTTCGGCGGTTCGGAAACCTCAGCTGACACGACGATAGGCAAGGTCGAAGGTCCGCCGACCTGCATCCAGGCCTCGCTGCTCGAACTGGGTGATCGGCCTCGCTTCCCACCGCGGGGCCCACCCGCTGGGATGCTCGTTCGTGAAGTCATGATCGTTGTCGAGAACCTTGCGCATCCTGTCGGCGTAATCAGCGCAATCGGTCGCAATCCGCCACACTCCGCCCGGCTTCATCCGGGAAGCCGACAGCGCCGCGAACGCTGGTGTCAACAACCGGCGCTTGTGATGGCGCGGCTTCGGCCAGGGATCTGGAAAAAACGTCCAGAGCGCATCGATTGATCGGGCCGGCAGGAGGCGCTCGATGCCAGCGACCGCGTCTGCCTCGACGATCCGGACGTTCTCCACGCCTCTCCGGGCGAGCTGGCCGAGCATCCGCGCGATGGCCGGCCGGTAGACCTCGAAGCACAGCAGGTTCGCCTCCGGCCGAGCCTCCGCCATCGGGATCAGTGACTCACCCGTGCCGGGCCCGATCTCGACGATCAGCTCTGCAGCACGTCCGAAGGCCTCGACGAGATCCACGGCAGCGTCAGGGTGGATTGATGTGGAGGCCTCGTGACGAGGCACGTCAAGGAGGTAGCGCTCCCTGTGGACCTCCCAGGCGCGACGCTGGTTCGGGCGCATCCGGTTGCTGCGGCGTACGAACGACACGACCTGCCGCTGTACGCGGAGATCCGTGGGTTCAGCAGCCGAGCCAATCATGATCTTGGCCAATATAGTGGCTTAGCTTGAGACGTCCTTGGTTGACAGCCTGGCCCAGGCAGCAAGCCAGAAGACGCAGGCGTAGACCAGAGCCGTGATCAGCCCGCGCTGGATCGACTCGGTGGCGATCGGGTCGCGCAGCAGATCACCAAATGCCGTCCACCAATGCGTCAGCAGCCACGGATGAAGCCAGCCCAGCTGTGAGATCGAGTTGAGGATGAACATCAAAACGTTCACTACTACGACCGCGATGGTCGCGCCAATCGGCTGCTCGGTCAGCGTCGAGATGAACAGTCCAATCGCGCCCAATGCGGAGAACTGGACCCCAAGATAGAGCGAGCTCAAGGCCAGCCGCCACACGCCGTCGCCCATCGACGTCTGCGTGCCGGAGAGCAGCGTCATGTCACCGCCGCCGAAGAGCGCGAGCCCCATGATCGTGCCCACAAGTGCCACCAGGAACGTCGCCGCGATAGCGAAGATCACAATTGCGAGGTACTTGATCACCAGTAGTCGGGTGCGTCCGACGGGAATCGCCAGCAGGTAACGCAACGTGCCAAGGTTGGCCTCGCCCGCGACAGCATCACCCGAGATAGCGCTCACTGCCAAGGGTAAGAACAGCGGCAGCTCCAACGCGAGCGCAGCAAAGGCCACGAACAACCCGTTGCCGGCGATCGCGCTGATGAAGTCTGGACCGCCACCCTGACTGGGCGAGGAGAGACGTGCGGAGACAGCCAAGATCACCGGAACGACGGCGAGCACCCCCATCCCAGCGATATTGCGCCGGCGCCCGAAAATGATCTTGAGCTCCGATCGCAGGAACCGGGTGGAGACCCGAGCGCGTGGCGGATTGCCGATCAAGACGAGCTCAGCCGCTGACATCGAATCCCTCTCCGGTCAAGGACACGAACACGTCCTCGAGGCTTGGCTGCAGCACGCTGAACCCGAGCACCGGCACATACGCGCTGACCAGGTTCGGCACGATCTTTTCCACTGCTACCTCACCCAGCGCCGCCGTCACGTAGCCGGGCGAGGTCACGATCTCGCTCAGACCCAGCTCGCTCAGCACTCGCGCCGCGTCCTCGGTGCGATCTGTGTCGACGCGTACGGTCTGCACCGCGTCGGCTCGCAGTTCGCTCAGTGGGCTTTGCGCCACCAGCCGGCCCTCATACATCACCCCGACATGGCTGCAGATCTGGTCCACCTCGGCGAGCAGATGGCTGGAGACGAGCACGGTGGCACCGTCACGTGCCAGGTCGCTGATCAAGTGTCTAACTTCGCGCGTCCCTTGGGGATCGAGCCCATTCGTGGGTTCGTCCAGCACCAGAAGATCACGGGGCATCAACAGCGAGTTCGCGATCGCCAGTCGCTGGCGCATACCTAGTGAGTACGCCCGGTAGCGCTTGTCCGCGGCCGCCAGCAAGCCGACCCGGTCGAGGGCGGCGTCGATCCGCCGCCGTGACGAGTGTGCGTCGCTGAAACGGTCCGCCGCATCGAGCCTGGCCAAGTTTGCGCGTCCGGAGAGGTAGGGATGGAAGGCAGGACCTTCCACGAGCGAGCCGACGCGCCGGAGCACGGTTCGGGCGGCCGATGGCATCCAGGATCCCAGCAGTGAGATCTCACCAGCCGTCGGCGAGATCAGCCCAAGGAGCATTCGTATCGTGGTGGTCTTGCCGGAGCCGTTTGGCCCCAAAAAGCCGTAGACCGCACCAGCTGGCACCTCCAGGTCGATGCGATCCACAGCAACCTGGCCTCGAAACCGCTTGGTCAGCCCGCTCGTGACGACTGGCGAGGCCTCGACGGAGTCTGGCGTCACTTGCTGAGCGCTTGATAGATCACGTCGGGGCGAACCGCGCCGACAGCGAGCCGGCCGTCGTCGGTCCATACGGCCGAGAACACGGTGCCGGCGAGCAGCCGACCCGAACCCCAGGATCCATGAACCGGCTGCAGCTTGGCGAGGAACGCCTTGAGCTGCTGATCAGTCTGGCTGTTGGCAAGATCACCGATCTTTGTTATGCGTACCGCTGTCCATCCGGTGCCGACAATCTTCGTGGCCGTCTCCGCTCGCTGACCATGTTCCGCACCCGGCGTCTTTTGATCACTCGGCTTGATCTCGGTCACCTTCGCTCCCGGCGGCGGGTTGAAGACGAACTCGGAATCATCGGGCCGGGTGAAGTCCACCGAGGTGTAGGCGACCTCGAACACGATCTTGTTGTCTGGTCCGAAGACCTGCACTCGGAGCGGCAGCTTCGTGTCGCCGTCGATCGCGATCCGCGCCTGGCTGATCAAGGTGTTCGAGTCCTTGGGATCCAGTACCAGCTCGTACGCGGGACGGCCGGCAACCTCGACGGAACTGTCGCTGGTCACGGTCGTCGTCGGCTCCAGCGCTTTGAGCACCTGGTCTGCCGCTTCTTCTGGTGTCCTGGGCGTACCAGACGGCGTAGGAGTGGGCTGTCCCGCCTGCTCCGCGGTCACGGTGCGATGCGTCGCAGCATTCTCCTTGCTGTCCCAGGTCCAGACGTCTTTGCCGTTCCTGATGATGTCGTACTCGCTGTAGGTGCCAAGCACCGCCAACCGTGCCTTGTCCGGAGCCGAATACCGCACTCGCAGCGTGTGGGTTCCGGAGACCAGAGAGGTGAGTTCAGCGTCCTCTTGGCCGTTCGCACCGGGGATGGCCGGAATGCCGAGATCGGCCCGTTCGACGACGGTGCCGGTGAGGCCGTCGGTTTTGGCTTGCTGTAGGTCGACGAGCAACTCTTGCGGTGTCCGGGTCGGCAGTTTGTTATCGGCGCTCGCTGTGGTGGCGACGAAGCTGGCGCCGGCCACGACGAGCACGAAGGCCAGCGGCGCCAACAGGCGCAGCGCTGGTTTGGAGTCAAAGATCCGCATGTGCCCATTGTGGTCTCGACTCACTGTGCGATCCCTGAGGTAGTTCGATCGCTGTCAGAACTTCCGAAGCCCGAGTGCCAACGTTGCAGCCGATACTTGGCGTGTGCGAGTGCTGCTGGTAGACGACGAGGAGCGGATGGTTGCCGCGCTGCGTCGCGGGCTCGCGGCCGAGGGATTCGTGGTTGAGAGCGCCACCGACGGAGCCATGGGTCTGCAGCTTGCGCAGCACGGTGACTTTGATGCTGTGGTGCTTGACGTCATGCTGCCGGGATTGTCGGGATATGAAGTGGTACGCCGCCTGCGGGCTCGCGGCAATTGGGTTCCAGTGCTCATGCTGTCGGCCAAGGACGGCGAATACGACCAAGCGGATGCTCTTGACGATGGAGCCGATGACTATCTGACCAAGCCCTTCTCCTTCGTGGTCTTGGTGGCCCGGATCAGGGCGCTGCTTCGGCGGGGGGCCCGAGCCCGCCCTGTCGTGCTCAGTGCCGGCGATCTGACGCTAGATCCTGCGAGCCGCGAGGTCTTGGTGAACGGAGGGCCTGTTGACCTGACACCGCGCGAGTTTGTGCTGCTGGAGTACCTCATCCGCAACGCCGGCCGGGCGATCGGCAAGGCTGAGCTGCTGGACCATGTCTGGGACAGCGCCGCCGAGGTCGCTCCCAATGCCGTCGAGGTCTATGTCGGATACCTGCGGCGCAAGATCGGGAACGATCGGTTGATCACCGTACGCGGTGTCGGCTATCGGCTGGCATCAGGCCCGGAGCCCATCGCGTGAAGCGCTTCTGGACATTGAGCCTGCGGGTGCGGCTCATGATCATCGGGCTGGCCGGAGTCGGTACCGCGTTGATCATGGGTGGAGTGGCGTTGTTTGGTGCGCTGACCTATTCGGTGAATCGCACTCTAGACAACGAGGCGCTCGGCAGCGCCCACGAGGTAGCCGCAATGGTCAACGAGAACCGACTGCCCAGCCCCGTTCCCGTATCCGGTGCCCAGGTCGTCCAGGTGGTTGATGCCCAGCAACGGGTGATCGGCGGCTCGGTAACGGCGGACCGCCTGACCCCACTGTTGCGCCCGAACGAGCTGACGATGGCACTAGGCGGAAAGGCGGTTGTCCTGGACGGCGTACGACTTGGCATCGTGGGGCCTCTGCGAGTGCGAGCCATCCAGGCCGGATCGACGGCGGCCCCCGTCAGCGTCGTTGTCGGATTGCCCGTCGGCGACGTGCTTGCCACACGCACGGCCTTGCGAACCGCTCTGCTCGTTACCTTTCCGCTGCTTCTGGGGACGCTCGCCGTGATTGCGTGGCGGGTGATCGGGTGGACGCTTCGGCCGGTGGAACAACTTCGTGCGGGTGCTGAGCAGATCAGCAGAACGCGCCGGATCAGCGGGCCGGCTGGGCGACAGCGTCTCCCCGTGCCACCGGCGGCGGACGAAATCCGCGCTCTTGCCGTCACCCTCAACGAGATGCTCGACCGGCTTGCCGAGGCCTACGAGCGGCAACGTTCGTTCGTGGCGGACGCGGCACATGAGCTCCGCAGCCCGCTGGCCAGCATTCAGACCCAGTTGGAAGTTGCCCAGCGACTCGGTGAGGGCGAAACACTACCCGCTGATCTCATGGTTGATGTCAAGCGGCTGTCCGGACTAGCCGAAGACTTGCTGTTGCTCGCCCGGGCCGACGCTGACACCCGGCCACCGGCGCGGCTGACTCCCATCGATGGGCGCGATCTGGTTGCCGACGTTGTGCAGGCATACGACGGTGCGCGCGTTCCAGTGACGTTGGGGGCGAACCAGGCTGTCATGATCATGGTCGATGCCGAAGAGCTGCGTCGCGCGCTCGGGAACCTGGTCGACAATGCGGTGCGGCACGCGCGTGCCGGGGTCGAGGTGGCAGCGCGGGTTGATCAGGATCAGGCCGTGATCAGTGTCAGAGACGACGGCCCAGGCATCCCGACAGCAGACCGAGAGCGAGTCTTCGAGCGCTTCACGCGGCTCGATGATGCGCGAGAGCGCAGCTCGGGCGGCGCCGGCCTCGGCTTGGCGATCGTCCGTGAGCTCATCACCCGCGCGGGAGGGACTGTCGCGCTCACCGGGGCGGAGCCTCCGTGGAATACCCGTGCGGAGTTGCGAGTCCCGCTCGCAGACCATGACGATCGCGAACTGATGCCCATCGACCAATCACGAAGTGATACCGATCGACCCATCACAAAGTAATACCGATCAACCTAGTCACGCACGCTTTAGCACTCCTACCCCCTTGTCTGCTAACTGCTCCGTGAGGACTATTGACCCAGGTTCGGCTGGTGATCGACGACGTACCTGAGGTCCTGCACCTGAGCAGTGAGTTGGGAGGTCATCATGGATGGCTTTCGGTCGTCGATTGAGGTCGCGCCACTGCAGGCCGATGGATCGCTCTACGGCTTCATGTTGTTGGGGCGCTGGCCGAACGACACGGTCGAATGGGCCAGATTCCTGGTACTAGCCGTGCAGATGGCCGCCGTTCCCGGCTTGCTGCCGACCAGCACCGTCTTCCGCGTACGCGAAGAGCTGCCCGAGCAGCCACAGCCAGGGGCGGTCGGACTCGTCGTCGCCGAGGGACAACTGCTGGGTGAGAATCCCCTTCGCCCCGGCCACTTCGCGGGGCAACAACCGCCAGGGCTGATCGTGTTGCACCCACCGTCGAGCACACTCGCGAGTATTCCCGAATACCACGTCGCATCGGGTTGTGTGTTCCTCCCCGGCCTGCCGCACCTGGGCCTTGATCACCGCGCCGCCTGGGTGGAGGCGGACGTTGACGGGACAGTAACGCAGCTGATCAGCAAGGTGGGCATCGATCCCCAGGTCAACGCCGACACCGCCGCGCTGGCCATGCTCCTCGCCGCTTGACCGCCTCACGTTGGGCGTTGATCTGGGGCTGCCGCCGACTAGGGCGGGAACGCACGTGCGCGTGCGTTGCTGCGCCGCAACCCGGGGCAATATGAAATCGCTTCGTGAGTGGGTGGCGCCTAGCATGGCCGACCATGGGACACGTCGAGCTCTCCGGTGTCGGGTATCACTTGCCCGATGGCCGCGTCTTGCTCGATGAGGTGTCGTTCCGCGTTGGTGAGGGTTCCACAGTCGCGCTGGTCGGCCCCAACGGTGCCGGCAAGACCACGCTGCTGAAGATCATTGCCGGCGATGTCGCACCGACCAGCGGGTCGGTGTCCCGTAGCGGAGGCCTCGGTGTGATGCGTCAGTTCATCGGCAGCATCCGAGACTCCTCGTCCGTACGCGACCTGCTGTTCTCGCTATCGCCGCTAGCGCTACGCCACGCGGTCGCCGAGCTCGATCGCCTTGAGCTGCAGCTGATGGATGACGACAGCGAAGAAGCCCAACTGCGATACGCGCAGTCTTTGGCTGATTACGCCGATGCCGGCGGGTACGACGCAGAGGTCATATTCGACGCCTGCTGCACCTCAGCTCTTGGCCTCAGCTATGACCAGGCAAGGTGGCGCGAGGTCGCCAGTCTGTCCGGAGGTGAACAGAAGCGGCTGGCCCTGGAGGCCCTGCTTCGGGGTCCCGACGAGGTCTTGCTCCTCGACGAACCAGACAACTTCTTGGACGTGCCAGCCAAGCGCTGGCTCGAGAATCAGCTTCAGACCACCCAGAAGTCTGTGCTACTGGTCAGCCACGACCGCGAATTATTAGCTCAAACCGCGAAGACCATCGCTGTCCTGGAGCTTGGCGCCGCCGGCAACTCAGCGTGGATTCACGGATCTGGTTTTGCGACGCTCGCTGCCGCCCGCCGGGACCGATTCGACCGCCTCGAGGAGCTGCGACGGCGCTGGGACGAGCAGCACGACAAGCTACGAGAACTGATGCTGCTGTACAAGAACAAGGCCGCGTACAACTCAGGAATGGCGTCGCGTTATCAGGCGGCCCAGACCCGCTTGGCCAAGTTCGAGGAGGCCGGTCCGCCGCAGGCGGTGCCGTTGGAGCAGCGCGTTTCTATGCGGCTGAGTGGAGGGCGTACGGGCAAACGCGCGGTCGTGATCGAGAATCTCGAGCTGACCGGCCTCATGAAGCCGTTCGACGACGAGATCTGGTTCGGTGATCGCGTTGCAGTGTTGGGCTCCAACGGCTCTGGCAAGTCGCATTTTCTCCGCCTGCTGGCACGCGGCGGCTCCGATCCCGATCGTGAACACCTGCCCGTCGGTGATCTAGACATCGCTCCAGTTCCCCATACTGGCAAGGCAAAACTCGGAGCGCGGGTACGACCCGGCTGGTTCGCCCAGACCCATGATCATCCGGAGCTTGTCGGTCGTACCCTGCTGGAGATCTTGCATCGCGGTGATGATCACAGAGCCGGCATGGGTCGCGAGGAGGCGTCCCGCAAGCTGGATCGCTACGAGCTGGCAAAGGCAGCCGAGCAGAGATTCGAGTGGTTGTCTGGCGGCCAGCAGGCGCGCCTCCAGATACTGCTCTTGGAGTTGAGCGGTGCAACGCTGCTGCTGCTCGATGAGCCGACCGACAATCTCGACTTGGAGTCCGCGGAAGCACTGGAGCAGGGACTTGATTCCTTCGAAGGCACAGTGATCGCCGTCACTCATGATCGGTGGTTCGCACGAAGCTTCGACAGATATTTGATCTTCGGTGGGGACGGCAGCGTGTATGAGTCAACGGACCCGGTCTGGGACGAGGCGCGGGTCGAGCGGTCGCGGTAACCAGCGACGACTGGGGATATCCCGACCTCAGGATCCCGGGCAAGCCTCTAGCCCATCGCCGGCAGTGGATGCTGCGCAGCGGACCTCTGGCTTCCTCAGCGCAGATCCAGCCGCATCAGGACACGTGGAAAGCCGCCGGACACCGAGCCGGTGTCCGCAGCCTTGACGAAGCCGGCATCCTCGAAGAGCTTCCGCGTGCCGACGTAGGCCATCGTGAGATCGACCGTCGCTCCTCTGTTGTCTACGGGGTAGCCCTCGACCGCTGGCGCACCCTCTGACCGTGCGTACGCGACAGCACCATCGAGAAGAGCGTGTGAGATGCCCTTCCGGCGGTGGCCAGGGCGGACCCGAATGCACCACACCGACCAGACCGGCAGGTGATCGACGTGAGGGATCTTGGTAGAGCGCGCGAAAGGCAGTTCGGACCGGGGCGCCACGGCAGCCCACCCGACTACCTCAAGATCTTCGTAGCCGAGGACGCCCGGCGCCACCGTACGGCTGCAGAGTTGCTTCACGTACTCACCCCGTGCCCGGCCGACGAGCGCGCGGTTGGTCGTGGCGTCGAGCCGGTGGCTCAGGCACCAGCACACTGACGAATCAGGATTCTTGGGTCCGAGCATGATCGCAACATCATCGAACCGCGCCATCGTGGCGGGACGGACTTCGATGCTCATGTTTGATTGCCTCGCTGGCTCTGCAGCGGATCGCCCTTGAAGGCCGCCTGCTTCGTCGTCGCTGGCCGACGAAAACCGTGTCGGCTCGCTCCTGCACAGCCACGGCGGCGCGCGATCCGGTATTGGATTGCTCCGCTCGCTGCGCTCGCTCTGCGCGGATCGCGCGGTGGAGCCCGCCTGCTTCGTCGTCGCTCGCCGACGAAAAGCGTGTCGGCTCGCTCCTCCTCAGCACGGCGGCGCGCGATCCGAGGATCGTGCTGAGATTTCCTAGTCGCCGAACCTGCCACGCCATTCAGCCGGGATCAGCGGCTTCTCCGCTCGGGCCTTGATCTGCTGCACCGCCCAGGTGTTCCCGTCCGGGTCGGAGAAGCCGAAGAACGTGCCGCCATCGCGCTCATCGAAAGTGGTGATCTCGCTCGCCTCGACGCCACGGCTGATCAACTCTTCGCGTGCGGCGGAGGCGTCGGCAACCACCAGCTGGAGACCCTTCATCGAGCCGGGCTCCATGGCATCCATCCCGGGTCCGTCACCGAACACGATCGAGCAACCGGATCCCGACGGCGTCAACTGTGTGACGTGCATCTGCGGCGTGACCGTGTCATGGTCGAGCGCAAAGCCGAGTTGATCGCGATAGAACGCGATCGAGCGTTCGATGTCACTTACTGGGAGTACGACAACCTCCAGTGTCCAATCCATGATCACTTCCTAGTGCCTTTGCCAACCGGTGGTGAACGACTCCTGACTATCACGTACAAGATCTCCAACAGCAGGCACCCTGAATGCACCGGCGGGTTTCGTTGCTGCGCTGTGTCGGCTTGGTTACGGTGTGCAGAGATGCGGAAGCTTGCTGGCCGGCCGCGTCGTGCGGAAGAGAGGACGAGCACTGGTGGAGAACCAGTTCCGCTTTGGGGTGTTTCTGAGGCCGGACCCCAGAACGTGTGGGGCCGTAACGCAGATCACCAGCCAGCTGCGAGCGCAGTACGGATTGATTTCGGCTGGCGCATTCCCGCCACACGTCACTTTGGCAGGCAGCCTGCCCGTCGTTGTGCCACTGGCCGAGCTGATACAGCTCATAGGATTCGTGCTGCGGCGTACGCGCACATTTCCTGTGCAGAACCTTGGCATCCGACGACTCTCGGACTCCGCTGTCGCCTATGACGTCTCCGCGCTCGACGGCGCGCCCAACCGTCGGCTCAATGATCTTGCTGGCGCAGTCGATTCGGTCGTCCGGCCGCTACTCGGTCCGAGCGGCGGTTTGCCGCCTGAGCTGTACGAGCCGGATCGTTGGTTGCCCCACATCTCGCTGGTCTCCCATGAGCTTCGGGTACGCGCCGACCTTCGGGAGGAGGTCGAGGACTACGTGAACGGGCTGGGCATCATCCCGCCGGCCTCGTTTACCGCTGACACGGTGATGCTCTATCGCTTCGCCCACAACACGTGGTCGGGCAGCTGGTGGCGCGACATGCGCTGGGAGCATGTCCGCAGCTGGCGCCTCGCGTCGTAAACGTGCTGCGCCGTGTGCCCGAGCAGAGCACAAGAAACTAGCGCTCGCTCATCGGGACGAAGTCGCGGGTACGCATACCGGTGTAGATCTGTTTCGGTCGTGCGATCTTCTGTTCCTTGTCCTGCACCAGCTCCGACCATTGCGCAAGCCACCCGGGCGTGCGGCCGATGGCGAACAGCACGGTGAACATCTCCGCAGGGAACTGCAGCGCCTCGTAGATCAGCCCCGAATAGAAGTCCACGTTGGGATACAGCTTGCGCTTGACGAAGTACTCGTCCTCCAACGCGATCTTCTCCAGCTCCTGGGCGATCTTGAGCAACGGGTTGACTCCGGTCACTTCAAAGACTTCGTCGGAAGCCTTCTTGATGATCTTGGCGCGCGGATCGTAGTTCTTGTAGACCCGGTGCCCGAACCCCATCAACCTCTCCTTGCCCTCTTTCACACCGGTAATGAAGTCAGGGATGTTGTCAGCGGTGCCGATCCTTTTCAGCATGGCGAGCACCGCTTCGTTGGCGCCCCCGTGGAGCGGCCCGTACAGCGCCGCGATACCGGCTGCCACCGCCGAGTAAGGATCGACCTGGGATGAGCCGACCGACCGTACGGCGTTGGTGGAGCAGTTCTGTTCATGATCAGCGTGAAGGATGAACAGCACTTCCAACGCGTGCACCAGTCGCTCGTCGGCCGCGTAGATGGGCTCGCTCATCTTGAACAGCATGGCCAAGAAGTTGGCCGTGTAGGAAAGGGAGTTGTCTGGGTAGACGTACGGCTTGCCTTGCTGATGCCGGTAGGCGAAGGCCCCGAGCGTCGGCATCTTGGCGATCAGGCGGGCGATCTGCAGCATCCGGTTCTCGGGATTGCTGATCTTGCTGGCCTCCGGATAGAACGTCGAAAGCGCGCTGACGGTGGCCATCAGCATCCCCATGGGATGCGCGTTGTAGCGGAACCCTTCGATGAATTGCTTGAGGTTCTCGTGGATGAACGTGTGATAGGTGATGCTGAGCACCCACTCATCGAGCTGGGCCTGGGTTGGTAGCTCGCCGTGCAGCAGGAGGTAGGAGACCTCCAAGAACGTCGAGTGCTCGGCTAGCTGCTCGATGGGGTAGCCGCGGTACTCGAGAATGCCCTGATCGCCGTCAATGTAGGTAATGGCACTACGGCAGGAGGCCGTATTGACAAACCCTGGGTCGTAACTGGCCAGCCCCGGTTCGCCCTGAACGGCGATCTGCCGCAGATCGGTAGCGCGGATCGTCCCGTCAGTGATCGCGATTTCGTACTCGCGGCCCGTCCGGTTGTCGCGAATGCTCAGGGAATCCTTGGGGGATTCATCCGTGGGCGTATCCGTCATGCGCACAACCTACGCGCGGTCGCCAGGCCTGGATAGTCGGGGGCCATATGATTTGGGCCACTGGTGTCGGCCATCTGGAATCGCGACAAGGATAGTTTCTCCGGATGGATCCCAAGCTGGTCTTGCATCACTACTTGGCAGCGCAGCGCGATGCGCTGCTGGCAAAACTGGGCGGCCTCGATGAACGTGACATGCGTTGGCCGATGACCCCGACAGGTACGAATTTGCTCGGACTCGTGAAGCATGTGGCCAGCGTCGAGCTTGGGTACTTCGGGGAGGTATCCGATCGGCCGTCCCACATTCCACTGCCGTGGTTCGACGAGGGCGCCGAGCTCAACGCTGACATGTGGGCAACCGCGCGGGAGTCGCGGGAGGACATCGTCGCGCTCTATCAGCAGGCGACACAACATGCAGATGCGACTATTGCGGCGCTCCCGCTCGACGCGCCGGGCCTAGTTCCGTGGTGGCCGCCTGAGCGGCAGCAGGTCACTCTGCAACAGATCATGGTCCACGTGAGTGTCGAAGTGGCTCGGCACGCGGGCCAGGCCGACATCATTCGCGAACTCATCGACGGCGCGGCCGGGGATGACGGCAGCCTCCTCGATCAGACCGCAGAGGAGTGGGCGGCGTATCGGGCGCGGCTCGAGGAGAACGCCACAGAAGCGGCGCGTCGTACGAAAGGATCGCACTAGGCGGGCCAAAGACGCGATGTCAGGTCACTTGCATTGCCACGAAGTGCGGGCTGTACATCAGGCCGAGGATGTTACCGAACGGGTCGACGACTGAGGCAGTGATGAACCCAGCCGTACCGCGCTCGACGACCGGTTGGTATTCCGTCGCGCCCAGTTCCAGCAGCCGGGCGAACGTCGCCGCAACGTCGTCAACCTGCCAATAGACGATTGACCCGCCCGGCTCGCGGGTGGCCTGGGGCGGCCCATATCGCCGGTCGATGATGCCCAGCTCGTCTTCCTGCGTCCCGAGCCGGAATTCGACGTACGCCGGTGGCCCTTCCTTGGGATTCTGGAAGTAGGGCTCAATCCCTAGCACGTCGGCGTACCAGTTACGCGTCGCGACGACATCGTCAGCCCAGAAGCTGACGTTAGTGAGTCCGCGCAGCATCTCTCTCCTCCTTCATCTCTTACTGGTCGAATCGACGGTTGGTCTCTATTCGCCAGACCACTATGCTGCCGCTTTGACCCGCGGTAGTCAGCGCAGGTAATCTGGTCGGCTGTTGCGTCCACGCGCGCATGTTCTGCGTGCCCGGATTCGGTGTGGACGCGGCAAGGTTTCATTCCCGCATAGAGCTCGCTCGCGTCACAAGATGGAAGCTGGTTATGTCCACCTACAGCCCTAAACCTGGCGACATCACCAGGTCTTGGCATGTCATCGATGCCAACGACGTGGTGCTGGGCCGGCTTGCGGTGACTGCCGCAACGTTGCTGCGCGGCAAGCACAAGCCGACGTACGCGCCGCATGTGGACGGCGGCGACTTCGTCATTGTCGTGAATGCGTCCAAGATCGCTCTTACCGGCAACAAACGCACCGACAAGCTGGCACACCGGCATTCCGGCCGGCCCGGCGGTCTGAAGTCTGTGCCCTACGGCGAGCTGCTCGACCGGGATCCACGCAAAGCTGTGGAGCTTGCCGTATGGGGAATGCTCCCCAAGAACAAGCTCAGCCGGCGGCTGATCAGAAAGCTCAAGGTGTACGCCGGCCCCGAACACCCACACAGTGCTCAGCGGCCGCAGCCGTACGAGATCACCCAGATCGTGCAATAGCCGCAACAACGTAGACAGCTGGCAAAGAAAACCAACGTCCATAGACAACGCACATAAATAGGAAAGCAAGGAAGCATCGCAGTGACTGATACCGCCACCGAAAAGGTTGACGAGGACGAGGTCACCCCGTTCCTCGAGGACGACCGTGAGATCGCCTACCGCTCGGAGGCGACGCCGCAGGTTTCACACGGCCCTGCAGGCCGCCCGGCTGTCGTCGCGCCGGGCGCGGCAACCGGCCGGCGTAAGGAGGCGGTGGCCCGGGTCCGTATCGTCCCCGGGAGCGGGCAGTGGACGATCAATGGCCGCACCCTCGATGACTACTTCCCCAACAAGCTGCACCAACAGTTGGTTTCCGAGCCTTTCGCTGCGGCTGCGGTGGCTAGTTCGTACGACGTCATGGCGCGCATTCACGGCGGAGGCGTGACGGGCCAAGCCGGCGCATTACGGCTTGGAATCGCCCGCGCCCTGAATGCCGTCGATGCCGAAGCGAGCCGTCCGGCACTCAAGAAGGCTGGCCTGCTGACCCGCGATGCGCGGATCAAGGAACGTAAGAAGGCGGGTCTGAAGAAGGCCCGGAAGGCCCCCCAGTACAGCAAGAGGTAGTCGCGCGGACAAACCAGTGGGGCGACTCTTCGGAACTGACGGCGTACGCGGTAAGGCCAACGAGGCACTGACCGCGGAACTGGCATTGAGCCTTTCGGTTACGGCGGCCCATGTACTTGCCGAGAGTGGTGAGTTCAGCGGGCATCCGCCGCTTGCCCTGGTCGGTCGCGATCCCCGTGCTTCAGGCGAGTTTCTGGAAGCTGCCGTAGTGGCGGGTCTGGCCAGTGCCGGTGTGAACGTCGTACGACTCGGCATATTGCCCACTCCCGGGGTTGCCTACCTGACCGAGGCCTGCAATGCCGATCTCGGTGTGATGCTGTCGGCCAGCCACAACCCGATGCCTGACAACGGCATCAAGTTCTTCGCGCGGGGTGGCAGCAAGCTCGATGATGCGCATGAAGACGCCATCGAGTCCAGCCTGACTGAGGTGTGGGCCCGTCCTACGGGTGCTGGTGTCGGTCGTGTCAGGATCGACGAATCGCTCGTCGAAACCTACGTTGCGCACGTGGTCAACAGCCTCGAGAGGCCGGTCAGTCTCGAGGGCATCAAGGTCGTGGTCGATTGCGCCAACGGCGCCGCGTTCCAGGCCGCACCCGCAGCCTTCGAAGCGCAGGGGGCTGAGGTCCATCGGATCCATGCGCAACCGGACGGCATCAATATCAACGACGACTGCGGCTCCACCCACATGGAGTCACTCCGAGCCGCGGTGCTGGAACAGCACGCGGACATCGGGATCGCCCTCGACGGAGACGCCGACCGTTGCCTCGCGGTCGACACGTTCGGACGGGTCGTCGATGGCGACCAGATCCTGGCGATCTTGGCTGTCGCTCTCCACGAGCAGGGCCGGCTGAAGAACGACACGCTCGTAGCCACGGTGATGAGCAATCTGGGGCTCCTGAACGCGATGCGCAGCCGCGGGATCACAGTCGAGCAGACCAAGGTCGGAGATCGCTACGTGCTGGAGGCAATGAAGGCTGGCGGCTTCAACTTGGGCGGAGAGCAGTCAGGCCACATCGTGATGTTGGAGCACGCCACCACCGGCGACGGTGTACTCACCGCCTTGCACCTGATGAACCGGATGGCAACCTCGGGCCAATCGCTTGCTCAGTTGGCCTCGGTCATGACGAGGTTGCCGCAGGTGCTGATCAACGTGCCAGGAGTCGACAAGAGCCGGGCAACAACCGATCCCAAGCTCTCGGCAGCGGTCGTCAAGGCACAGGCTGAGCTCGGGGATTCCGGGCGGGTCTTGTTGCGACCTTCCGGCACGGAATCGCTGGTGCGGGTGATGGTCGAGGCCGAAAGTTACGAGGCTGCCAACGGCGTAGCGCATCGGCTGGCGGATGTAGTCAAGTCGTCACTAGCTCTCTGAGCTGCGAGCGCCCAACTTTTTCGCAAGCAGCTCACAGGAAATTAGCCTGGCAACAGAGTGTTGATGTTGAACGCGCCAGCGGCTGCCAGGCCGAGCGCCACGAGGCCCAAGATCACCGACAGGAAAAGGTAGAACAAGAAGATCCCAAAGGCTGCAAAGAAGCCGAACTTCAGAGCCGTGCCGGCTCCGATCCGGACTTTTTCCGAGTCCACGACGTACTGAGTGGTCATGTGCCCGACCGTACCCCCGGGGCCTGTGGGAAGCCTGGGAGCGCTTCCGCGTGGCGTCCAATTCGTTCGCGTCTGAGCAGTGGGCAGATTTGGGCGAAGGAAATGTTGCGCGAGACCCGCCCCTCATCGAGTCGATAAGGTGCGCAACGGGTGCCTCATCTCGGGCGAGCGGGCTCGTAGGTAAAGGAGCGGGCGCTCGCATTCGTGATACATCCCGATTTCGTCATACATCCCGATGCCAGGAACGCCGAGCTCTGCACGCGTCTTCTCGCGACCGGCAGCGCCGGTGAAGCGAGCTCGGCAGACCGAGGGGCTGAATCAGACCTTGCGGATTCGTACCCACTGGACGGAATGATCAGCGTCTTTTCGGAGAATGACTGTCGCGCGACCCTTCGTGGGAAGGATGTTGGCCGCGAGGTTCGGCCCATTGATGGTGTCCCAGAGGTAACACGCCTGGCGGATCGCCTCGCTGGTGGTCAGGGTGGCATAGCGGGTGAAGTAGGAGCGCGGGTCGCGGAAGGCGGTGTCGCGCAGCGAGAGGAATCGGCTCACGTACCAGTCGCGTACGTCCTCGGCGTCGGCATCGACATAGACCGAGAAGTCGAAAAAGTCACTGACGGCAAGCCCGGTGGTGCCATCGGGCCGCGGCCGCGACGGCTGTAAGACATTCAGTCCTTCCAAGATCAAGATGTCGGGTCGCTGCACCCTGACCTTGGCGTCCGGCACGATGTCGTAGGTCAGATGGCTGTAGACCGGCGCCAGCACCTCTTCCTCGCCAGACTTGACGTCGATCACGAAGCGCAGCAACGCGCGCCGATCGTAAGACTCCGGGAAGCCCTTACGCTGCAACAACCCGCGACGTTCCAGCTCGGCGTTGGGCAGCAGGAAGCCGTCGGTAGTGACCAGGCTGACTCGTGGGTGGTCGGGCCAGGCGGCCAGCAGCTCGCGCAGCAAACGGGCCGTCGTGGACTTCCCAACGGCGACGGATCCGGCGATCGCGATCACGAAGGGCGTACGCTGCACCGACAGCTGGAGGAACTCGTTCGTCGATCTGTGCAACTCGCTGGTGTGCAAGAAATAGCGGCTCAGCAGCCGAGTCAGTGGGAGGTAGACCTCACCGACGTCGAGCATGCTGGTCGGATCGCCCAGCCCACGGATCTTTTCCAGCATCGTCTCGTCGAGTGGGGTTGGCATGTGTTCGGCGAGCTCCGCCCAGTCTGCTCGACTGCGCTCCACGTACGCCCCACGAAGCGGCGGATCTTCCGACATAGGCAGAAATCTAGTGTCAGAGCACGAATCGACTGACATGTTGGTGAACGTATCGTTGACGGCCAATCGCTAGCGGCTGGAAAGGTACAGTTCCGCCTATGTGTGGAATCGTCGGGTACGTCGGGAGCAAGGCGGCGCTGGACGTCGTGGTCGAGGGCCTGCGGCGCCTGGAGTACCGCGGCTATGACTCGGCGGGCGTTGCCATTGTGGCCGACGGCACACTCCACGTCGCGAAAAAGGCCGGCAAGCTCGGCAACCTGGAAAAGGTGCTGGCTGAGGAGGAGCTGCCACGCACCGGCCTTGGCATCGGACACACCCGATGGGCGACCCACGGAGCGCCTAATGATCTGAACGCCCATCCGCACACGTCCGCCAATGGGCGCATTGCCCTGGTGCACAACGGCATCATCGAGAACCACGTAACGCTGCGGGACGAGCTGCAGGAAGCAGGTATTCACTGCGCGTCCGAGACCGACACCGAAGTCGTGGCCCAGCTGCTCGGCCAGCAGGTGGCGGTCGGACTTCCGCTCCACGAGGCCATGCGGACTGTGTGCCGCCGGCTGCACGGTGCGTTCACCCTGGTTGCCATCGACAGTCAGCAGCCAGACACGGTCATCGCCGCCCGCCGCAACTCTCCCTTGGTTGTCGGCGTCGGAAAGGGAGAGAACTTCCTTGCATCCGATGTCGCGGCGTTCATCGAGCACACCCGCGAAGCGATCGAGCTCGGGCAGGACCAGCTGGTCCGCATCACTCCGGACAGCATTGAGGTCACCACCTTCGACGGCGAGCCCGCCGACGTGCGCCCCTACCATGTCGACTGGGACCTGTCGGCGGCCGAGAAGGGTGGCTACGACTGGTTCATGCGAAAAGAGATCTACGAGCAGCCGCGGGCGGTTGCCGACACGCTGCTGGGCCGGCACGATGCGAGCGGCCGGCTCACCTTGGACGAGGTTCGGATTCCCGAGGACGAGCTGCGTCGGGTGGACAAAATCATCGTTGTCGCGTGCGGCACCGCTTTCTACGCCGGACTTGTGGCCAAGTACGCGATCGAGCACTGGACCCGGATCCCTTGTGAAGTCGAGCTCGCGAGTGAGTTTCGCTACCGCGACCCGATCGTCGGCCCACGCACTCTCGTGGTGGCGATCAGCCAATCCGGTGAGACCGCCGACACCTTGATGGCGATCCGGCACGCCCGGGAGCAACAGGCCCGGGTGCTTGCAGTCTGCAACACCAACGGCTCGACCATCCCACGGGAATCGGACGCGGTGATCTACACGCATGCGGGTCCGGAGATTGGTGTCGCCTCGACCAAGGGATTCCTGACACAACTTGTCGCCTGCTACCTGCTCGGCCTTTACCTCGCCCAGGTCCGTGGCTCAAAATCCTGCGATGAGATCCGCGATGTCTTGCAGGAACTGGCAGCTATGCCTGACGCCATCGGACAAGTGCTCGACGACCTTGAGCCGGTGATGAAGCTCGCGGCCGAGTTCGCCAGGCAGCCGTCTGTGCTGTTCATCGGCCGGCACGTGGGATATCCCGTCGCACTAGAGGGCGCTCTGAAGCTCAAGGAGCTGGCCTATATCCACGCCGAGGGTTTTGCTGCGGGTGAGCTCAAGCACGGCCCGATCGCACTGATCGAAAACCAGCTGCCGGTGTTCATCGTGGTTCCACCACGTGGTGACCTGCTGCATGACAAGGTGCTTTCCAACCTGCAGGAGGTACGCGCTCGCGGTGCCAAGACCATCGTGTTGGCCGAGGAGGACGACAAGCAGGTCGGCCGGTACGCCGATGTCCTGATCAGGTTGCCCAAAGTGTCGGCATTGCTGCAGCCTTTGGTGGCAACTGTGCCGCTGCAGATGTTCGCCTGCGAACTTGCTACCGAGAAAGGCCACGACGTCGATCAGCCGCGCAATCTGGCGAAGTCCGTGACTGTCGAGTAAGAGCCCAAATGGTCACATGCACGTTCTTGATCGGCTCCACTCGGCGATGATCGCCGGTTCATGATCATTGGAGTTGGCATCGATGTCTGTGACGTCGAGCGATTTGCCGAGTCTATAGAACGCCGACCCGGGCTGGTTGGACGGATCTTTACCGCGGCGGAAGCAGAGCGTCCTATGGCGTCCAAAGCTGCTCGATTTGCCGCGAAGGAAGCCTTGGCCAAAGCACTGGGTGCCCCGGACGGCTTGTCCTGGTTGGACGCCGAGGTGCTGACCGACGATCGGGGCAAGCCGTCCTTCAAGATCACGGGCACAGTGGCGGCACGCGCCGCCGAACTGGGCATCGGCACCATTCACCTCAGCATGTCCCACGATGCCGGCATCGCCTCGGCCGTCGTAATCTGCGAAGCGTGATCATGCGCGCGTACCGCGTCGACAAGATCCGCCGCATCGAGGAGCGAGCCATCGCCGAGCAGGGCGTGGACACACTGATGCAGCGGGCCGCAGCCGCAGTCGCCGCCAGTGTTTCGGACCTGCTGGGTTCCTACACCGGCGGCCGATACGGACGCCACGTCATGATCATGGTCGGCGCGGGCAACAACGGCGGCGACGCCTTGTTCGCCGGCGTACGGCTGGCACGACGCGGCGTACGCGTCACCGCGGTCAAGTGTCTAGGCACCCCGCATCCGGCCGGTCATGCCGCGCTCGTCGCAGCCGGCGGCCACGTCATCGACCTCGACGATTCGATCGATCACATACACGTCGATCTGGTCATCGATGGGATCTTGGGCATCGGAGGCCGCCCGGGACTGCCAGATTCGGTCGGCCGGCTCATCCATGTCATTGAGGCCCGCGGCATCCCAATTGTCGCCGTCGATCTGCCCTCCGGCGTTGCTGCTGACACCGGGGCCGTACCTGGCACAGCGGTGCGCGCGACCTGCACCGTAACCTTCGGTGAGCTGAAGCCTTGCCATTTGCTGCAGCCGGCGCTCACGCAGTGTGGCGCGCTGACTGTCGTCGACATTGGACTAGGCACCGACCACGAGGAGGCGCCCGACCTGCAGGGTCTGGACGTAGACGATCTGGCACGGTCCTGGCCCTATCCGAACGAGCGCAGCGACAAGTACGCGCGCGGGGCGGTCGGCGTCGACACTGGCTCCGATCAATATCCGGGCGCCGCGGTGATGTCGGTCTACGGCGCGGTCTACGGCGGCGCTGGTTACGTCCGATTCCTCGGCGCGGCACGACCGGCTGCCACCATATCCGCCCAGCTACCGAACGTGGTGTTCTCGCCCGGGCGGGTCCAAGCACATCTCTTCGGCTCTGGCTGGGGAGAACGTCACGACGGCGCCCAAGTCCTGGCTCACGCAGCAGAGCAAGGACTTCCGGCGGTCGTAGACGCCGACGCGCTCGGGTATCTGCCGACGCCTGCACCGGCCGGCTGGCTGTTGACGCCGCACGCAGGCGAGCTAGCCCGACTCCTGCAGCAGGAGCGCAGCTGGGTCGAGGAGGATCCTGTCCAGGCAGTTACGAGTGGCGCCCGGCAAACAGGAGCGACCGTGCTGTTGAAGGGTGCAACCCAGCTGGTCGCGTCACCTGACGGCGGCCCGGTGCTGGTGGCAGTGCCCGGCCCAGCGTGGACTGCGCAGGCGGGTTCTGGCGACGTGCTCGGTGGGGTGTGCGCCGCCTTGCTCGCCGCCGGAGTTGGTGCTCAGAGAGCCGGCCAACTGGGGGCGTCGGTTCAGGCAGTCGCTGCGGCTGATCATCCCGGCGTGCTGGCTCCACAGGAGCTGGCACGGGCCATTGGCCAGACACTGGGGCGGCTGGAAAAGCGGGCGAGGTCGCTGTGACCAGTCAGGTGCGGATGCCAGCCGCGAAGGCCGGTATAGACCCGGCAACTGCGTGTGCGGAGATCGATCTGGCCGCCTTCCGCTCCAACGTGTCGACTCTGCAGAGGCACGCTAGTGTCCCGGTGATGGTGATCGTCAAAGCGGATGGCTACGGTCACGGGATGCTGGAATGCGCGCGGGAGGCTCGGACAGCCGGTGCCGAGTGGCTCGGGGTTGCGACACCGACCGAAGCTTTGCAGCTCCGCGAAGCTGGTGACACTGGTCCGTTGCTCGCGTGGCTTTACGGTGTGGATGAGGATTTGGCGCCGCTGGTGGCTGCCGACGTCGACCTCTCGGCGCAGTCGGTCGACCAGATTGGCCGATTGGTCGCGGCGGCCGCTATGACCGAGCGGCGTGCTCGGGTGCATCTCAAGATCGACACCGGACTGGCCCGCAACGGAGCTCCCAGCTACGAGTGGCAACAGGTATGTGCCATAGCGGCTGACGCCGAACGCTCCGGGGCGATCGAGGTGGTGGGCATCTGGTCCCACCTGGCAGCGGCCGACGAGCCGGGCCATCCGTCCGTTCCTCTTCAGATTCAGGCGTTCCAGCAGGCGTACGAGCAGGCGAGGGCTGCTGGCTTGGAGCCAATGTTGCGGCACCTGAGCAACTCGGCCGGTGCGCTCGTCGTACCCGAAGCCCGGCTGGATCTGGTCCGCGTCGGTATTGCCGCGTACGGCATCGACCCCGCCCCGGGAATCGCGGCTCTCGCCGGTGTCCCGTTGCGCCCGGTCATGCGGCTGCGTGCCCAGCTGGTCAATGTGAAGCGGATCTCGGAGGGTGCCGGCGTCTCGTACGGATGGACCTGGACCGCACAGGCACCCACTACGGTGGGATTGGTGCCGCTCGGCTACGGCGATGGGATACCGCGTCACGCCGGAAACCGGGCGCTGGTGGGCTGGTCGGGAACGCGTGTACCGATACGCGGCCGGATCTGCATGGACCAGTTCGTCGTCGAGCTGGGCGCTGGCCGGGTCGCTGAGCCAGGTGATGACATCATCGTGTTCGGACCCGGTGATCAGGGTGAGCCGACTGCCGGCGAGTGGGCTGCATGGTGCGACACCATCGGCTACGAGATCGTGACCCGCATCGGAACTCGGGTGCCCCGCCGCTATCTCCACACCAGCCGGGGGATCATCTGATGGCGGCTGGACGCGGCCGGCTGGCTGCGGGATTCGGCCTGGTTGCCGGCGTCGCGGCGCTCGCAGCCGGTGGGATCGCGATGGGAATCGAACTCGAACGCCGGATTGTCTCGAAGCGGATCGCGCGCAGCTCTGAGGCAGACCTTGATCGGTTTTTCGCGCTGAGGTCCGACGGCCCGGAGGTCACCACGCCCGACGGAGTGGTGCTCCACACCGAGGTGGATACGGGCGCCGCAAACGACGTCACGCTGGTCTTTGTCCACGGGTACGGGTTGAATCTGGATTGCTGGTATTTCCAACGCAAGCACTTCCGTGGCCAGTTGCGTCAGGTGCTGTATGACCAGCGTTCTCATGGCAGGTCAGGCCGCTCCGAAGCCGAGCTCTGTCGAATACCGCAGCTAGCCGAGGACCTCTTTCAGGTCCTTCGGGAGTTGGTCGGAACTTCGCGGGTGATCCTCATTGGGCACTCGATGGGCGGGATGACGATCATGCGGCTGGCTCAGTCCCGTCCTGAACTCTTCGGCAGCCAGGTTCTCGGCGTCGCCCTGTTCTGCACATCGGCAGGCGAGATGGCTGACTACTCACCGATCCGAGGCATACCTGGACGCACTTTCTCGAGGATCGCCGAGCCACTACTAGGGGGCTTGAACCGAATACCCGAGCTTGTCGCCCAGGGACGCCGCGCCGGAAGCGATCTTGGCTTCGTGGTGACGCGTCGGCTGGGATTTGGATCAGACGCGCCGGCAAGCTACGTCGATTTCGCTTCCGAGATGCTGGCTGAGATTCCCCTCCAGGTGGTGGCTGACTACCTTCCCGCCTTCCGCGAGTTCGACGAGTACCACTCTCTCGAGATCGTTGGCACTGTGCCGACGCTCGTCATCGGCGGCGAAAACGACATGATGACCCCAATCGAGCACACGGCTCGGATCATCGACTTGCTTCCCAAGGCCGAGGCCATCCGAATCGAGAACTGTGGCCACCTGGGCATGATCGAGAAGCACGATATCTTCAACGGCGCACTGGACCGCTTGCTTGCCCGGGTACGCGAGGGCATGTGACGCATAGGCCAAATCGTCCGACCACATCTGAACGGGTTCTGCTGGCACCGGATCGCGGCGACAAAGCGCGATCCACGCCCGCGATGTTCGCGCCGCCGATCTGCAGGAGGAGCTGACGAAACGCATCGAGAACAGAGCTGCGTCTCCGAGGCAGTCGTTTCGTCGGATCCGACGAAGACGGCGGCTCCATAGCGAACATCGCAGCGAGCGGAAGCGAGCCATCAAAAACAGCGAGCGGAGCAATCAAACGCGCCACACTACGATGGAGCGCTAGTGAGCGTCTCGGTTTCTGATCTTGTGGTATCGATCGCGTCGCCGCAGGACGCGGCCGCGATGGTCGAGGTCATCCACAAGGCCTTCGATGCGCGGCGACCAGTCGATCCGCCGTCGGCTGCTGCTGCCGAGACCGCCGAGACCTTAGCGGACAGCCTGCGTCGCGGCAGCGGGATTCTCGCCCACGTCGGTGGTCGTCCGGCGGGCGTCATCGTCGTGATCCCCGGTGATCAAGGCGTTGCCCGGTTCACCCGTGTTTCGGTACATCCCGATCTGCAGCGGCATGGCATCGCTTCGGCCATGGTGGCTGCGGCCGAAGAGTTGGCCGCCATCCGCGGCTTCGAGCGCGTGGAACTCTTCGTACGCGCCGAATTCGAAGAGTTCATAGCCTTCTGGCAGCATCGCGGCTTTGCTGTCACTCAGACGGTGGCGCATGGTGTGATCTTGACCAAAGCGCTGCCGTTGGCGATCAAAGTCCCGACCAGCGATGCGATGGTGCGGTTGGGAGAGCGGCTGGCGCACCTGCTGGAACGAGGCGATGTCATCCTCGTAGCCGGTGATCTTGGTGCCGGCAAGACGACGTTGACCCAGGGAATCGGGCGCGGACTCGGCTCGGAGGGCCCGATCATCTCTCCAACGTTTGTCCTCTCTCGCATTCACCCCTCGAGTACCGGCAGGCCGACTTTGATGCATGTGGATGCCTACCGCCTGGCTACCGCGTCGGAGCTTGATGATCTCGATCTTGATGCGAGAGTGGCGGACTCGATCACGGTGGTTGAGTGGGGCCAAGGGATCGCCGAGGGCCTTGCCGAGGATCGATTGGAGGTCGATATCTGGACCTCCGCGGCAGACATCTCGGCAATCGGCGATGACACCGAGCGGGTGGTGACTATCCGAACGGTTGGCGCCCGGTGGCGCGATGTGGACCTCAGCCTATTGTGTGGTGATGATCATGTCTGAGCCGGAATTCGTCCTTGGGT
>Ga0207428_10000968_pt1 | contig 31823 bp, 35 predicted proteins | sample RhiMethybrSRZTD1_FD_187600 | JGI IMG/M metagenome (GOLD analysis project Ga0207428, IMG submission 187600) | Populus rhizosphere microbial communities from Tennessee, USA - Rhizosphere MetaG P. TD hybrid SRZTD1 (SPAdes) (version 3) | ecosystem: Host-associated > Plants > Roots > Rhizosphere >...
ACAGGTGCGCGACCGATATCGTTCCGCCGGCCGCGATCGAGTAGATGATCATGTTGTGGGATGGCGGAACGAGCAGCGGCTGAAGCGATCCGGAAATCGTGACGTTCACCGCGAACAGGCGCGGATAGCCGTTCTTAATCATCTGCGGGATCATCACCGAGCCCACCGCGGCCGTGTCGGCAACCGATGAGCCGGAGATGCAGCCGAACATTGTGGACGCGAGAATATTCACGAGCGCCATGCCGCCGCGAATGAAGCCCACGAATACCTTGGCAAGGTTGACCAGACGCTCGGCCATGCCGCCGACCGCCATAATCGCACCGGCGAGGATGAAGAACGGGATTGCGAGCAACGAGAAGCCGCTCATGCCCCCCGACACTTTGAGCATCACCGCTTCAAGCGGAATTCCGACCCAGAGCGCCGCGAGAATGGCGGCTAAGCCGAGTGCGTAGGCGACCGGCATTCCCAGTAGACAGACGATCGTGAAGCTGCCGATGAGGATGGCGATTTCCATGGCGTGACTCGATCGCTATTCGCTCTGAAGCTGGCTGACGGTCTCGGGATCCGGCTCCGAGAAAAACTTTCGCGTAAGAAAGCGCTCGATCACAAGCAGGGTTGTGAGCGCGCCGCCGATCGGGATCGGCATGTAGGCAAGGCCCACCCACACGATCGGGAATTCCGGAATGGACTGGTACCAGGTCGTCTGGACCAGCTTAATGCCCCACCACAACATGAAGACGTTGGTTGCCAGCATGCAGATTTCCAGGAACCATCCGAGATAGGACTTGGCCGGTTCATTTAGAAAGGCAGGCAGAACGCCGACGCCGATATGCAGGTATTCGCGATAGCAGACGACGGCCGATAGGAACGACAGCACGATCATGAGCAGGACTGCGAGCGGCTCCGGCCAGGACGCCGCGCTGTTGAGCACGTATCGGCAGAAGACGCCGTAAGGGATAATCAACGTGATGATTACAAGGCATGCACCTGCAACGAACAGGCATGCCTGATGGACCTTGTCCATCAGCCGGATGTATTGCGCCTTCATGTCCCCCTCACGGTAAAAAGAAGCCGACCCGACGCCGGTCGTCGGCGCGGGCCGGCTCTTTACTTCAGAAGCGTCACTTCACGTCCTGAATGCGCTGGATCAGTGCCCCGTGCTGCGCACCATATTTGTCCCACACCGGCTTGACCGCGGCCTGGAACTCTTTCTTGTCGGCAACGTCGTTCACGATCGCCCCGGCTTCGGCCATCTTCTTGAGAGATTCCTTTTCGCGGTCGTACCAGAGCTTGCGTTCCTCCTGCTGCGCCTCCCTGGCGACCTTGAGGATCAATGCTTGATCTTCCTTCGACAATTCATCCCATATTTTCTTCGAGAAGATGAGGATCTCCGGGATCATCAGGTGGCCGGTCTTCGAGTAGTACTTTGCATAACGATAATGCTGCCCGCTCTCGTAGCTCGGATAGTTGTTCTCCGCGCCGTCGACGACGCCGGTCTGCATGGCACCGATGAGCTGATCGAAGCCCATCGCGACGCCGTTGCCGCCGAGCGAGTTCATCGTATCCACGAACACGGGGTTGCCCATCATTCGGATCTTCAATCCCTTCAGGTCGTTAACCGTCTGTATCGGCTTCTTGCTGTTGTAGACGTTACGGGTGCCCGCATTCATCCAGCACAATCCGATCAGATTTGCCTTCGACTCCGAGAGCTTCTTGAGCAGCTCGTCGCCGATCGGCCCGTCGATAACCTTCTCCATGTGCGCGTCGTCGCGGAACATGAAGGGAAGGTTGAACACATTCATCTCCGGCACGATCGGGCCCATCGGACCAACGCTGATGCGCGCAATCGCGAGCGCGCCGACTTGCGCCTGCTCGATCATCTCTTTCTCGCCGCCAAGCTGCATCGACGGAAACATCTGGATGCTCAGACGTCCGTTCGTTGCGGCCTCGAGCTTCTTGCCCATCTGGACGACCGCTTCCACCGTCGGATAGCCGAGCGGATGCACGTCGGTCGCCTTGAGCACGATCTTCTGCTGCGCGAGGGCGGGGCCAGATGCAACAGCCGCGGCGGCGAGGAGAACGCCGGCGGTCGCGAACGCAATGCGAGCCTTGATCATGAATCATTCCTCCCTGATGTTTTGGGCGCGGCTGATTGATCGGCGCGCCGGTGCATGTTATTCATCAGGTCATATGATGACCTTACGTCTAGGCGAGATGTCAAGCCGTTGCCCAAGCATAGCGCGAAAAATCTTAGCCTGTTGCAGCCGCTCGATGCTCCGCGCCGGCTGACCGCCGAGCTGGTGGCCAGGCTGACCGCGGACATCACCAGCGGAAAGCTCGCCCCGGGCTCGCGATTGCCGACCGAACAGGAGATGATTGCGGCGACCGGAGTGAGCCGCACCGTTATCCGCGAAGCGGTTGCGGCATTGCGGGCGGATCGGCTGGTCATAACCCGGCAAGGGGTCGGCGCATTTGTCGCGAGCCAGGTTCGCCGCCCGTTCCGGGTCGATTTCGATGAGCAGTCGCCATTCGGTGAAGTGCTTAATGTCATGGAACTGCGCACCGGTGTGGAGGTAGAGGCGGCGGGTCTTGCCGCGGAACGCGCATCACCTGCACAGGTCAAAAAAATCGCAGACCGGTTTGACGCCATTCAAACGGCGATCGACTGTGGCGAAAACGGAGTCGACGAGGATTTCGCTTTCCATTGTGCGATCGCCGAAGCAACCGGCAATCCGCAATTCAAACGCTTTCTGGAATACCTCGGCCGGTTCATTATTCCGCGCCGGACCATCTGGAAGAACGCTCAGCCCTCCGCGCGGCGCCAGCAGCTCGACACCTTCCAGAAAGAGCACGCCCAAATTCTTCACGCGATAAGGCAGGGGTCGGTGGCGCAGGCGCGCACGGCAATGCAACGTCACCTGCTCAATAGTCGTGCACGCTATGAGAAACTTGCCGCGGAAAACAGGATCCAATGACGGTCATGCAGAATATCTTGATCACCGGCGCTGCCGGTGATGTCGGCACACGCTTGCGCAAGCTCCTGAAGGGCGTCTATCCGAACATCCGCGCTAGTGATATCCGCGTGCCTGCCGATCTCGGCAAGGACGAGCACTTCATCGCCGCCGACCTTTCCGATCTGGTCCAAGTCAAAAAAATTGTCGCCGGCGTGGAAGGGATTGTTCACCTTGGCGGGTTTTCGGTTGAAGGCCCGTGGGAGACCATTCACAAATCCAATATCGTTGGTTGCTACAATTTGTTCGAGGCGGCGTACCGCGCCGGTGTCAAGCGCGTGGTGTTTGCGTCCTCAAATCACGCGATTGGATTCTATCGTCGTGACCAGAAGATCGGTGTCAATGTGACAGTGCGGCCCGATAGCCGGTACGGCGTGAGCAAGGCATTCGGCGAGGCGCTCGGTGCCCTATATGCTGACAAGCACGGCCTGCGCGTGACGTGCATCCGCATCGGCAATGTCAACGACAAGCCGCTCGATAAAAGAAGGCTGTCGGTCTGGATCAGCCCGGAAGACCTTGTCCAGCTCGTTCGGATCGGGCTTGAGCATCCCGACCTCCATTTCGAGATCTTCTACGGTGCGTCTGACAACGCGACCGGGTGGTGGGATAACAGCAACGCGAGGCGTTTCGGTTACAGCCCGCGGAGCCGCTCGGAGGACTTCCGGGAGGAAGCTATGGCAGCGCAGGCAAAGCTTGCCGCTGACCCGGTCGGCGAGCGATTTCAGGGCGGGCCGTATTGTTCCGATGAATATGACGCCGACCACAATCCTTAAATCGGACCGGCTTGGCCCGGTCAGTTCGGTCCCGTATCCTTGGGGGCTTGATGCAGTAACGGTAGGGGAACAGCCATGGCAAGGCGGATTAATGTGATCGCAAGCGCTTTCGTGGCGCTTATCATCGGCACCGGACTGAGCAGCGTATCGCACGCACAAGAGTGTCAGCGCGGCGACCTTGACAAGGCCTACTGCGACCGCGACGGCGATCTGGTGGCTGATACGCCGAGTGATCCCAAGCAGCTCGTCAATCCTTCGACGCTGATTTTTGCCTACACGCCCGTCGAAGACCCCGCGGTCTATTCCAAGGTTTGGGATGGGTTCATCAAGCACATGGAAAAAGTCACCGGCAAGAAGGTCGCCTTCTTCCCGGTACAGTCAAACGCAGCCGAGGTTGAGGCGATGCGCTCCGGTCGCTTGCATGTTGCAGGCTTCAATACCGGTTCAAATCCGATTGCGGTAAATTGCGCAGGGTTCGTGCCCTTCGCCATCATGGCCGGTAATGATGGCACTTTCGGTTATGAAATGGAAATCATCGTGCCGGCCGATAGTTCAATCAAGACACCGGCCGACATCAAGGGCAAAAAGCTTGCCTTCACCGCGCCGACATCAAATTCCGGATTCAAGGCGCCTTCGGCATTACTCAGTTCGGAATTCAAACTCGAGGCCAAAAAGGACTATGAGCCCGTGTTCTCCGGCAAGCACGACAACTCTGTTATCGGCGTTGCCAACAAGGACTATGACGCGGCCGCGATCGCTAACGAGGTGATGTTCCGCATGTTCGAGCGCAAGGTCGTCGACAAGGCCAAGATTCGCACGATTTACAAATCGGAAACATTCCCGACGACCGGTTATGGCATGGCACACAACCTTGATCCGGCGCTGCAGGCGAAAATCAAGGAGGCCTTTTTCAGTTTCCCGTGGGAAGGTTCGACCCTTCAGGCCGAATTCAAGGGCCAGAACAAGTTTGTTCCGATCACTTACAAAAAAGACTGGAATGTCATTCGCAAGATCGACGCAGCGAGCGGAGTGAAATACACCTGTAAGTAGGATGCCGCAGGACACAATGCTGCGCATCAAAGGTCTGACCAAGCGCTATCGCACCGGTGATCTGGCTCTCAAGGGGGTCGATCTTGCAATCCCCGACGGCCAGGTCATGGCACTGATCGGTCCGTCGGGCGCAGGCAAGTCCACGGTAATCCGGTGCATCAACCGGCTGGTCGAGCCGACGTCCGGTTCAATTGCACTCAACGATGTCGATATCGTCGCGCTCGGCAGCGCCGAATTGCGGCGCGCCCGCCGCCGCATGGGGATGATCTTCCAGGAATACGCGCTCGTGGAGCGCCTCACGGTAATGGAAAACGTGCTCACCGGTCGCCTTGGCTTTGTTGGCTTCTGGCGAAGCTGGCTCCGGCGTTTTCCGCAAAGTGATATCGACGAAGCATTCCGTCTGCTCGAGCGCGTCGGCCTCGACCACATGGCGGACAAACGCGCCGACGAACTATCCGGCGGACAACGCCAGCGCGTCGGCATATGCCGCGCATTAATTCAGAACCCCGAACTTCTTCTGGTTGATGAGCCGACTGCCTCGCTCGATCCAAAAACGTCGCGGCAGATCATGCGGCTCATCAAGGAATTATGCAGCGAGCGCAAGCTGTCTGCGATCATCAACATTCACGATGTGATGCTCGCGCAGATGTTTGCAGAGCGCATAGTCGGTCTGCGGCTCGGCGAGATCGTCTACGATGGTCCGCCCGATCAGCTCACACCGGCGGTGCTTACGTCGATCTACGGTGAGGAAGACTGGTCCGCAACCATCCGCAAGGTCGATGAAGAAATACCGGAGGACGCCGACAACATCGTTCCATTCGAGGCTCCGCGCCCCGACCGCGATCGCATGGCCGGGCTGACGTAGATGAGCGTTGCCGCCGTTCCACGCACCTGGAAAAAGCCGCCGCTGATCAAGTCGGCCTGGCTGCGCTGGACGCTGATCGTGGGTGTCCTCGTCTATCTGGCGCTCGTGATACAGACGACTCCCGTGAACTGGATCCGCGTGTGGGAGGGACTTCCTCGCGGCGCCGCGTTCCTGTCGGCATTTTTCCCGCCTGATTTCGCGAGCCGCTGGGACGAGATTGCCGATGGCATTGCGGAAAGCCTGTGGATGACGGTCGTTTCAACCGCGGTCGGCATCGTGCTCTCGATTCCGGTCGGGATAGGGGCTGCAAAAAATATCGCTCCGGCCCCTGTCTATTATTTCTGCCGTGCCGTGCTCGCGGTATCGCGCAGCTTTCAAGAAATCATTCTTGCGATCTTTTTCGTCAAGCTGTTCGGCTTCGGGCCGTTTGCAGGATTCGTGACGCTCTCGTTCGCCACCATCGGGTTCTACGGCAAGCTGCTCGCCGAGGACATCGAAGACATGGATGCAACGCAGGCGGAGGCTGTGCGGTCGTCGGGCGCGAGTTGGTTGCAGTGGATCAATTACGGCGTGCAACCACAGGTGATGCCACGCATGATCGGGCTTGGCCTCTACCGTTTTGACATCAATTTTCGCGAATCCGCAGTGATCGGCATTGTCGGCGGCGGCGGCATCGGGGCGACACTGAATACCGCATTTGATCGCTACGAATTTTCGTCGGCGGCGGCCATCCTCATCATCATCATCGCCATCGTCATGGCGTGTGAGTATGGCTCCGGCTTTGTCCGGCGGTGGGTGCAGTGATGGCCTCAGTTCCGGCACAGGCGAGAACCTGGCGGCGACGCGAGCGGCGCACCGACTTGCTGATCTGGATGTGCTGGCTCTTCGCCGCCGCGCTATTTGTCGGATGCTTCCAGATGATTTCCGAGAAGACCATTTGGACCTTCGTTTGGGATGCGCCGCAACAGGCAGGCGATCTCGCCGTGCGGATGGTGCCGCCCGACTGGTCCTATATCCGGGTGCTTGGCCGGCCGATCTGGGACACGATCAATATCGCAACCGTCGGCACGTTGATTGCCGTGGTCCTCGCAATTCCAGTTGCCTACTGTGCCGCGCGCAACACGACACCGAGCGTGGGTCTTGTGCGTCCGATCGCGCTGTTCATTATCGTTTCATCGCGCTCGATCAACGCGCTGATCTGGGCGCTCATGCTGGTCACGATAATTGGTCCGGGCGTATTTGCCGGGATCATTGCCATTGCGCTGCGCTCGATTGGCTTTTGTGCGAAGCTCCTCTACGAGGCGATCGAGGAGATCGACGAGAGTCAGGTCGAGGCCGTCCGATCGACCGGAGCCTCCGGCGCGCAGGTCACGTCCTACGGTATTGTGCCGCAAGTGTTGCCCGCATTCGCCGGCATTTCTGTGTTCCGCTGGGATATCAATATCCGCGAGTCAACCGTGCTTGGCCTTGTCGGTGCCGGTGGCATCGGGCTTGAGCTCAACGCGGCGCTCACGCAGCTTTACTGGACGCAGGTCTCGCTGATCCTGCTTGTCATCATCGCGACAGTGATTGTCAGTGAATGGGTTTCAGCCAAGATACGCCACGCGATCATTTGACCTGCGGCTACGAGCCGTAACTCTGGATCAGTGAGCCGGCGACAAGGCTCCAGCCATCGACCAGCACGAAGAAAATAAGCTTGAACGGCAGCGAGACGACCACGGGCGGCAGCATCATCATGCCCATGGACATCAGCACCGATGCCACCACCAGGTCGATAATCAGGAAGGGCAGGAACAGGAGGAACCCGATTTCAAAGGCTCTTTTGAGCTCTGAGATCATGAAGGCCGGCACCAGCACACGCAACGACAGGTCTTCGGGCTTGGACGGTTCGGCTTCCTTGGCCATGTCGACGAACAGCTTCAGGTCTTTCTCGCGCACGTTCTTCTGCATGAAGGCGCGTAGCGGTTGCGACCCACGCTCGAAGGCCTGCTCAGCCGTGATTTCGTTGGCCATCAGCGGCCGGATTCCGGAGTCGTAGGTGCGCTGGAGCGCGGGCCCCATGACAAAGGCCGTCAGAAACAGCGCGAGCGAGACGATGACGGCATTGGGTGGCGCGGTCGCTGTGCCGAGCGCGGTGCGCAACAGCGACAGCACAACGACGATGCGGGTGAACGACGTCATCATGACGAGGATCGACGGCGCCAGCGACAATACCGTTAATAGCGCGACCAGCTGAATCACACGCTCGGTCAGGCCGTTACCTTGTCCGAAGTTTACGCTGATGTCCTGCGCGGACGCAGTTGCTGTCAGCCCTGCGAGGATCCCTGCTACCCCGACCGCCACCGTCACCAGACGGACACGGCGGTCGGAAGCACCTGTCACGATTTTCCTGGAGGACGGCCCAACAAACTGGCCATCTCCTCTTCAAGATTCTCGTACAAGTTCTTGCCAGGCGTCGCCGGTGGCTCGGCGCGATTCTCGGGTTTGAAATCGAATTTCGGCTCGGGTTTCGATTCAAATTTCGGCTCGACGCGCGCGCGGAGTTCGCGCTGAGGCGGGCGTGCGGTGACATCTGCGCCCTTACCTGGGGCAGCCAACGGGTCAGTGACCGGCGGTCGGCCTTCCGGCACCGGCGCGCGCCGCAAAGCTGCTTCGAGTTGGTGAGCCATTTCGGCGAGATTGTGATCGGCCTGTGCTGCCGGCTCGTGTGAGGCGGCCGGCGCACGGGCCGGGGCCTCGGGACGTGCGGCGGGTGCCGGAGCATCGGGCGGGTTCAGGCGCGTCGAAAGTTCGGCTGCGAGGCCGGTGAGGCTGTCGGCCGGGCGTGGCCGGGCGCCGGGTTCGGGCGCGAGCCACGGTTCCTCGGTCGCAGAGGATCGGTAAGGACGTGTCGCGGGCGCCGCCTCGGTCGCAGGCTGCAACGGCCATCCGTTTTCGATTGTCGGTGTCTGACGCGCCGCGGCTTCGGCAGCAGGCGCGGCACGCGTCTGGTCGCGTGGCACATCGCGGGCAGAGACCGCGCGCACAATATTGGGCTCGACAACGAGATCGCTCGGCCCACCGATCATCAGAAGGTGTTCGACGTTGTCGCGGCGAATCAGGACAAGGCGCCGCCGTCCATCAACGGTTGCTGCATCGATCACGGCAAGCCGAGGCTGCCGTCCGCGCGACGCATTTCCGAGCCGGTTTGCTCCAAAGCGCCGCACTAGCCACGCGGTGAGACCGATAAGCGCCAGCACCACCAGAAAGGCGATGAAGAAGCGGGCGGCCAGCGGCATCTCAGCGCCGAACAAGCTCTCGAACATCAATGCGCTCCGTTCTTCCCGCTAACGCATGCCGGGCGAGAATCGCCCGAATGGTTAATTCTGCTAGGCACTATTTGCCGCCCTGAATACTAACAGAGGATTAACAAATAAAGTGGCAATTTACGGGTTGGTTCCGATTTGCGGCCATTCAGGCGGCGGGCAGGCGAACCCAACTGCAAGCAGCTTTTACCGCCCATTAACCATACACCCGGCAAAGTCTGCCTAGCGCGGCGGTAACGCGCTGGGGGCGTTTTCGGACGGAGGCGGGGTCATGGGCATTACCGATATTCCAATCCTATCCATGTTGCGCACCCGGCTCGACTGGTCGCAGGCGCGCCAGCGGATCCTCGCAGACAACGTCGCGAACGCCGATACGCCGCATTTTCGAGGCCGCGATCTCGCGCCGCTGAAGTTCGACGATCCGCCTCTCGTCGCTCCGACCGCGGCATCCGGAATAACGCTCACGCGCACGGCCAGCAGCCACATGGAAGGCGTTGGTTTGAGCCAATCGCCATTCGCAAACAAAAATGCGCCCGTCTACGAAGTGCGCCCAGCCGGCAACGCCGTCAATCTCGAAGAGGAGATGATGAAGGTCGCCGCCAACCAGATGGATTTTCAGACAGCAACCGCGCTCTACACGCGCAGCCTCAATCTCATCAAGACGGCGCTCGGCAAGCGCTAGGCGCGCGCCGCACGGCTGGGAGACAACCTTGGATTTCCTCAAGACACTTACCATCGCCGCATCGGGCCTGCGGGCCCAGGCTGGCCGTATGCGGATCATTTCGGAAAATATTGCCAACGCCGACTCGACGCCGCAGCGGCCGGGCGCCGATCCGTATCGCCGCAAGATTCCGACATTCCGCAGCGAACTCGACCGGACGCTCGACGCTCAAGTCGTCGAACTCGGCAAAGTGAAAACTGACAGCTCGTCTTTTCGGTTGAAATATGAGCCGGGGCATCCCGCTGCCGATAGCAACGGCAACGTCAAATATCCAAATGTCAATTCACTCGTTGAAATGATGGATATGCGCGACGCTCAGCGCTCTTACGAAGCGAACATCAACGTGATCAGCGCAACGCGGCGCATGATCCAGCGCACGATCGACATCCTCAAAACCTGAAAGGCACTATTACAATGGCTTCACCGCTCGCTGCCGCAAGCGCTTATGCCAGTGTCGCGCGTATCGCGTCCGACGCATCGTCATTGTCCGTCATCCGGCAGCCCGCCGAGGCTAAAGGCGACACGAGCTTCGCCTCCGTGCTTAAGGATGCAATCGGTTCGGTCGTCGAGATGGGACGCAAATCCGACGCCCAGACACGCGCCGCGGCTGGCGGGAAGGGGAATCTCGTCGACGTTGTCACGGCGGTTTCGGAGACCGAGGTCGCGATCGACGCGGTAGTTGCCGTCCGCGATCGCGTGATTCAGGCCTACGAAGACATCATGAAGATGCCGATATAGGTTGTAACCACATGACCGGCCCTGAAGTTCTCGACGTGTCGCGTGACGCCATCATGACACTGATCGTCGTTTCAAGCCCTGTGATGCTCGTCGGGCTGGCTGTTGGCGTTGCCATTTCTCTCCTGCAGGCACTTACGCAGATCCAGGAAATGACCATCGCTTTTGTGCCGAAGATCCTGGCCATCTTCCTGTCGCTAATGATTGCACTGCCGTTCATGGCGGAGAAGCTGCACGCCGAGATGCTGCGTATCGCCGCACGCATCGTCAGCGGTTAGGCTCGATGCGGGTCGACATCTCATTTTTACCGGCGCTTGCGGCCGCGTTCCTGCTCGCTTTTGCGCGCGTCGGCACGATGGTGATGCTGCTGCCCGGCGTCGGTGAGCAGACAATGCCGTCGCGGGTGCGGCTCGGAATTGCGCTGATGCTTACGGCCATTATCCTGCCCGCGCATCAGAAGGCCTACACGGTCGATCTGAACGCGATCGGGCCTGTCCTGGTGCTTCTGTTCCAGGAAATCGTCGTCGGCGCGGTGCTGGGGTTGACGGCAAGGCTCGCAATTTCCGCGCTGCAGGTCACGGGGTCCGTTGTTGCCCAGCAGCTTGGCCTTGGGTTTGTGACCGCCGTTGATCCGACGCAGAACCAGCAGGGGCTTCTGGTCGGAAATTTTCTGACGTTGATCGGGGTATCGCTCGTCTTTGCCACAGATCTGCATCACCTCGTGATCGCGGCGATGAACGACAGCTACACTATTTTTCAGCCAGGCGAACTGCCGCTCATGGGAGACGCCGCGCAACATGTAACCCGAATCGTTGCGACGGCGTTTCGCATCGGCATTCAGCTGTCGGCGCCGTTTCTCGTGTTCGGGCTTCTGTTCAATCTTGGCCTCGGAATATTATCGCGTCTCATTCCGCAAATGCAGGTGTTCTTCATCGGGCTACCGCTATCCATCATCCTTGGCCTGCTGCTTTTGCTGGTGGTGATCGGCACGATGATGGGTACGTTTGTCGATTATCTCAACGGCGTTCTTTCCGATCTTGCTCCACGCTTCTGACGGGGGGCCTGCATGGCGGAAGAATCCGGCGAATTCGACAAAACAGAAGAACCAACCCAGAAGCGGCTTGACGAGGCGCTCAAGCGCGGCGACGTCGTCAAAAGCCAGGAGGTAAATACCTGGTTTGTCATCGCCGGTGCCACACTTGTCCTGATGGCGTTCTCCGGCCCGATGAGCAGAGATCTCACGGCCACGATGCGGGGCGTCATTGCCAACTCCTACAATATCAGCGTCGACGGTCCGGCCTTGCCGCGGCTGTTTCAGAAAATCGGCGGCGAGATGGTTGCGGCGATGGCCGTTCCATTCCTGGTTCTGATTCTCGCAGCGATCGGCGGCAACGTGATCCAGCATCGCCTCGTGTGGTCCTATCAAACCCTTGCGCCGAAGCTGTCCAAGATTTCTCCGCTCGCGGGCCTCAAGCGCATCTTTTCCAAACAGGCCTTGGCCAATTTGACAAAGGGGCTCGTCAAGCTGGCAGTGGTCGGCACGGTCATGACAGTGCTGATGTGGCCCGAGCGGGGGCGGCTGGAAGCCCTTACGCGCAGTGACGCCGCGGCGATCATACCGGTCTCTTTGACGCTAGCGCTCAAAATACTCGGGGCTGTCGTCGCAATGCTCGCCTTCGTGGCGTCTGCCGACTACCTGTTCCAATACCGGCAGTGGTACGAGCGGCAGAAAATGTCACTCCGGGAGTTGAAAGAAGAATTCAAGCAGACCGAAGGCGATCCGGCGATCAAGGGCAAGATGAAGCAGGTCCGTCAGATCCGCATGCGCCGGCGCATGATGGCAGCCGTCCCGAAGGCGACAGTCGTCATCACCAACCCGACGCACTACGCCGTCGCCCTTGAATACGAACGCGGAATGGACGCGCCTGTATGCGTCGCAAAAGGCGTAGACGCACTAGCCCTGAAGATCAGGGAGGTCGCCGGCAAGCATTCCGTTCCGATCGTCGAAAATCCGCCGCTTGCGCGCGCCTTGCATGCCACCGTGGAAATCGACCAGCAGATTCCACCAGAGCACTACAAGGCCGTCGCAGAGGTCGTTGGCTATGTGATGCGGCTGCGTCGGGCGGTGTCGCTCAGGCGCTAAGATCTAAATGCAGGGAATTGCCCGGGCTGGCTCTTGCGCGGGTAGGGCGCCTTAAGGCACTCAGAGGCTATGGCAGGTCACGATCCGTCAGCGCAAATGCCAGACCGTGCGGAAGGGCACGAGCGCAAGGCTTTTGACAAGAGCCACACGGCGGCGGGCGGCAGCTCAATCATTCTGCTCCTTCTGGTCGCCCTGGGGCTCATTGGCGCGGCGGCTGGGTTGATTGTGATCGGCCGCGACTATGTAGAAGCCTATGTCCTGATCCTGCTGGCCATCCTCGGAACAGTCGGCGTTTTCGCCCTGTTCGCCTTGGCGGCGGGCATCATGAAATTCGGGGGCAAGGACCAGGGCAATCCTCTGCTCAAAGCGGTAGTGGACGGCGCCTTTGATGGCCTCCTGGTGACCGACCAAAAAGGCCGCGTCGTCTATGCCAACGCGACCTATCTCGATTTGATCGGTGCGACCGATATGCGTGACGTCCGACCGATCGAACGCGTGTTCATCGGTGACCCGGACGTTTCGGAATCGATTTACCGGCTTCTTAAAGCTGCGCGCGAGGGGCGGCGTCTGCACGAAGAGGTGAGGATTACCGGGGCCACCGGAGAGAGCGCCCGATGGCTGCGGATGCGTGTGCGGCCGCTCGGAGAGAGGCGTCGTGACGCGCGCATGACCGTGTGGTCGATTGCCGATGTCACGCGCGACCGCGAGCGCCAGGAAAATGTGTTTCAGGAGCTGCAGTACGCCATCGATTACCTCGACCATGCCCCAGCCGGATTTTTCTCGGTCGATGCCGCGGGCGACATCGTCTATCTGAATGCGACCCTGGCATCGTGGCTCGACCACGACCTCGCGCAGGTCGGCGTCGGTTCGCTCAAACTCAGCGACATTGTGGCGGGAGAGGGAGCGGCGCTGCTTACCACGCTCAACGCGGCACCCAGCGAAGTAAAGACCGAAGTTCTCGATCTCGATCTCAAAACGCGTGGCGGCAAGCCGGTGCCCGTGCGATTGTTCCACAAAGTCGCTTTCGGTGCAGATGGTGCGGCCGGTGCGTCCCGCACGCTCGTGCTCAATCGGGCAAGGAGCGATGGCAGCGACCCGCAACGCGCGGCCGAAGTGCGCTTCATGCGATTTTTTCAGAACACACCCATGGCCATTGCGACCGTCGACAAAACCGGCCGTATCGCCCGCAGCAATGCACGGTTTGCGAGTGCGTTCGAGGATCTCCTAAAGAGCGACGACCGCTCTATCCTTTCAGTGGTTGTTGGGCGCGACCGTCCAGCGCTCGAAGCGGCGATACGCAAGGCCGCCGAGGGGCAGAGCGATATTGCCCCGGTCGAAGCTGCCTTAACCGGCAGCGCGGAGCGTTGGGCGAATTTTTTCGTGCTGGCAGTCGATGAGGAGGACCGTGACGGCGAGGCTGCGATCGTCTACGCGCTGGAGACGACTGCGCAACGCACGCTCGAGAACCGCATTCAGCAACAACAGAAAATGGAATCGGTCGGCCAGCTTGCCGGCGGCATCGCGCACGATTTCAACAATGTGCTCTCCGCCATCATGATGGCGACCGACTTCCTCCTCAATGCGCACAAGCCGACCGACCCATCCTTCAAAGACATCATGCAGATCAAGCAGAACGCCAATCGGGCGGCGGCGCTTGTACGCCAACTGCTGGCATTCTCACGCAAACAGACATTGCGTCCGCAGGTGCTCGACCTTGGCGAAACCCTGAGCGACCTCGGCATGCTGCTCAAGCGTCTCATCGGGGAGAAAGTGGCGCTCGAAATCGTGCACGGGCGCGATCTGTGGCCGGTGAAGGTCGACATTTCGCAATTCGAACAAGTGATCGTAAATCTTGTAGTCAATGCCCGCGACGCCATGCCTGATGGAGGCAAACTGACCGTACGGACCATGAATGTCACCGCCGACGAGTGCGCACAGTATGACTACAAAGGCATGCCCAAGGCGGATTACGTGCTGGTGGAGGTGAGTGATACCGGCACGGGCATTCCGTCGGAGATCATCGACAAGATCTTCGAACCGTTCTTCACCACTAAGGAAGTGGGGAAGGGCACCGGCCTCGGGCTTTCAACGGTCTACGGGATCGTCAAGCAGACGGGCGGGTTTATCTACGCTGATTCCGAGACCGGCTGGACGTCATTCCGCATTTTCCTGCCACGGCTCGTTCCAGGCGCAGAGGAAGTGCTGGCGCAAATCCCGGCCGTGGACGCGCCGGCCATCGCCGGCGCCATGTCGGCTGCGGACTCGATGGCTCGGGCCGCTACCGCAGACCTGACGGGGCAGGGCACAATCCTTCTCGTCGAGGACGAGGATGGTCTGCGGGCACTGAACGCGCGCGGTCTCACGTCGCGCGGTTATACGGTGCTTGAGGCCAGCAACGGTCTTGAGGCCATCGAGGCTTTCGACAAGCACGGGCACGTCGACCTTGTGGTGTCAGACGTGGTCATGCCTGAAATGGACGGGCCGACGCTGCTCAAGGAACTGCGTCGGCGCGACCAGAATGTGAAAATTATCTTTGTGTCCGGTTACGCTGAAGAAGCATTCAGCAAGAACCTGCCAAGTCAGGAACAATATGCCTTCCTCGCCAAGCCTTTTACCCTCAAGCAGCTTGTCGCAGAGGTGAAAAAGACGCTGGTGCAATAGTCGTCGCTACACGCGTCCGGTCAGGGCCAAAATAAGCACGACGATCAACACCACGCCGACAATTCCCGACGGTCCGTAGCCCCAGCCGGCGCTGTGTGGCCAGCGCGGGACCGCGCCGATCAATATAAGAATGAGCAGAATAACAAGGATCGTTCCAAGCATTGTCGCGCCCCATCGCTTGCGGTGCGGGGAAGGCCGCAGCCGTGGTTGCCAGAGTTTCGCCGCAACAACGTTTCTCTCGCGGCAAGGTTCCCGAGCGGCAGTGCTCGGCTTATTTGCAGGATTGCGTCAGGCGCACCTTGGCGAACATGCTCGGTTCAAACCGGCAGAGATAAAGTCCCGAGTGGGAATCAGTTTCAGGCGCCCGAAAATAGTTGCGCTCGAGGGTGGCACCGGCGGGCCCGATATTGAACTCGGCGCTCGCGTGCGCGAGCGCGATCAAGTTCGCGGAACGGAGGGGTTCGACCGGCGACGGTTTCGCAACCGCCGCGGTTGCCGCGGTGAAAGCTAACAAGACGGCAAGCAGGTTTGTCATTCGCGGTCTCCTCGCTCGGTGAGGAGAAGCCTTTGGGGGGCGGCCTGTTCCTGCCCCGTCCAAGAACTTTCTCGTGATCGCCTGTGCAAATATGCCGCTATGTCGCCGGGGTTCCCCCTCTTACAAATCGACGAGCGCATACATATTCTATGCGCGCCATGTTTCTGGGGGAGACAACGCGATGTTTCGACGCCGGTTTGTGATTGCTCTTGCCGCGATTGCGGCAGCGCTCGTTCTCGTCGCCGCTGATGCCAATGCCCGCGCCGGCGGTGGGTTTTCGGGTGGAAGCCGAGGCATGAGGACCTTCTCTGCGCCGCCGGCCACGCGCACGGCGCCCAATACTGCCGCGCCGATCCAGCGAAGCGTGACTCAACCGGCCGGCACGGTCGGCCAGGCCTCGGCGCGGCCGGGTTTCTTCGGCAGTGGATTGCTGGGCGGCCTGGCGGCGGGCTTTCTCGGCGCCGGCCTCTTTGGTCTGCTGTTCGGACACGGATTGTTCGGCGGAATGGCCGGCTTCGCATCCATTCTCGGCCTCGTGCTGCAGGTCGTCCTGATTGTGATCGTAGCAAGACTGCTGTTTGCGTGGTGGCAACGTAGAAATATGCCGGCACCCGCCTATGCGGCTGCGCATCCTGTCACCGGACATTCCTTCAGCGGGCTCGGCGGCATGTTCGGCAGCAATGCTACAGTCGGCGAACCGCTGACGATCGGCAAGTCGGACTACGACTCTTTCGAGCGCCTGCTCGGCGAAATCCAGTCTGCCTATTCGGCGGAAGACATCAACGCGTTGCGGAGCAAAGTTACGCCGGAAATGTTGTCCTATTTCTCGGAGCAGTTCGCAGAAAATGCGAGCCGCGGCGTCGTCAACAAAGTTGACAATGTGCGACTCGAGCAGGGCGACCTTGCGGAAGGTTGGCGTGAAGGTACCATTGAGTATGCGACCGTCGCTATGCGCTTCTCGTTGACGGATCGCATGATCGATCGCGCCAGCGGGCGCACTATTGAAGGCGGGGAGTCCGGCGAGGTCACGGAATTGTGGACCTTCATGCGGGCGCGTGGTGGCGACTGGCTGCTCTCAGCCATTCAGCAGATGTAAGGCGTCAAACCTTTTCTGCTTTCTTAGTTTCTTTGGCAGCAGTGCCGGCGTCGATCTTTGGCTTGACGCCGCCGCGTATCCGTTCGTCCAGCCAGGAGTCGAACTTTATGCCGATCTCACGCGGCTTGCGCCATATCACTCGGCACCGACGGCGCGTTGCGCCGTTCTCAGCCAGCAGCAACACGAAGCTGTCGGGGAGAGCATCTGAATCGGCGATGCTGATATGCGCACCGCGGTCCGAGATATTGGTAATCACGCACTCGCAGCGCTGACCCGCGTCAAGCATGACCCATGCGTCTCGGCGCAGGCGATGTCGTCTCGCCTTTCGTTTGTCCCCTCGCATCTCACCTCGCGGATGTCATATTCCAACGGCTGGCTGTAGGACATTCAGTTTCTGCTAATTGTCGCCGTCCACGTGCCGTGAAAATGTAACAACTAGCCTTTACAAATTCATAAAACGTTATCCGATACCTCGGATTGCGCCCTGAACCATTGACGTTGCACTGAAATACGTCTATGTCGCCGCCCGCAACCTGGTTTTCGGCCTAACTTGCTGCCACGCTCCCGGTTTTGGGCTGCGCTCAAGTGAACTCCCAAAAACTTGGCTTGTGACCGCCAACGCGATGACGCGCGGGCGTTCAACAGGAAGCGTGAAAGGAAACTCTTGATGCCTGTCGGAACCGTGAAGTTTTTCAATACCCAAAAAGGCTTCGGCTTTATTCAGCCGGATGATGGCTCGAAGGATGTGTTTGTGCATATCACGGCGGTAGAGCGCGCCGGAATGCGTTCGCTGGTCGAAGGTCAGAAGATCAGCTTCGAAATCGTCACCGAGCGCGGCAAGCAGGCCGCCGGCAATTTGCAGCCGGTCTAAGCTTTAGCGGCCTTTGACATTGAAATCGAAGCCCGGCGGCAACGCCGGGCTTTTTGCATTCGGCGCATTTAAAGTGTCACTTTTAAAGTATTGCTTTCGAATGGCCAGACGCAGGACACTGCGCCCGACAGGGGAGAAATCAGCATGGATATTATCGCTTGTGGATCGCGGCCCTCTCGCCGAATGGGACCGCCAAGTTTCACTGGAACGGTCTGGCAGGACCCCATCATCCAGGCCCCCGATCCGGCGCGAATCCGATCCGCCTGGGTTCGCTTCGAACCAGGCGCCCGTACGGCCTGGCATACCCATCCGCTCGGACAAACACTTTTTGTCACGTCGGGTATCGGTCGTGTGCAGACTTGGGGCGGCCCGATCCGCGAAATTCGTGCCGGCGACACGGTCTGGATTCCGCCTGGTGAAAAACACTGGCACGGAGCGACCGCGGAGCACGCGCTCGAACATATTGCCATGCAAGAAGCCCAAGGAGGCGAGCACGTCACCTGGCTCGAGCCGGTGACGGACGCGCAGTACTCAGGAAAATCCTGAACCGGGGCGCGCGTCATCAAGGACGCGTGATCGCAGGAATACACCGTCAAGGTGGTGGTTGGTTCTCGCGATGGCGGAGACGATGGGTCTCTACCGATATCCGGGAGGTATTTCATGACTGTTGTTCGAATTGGCGCACCGCTCGCAGCGTGTGTGATGCTGCTTGGCGGAGTTCCCTCCTACGCGCAACAGGCGAGCATGTCGTTCTTCGTCACCAGCGCTGGGCCGGGCAAAGGCGCGGGTCTTGGCGGACTCGATGGCGCCGATCGTCATTGCCAGCAGCTTGCGAGTGCTGTCGGAGCGGGCGCAAAAACCTGGCGTGCCTATCTGTCGACGCAGGGCGCCGGAGCCGTGAACGCCCGGGACCGCGTTGGCAAAGGGCCGTGGGTGAATGCCAAAGGTGTGACCATCGCCAAGGATGTCGCCGAACTGCATGGAACTAACAATCTCACCAAGCAGACTGCACTGACCGAGAAGGGTGACGTCAACAATGGACGCGGCGACACACCAAACAAGCACGACATCCTGACCGGCTCGCAAGCGGATGGCACAGCTTTCGCGGATGGTCAGGACCGCACGTGCAAGAATTGGACGAGCAGTACACAGGGGGCTGCAATGGTCGGCCACGCGGACCGGACCGGATTGACTGAGGATCCTCCGCAGAAATCGTGGAACTCCTCGCATCCGTCGCGTGGATCTGAGGGCGGGTGTTCTCAGGCTGATCTGGTTAGCACCGGCGGGGCCGGACTGCTTTATTGTTTCGCGGTCAACTAGGAGGACTTCGGGGCCATCAGCTGGCCTAGAAATGATCAATGCTGGCGGATGTGCGAAAATATCGCACGCCGCTGGCGTTTCTGCTTTTTTGCAGAAAGTGGTCGTGGTATCGGGATAGGACGATTCTGCCGGTCTTAGTTTTCTGCGCGTGATCTCGTCGGGACGCGAAGTGGGGGAGCCTTCACGCTGGATCTAACGGCGTGAAGCGATAGGAGACGATGCCGCAGCTCGAAAACGTATTGCTCCTTATCGGAGAAGCCCTTCTCTATTTTCTGGCACTCTCGGCTTTGCTGCGCGCCCGCACCCGCGTCGGCTTGGGTGCATTTTTTTGCGCGCTCGGGGTGATGCATTTCCTCGAAACCTATCTCGCCAGCATTCTTTACATCTCCCTGCCGTTCGACATTGTCAGCTCGCCAGGCTCGACGGTGCTCTTCACCGGCAAGTTGATGATGTTGCTGCTCCTCTATATCCGCGAGGATGCGGTTGTCGTGCGGCAGCCGATCTACGGCCTTCTGTTCGGCAACGTTCTCGTGTTCGCGCTTGCCTTCGTGATGCGCCACCACACGTTTGTCGCGCTCGCGCCGGGCCGCGCCGCCGATTTTGCTTTCCTCAACGAAATGGGCGCGCTGATGGTGTGGGGAACGGCAATCCTGTTCTTCGATTGCATTCTCATTATCCTGCTCTACGAGCGTTCGCGGAGCTGGTTTGGCGACCGGATATTCCCGCGCTTGGCGTTGTGCGGAGCCCTGGTCCTTACGTTCGATCAGGCCGCATTCTTCGCCGGCCTTCACATGCTCACCGGCGCCGGTCTCGACGTGCTGATCGGCGGCTGGTTCGCCAAAATGGCGGCTGTCGCGCTATATACCGTGCTTGCCGGGGTTTACCTGATCTACATTGAGAGGCCGCTCAGGCGGCGCACCGATGCCCCACGCATTTGGGACGTCTTCGACACACTCACCTATCGCGAGCGCTATGAAAACCTGTTGGCGCGCACCGGTTGTGACGCCCTGACCGGCGCGCTCGACCGCCAGTCTCTCGAAGCGCACGGACGCCGTGCCGTCGAGCATGCTGCCGCCGCAGGCCGGCACCTCGCGTTGCTGCTCGTCGATATCGATCACTTCAAGGAGTTCAATGATCGGTTCGGTCACGCCGCCGGTGACGGAATCCTGAAGCGTATTGTGCTGGACGTGATCGCGACGGTCCGCATGTCTGATTTTACCTACCGTTTCGGCGGCGAGGAATTCGTCGTTATCGCCGATGGTCTCAATACCGACGATGCCTGGGCGCTGGCCGAGCGCATTCGGCGGCGCGTCGCAGCCGGCGGGAGCGGGTCCGAAGGCCGGCTCACGGTCAGCGTCGGTATCGCCCATTGTCCGGGCGACGGCCGAAACTACGAAACGCTATTCGATGTTGCCGACAGGCGGCTCTATGAAGCAAAGGCAGCCGGCCGCAATCGCGTTGTCGGCGGCGAGAAAGGCGTGCGGCTCGTTCACGCGGGCTAAAGGAGACCGGTGGAAGCAAGACGACCGTGACCGGGCTTGTCCCGGCTACGGTCGTCTTGCTTGAATGGCCGCGAACGCGCCGCCTTCGGCAGGCGTGGGCATGACACATCAAACGGTGCATTCATGCATTATCAACTGTTTTATTGGCCGGAAATCCAGGGCCGTGGCGAGTTCGTGCGGCTTGCGCTCGAAGACGCGGGCGCCGCCTATGATGATATCGCCCGTAAAGCGGGCGGTATGGATCGAATGTTTGCAGTTATGAAGGGCGGGCGTGACAAACATCCGCCGTTCGCGCCGCCGTTTTTGAAGGCGGGCAAGCTTGTGATCGCGCAGGTGGCAAACATTCTTTTTTATCTTGGACCTCGCCTGAAACTGAGCCCGCGCGATGAAGCAGGCCGGCTATGGCTGCACCAGCTGCAATTGACCGTTACGGATTTCGTGAAAGAAATCCACGACACGCACCATCCAGTCGGTTCGGGGCTTTACTACGAGGACCAGAAGCCGGAAGCGAAACGCTATACGGGAAATTTTCTCGATGAGCGCGCGCCGAAATATCTCGGATACTTCGAATCCGTGCTGAAAAAGAGCGGCGGGCCTTACCTGCTTGGCCGCAAAGCGACCTATGTGGACTTGTCGATGTTTCAGTTGATGGAGGGGCTGCGCTACGCCTTCCCTAACTCGGCAAAAGGCATCGAACGTCGGGTACCGAGCCTCGTTTCCGTCCGGGATAAGGTCGCGGCGCGGCCGGGTATCAGGGCGTATCTCTCATCACCGCGACGGATCGCATTCAACGAGATGGGAATTTTCCGGCACTATCCCGAGCTGGACCGCTAATCGGCTTTTATCCCTGTGCCGTGAGCGTCTTGCCACCGGCGCTCACCGACTTGGCCGATACAAGCGTAAATGCAATCACGCAGGGCTCGGTACCCTTGTTGATCCAGTTGTGGATCGTTCCGCGTTGCACAAGCACATCGCCGGCCTTGAGATGGACGGTCGTGCCGTCAAGGTCCATGTCGATCTCGCCGGACATGACGACAGCATAGTCGATAGAATCTGTGCGGTGGTTTCGCGGCGCCACGCCCGGTCCGAAACTGACGATACGAAACACCGTTCCGTTCGGGATCGTTGTTCCGATCTTCTTGCCGGATGGATCGGCGTCGCCGTCGTTGTTGACCGGGAAGCCCTCGCTGGACCAGATCACACTGTAAAGAGCGCCAGGACGCTGCGATGTGACGTTCTTCACCGTCTCATCAAGCAGCACTTTTGCGCGGCCCTGGCCATCGTGCCCGGTGACGACGCGGCGGATATTCAGGCTCATGCTTATTCTCCTGGAACTTGCGAACTACAAAGACTCGTCGACGGGCAGGGGCTTTTTACTAGTCTCGTGCCAGAGCAGGAATAGGCCAGATCCCACCACGATCGCCGAACCGCCGAGCAGTGCCAACGTCGGTACGTCTCCCCAAAAGAAGAAGCCGAGGGCCGCCGACCACACCAGCATAAAATAATAAAATGGGCCCACTGCGGACGGCGGGGCGAGCGAAAGCGCGCGCGTCCACCAGTACTGACCGACTGCGTTGATCACGCCGTTGGCGATCAGAACTCCCGCGTCGAGTGGGCTCGGCCAGGCAAAGGCAAATGGCAGCGCCAGTGTGAAAAACAAGGCGAGGAAGATCATCTGGTACATGGTGAGCGTTTCTGCCGATTCTGTGGTCGACATGCCTCGCACGGCCGCGGTCACGCTGCCGAACAAAACAGCGTTGGCAATCGCAAACATGGCGCCGAGGCGGAAGCTGTCCGCGCCGGGAGCAGCAACGAGCATGACGCCGAGAAAGCCCGCGCCCAATGCCGCAATGCGGGCAAGACCCACTTTTTCCTTGAGCCAAATTGCCGCGAACAAGGTCGCAAACAGGGGGGAAGAGAAATTGATGGCGACAGCGCCTGCTAATGGCATCAATCCGAAAGCGATGATGATGAAGCTCTGTGCCGTCGCCTGAGTCGCGCTGCGGCCGAGATGATCGCGCAGGCGGTTTGTGCGGAGCACTTTGAGACCCGTCCGGGGCAGAATCAGTGCAGCGCACGTCGCCAGCGAGGCGATGGCGCGGAAGAACAAGACCTCAATGAACGAATACTCGGCGACCTGCCATTTTGAGAGAGCGCTTGAGATCGCGAACATGACTGTCGCACCCAGCATGAACAAAATGCCCAGCGGGATACGATCGGCGCGGCTAGCGGCGCGGTCGCGGCTATTGGCGGTCAAGGGAAAGGCCCCGGCGAGTTTCGGCGAATGCCTAGCATGGCCATAAATTGGTGGGCAGGGCCAAAAGCGAATGGCGGGGCTGCGCAACCAGCGCGGTCGGAGGGAGATTGCGCCGAATTCAGCGCTTTCTGCGCCGCATCCGCGCCTGTCGTGCGGCGTGGCGTTTCTTTGTGGCACGCGCCTCTCTCTGCTTGCGAGCGCGCCGCCTCCGGCAGCGTTTGCATTGGCAGCGCGAACGGCCGATCACGTACTTAAGATAATCGTTCCCGTAATCGTAGGTGATTTCCTCATCGGCCTTTATTTGGCGCAATGCGCGAATGAAGACGCGGCCGCCATAGGTATAGGTCTCCGCGTTGGGATTGCATGAGTGGTTGGCATAGCGCGCGATATTGCTCCGCGGAGCCCCGTCGATGGTGAAATGCGGATTGATTTCATAAAGATACCGGTTGCCCCGGGTTTCAAGCCGGAGCGCTTTCTCGGCCGTCACCCGCGGTCCTTTGTATTCGGCGATTGTTTCACGTTTCTTGATCGGCCTGATGGCAAAAAGACCGAGCCCGGTAAATGAGCGGCCGACGCGGAATGATCTTCGGGGCATTTCAGATTGAACGGTGACGAGCGGATCGATGCGGATGGCAGATGAAACGCCGCGCGTCAATCAGGTTGGCTTGTTATTCCCCGGGGCAATCGAGGCCGTCGCGCCGTGAATGCAATTAGTGGAGGAACTGCCCGGCCCAATTGAGGAAAGCGCTGAACTGATCCGGATAGGCTACAAAATAAATAATGAGCGCTACCGGGGCCAACATGAAGATCGCGTCTCGCATGGGGGTTACCCTGCACCGACATGTTGATTCTGCATGCTTCTTTTCGAAACCAGCCGGTTGTGAAGGTCAATATCATTGGCCGTAAATTTCGCGGCGGCGCCACCCGGCAGGCCGGATGGCGGAGGTATTTAGATGTGGTCCTATTGTGAGAACCGCCGCGGCGGTCATGCGGTCGGATGAGGCCCGCGTCATAACGGCGACGATAAAGACCGCGATGCCGAGCCACTTAAACAAGGTGTAGCATTCGCTGAGGATGAGGTATGGCGTCATCATTGGCGGATCGCTGGCCTGAGTTGCCCTTGGCGGCCTGGCGGGACACCCGCGACACGCTGCATCTGTGGACACAGGTGGTCGGCAAGATCCGGCTAGCGCTGACGCCGTGGCTCAATCACTCTTGGCACGTCGCGCTCTACGTCACCGCGCGCGGGCTCACCACCTCACCGATCCCCGACGGCGCGCGCAGCTTCCAGATCGATTTCGACTTCATCGACCACATGCTGTGGGCGAGGACGAGCGACGGACATTTTCGCCAACTCGTGCTCAAGCCGATGAGTGTGGCGGAATTCTATGTCGGGCTTCTGGCGGCGCTGCGCGAGCTCGGCATCGACGTGATGATCACGACGATGCCGTGCGAGATCGCCGACTGCATTCCGTTCGAGCAGGATACGCTGCATGCGGCCTATGACGCCGACTTTGCCAACCGTTTTTGGCGCGTGCTGCTGGCGGCGAGCGAGGTGATGGCGCATTTCCGCACTGCGTTTCTGGGCAAGTCGAGCCCGGTGCATTTCTTCTGGGGCAGTTTCGATCTGGCGGTGACGCGATTTTCCGGGCGGACCGCGCCGAAACATCCGGGCGGCGTGCCGCACCTGCCGGACTCGGTCGCGCAGGAGGCCTATTCGCACGAGGTGTCGAGCGCCGGCTTCTGGCCGGGTGGCGGCGGGCCGATCGATTACGCCGCCTTCTATTCTTACGCCTATCCGGCGCCGGAGGGATTCGGCGCGGCGAAGGTGAAGCCGGCGGCGGCGCTTTTCTCCAGGGAGCTTGGCGAGTTTCTGCTGCCTTATGACGCCGTGCGCACCGCGCGCGATCCCGACGCCGCGCTTATGGAATTCTTGCAAAGCACTTATACGGCGGCGGCCGATCTCGCGAAGTGGGACCGCAAGGCGCTGGAATGCGGGTTGGGGGAAAAGGGCAAAGTGAGAGTCATATAGCTGCCTTCTCTACTGTGGTTGGCGGGCTTGGCCTCGGGCAAAAGCGGGGGTATGACCGCTACCAAACGGGCATTTACCGGAGTTTTCCATGAACGCGCCTGCCCAGGTCGTCCCACCCTACAAACACACCACGCTGTTTCCGCTCGGCCCGGACAAGACACCCTACCGCAAGCTCGATATCGGCGGCGTCAAGGTCGAGAAGGTGATGGGCAAGGATATGCTCGTGATCGAGCGTGAGGCGCTGCGCGCGCTTTCGGAGGCGGCATTTACCGACATCAATCACCTGCTGCGCCCGGCGCACCTCAAGCAGCTAGGCAAGATCCTCGACGATCCGGAAGCGAGCGATAACGACAAGTTCGTCGCTTACGATTTTCTCAAGAACGCGAATATCGCCGCCGGCGGCGTGCTGCCGATGTGTCAGGACACCGGCACGGCCATCATCATGGGCAAGAAAGGCCGCATGGTCTTTACCGCGGGCGACGACGAAGCTGCGCTCGCGGAAGGCGCCCGCGACGCGTATTTGAAAAGAAACCTGCGCTATTCGCAGCTCGCCCCGATCTCCATGTTCGAGGAGAAAAATACGAAGTCGAACATGCCGGCCCAGGTCGAGATCTACGCGGAAGGTGAAGACGCCTACAAACTTCTGTTCATTGCCAAAGGTGGCGGCTCGGCCAACAAGGCATTTCTGTTCCAGGCGACGCCGTCGATCCTCACGCACGACCGAATGCTCGCCTTCCTGAAAGAAAAAGTGCTTACGCTCGGCACGGCGGCGTGCCCGCCTTACCATCTCGCCATTGTCATCGGCGGCACGTCCGCGGAGCTCACGATGAAGACCGTGAAGCTTGCCTCGACCAAATATCTCGACGAGCTGCCGACCAAAGGCAGCGAGGATGGCCATGCCTTCCGCGATCTCGATATGGAGGCCGAGGTGCTGAAGATGACGCAGTCGACCGGCGTCGGCGCCCAGTTCGGCGGGAAATATTTCTGCCACGACGTGCGCGTGATCCGCCTGCCGCGGCACGGCGCGTCATTGCCGATCGGGCTCGGCGTATCTTGCGCCGCGGACCGGCAGGCGCTCGGAAAGATCACCAGGGACGGCGTGTTCCTCGAGGAACTCGAGCATCATCCGGCGCAGTATTTGCCCGACGTGGACCAGGAAAAACTCGGCGGGCAGGTGGTGAAAGTGGACCTGCGCCGGCCGATGAAGGACATTCTTGCGCAGCTGTCGAAATATCCGGTGAAGACACGACTGTCGCTGACCGGCACCATGATCGTTGCGCGTGACCTTGCGCATGCCAAGCTACGCGACCGGCTGGAGGCGGGGAAGGGGATGCCCGATTATTTCAAGAACCATCCGATCTATTACGCGGGGCCCGCGAAAACACCGCAGGGCTACGCCTCGGGATCGTTCGGCCCGACGACGGCGGGGCGGATGGACAGCTATATCGACCAGTTCCAGGCTGCCGGCGGCTCGATGATCTCGCTTGCCAAAGGTAACCGGTCCGCGCAAGTGCGCGACGCGTGCAAGAAGCACGGCGGCTTTTACCTCGCCTCCATCGGCGGCAGCGCCGCAAAGCTCGCCGAACAGTGCATCAAGAAAGTGGAAGTGCACGAATATCCCGAACTCGGGATGGAAGCGATCTGGAAGATCGAGGTCGAGGATTTCCCGGCCTTCATCGTCATTGACGACAAGGGCAATGACTTCTTCAAGGAATTGAACCTCGGCTAAGGGACGGCGCGACGATCGTGGACCGCAAAGATAAAATGGTCCTTCAGTTCCGCGATGTTCTCGCGGAAACGGAACGCCTTCCACCGGACGAATTGCAGGCATACCAACAGCAACTGCTCAAATCGTTGTTTTTGCATGCGCGCCAGCACGTGCCGTTCTATGCGCAACGGCTGGCGCCGGTGTTTCCCGGCGGACAGCTCGATCTGAGCCGCTTTCACGAAATTCCGATTTTCACCCGTGCGCAGGCGCAGACCAACGTCAAGGCGCTGGCGGCGCTCGATTTGCCGCCACATGTCGGACCCGTCGAAACGGAAGAAACGTCGGGATCGACCGGACGGCCGTTTGTGCACCGTCGCAATGGACTTGTCACGATTGCCAATCTGGCGCTGACCGACCGTGTGCTGCGCTGGTGGGATTTCGATGGCGCCAAAACGATGGCTACATTTATTTCACGTCATCCCGAACGCGCGCCGCCGCCAAATGGCGCCACCATGACCGGGTGGCGAACGGGATTTTCAGGCGACCATCATATCATCGACATGTGGGCGGACACCGATGTGCAGGTCGACTGGCTGTTGGAGCGCAAGCCCCATTATCTCACGGCCTATTCGTCGACTCTGATGGCTCTCGCCGAGCGTGTGCAGAAGCGGGCAGTTTCTCTGCGTTTTGAACGGATCAATTCGATTGCCACCGCTATGTCGGATGAGATCCGGCAGGTCTGCAGCGACGTTCTCGGTGCGCCCCCGATCGATCAATACGGTGCGCAGGAGGTTGGTCTCATTGCCTGCGAATGCGTCGTCTGCGGCCACTATCATGTCAGCGCGGAGGCGATGCGGGTCGAAATCCTGCGCGACGATGATACCCACTGCTCGCCGGGCGAGACGGGCCGCGTCGTTGTCACATCGTTTTATAATTATGCGATGCCATTCATTCGCTACGAGATCGGCGACTACGCCGTCGCGGGGCCCGCCAAAGTCAAATGTCCCATAAGGCTGCCAACGTTGACGCGCGTGCTTGGCCGCTATCGCAATACTTTCACATTGAAGGATGGCCGCATTATCTATCCTTACGTCGAGATCGGACGCTTCCGTGACTACATTCCGTTCGGGCAGGTGCAAGTGGTTCAGACCGACTACGATGCATTGGAAGTTCGGTATGTCCCCATTCATGACGCAAAAGCAGATGAGGCGGGCCTGCAGGCTTACCTGCGCGAGGCGATTCATCCAAGTTTCAACGTGCGCGCCATCGCCGTCGAAGAGATCCCGCGCTCGGCTTCGGGCAAGTTTGAGGATTTCCTGTCGCTTGTGCCACGCCATCGAACCTAGGCGTAGCGATAGGCGGTTAAAAGAAATGGCCCGCCATTTAGGCGGGCCATTGGTGAAATGCGATCCGTTACGATCAGTGGCCAAATTTATAGCTGATACCGACGCGGACTTTCTGCACGGCAGAAAGATCGAGATTGCCCGGCCGTGGGGGCGATCCGGCTGGAACCAAGCCGGTCGGAACGGTAAAGTCGCCGAAACTCTCATAGAGATATTCAACCCGCCCGATCCAGTTTGGATTGAACATATACTCCATGCCAGCACCCGCGACCCAACCCGTCAAAGTCTTGGAGTCAGACCATGCGACAGACACTGTGGTTGCCGGCGCAGCGACGCTCAGCGTATTAGCTTCACTCCACTTGACATGGGCGAATGCAACGCCACCTGTTCCATAGATCAGCCAAGGACCATTCACGTATCCAAGGCGGCCACGAATTGTCGCCTGCCAAGTCAACTCGACTTCCGAGTTCCTGTTCAGCGTGAAACCGTCGCCGCTGGCAGCAGTGCCGGTAATGGTCCTTGCTATGCTGTCGCTCGATTTTCCCCAAGTCCAGTCGCCTTCAACCCCGAGCAGCCAATTGGGTGCGAACTGATAATTGTAGCCGGCTTGCAGGCCGACGATGCCACCATTGAGTCCGTAGTTTTCGTTTCGGCCCGGGACGCTGACCAAGCTGGCAAGCGGAGGTGTGAATGTATAAGGGTCCGTCGTTAAATCAGCGTCGGCCCATCGGTATCCGGCATGGGCGCCGACGTAGAAACCGGTCCAGTTGTATACCGGCGCAACAATCGGCGGTGCTTTCACCGGCATCTTCGACGGCATGTCCGCCGCCAAGGCCGGCAGAGCGGCAGCTGACACAGCAATGCCAGCGGCTATATCCAGCAGCGTCAGCGACGCCAATCGGCAATGACTATTTTTAGACATGAAAGCGCCCCACACCATAGTAAGGCCGAAGTCTATTCCGGCGTCCGTGGGCGCCAAAGCCGCCAAACAGGGTTTTCCATCAGCGATGAGATTTTGTCATCGCTTGATGCAATCCGGCAACACATCATCAATAACGGCCACATCGCGCACGAAGGCTCGGCGCAGGAGATCAAGGCGCGACCGCAAATATTGCACCGGCACCTGGGTAGGCGCGGGCGTCTTCTTGGTCAGGCCATTGCGGCGACTGCCAGCATCAACAGCGAGATGCCAACGTATTTTGCGGCCTGCTCGATGTCTGGAAGTTGGTCTGCAAATCCGACCAGCCAGAGGAAGCTCGTCACCGCGATAATCGAATACTTCACCGCCGGGATCGCGGTGAGTTTACGCAAAAACTTCAGCATGACGCTCCACTCCGCAGCGCCCCGGCCCCGCGGCAATCGCTCACTGCATTGCAATATAATCTATTGCAATGCGAAAAGGCAAATTGAATTGCGGCACTGACTCTGGCCGACAACGCGCAAGCCCGACCAAGTTTCCGAAAAACAAGGAGGAAATTGCAAGCAGCTATCTGGCGGCTTGTTACGACCGTCCTTTGGGCGCGCGTCCTCGGCTTTTGAGTGGAATGACCTTCGCAGTCCGCCCGGCGCTTTTGCGGAGCGCCTCTTTCAGGCTGGCGGGGCGGCCGTGCTTCTTCAACAGATCGTTGAAGGCCTCATCGGCAAGCTCCTGGAATGACTTCATGCTCTCGGCTGCGAGCAACCGGAGCTCCTGCCAGGTTTCGTCGTGAAACTGAACGCGTTTTCCGATCATGGGACAAATCCGCAAGCGCATTGGTCGTCGGGGAGCAACATTTGAATCGTGCATTGGTTTGAATCGAGACGGAAGCGCCAAAGCAAAGATCGCAAGGTAAGGCAGCCTTCAAACTGGGTATGGGCGAGCGCAGGGGGGCTGCTGAATGCAACCTGAGACTGCATCCGTATGAATTTCTCCTACAGGCAGTAAAAGAACATATTGCGAACGGAGAACAAATAGTGTACATTGCTTTCCTTCAGTCGATTCCGGTTGCGCGGCAGGGGCCGCGTTGTCGGGGGGTCGAATCCTCGCCATAAGGAGCGCGACATCATGAGTCAGCCTGCCCTGCGTCTCGTTGAAGGATCTTCCATGGACAAGTCGAAAGCCCTGTCAGCTGCGCTGAGCCAGATCGAGCGTCAGTTCGGCAAGGGCTCCGTCATGAAGCTCGGCAAGAACGACAAGGCCATGGATATTGAGGCTATTTCCTCGGGCTCGTTAGGGCTCGACATTGCCCTTGGTATCGGCGGCCTGCCACGCGGCCGGGTCGTTGAAATCTACGGTCCGGAATCCTCCGGCAAGACCACGCTTGCGCTTCACACCATCGCGGAAGCCCAGAAGAAGGGTGGCATCTGTGCCTTCGTTGATGCCGAGCATGCCCTTGATCCGATCTATGCCCGCAAGCTTGGCGTGAATGTCGACGAGCTTTTGATTTCCCAGCCGGATGCTGGCGAACAGGCGCTTGAAATCGCCGACACGCTTGTGCGTTCCGGCGCGATCGATGTGCTGGTGGTCGATTCAGTCGCCGCTCTCGTGCCGCGCTCCGAGCTTGAAGGCGAGATGGGCGACGTGCAGCCGGGCAGCCAGGCGCGGTTGATGAGTCAAGCGTTGCGCAAACTGACCGCATCGATCTCGAAATCGCGCACGATGGTGGTTTTCATCAACCAGATCCGCATGAAGATCGGCGTCATGTACGGGTCGCCCGAGACGACCTCGGGCGGAAACGCGCTGAAATTCTACGCCTCCGTGCGTCTCGACATCCGTCGCATCGGTGCCATCAAGGAACGCGACGAGGTGATCGGCAACCAGACCCGCGTCAAGGTGGTCAAGAACAAGTTGGCCCCCCCGTTCAAGCAGGTCGAATTCGACATCATGTACGGCGAGGGTGTGTCCAAGACAGGGGAGCTGATCGACCTTGGCGTCAAGGCGAACGTGGTCGAGAAATCCGGCGCCTGGTTTTCCTATGACAGCCAGCGCATCGGTCAGGGTCGCGAAAACGCCAAGCAGTTCCTCAAGGAAAATCCCGACATCGCCAACAAGATCGAAGCCGCTGTACGCCAGAATGCTGGCCTGATCGCCGAAGCGATCATGGCGGGGGAGACAGGTGATAAGGATAGCGATGACGACGAGGCTGCTGAGGCTTGAAAGGATGATGGGCCGCCGGACGGCGTTGTAGCGACGCTGCCATCCGGAGCCGGTCTTCGTGAGAAGGGAGTGACCTTCGAGAGCGAAGAACCGGCGCAGGTGCGGCAAGAGCCGCTGCCTGTCCCGCCCAAGCCGACCTATCCCGTCGAAACTTCAGAAGCAGTTGCGCCGACCGCAGCGCCAGAGGCCGCTAAACCGCGAAAGGCCGGAGCTGCAAAAGGCAAAGTCAGGAGTGCTGGCGCCAAGAGACAAGAACCCAAGGCTGTGGCCGCAAAGGCCAAAGACTCGAAGGTGAAAAGCTCGAAGCGCAAGAGAAAAACGGGCCGTTCATAGCCCGAAAATAAGCAGGACTAGTAAGGCGAGGCGGCGGCGCCTGCGTATCCGCTGCACCATTCTGGTGACGCGTATCATGTGTGATGCGTCAGGCATTCGCCCCCGTCGGCACCCGGCTGCGTAGAGCGGCCGCCACCGAGGACGGGGGCGAAGGCGTTTTTTGAGTGGTCTGGAAAGGCCAGGCCGGCCAGCCGACCGCTGATCGACACTGTGATTGGGCCAGGCCCCTTCCTAGACTTAACGCAACCCCACCGCTAAATAGCTGGCTGAAAACATAAGCCGGACGGGGATTTAACCCCGATCCCAACAGGGAACTGCACGGTCCGAAATGAGCGGCGTCAACGACATCCGCAAGAGCTTTCTCGACTTCTTCGCCCGCAATGACCACCAGATCGTTGCGTCGTCGGCGCTGGTCCCGCGCAACGA
>Ga0207428_10000969_pt1 | contig 31820 bp, 35 predicted proteins | sample RhiMethybrSRZTD1_FD_187600 | JGI IMG/M metagenome (GOLD analysis project Ga0207428, IMG submission 187600) | Populus rhizosphere microbial communities from Tennessee, USA - Rhizosphere MetaG P. TD hybrid SRZTD1 (SPAdes) (version 3) | ecosystem: Host-associated > Plants > Roots > Rhizosphere >...
GGGTGAGCGAGCGCAACTGGGTCGAGTAGCCGAACATCTCGTTCAGCGGCACCTCGGCCTTGATCGCCTTGCTGCCCGGCAGGTCTTCCATGCCCTGGATCACGCCGCGGCGGGCCGAAAGATCGCCCATCACGTCGCCCATCTTCTCTTCCGGCGTCTCGACTTCGACCGCCATGATCGGCTCGAGCAGCACCGGGCTGGCGCTGCGCATGCCGTCCTTGAAGGCGAAGATGGCCGCCATCTTGAACGCGTTCTCGTTCGAGTCGACCTCGTGGTAGGAGCCGTCGAACACCGTGACCCGGGCATCGACCACCGGGTAGCCGGCCAGCACGCCTTCCTGCAGCGCTTCCTTGACGCCCTTCTCCACCGCCGGGATGTATTCCTTCGGAATGCGGCCGCCCTTGATCGCGTCGACGAACTCGTAGCCCTTGCCGGGTTGCGGGTCGAGCTTCAGCCACACGTCGCCGTACTGGCCGCGGCCGCCCGACTGCTTGACGAACTTGCCCTGCTGCTCGACCGACTTCCTGAAGGTCTCGCGGTAGGCGACCTGCGGCTTGCCGACCGAGGCCTCGACGCCGAACTCGCGCTTCATGCGGTCGACGATGATCTCGAGGTGGAGCTCGCCCATGCCGGAGATGATGGTCTGGCCGGACTCCTCGTCGGTGCGCACGCGGAACGACGGGTCTTCCTGCGCCAGCCGCCCGAGCGCCGCGCCCATCTTCTCCTGGTCGACCTTGGTCTTCGGTTCGACCGCCTGCGAGATCACCGGGTCCGGGAACTCCATGCGCTCGAGCGTGATGATGTTCTTCACGTCGCAGATGGTCTCGCCGGTGATCACCTCCTTCAGGCCGACCACCGCCGCGATGTCGCCGGCGCGCACTTCCTTGATTTCCTCGCGCTCGTTGGCGTGCATCTGCAGCAGCCGCCCGATGCGCTCCTTGCGACCCTTCATCGAGGTGTAGACGGTGTCGCCCGAAGTGAGCACGCCCGAGTACACGCGGATGAAGGAGAGCTGGCCGACGAAGGGGTCGGTCATGATCTTGAACGCGAGCGCGGCGAACGGCTGGCTGTCGTCGGCGCTGCGCGTGGCGGGCTGGCCCTTGTCGGTCTCGCCCTTCACCGGCGGAATGTCCACCGGCGAGGGCAGGTAGTCGATCACGGCGTCGAGCATCGCCTGCACGCCCTTGTTCTTGAACGCGGAGCCGCACAGCATCGGCACGATCTCGTTGTTGATGGTGCGGATGCGCAGGCCGCGCTTCACCTCCTCGACGGTGAGCTCGTTCGACTCGAGGTACTTGTTCATCAGCTCTTCGTTGGCCTCGGCCGCGGCCTCGACCATCTTCTCGCGCCATTGCTTCGCCTCGGCGGCGAGCTCGGCGGGAATCGGCTTGCGGTCGAACTTCATGCCCTGCGTGGCGTCGTCCCAGTAGATCGCCTGCATCGTCACCAGGTCAATGACGCCGGCGAACTTGTCCTCGGCGCCGATCGGCAGCTGGATCGGCACCGGGTTGCCCTTCAGCCGGGTGCGGATGTGCTCGTAGGACTTGAAGAACGTGGCGCCGACGCGGTCCATCTTGTTGATGAAGGCGAGCCGGGGCACGCGGTATTTGTTCGCCTGGCGCCACACGGTCTCCGACTGCGGCTGCACCCCGGCGACGGCGTCGTACACCATGCAGGCGCCGTCGAGCACGCGCAGGCTCCGCTCGACCTCGATGGTGAAGTCGACGTGCCCCGGGGTGTCGATGATGTTGATGCGGTGCTCGGGGTAGGACAGGTCCATTCCCTTCCAGAAGCAGGTGGTGGCCGCGGAGGTGATGGTGATGCCGCGCTCCTGTTCCTGCTCCATCCAGTCCATGGTGGCGGCGCCGTCGTGGACCTCGCCGATCTTGTGGTTCACGCCGGTGTAGAACAGGATGCGCTCGGTCGTGGTCGTCTTCCCGGCGTCGATATGCGCCGAGATGCCGATGTTCCGATAACGCTCGATAGGTGTTTTTCGTGCCACGGCCATTTCCTTAGAACCTGAAGTTGCGCCTCTAAAACCTGTAATGCGAGAACGCCTTGTTGGCTTCCGCCATCCGGTGAACCTCCTCGCGCTTCTTCATCGCACCGCCGCGGCCCTCGGCCGCCTCCTGCAGCTCGCCCGCGAGCCGCACGGTCATCGACTTCTCGCCGCGCTTCTGCGCCGCCTCGCGGATCCAGCGCATCGCGAGCGCCACGCGCCGCACCGGCCGCACTTCGACCGGCACCTGGTAGTTCGCGCCGCCGACGCGGCGGCTCTTCACTTCCACGATCGGCTTCACGTTCTGCACCGCCTGCGTGAACACCTCGAGCGGGTCCTTGCCCGACTTCGACTTGATGGTGTCGAGGGCGCCGTAGATGATGCGCTCGGCGACCGACTTCTTGCCCCGCGTCATCAGCACGTTCACGAACTTGGCGATGTCGACGTTGCTGAACTTCGGATCCGGCAGGATCTCGCGCTTGGGAACTTCTCTGCGACGCGGCATTTAGCTATTCCTTGGGCAGCTCATTTATGCTGATTTGGGGGCCTTAGCGCCGTACTTGGAGCGACCCTGTTTCCTGTCCTTCACGCCCTGCGTGTCGAGGGAGCCGCGCACGATGTGATAGCGCACGCCCGGGAGGTCCTTCACCCGGCCGCCCCGGATCAGCACCACCGAGTGCTCCTGCAGGTTGTGGCCCTCGCCGCCGATGTAGCCGATGACCTCGAAGCCGTTGGTGAGGCGCACCTTGGCGACCTTGCGCAGCGCCGAGTTCGGCTTCTTGGGCGTGGTCGTGTACACCCGGGTGCAAACCCCCCGCTTCTGCGGCGAGCCGGCTAGCGCCGGGACCTTCGACTTGGGCCGCTTGGCGGCGCGCCCATCACGCACTAACTGATTGACGGTCGGCATGTTTTTACGGTTTCCAGAAACGAACGGGCGGCCACGTCGAAGCTTACGAGGCCGCCCCGGCACCCAAAAAAGAGGCCGGATTATAAAGAGGAAAATCGGTCAGCGCAACAAAATGCCGGGGCGAAAACGCCTGTCTTTCATAGCTGTGTGCGGCGCAGCGCGCGGGTTCCCGGCCTAGTCGGGCCGCGGATCGGCGACGAAGCCGAAGCGCGGCCCGATTTCGGACCTCGCGATCGGCCTCAGCGGCAAGGCTTGCTCGGCAAAACGCGCGAGATCGCGGTCGTCGAGGAGAGCGACTGTGCCCGAGCCGGCAAAGAGCACCGAGCCCTCATCGTCCTCGAGCGCCTCCGCGGGCAGGAACGGCCGCCCGCAGTGGTCGACCAGCCCCTCGCCCTCGTAGCGCACCACGAGCGGGGTGTACGCGAGCGAGACGTACACCCGCTGCGGCCCGTTCTGGAAGTACCAGCGGCCCTTTTCATCGGCCTGGTAGTTGCGCCCGATGAAATCGCGCAGGGCGGCGTTGCCGATCCGTTGTCCCTTGATAAGCCAATTACCCCGGCGGTCGAGCGCCAGCCAGCCGTAGACCGCGGGAACGTTCGGCCACTTCAGCAGGCTGCGGGCAACGATCTCGTCCACCGTGGCTAGAATCTTCCCCGGAGGAGACGATGTCCGCAATCGAGGCTTACCTCGCGAAGCCCTGGCTGGCGCATTACCAGGAAGGGGTGCCGGAAACGGTGGCGGTGCCCCTCAAGTCGGCGCACCAGGCGTTCGACGAGGCCGCCGCGCGCGCGCCGGGGAAGCCGGCGGTGGTCTTCTACGGCCGCTCGATCACCTACGGCGAGCTGCGCGACGCCTCCGATCGCCTGGCCTGTGCGCTCGCCGAGCTCGGCGTGAAAAAGGGCGACCGGGTCGCGCTCTATCTCCTGAACAGCCCGCAATACATCATCGCGTACTTCGCGGTGCTGAAGTGCGGCGCGATCGTGACTCCGATCAGCCCGGTCTACACCAGCCACGAGGTACGCCACCAGCTCGCCGACAGCGGGGCGAGCGCTATCGTGTGCCAGGACATCCTCTACGACAACGTGGCGAAGTCGGGCGCGGCGCCCGCCCTGGCAGTGGTCACCGCCGTAAGCGAGTACCTTCCCGCGCTGAGGCGCCTGCTGTCGCGTAAGGCCGAGGCTCCGGAGGGCGTGCACCGGTTGCAGGAGCTGCTGCGGAAGCACCCGCCGCGGCCGCCCGGCGTCGACATCGACCCGCGGACCGACCTCGCCGCATTGCCGTATACGGGCGGCACGACGGGCAATCCGAAGGGCGTGATGCTCACCCACCACAACCTCATCGCCGCGCAAACCATGGGCTCAGCGACCTTCGCTTCGCTGCAGCCCGGGCGCGAAGTGGTCCTCGCGTTCCTGCCCTTCTTCCATATCTACGGCCAGGTGGTCCTCATGCTGAACCACTTGTGCCAGGGAAACCTGCTGGTCCTTTTTACCAGCGCGGACACCGAGCAGATCCTGGCGGCCATGGAGCGCTACCAGGCCACCGTGTTCTACGGCGTGCCGACGCTGTACGAGTACCTGAAGGACCACAAGGATACCGGCAAGGCGAACTGGCGGCGGCTAAGGCTCGTGCTGTCGGGCGCCGACACGCTGCACGTTTCGACCATGCGGCAGTGGGCGCAGCGCACCGGCTCGAACATCACCGAGGGCTTCGGGATGTCGGAGACCGCGGGCGCGAGCCACCTGAATCCCCTGCACCGGGCGAAGCCCGGGTCGTTCGGCTGCCCGATCCCGAGCATGCTCGGCGCCGTGATGGATCCCGAGCGGCTCGAGTTCGTGCCGCCCGGGGAGACTGGCGAGCTGCTGCTCGCCGGACCCAACGTGATGCAGGGCTACTGGGGTCAGCCCCAGGAGAATGCGCGCGCCTTCGTCGAGCGGAACGGCGTGCGCTGGCTGCGGACCGGCGACATCGTGCGCATGGACGCCGAGGGCTACTTCCACTTCTACGACCGCGCCAAGGACCTGATCAAGTTCAAGGGCCTGTCGATCTTCGCGAAGGACATCGAGGATGTGCTCTATGCGCATCCGCAGGTGAAGGCGGCGGGGGTCATCGGCGTCCCCGACCCGGCGGTGGGCCAGCGCATCAAGGCGCTGGTGGTGCTTCAGGGCGACGCGCGCGGCAAGGTGAGCGCAGACGAGATCAAGGCCTACTGCAGGAAAAGCCTCGCCGAGTACAAGGTGCCGCACTTTGTCGAGTTCCGCGGCGAGCTGCCGAAGACCGACGTCGGCAAGGTGTCGCGCCGCGAGCTGCGCGAAGAATCGCTGTCGTCCTAGGCGAGCTCGTCGATCGGACGCGGCGGATGCACGCCGAACCCCTGCGCGTGGCTCACCTTGAGCGTCTTGAGATGCTCGAAAATGGCGCTCTCCTCCACGCACTCCGCCACGATGTTGAGGCGCAAAGCCTGCGCGAAGCGCAGGATCGCATTCATCTTCGTGCGCGCCACTTCGCTCATAAGCAGCTTGCGCACCACGCTCCCGTCGACCTTGACGAAGTCGGCGCGCAGCACCTTCAGCGGCGTGAACGACGCCGCGTGGCGGCCGAAGCCATCGATGAGCACGCCGCAGCCGAGCGCCTTGGCGGCGGCTGCGAAGCGCACCGCCGGATCCAGGCGCGTGAGCACGTCGCTCTCGTCGATCTCGAAGGCGAGCGACGCCGGTGCAACGCCGTACTTGCGCGCCACGGCTTCCACGTACGGCAGGAATTCCGCGTCCTGCAGCGTTTGCGTGGAGACGTTGAACGTGAAGCGCTTGATGCGCGAGGCGCGGCCGAGGCGCTGCACCGCGTGGAACAGGACCCAGCGGTCGAGCTGCGCCATCATGCCGTAGTGCTCGAAGGCCGGCAGGAACTCCCCGGGCGGCAGCAGCGCGCGTTCCTCTTCGCGCAGCCGGACCAGGACTTCCGCCATGGGCAGCTGCTCGCGGGGGCTCAACGCGACAATCGGCTGGCAGTAGAGCTCGAACTCGTTTTTCTGCAGCGCCTCGCGCAGGCGCGTGACCGGATCGCTCCAGCCGGCGAGCTCCGATTCCGCGCGCTCGAGAGACTTGTCGTCCACGCGGTATCCTAGGGCATGTCGCCCGCGCTGCTTGAGGTCGAAAGTCTCACCAAGCGCTTCGGCGGCCTGACGGCAGTGAACAAGGTCGGCTTCCGGCTCGCGCGCGACGAGATCGTCGGCCTCATCGGCCCGAACGGCGCCGGCAAGACCACGCTGCTGCGGCTGGTCACCAAGATCCTCAGGCCCGACGCCGGGCGGATCGTGTTCAAGGGCGAGGACCTGACCCGGCTCGCGCCCTGGGAAGTGGTGGAACGCGGCATCTGCGGCACTTTCCAGAACACCCGGGCGTTTCGCCACCTGCCGATCGTCGCGAACGTCATGGTGCCGCTGGTGGCGCCGCGCGCGCGCCGGAGGGGCGAGTGGGTGAAGCGCATCGAGGCGAAAGCGATGGACGCGCTCGAATTCGTCGGCATCTCCGACCTGGCGCTCGAGCCGGCCTCGGCGCTCTCGCAGGGCGACTTGAAGCGCCTGGAGGTGGCGCGCGCCATCGCCACCGAGCCCGAGCTGCTGCTGCTCGACGAGCCGCTCGGCGGCCTGAGCCCGGCGGAGTCCGAGCTCCTCGCCAGGTCGATCCGCCGCCTGCACAAGGGCGGCCGCTTCGGCCGGCTGCATTCCGAGGGTCCCGCGGTGCTGATGATCGAGCACAAGCTGAAGGAGCTGATGTCGATCGTCGACCGCGTCATCGTGCTGGACTACGGCGAAGTGATCGCCGACGGTGTTCCCGCCGATGTGGTGAGGAACCCGAAAGTCATCGAGGCCTACCTGGGGACCGAGCATGCCCCTGCTTGAGGTCAAGAACCTGAGCGTGCGCTACGACAGGGCGCAGATCCTGAGCGGCGTCTCGCTCGAGGTGGGCGAAGGCGAGCTGGTCGGGCTGGTGGGGTCCAACGGCGCCGGCAAGTCCACGCTGCTGCGGGCGATCTGCGGCCTGGTGCGCTTCGAGGCGCGCTCCAAGCGCGGCACCGCCGGCGACATCGTCCTCGAAGGCGAGGTGCGCTTCGCCGGCGAGCGGATCGACGCGCTCGCCGCCCACGAGGTGCGCATGCGCGGGCTCACGCTGTGCCCCGAGCGGCGGCGCCCATTCCGCGAGCTGACCGTCCTCGAAAATCTGATGGCGGGCGCTTTTCTTTCAAGAGATTCTGCAGACACTGCGCGTCGCCTCGAGCGGACCTTCGCCCTGTTTCCGCGGCTCGCCGAGAGGAAGGACCAGATCGCCGGCACGCTGTCTGGAGGCGAGCAGCAGATGCTCGCGACCGCGCGCGCGCTCATGTTCGAGGCCAAGCTCCTCGCCATCGACGAGCCCTCGCTCGGCCTCGCGCCGCGCATCCGCGAGGAGCTGTTCGCCGCAGTGCGCAGGGTCCACGCGGCCGGCGTGCCGGTGCTGCTCGTGGAGCAGGAGGTCGCCCAGGTCTTCAAGCTCGCCGACCGCAACTACGTGCTGTCCCAGGGCCGCATCATCGCGCAGGGCAGCGCGCAGTCACTGATGGCCGACGAGACGCTGCGCGCGGGATACCTCGGCCTCTAGCCCAGCACCGCAGAGGCGGCAGGCGCGCCTCCAGCTTGCATTCCTCTGCTTGCAGCGCGGGCACTGCGTCTCGATCCTGTCGCGCAGCCATGGCGCGAGGCCGCGCGGCATGAAAAGCAGCACCAGCAGCACGATGACCGCGAAAACCAGCAGGCGCAGCTGGCCGAAGGCCGCGAAGCTGCCGAGCCACTCGGTGAGCGGATAGAGGATGAACACCGCGGCGACCGGACCGTAGATCGTGGCCAGGCCGCCGAAGATGCCCCAGATCACGACCTGGAACGAGAGCGCGACCTCGAGCGTCGAGGGCCCGGCGACGCGCAGATAGTGCGCGAACAGCGCTCCCGCGAATCCGGCCGCGGCCGCCGACACCGCGAACACGCCGAGCTTGTAGCGCGGCGTGTTGATGCCGGAGGCGCGCGCGGCGACCTCGTCGTCGCGGATCGCATGCAGCACGATGCCGAACTTCGAGTCGGCCAGCGTCCACAGCGCGAACACCACCACCAGCATCGAGATCACGGCCACGTAATAGTTGCCCGTGGCGCTCGGCATCAGGCGGCGCAGCCCCGACACCCCGAGCTCCCCGCCCGAGAAGTCCGGAAACGCGAACAGGATGCCGAGCGCGATGAGCGGAAACGCCAGGGTCGCGAGCGACAGGTAGGATCCGCGCAGGCGCAGGCACAGGTATCCGCTGAGCACGCCGAAGAGTCCCGCCACCGCGGTGCCCGCCCAGATCGTCGCCCAGGGGCTGACGCCGAGCTTGAGCGAGCTCAGCGCCGACGTATAGGCGCCGGCGCCGAAGAACAGCGCGTGGCCGAAATTGACCTGGCCGGTGTAGCCGGCAAGGAGATCCCAGCTGGCCGCGAACGTCGCGAAAATGCAGGTCATCGTCAGGATGCGCATGACGTAGGGGTCGTCGTACACGACCGGCAGCGCGACCAGGGCGAGCGCCCAGGCAATAACCAAACTTCTGGAGGGAAGTACGAAGACTTCGTTGCGCAGCTCGGCCCAGGCCCGCCGAAGCCAGTACATGTCAGGATTGCTCCTCAGAAGCAAGGAGCGACATCAACGCTCTTCCTCGAACGCGACGCCGAACAGGCCCTCGGGACGCGCGAGCAGGACCGCCACCATGATGGCGAGCGCCACGGCGCCCTTGAGATAGGCCCCTGCGGGCAGCGCGAAGACCGTGATCGCCTCGACGTAACCGATGACGAGCGCGCCGATCACGCTGCCCTTGAGGCTGCCCAGGCCGCCCAGCACCACGATCGCGAGCATGGTGACGAGCGGCGCGAGCCACATGAACGGGTCCACCACGAACACCGGGGCGACCACCACGCCGGCGACCGCGGCGAGCGCTGCCGAGACGGCGATGGTGGCCATGGCCACGCGGTGCACGTTCATCCCCATGAGGTTCGCCACCTCGAGGTCGTTCGCCGTCGCGCGGATCGCGAGCCCCAGGCGCGTGCGGTAGAGCAGGAACCAGCTCGCTGCGAGCGTCGCCGCCGCGACTGCGAGGATCAGCATGCGCTGGTAGGGGATTCCCACGCCGAGAACGCGCAGCCCGCCTTCGAGCGTCGAAGGCACGCCGAGATAGTGGCCGCCGAAGGAAAGCAGCATCAGCTCCTGGAACACGAGGGCGAGCGCGATGGTCGCGATCAGCACCGCCGCCTCGTGGCTGCGCACCGGCTCGATCACCAGCCGGTAGCAGAGCAGCGCGAGCAGCGTGACCGCGACCACCGACACCGGCGCGGCAAGCGCGAAGCCAAGGCCCAGCCTGGTGAGGAGAGCGTAGAAGCAGTACGCCGCGAGCATGTAGAACGCGGTGTGCGCGATGTTGACGATGCGCGCCACGCCGAAGACGAGCGAAAAGCCCACCGCGAGCAGCGCATACACGCCGCCGTTCACCAGCCCAGTTACAAGGATGTCCTGTAACAAAGGCGCTAGCGCGCGGGCATCTTGAAGGGCTGCATCCCCTTCACCTGCGGCGGCCAGAAGGGCACCTTCTTGCCGTCCTGCCACTGCACCGCGATGCCCGCGGTCGTGCCCACGCCCCAGACCGGGTCATGGCGCTTGTCGAACGTGAGGATGGCGCCGCTGCCCACGTGCTCCATCTTCTCGAGCGCCGGCACGAGCTTGTCGGCGCTCGTGGTCTTCTGCTGCTCGATCGCGCTCTTCAGGAGATAGATGGCGTCGTAGGTCGCGGCGGTATAGGTGGGCGGCTTCTTGTAGCGCTCCTTGTAGGCGCGCACGAAGCCGACCGTCTTCGGCGTCATCTCCACCTCGGCATAGGTGTCGAGCGTGGAGACGAACTGCGCCTTGCCGGCCGCGGCCTGCCAGAACTCCTCCTTCTGCCCCTCGACGTTGATACCCCACGCCACCGCCTTCATGCCGCGCTCGCCCATCTGGCGGCCGACCGAGATCCCGACCGGACCCGAGAGCGCGGTGAAGACGATTTGCGCGCCGCTGCGGTCGATCGCGGAGAGCTCGGCGGTGACGTCGGTCGCCGTCGCCGAGGGCTGCCAGGTGCCGACGACCTCCATCTTCATTCCGGGGAGGTTCTTCTGCGCGGCGGCGACGATCGCCTCGGTCCACACCGCCTTCTCGGCGAGGATCGCGACCTTCGGGGTATCGGTCTTCAGGTCCGCGCGGATCTGCTGGCCGATCGAGCCCAGCACCGCGAACAGGGTGCGCGCGAGGTCGACGTCCTTGGTCGGGGCCACGCGGAACCAGTACTTGTAGCGCTCGTAGTTCTGCTCCACGTTCGCGCCGAGCTTGGAGTGCGCCGCGCCGACGCCGAGGAAGATCTTCTTGTAGTCCATCGCGACCTCCTGCATCGCGAGCACCGCTTCCGAGCGGAAGCCGCCGATCAGGAAATCCACCTTGTCGCGCGTGATGACCCGCTCGACCGCGTTGGTGGCGTCGGGCACCGACTGGATCTCGTTGGTGTCGGCGCGCACCAGCTCGATACGCACGCGCTTGCCGCCGACATCGATGCCGCCCGCCTTGTTGATCTCGTCGCGCGCCATTTCCGCGCCGTACCAGTGGTGCTCGCCCTGGACGAAGGCCATCGGGCCGAGGATCGCGATCTTGATGGTCTGCGCCTGCGCACCGAAGGTGACACCCAGCGCCGCGGCGGCGGCGAGATAAAGACGGGTCATGATGGGCCTCCTCTCTCCCTTAAATTACACTCTAGCCGAATTTCCGGTCCATCTATGAGCGCCAGAATCGATCTCAACCACAAGATCCACGTCCTCACCAAGAAGGAGGAGCTCGACTCGGTGCGCATCCCGGGCAAGGTGGTGGTGGTGCTCGACGTCCTGTTCGCCACCACGACCATGGTGACCGCGCTGGCGCACGGCGCCAGGGAGATCGTGCCGGTGCTCGACGAGGCGGCGGCCCGCGCCTACGGCAAGGACCTCGCCGCGGGCTCATTCGTCCTCTCCGGCGAGCTCTACGCCGAGACCCTGCCGGGGTTCGCGCATCCGGCGCCGCTCTCGCTCCTCGAGCACGGCGTGGAGGGAAAGACGGTGGTGTACTCCACCACCAACGGCACCGTCGCCATGACGCAGTGCGCCGGCGCGGCCCGGGTGTACTGCGGCGCGCTGCTCAACGCCGGCGCGATCGTCGAGCGAGTCCTCGCCGCGCACCCCCGCGAGACCGTCCTCATCGTGGGCTCGGGTTCGGGCAACAACTTCAACTTCGAAGACTTCTATGGCGCGGGCTGCTTCGTCGAGCGCTTCGCCGAGCGCCTCGGCGCCGCCGCCGACCTGTCCGACGCCGCCAAGGCCGCGCGCGTGGTGTACCGCGGCGCGCGCTCCCCGGAGGCGCTGCTCGACTGCCGGGTGGGTCGCATGATGACGGCGAGGGGTCTGGCACGCGAGGTGGAGTTCGCCTGCCGCGTTGATGCGCTGCCGGTGGTCCCCACCCTGGACCAGGGACGCGTGCGCCTATCCGCCTAGGCGCATGCGCCTATCCACTTAGGAGCGATCCAGCTCCGCGCTGACCGCGAGGTGGTCCGAGAGCCTAGACCAGGGCTTGCCCTTGTGCACCTTGGAGGCGTTGACGCGGAAGCCTCGGACGTAGATCCGGTCGAGGCGCAGGAGCGGCATCATGCTCGGGTAGGTCGCGAGCGGCCGGCCGTGATGGGCGATGGACACCTCGGTCATTCCAAGCCGCCGCTCGAGGATGGCGGTGGCGCGGTGCCGCCAGTCGTTGAAGTCGCCCGCGACGATGATCGGCACGTCGCGCGAGGCCAGCTCTTCCAGCCGGCCGGAAATCGTCTCGAGCTGGCGGCTGCGGCCGCGCTCGTGCAGCGAGAGGTGCACGCACACCAGGTGCAGGTTGCGGCGCCATCCCGGCACCGACACGACGCAATGCAGCAGGCCGCGCCGCTCGAAGCGGTGATCGGACACGTCCTGGTTCTCGAACGAAACGAAGGGGAAGCGCGAAAGGATCGCGTTGCCATGGTGGCCGTGGTCGTAGACCGCGTTGCAGCCGTAGACCGGCTGCCACTTCTTCCCGGCGAGGAACTCGTGCTGGGGCTCGACGGGATAGGTGTTGAAGCGCAGCGCGAAGCGCTGGTTGAGGCCCTGGACCTCCTGCAGGAACACCACGTCGGGGTCGAGCGCCGCAAGCCCGTCGCGCAGGTCGTGGATCACCATGCGCCGGTTGAAGTGCGACAGGCCCTTGTGGATGTTGAGCGTGACGACGCGCAGCATGATCAGATCATAACGAAAGCAATCATCTTGCCGCCGCGGCGCGCCGCTCGATCTCCGCCACCATAGCGCCGAACTGCTCCTCCACCATCGTGCGCACCGCCAGCGTGCCGATGACCGGCGGCAGCCCGAAGGCGGGCTCGAGCTCGCCGGTGTACCTGAGCTGGATGCCGCCGCCGGCGTTGCGCAGCTCGTAGCGGCCGCGCATGCGCTTCAGATTGCCCTCGATCGCGCGCGACGTGATCGAATCGGTCGGCGATTCGAGCACCTCCAGCCGGACCTCGATCGGATACGAGAACACGAGGAACCGCGCCTCGCCCTTCTGCTCGACCACCACGCGGTTGGCGCTGCGTTCCTGCACCGCGCTGCGCGCCAAGCCGGGGATGAAGCGGGCGAGGTTGTCGTAGTCCGTCAGGACCTGCCAGACCGTGGCGATCGGCGCGACCACGGTGGCCACGGCGCGCACGTCGAAGCTCGCGCCGTTGCGATCGACGTCGACCCAGAGATCGTCGGCCGCGGATGCGCCAGCAGCCTGCAGGGTGAAAAGCGCCGCCAGCAGGTTAGGAAGCGCTCTCACCCAGCATGCGAATCGCGTCGCGGTTGGACCAGCTGAAGCACTTGGCCGCCGCCTCCCGCCAGGGCAGCCAGCAATGCGCGGTGTGCTCTTCGGGCGCGATGGCCACCGGCAGCCGGCCGGCGAGCGCGAGCCCGAAAACGTGCTCGGTGTTGTGAGTCACCCCCGGAGCGAAGCGATGGCGCCATTGCAGATAGATCTCGAAGGTGTTGGCAAGGTTCCAGCGCGTGAGCCGGCCCGCGCCGGCGTCGATGCCGGTCTCCTCCCGGACCTCGCGCGCCGCAGCGGCTTCGAGCGGCTCGTCGCGCCAGTCGAGCGAACCGGTCACCGACTGCCAGTAGCCCGGGCGCCGGGCGCGCTCGAGGAGGAGCACTTCCAGATCCGCCGTATGGATCACCACCAGGACGGAGAGCGGCAGCTTGTGGCTCATGCTTCGTCGTAAAGGCTCGCGAGCGCGAGCGCGCGTTCCGGATCGACGAAGACCGCGAAGAACGGCTTGCCGCGGCCGGCCCAGAACTCCGCGGCGGAGACCAGCACTTCGATGAGCACGCCGAGATCCTCGGGCGGCAGAAGCTGGAAACCCTCCAGGACCAGGACGTTTCCCTCGCCCTCGCGCCATGACAGATCGGTGAGGCAGTCCTCGAGCGCGTCCCAGTTTTCCCCGAACCAGGCCGGAAACCCGAGCCCCGCGCCGATCCGGCGCAGGAGCGCGGCTTTGTCGGTGACGCCGTGCAACGCGATGCGCACCAGGCTCGGCCCGCTCGCGCGCAGCGCGTCCTCGATCGCACCGGCCCGGCTGGCGCGGTAGACGCCCGATTTACCGGCATCGCGCAGCCGCAGGAGGAGCTTCGCCATCAGTCCCTTATCCGCCTGAAGGAGCGGTAGTGATCGGAGCTGTAGTAGTACTCGCCGCCGCTACCGGCAACGATACGCCGTGCGCCGCGGTCGCGCACCCCGGGGGTTCTCACCGTGAACTCACGGTAATAGTTTCTGGCCTGAATCGGCAGCAGCTTCTCCCGGTTGGAGAATACCCGGCCGTCCTGCGGGTACGGAAACGGCCCGCCCGACTTGATGAGGGCGAGGGTCGCGCGCGCTTCGGAGGGAAGCTCCTCGACCCCCACCTCGGCGCCGCGCGCTCCCGTGAACCATAGGAGCGCAAGAGCGGCGAGCGCGAGCCTCAAGCCTTAGGTGCCTCGCGGAGCGCCTCCCGCAACCTGAGCCCAAGCTCGCGCAGCTGCTTTTCGTCGACCGGGCTCGGCGCGCGCACGAGCAGGTCTTGCGCGCGCTGGGTCTTGGGAAACGCGATCACGTCGCGGATCGAGTCGGCCCCCGCCATGAGCGCCACCATGCGGTCCAGGCCGAAGGCGATGCCGCCGTGCGGCGGCGCGCCGTATTGGAGGTTGTCGAGCAGGAAGCCGAACTTGTTGCGCGCTTCGTCCTCGGAGATGCCGAGCGCCCTGAACACCTTCGCCTGGACCTCGGCGCGGTGAATGCGCACCGAGCCGCCGCCGATCTCCCAGCCGTTCAGGACCATGTCGTAGCCCTTGGAGAGGGCGCGCGCCGGATCCGTGGCCAGCAGATCCTCGTGGCCGTCCTTGGGCGCGGTGAAAGGATGGTGCATCGCGCCCCAGCGCTTTTCTTCTTCATCCCATTCGAACATCGGGAAGTCGACCACCCAAAGCGGGCGCCAGCCCTTTTCGGCCAGCCCCTTGTCGTGGCCGAGCTTGAGGCGCAGCGCGCCGAGGGCGTCGTTGACGATCTTCGCCTTGTCGGCACCGAAGAATATGAGGTCCCCGGGCCTGGCCCCGGTCCGTGACACGATTCGATCGAGCAGGTCCTTGGCGAGGAACTTCACGATCGGGGATTGCAGGCCGTCCGGATTGACCTTGATGTAGGCCAGTCCCTTGGCGCCATAGGCAGCGACGAACGGCGTGAGATCGTCGATCTCCTTGCGCGTGAGCTCCGCGCTCACCTTGAGGGCCGCGACCCGGCCGCCGGGCATCTCGGCCGCCTGCCGGAACACCTTGAACTCGGTGTCCTTCATGAGATCGGTGAGCTCGGTCAGCTCGAGCGGCACCCGCAGGTCGGGCTTGTCCACGCCATAGCGCGAGAGCGCCTCCGCGTGCGTGAGGCGCGGAAAGGGGTCGGGCAGCTCGACGCCGAGCACGTTCCTGAAGACCTCGCGCACTAGGCCTTCCATCAGGGCCTGGATCGCGGCCTCGTCCAGGAATGACGTCTCGATGTCGATCTGGGTGAACTCGGGCTGGCGGTCGGCGCGCAGGTCCTCGTCGCGGAAGCACTTCACGATCTGGTAGTAGCGGTCGTAGCCCGCGACCATCAGCAGCTGCTTGAAGAGCTGCGGCGACTGCGGCAGGGCGTAGAACTCGCCCGGATGCACCCGGCTGGGGACCAGGTAGTCGCGCGCCCCCTCGGGCGTCGAGCGCGTGAGCATCGGCGTCTCGATGTCGATGAAGCCGTGCGCATCGAGGTAGCTGCGCACCGCCATCGCGGTGCGGTAGCGGAGCTTCAGATTCTTCTGCATCGGCTCGCGCCGCAGATCGAGCACGCGGTGCGCGAGGCGAGTGGTCTCGTTCAGGTTCTCTTCGTCGATCTGGAACGGCGGCGGCACCGACGGGTTCAGGATCTCCACCTCGTGCGCCAGGACCTCGACCTCGCCGGAGGCGAGGTCCCGGTTGACCGTGCCTTCGGGACGCCTGCGCACCCTGCCGGTGACGCGCAGAACGAACTCGCTGCGCACGCGCTCGGCGATCGCGAACGCCTCCGGCCGGTCGGGGTCGAACACGACCTGGGCGAGACCCTCGCGGTCGCGCAGGTCGATGAAGATCACGCCGCCGTGGTCGCGCCTGCGGTGCGCCCACCCGCACAGCGTTACCGTGCGATCGACCAGCGCGGCGCTCAGCTCACCGCAGTAATGAGTTCTCATTGGGTTCTTTTTCAAGCGGCTGCGCCGCGCCTCTTTCCTGCGGCGGCACCACGCCCATCGAGATGATGTACTTCAGCGCCTGGTCGACCGTCATTTCGAGCTCGATCACGTCCCTGCGCTGGACGATGACGAAATAGCCGCCGGTCGGGTTCGGCGTGGTGGGCACGTAGACCGCCAGGCAATCCGGCGGCAGGTGCCGCGCCACGCCGGGGCCCGGCGTGCCGGTGAGGAACGCGATGGTCCACATGTTCTCGCGCGGCCACTGCACCAGGAGCGCCTTGCGGAACGCCTGGCCGCTCGACGAGAACAGCGTGTCGGAGATCTGCTTCACGCTCGAGTAGATCGAGTTCACCACCGGGATGCGGTGCAGGATGTCGTGCCAGATCTCGACCAGCTGGGCGCCGAAAAAGTTGGTCGCGAAGAGTCCCGTCAGCAGCACGATCACGATCGTCAGGATCGCGCCGAGGCCCGGGATGTGGACGCCGAGCCAGTTCTCCGTCTGCCAGGCGTCGGGCAGCAGGCGCAGCGACTGGTCGAGCACGTCGACGACCAGCTTCAGGACCCAGATGGTGATGACCAGCGGGATCCAGATCAGCAGCCCGGTAATGAGGTACTTCTTCAAGGGGATGGAATAGAAAGGCCCGGCTCCAGCCGGGCCGTGGAGTCACGCGCCGGCGCTCAGGCGGAGGCCTCGGACTTGGATTCGGTCTTCTTCTCCGGCTTCGGGTCGCTCTTCGACTCCGGCTTGTCGTCGGATTTTTTCTCCTCGGACTTTTTCTCGGCCGGCTTGGAGCTCTTGTTCTTGAAGTCGGTCGCATACCAGCCGCTGCCTTTCAGCTGAAAGCCCGCGGCGCTGAGAAGCTTCTGGAACGTCGGCTTGCGGCACACCGGACACTCGGTGAGCGGCGGCTCTGTCACGCGCTGCAAAAACTCTTCCTGGTGCCCGCACGCCTGGCAGCGATATTCGTAGATCGGCATGATCGCGTGAATCCCCTTGCGATGCGATTATATCGCTGAGTTTGGGGCGGAAAGCGGCGCCGCAAGGTCAGAAGCGGATCGGCAGCGCCAGCCGCAGCCGATAGTCCGGGGCGTCGGGCGTGATTCCGATCCCGAGCTGCACATCGAGCAGGGTCCGACGCGAGAGGAGCGTCGCCACGCCGAACTCGAGGACGCCCGCGGTAGTGTCGCTGCCGGGTATGTCGCTGCCTCCGACTTTCGTGCGCGCGGTGCGGGCCATGTCGAACGTCGCGCGAAGGGACGTTTCCGGGCTCGCCGCGAGCAGAGTACCCGCCCTGAAGCCGAATCCGTCGCCCGGATCGATCTGAACGCCGTCTCTCTCGCGCTCGTAGTTGCGGCTGTAGGTGGCGGTGCCGAAGAAGACGAGCGGATCCTGACGCTTGACCGCAGTCAGGGCGGCCTGCAGCTGGGGAAAGCCGGTGCCCGGCGACAGCCGCCCGGTCTCCTGGTGTCCGGTCACGGATTTCCACGTGAGCGATCCCAACAGTCCGACGCGTCCTGGACCGTCGGCGAGAAACTGCTTGGACAACCCGAGCTCCACATCGCCCAGACCCGAGGCGCTCTCGGACTCGCTGATCAGGCTCGAGGTTGCGCGATTCTCATGGAGCCAGACATAAGGCATGCGCACCTCCGCCTGGAACGCCGCAGGCAGGCCTACCCGCAAGCCGAGGCTGGCTTCAGCGTCGTTCCGCCTGATGTCCTGCTCCGCGACCTGGGCCGCGCCGCCGGCGGTCACGATGCGCAGGCCTTCCGAGGCGCGATAGGTGTACTGCAGGCGCGGCTCGATCTCGAACGTGCCCTTCGGCAGCACGAGTCCACCCTCGCGCACCAGGCTGCGCTCGAGCGCGCGGGCATTCTCGTCCTCGCTACCTGCCTGTTCCGAAGCACCGGGTTTCGGGGCGGCCGCTGCGGCAGGCGGCTTGGCCGCCTCGGCCGGTGCCGGCGGCGGAGGCGGCGCGGGCTTTTCCTCCAGCCGCTTTTCGAGCGCTTCGATGCGCCGCTGCAGGTCCTCGATCAGGGCATCGCGCGGGTCCGCCTGCGCGAGCGCTTCACACGCCCGCGCCAGCAGGACGAGAAAGAAAAGCGTTCGCGCTCTAGCGCAAGGCGCTGCGGACGGCGGCATCGGAAGGCCTGAGCGCATCGCTCGGACGTTGAACGAGCTGGTTCGGCGGTGCGCGTCCATCTCGCCGCTGCACGACAAATCCGATTTGGCCCTGCCAGGCGCGCTCGAAAGCCTGGACGTCCATCGTCCGGTTGCCGAAGGCGGGGTCGGCGATGAGCATCTTGCCGCCGCTCCTGCCGCGCACGACGACGAAGTGTGAATAGCCGCGTACGTCGACCGGAACGATCGCCGGCGCGGCGTCGGCGAGATCGTCCAGTCCGAGGTTCATGTAGCCGATGCCGTGGAACCCCACTGCGTCGGCGTAACGTTTGAGGTCGAGCAGCGAGAAACCGCCCCGGACCTTCACCTTCAGCGGATCGGTCCGCCGCAGCATCGCTTCGGCGAGCGCCTTTTCCGACACGGCATAGCCGTGCTGATAGTTGAGCACCGTGGCGAGCGCGGCCGCGCCGCAGCTCGTATCCCACTGCTGCACCACTACGTTCTCGTGGCGGGCTTCGGCGATGGAGCGTACGGGGGGAGGCGCCTGCCCCAAGGCGCGCACGGCGCTCAGGGCAAGCGCAACCGCTATGGCTTGATGAGCCCGAACCGATCGGGCCCTGTGCCATTTCACTGCTTACTGCGTCTGGCGTCCGAACGTCGTGCCGCGCTGGATCGCCTGCGCCGCCGCGACCTGCGGCCCGGACAGCACGCCGACGGCAGCGCCCACCGCCGCGGTGACGGGCACGGCGACCTGGACATTGTTATGGCTGGCTACGTCGTTCACCTGGACGGCGATCAGGTTGCCGTCGGCAACGAGGGCTCCGCCTGCGACGCTATCCAGCTGCGCGTCGGTCATTTGTACGGGCTGAAGCTTGGGCTTGCTTGCTTGGTCTTTCGCTGCCTCGGCAAGGGCCGTGGAACCGGCGCTGGCGAGACCGAAGGCAACAAAAAGAGTGGCGAAGCGATTCATCGTGGAGCTCTCCTGTAATAGTAGTAGTAGAAAAAGCCGCCGAATTGCTCGGCGACCCCCTCGCGGCTGCAAGGGACAGGCCACTACTGCGTCGGGAAAATCGCCGCACCGTGTGGGGAGGACCCCTTACGGTGGACTTAAAGATAAGTCCGTTTCTAACCTATTTCCTGGGGACAAACACCGGGCGAGAGCGCACCTTTCGCCAATTCGGCTGAAAAATGTCGCCTGCCCGTCCCGGGATTAAAACGGGATGTCGTCTTCCAGGTCGTCGAACTTGCCGGCCGGTTTCTTCGCCGGCGCGGCGCGCGGCTCGGCGGCGCGCGGTTCGGACGGCGCCTCGCGCGGCTCGCCCGCGCCGGCGCGCGAGCCGAGCATCTTCATCTCGGTCGCCATGATCTCGGTGGTGTAGCGGTCCTGTCCGTCCTTGTCCTGCCATTTGCGCGTGCGCAGGCGCCCCTCGACGTACACCTGCGAGCCCTTCTTCAGGTATTCGCCCGCGACCTCAGCCAGCTTGCCGCGGAACACCACGCGGTGCCACTCGGTCTCCTCCTTCTTCTCGCCGCTGGCCTTGTCGGTCCATTGAAACGACGTTGCGACCGATACGTTGGTAAGCGCCGCACCGTCCGGCATGTAACGCGTTTCCGGGTCGCGCCCAAGATTGCCGACCACGATTACCTTGTTCACCGAAGCCATGTCAGATCTCCCCTGTCACCAGTTTCCGTACGCTAAGCTCATCCCATTGTCCGGGCACTACCTGGATGCGCGCAATGCGCTCGTGCGCGATCACTTCGACTTCGCGCACCCCACGCACCCGCGCAAGCGCTTCTCTCAGCCCCTCGGGATTGACCCCGGACGCTATCGACAACGTCAGACTCGAGAGCGCGTTGACTTCGCGGCTGACGGGCCGCATCCCGGCCGCCGCCGCGAGCCACAACAGCACCAATGCAGCGCACGCGACGAATACCCCGGTAGCGCCATAGTGGCTCGCGATCCAGCCACCGAACCATCCGCCGAAGAATACGCCGAGCGTCTGGGTGGTGTTGTAGACACCGATGGCCACTCCTCGGCCGTGGCTCGGAGCGATGCGCGAGACGAGCGACGGCAGCATGGCTTCGAGCACGTTAAATGCAACGAAGAATCCGAGCATTAGGACCGCCAGGAGCGGGATCGTCGCAGGCACGACGCCAAGCAGGGATTCCACCGCGAGCAAGATTCCGACCGCGCCGAGCAGCACCGGCTTGGGCCGGTTGTGGCGATCGGCATAGAGGATCGCCGGAGCCATGAGGACAAACGAAAGCAGCACGGCGGGCAAGTAGACGTGCCAATGCTGCGTCAACGGCAAACCGTTGCGCACGAGAAGCAGCGGCACGATCACGAACATGGCATAGAGCACGACGTGCAGGACGAAGATGCCGAGATTCAGCCGCAGCAGCTCTGGATTGAGCAGCTCTGCCATGGCCACCGGCGGCCTGCCTGCCGCGCGCGGTCGGATCGGCGGCTCGGGCACCTGGGTTTTCACCACCCAGATCGCCGCGAGGGAGAGCAGCCCGGTCAGCGCGAAGATCCCGTCCATGCCGATCCAGCGGTACAGCACCGGCGCGCCCACGATGGACAGAGCGAACATCAGCCCGATCGTCGAGCCGATGATCGCCATGATCTTGGTGCGGTGCTGCTCGCGGGTCAGATCGGCCGCCAACGCCATCGCCACCGAGGAGATCGCACCGGCCCCCTGCAGCGCCCTTGCGGCGATCGCCGTGTAGATGTCGTGGGCGACCACGCCCAGCAGGCTGCCGGCGCCGAAGATCAGCAGGCCGGCATACAGCACCGGCTTTCGTCCCCATCGATCGGAGGACATGCCGAAGGGGATTTGCAGGATGCCTTGCGCCAGGCCGTAGGCGCCGAGCGCGAATCCGACGAGCGTCAGGTTGTCGCCGCCGCGGATCTCCGCCGCGTGCACCGCAAACACCGGCAGGATCACGAACAGGCCCAGCATGCGCAGGCCGTACACGCCCGCGAGGCTCAAGCCCGCGCGCACTTCGAGCGGGCTCATGCGTTGTTCGGGCATCGGATGAGATCCGGAGGAAGTCACGTGCCTGGGTGAGAGCGTCGGCGGGAAAGCGAAACAAGTTATAGTAGCAAGTTTCACTTCCGAGTCGCTTGGAAATTTCGCTTGGCCGAGACGATCCGCATTCGCGGCGCGCGCACCCACAACCTCAAGAACCTGCAGCTCGATCTGCCGCGCGACTCGCTCGTCGTCGTCACCGGGCTGTCGGGCTCCGGCAAGAGCTCGCTCGCCTTCGACACGCTGTACGCCGAAGGCCAGCGGCGCTACGTCGAGTCGCTCTCGGCCTACGCCAGGCAGTTCCTCCAGCTCATGGAGAAGCCCGACGTCGACCTGATCGAGGGCCTGTCGCCCGCGATCGCGATCGAGCAGAAGGCGGCGAGCCACAATCCGCGCTCGACCGTCGGCACGGTGACCGAGATCCACGACTACCTGCGGGTTCTCTTCGCCCGCGCCGGCACGCCCTACTGTCCGGAGCACAACCTCGAGCTCAAGGCCCAGACCGTGGCGCAGATGGTCGACCACGTGCTCGCGCTGCCGCAGGACACGCGGCTCATGGTCCTCGCCCCGGTGGTCACCGGCAGGAAGGGCGAGCAGGCCGAGCTGCTGGAGGAGCTGCGCGCCCAGGGATTCACGCGCGTGCGCATCGACCGAAGCGTGCACGAGCTCGACGCCGCGCCGCGCCTCGCGAAGAATGCCAAGCACACCATCGAGGTGGTGATCGACCGGCTGCGCGCGCGCGCCGACGCCAAGCAGCGCCTCGCCGAATCCTTCGAGACCGCGCTGCGGCACGCCGACGGCCGCGCGCTCGTGGTGGAGGCCGATTCCGGCAGGGAGCACCTGTTCTCGGCGAAATTCTCCTGCCCGGCCTGCGACTACTCCCTGCCCGAGCTCGAGCCGCGGCTGTTCTCGTTCAACAATCCCATGGGCGCCTGCGCGCGCTGCGACGGCCTCGGCACGGTCGAGTTCTTCGATCCCAAGCGCATCGTCGCCCACCCCAATCTCTCGCTCGCGAGCGGCGCGATCCGCGGCTGGGACCGGCGCAACCACTTCTACTTCTCCATGCTGCAGGCGCTGGCGAAGCATTACCGCTTCGACGTCGAGCAGCCCTGGGAGATGCTCGACGAGCGCATCCAGGCGCTCATCCTGAACGGCTCGGGCGGCGAGAAGATCGCCTTCCGCTACCCGGGCGAGACCGGCCGCGCGGCGGTGAAGGTGCATGCCTTCGAGGGCGTGATCCCGAGCCACGAGCGGCGCTACCGCGAGACCGACTCGCTGGTGGTGCGCGAGGAGCTGGCGAAGCTGCGCAACGTGCGCGCGTGCCCGGAATGCGGCGGCGCGCGGCTGCGGCGCGAGGCGCGCCACGTGAAGATCGCCGGCCACGCGATCTACGAGATTTCCGGCTGGCCTCTGCGCGTCACCCAGGATTTCTTCTCCTCTCTGCGGCTCGAGGGGGCAAAGCAGCAAGTCGCCGAGCGCATCGTGCGCGAGATCGCGAACCGCCTCGGCTTCCTCGTCAACGTGGGGCTCGACTACCTGGCGCTCGAGCGCTCCGCGGAAACCCTCTCAGGCGGCGAGGCGCAGCGCATCCGCCTGGCGAGCCACATCGGCTCGGGCCTCACCGGCGTGATGTACGTGCTCGACGAGCCTTCCATCGGACTGCACCAGCGCGACAACGAGCGCCTCATCGCGACGCTCAAGCACCTGCGCGGCCTCGGAAACTCGGTGATCGTGGTGGAGCACGACGAGGAGGCGATCCGCGCGGCCGACTACGTGGTCGACATGGGGCCCGGCGCGGGCGAGGCGGGGGGACGCGTCATCGCGCAGGGCTCGCCCGCCGAAATCATGGCCAACCCCGACTCGCTCACCGGCCGCTATCTCGCGGGAAGGCTTTCGATCCAGGTACCACGGCTCCGCCACCGGCCGGGGAAGAACCGCATCGCCGTGCGCGGCGCGCGCGGCAACAACCTGAAGGACGTCGAGCTTTCGCTGCCGCTCGGGCTCCTCGTGTGCGTGACCGGCGTGTCGGGCTCCGGAAAGTCCACCCTCATCAACGACACGCTCTACGCGGCGGTGGCGCGCCAGCTCTACGGCAGCACGGCCGAGCCCGCGCCGCACGACTCGCTCGCCGGCCTCGAGCACGTCGACAAGATCGTGAGCGTCGACCAGAGCCCGATCGGCCGCACGCCGCGCTCGAACCCGGCCACGTACACCGGCCTTTTCACCCCGATCCGCGAGCTCTTCGCCGGCGTTCCCGAGGCGCGCGCCCGCGGCTACGACGCGGGGCGCTTCTCGTTCAACGTCAAGGGAGGGCGCTGCGAGGCGTGCCAGGGCGACGGCGTGACCAAGGTCGAGATGCACTTCCTGGCCGACATCTACGTCCCGTGCGACGTGTGCCGCGGCGAGCGCTACAACCGCGAAACGCTGGAGATCCGCTACAAGGGCAGGAATGTCCACGAGGTGCTCGAGATGCCGGTGGCGGAGGCGGCCGCGTTCTTCGCCGCCGTCCCGGCGATCGCGCGCAAGCTCCAGACGCTGATCGACGTGGGCCTCGGCTACGTGCGCCTCGGCCAGTCGGCGACCACGCTCTCCGGCGGCGAAGCCCAGCGCGTCAAGCTCTCGCTCGAGCTCTCCAAGCGCGATACCGGGCGCACCCTGTACATCCTCGATGAGCCCACCACGGGCCTGCATTTCCACGACATCCAGCTGCTCCTCGACGTGCTGCATCGCCTGCGCGACGCCGGCAACACGGTCGTGGTGATCGAGCACAACCTCGATGTCATCAAGACCGCGGACTGGATCGTCGACCTCGGCCCCGAGGGCGGCGAGGGCGGCGGCCGCATCGTCGCCGAAGGCACGCCTGAGCAGATCGCCGCGACCCCGGCGAGCCACACCGGGCGCTACCTGAAGCGCTCGCTCGGCGAAAGCCAGCGCGCCGCCACAATCGGTTCCGAAAAGCAGCCCCGCTCGCGCGCGGCGTAGCCACTACGGCCTGCTCCAATGGGCGGCATCGCCCACCTCAAGGAGTTCGCCATGCCGCGCGCCGTGCTCGCCATCGTTGTGTTGTGCTCGCCCGCGAGAACGCCGCGTCGACGGAATTGCTCGAGCGCTCGCAGCGGACGTGGGAGGAGTACCGCCGGGCTAATTGCGAGCTCATGAGCGCACGCGACGCCGGCACGTCCGAGGAGGCGGCGGCGCAGTGCAACGCGTTCATGGCGCGCGAGCGCAGCCTGGAGCTGCGGCTTCTCAGCTACTGACCGGGCAGTCGACCCGCATGACGACGCCCGAGCCGTCCTCGCGGTTCGCGGCACGCGCTTCGCCGCCGTGGAATTGCGCGATGAGGCGAACCATGTACAACCCCAGGCCCAGATGCGGCTCGCCCGAGCCTTCGGCACGCACGGAAACCATGGACTCGAACAGGCGCCCGGTCATTTCGGCAGGCAGGAGCGCGCCGCTGTTGCTGACGGTGAGCGTGCCCATCTCGTCCAGGCGGATGCGCACCGGCTCGTCGCGCAGCGCGAAGTCCGCCGCGTTCGCCGCCAGCTTGTCGAGCATCTGGGCGTACAGGTCGGGCGCGCCGCGCAGCATCACCGGCTTGTCGGGCAGCGACAGGGCGAACCTGACCTGGGGGAAGATCGAGGCATAACCCGCCACGCAGCCGCGCAGCACCTCGCGCGCGTCGAAGCGCTCGCGCTCGGCCTCGCGCACGACCGTCTCGAGTCGAGTCGCCTCGGACATGCGTGTGAGGATGGCGTCGAGCCGGGCGAGGCCTTCGGCGGCCCGCTCCGTGTAGACGCGGGCCTCGTCCGGCAGCGGCGTCATCTTCAGGTTCTCGAGGGAGGATCGGACCACGGTGACGGGCGTGCGCAGCTCGTGCGAGAGCCGGCCGCCGAGCTTCTCCAGGTAGGCGTTGTATTGCGCGAGCCGCTCGAGCGCCGTGGAGAAGCTGCGCGAGAGGTCGCCGAGCTCGTCGCCCGAGCTCGAGGCGGCAAGCAGCTTCTTCACCCGCCCCTGCGAATCGATCGCCTGCTCGGCCTCGTCGCGCAGCCGGCTCAGCCGCAGCGACAGGCGCGAAGCGAACGCGAGCAGCACCAGCGCGCCGATGGCGAACACGAGCAGCGTCACCGCCACCACCTTCTCGAGCGTACGGTCCGAGAGCGAGCGGATGGCGTTGGTCGTTTCCTCGACCACCACCGCGCCGAGCACCTCGTCGCCCGACCAGATCGGGTGCGCCGCCGAGAGGATGACGGCGCGCGAGTCGGTGGAGTTCCGCCAGCGCCGGCCGGCCATGCCCTGCAGCGCGGCGCGCACTTCGCCGGCGCCGCTGATCTGCGACTCGGGCAGCGCGTCGTCGAAATCCTCGGTGGGCCGCTCGAGCAGGAGCTCGGTGAGCGGACGCAGCCAGCGCGCGAAGACCTCGAGCGCATCCGCGGGCGGCCGTTCCTCGGGCGCCTTCTTCCTGAGGTCGCCGGTGATGGCGAGCAGCCGCTCCTGCCGGTCGACGATCCAGATGCGCAGATCGGCGCGGCCGAGGCTCTTCAGGATGCGCTCCATTTCGCCGCCCGCGGCCACGCCGGGGCGCAGGTCGGCGAGCTCGGGCCGGTCGTGCAGCGCGGTCGCGACCGCGCGCGCGGTGGCGACGAGCGCCTGTTCCTGGCCCTCGCGCAGCACCGCCTCCATGTCCTTGACGTAGCGGTAGCCGAGCCACGGGATCGGCGCCAGCACCAGCGCCACCAGCGCCACCTTGGCTCTGAGGCCAAAGCGCACCTAGCTATTCCAGCGGTAGCCGAGCCCGTACACGGTGTCGATGGCCGCGAACCCGGGGTCGACCGCCTGGAACTTGCGCCGGATGCGCTTCACGTGCGAGGTGATGGTCGAGTCGTCCACCACGATGTGCGCTTCCTTCATGAGCTGCTCGCGGTTCTTCACGTGCCCGGGGAAGCGCACCACGCAGTGCACCAGCCAGAACTCGGTCAGAGTGAGGTCCACGGGCTTCGCCTGCCAGCTCGCCACGAAGCGCTTCATGTCGAGGCGCAGCTCGCCGCGCTCGAGAATCTCCTCCTCGAGGGGCGGCTCGCGCAGCAGGTCGGCCCGGCGGAAAAGCGCGCTGATGCGGGCGAGCAGGTGCGGGATACCGGCGTCCTTGGTGAGGTAGTCGTCGGCGCCCATGCGCAGGCCGGAGATCACGTCGAAATCGCTGTCGCGCGCGGTCAGGAAGATGATCGGCAGCGCGGCAGAGAGCGCGCGCAGCTCGCGGCACAGCGCGAAGCCGCCGTCGGGCTCGCCCGGGAGCCCGATGTCGAGCAGCGCCAGGTCGGGCAGCCGGCTACGGAATGCCGCGAGCGCCGAGCCCCGATCGGCGAACGCGCTCACCTGGTAGCCGTGCTTCTTCAGCAGGTCGGTGTAATTGGCGCGGATTGCCGGATCGTCCTCGACGATGGCCACGATTTTTGCCATGCGGCCAATATACCGGAGGCCGGGATGCGGAAACCCACCTGCCACGGGTTCGCCACAATTCATCGGCGCGGTGCCCGCTTTGCGCTGCACCCGACGCAGCTTGCGGCGCTGAAATGACGGGCATGTTTCACATGCACGGGAGCGCGCCCATGAAAGCCGTGATCGATTTCTCATATGCCGCAGTCGTCGCCGCCGTGATCGGCATCGCGGTTGGCGGCACCGCCTTCTCGCTCGTCTGGCTGATGCACATCCTCAAGGTGTAGAACGGCGCCGAGGGCTGGTGGCTGGCGGCTCGCGCGGCTCCTCCCCACAGTCGCGATGCCAAGGCACCGCTCCGGCACTCCGGGCTCGGTGCATGGATTCGCCAGCCCCTAGCCCTCGGCGCCCTTCCCTGGCTAAAGAGATCTTCAGTGCTGCGCCTCGCGAGCGTTTTCTTGATCTGGATCGCGTCGACCGCGTGGGCGCTCGACGACGCGGACGCCGACTACGACTGCGAATTGCACGAGGCCTACGTGCTTGCATGGAGCGAGGCGGACGACCGGCAACGGCGCCTTCTCGAGCGCGCGCAGCGCGGCTGGAACGACTACCGCGCCGCGAACTGCGAGCTGGTCGGTGGCGCCTGCTACGCGCTGATGGCGCAGGAGCGCGCAGCCGAGCTGCGCCACGTTTTGACAAATACGAACGTTCGTACTATTATCCGTCGCCATGGGCGTGTCGACCCCGGCGAAGACGAGCTCGGTACAGACGAAAGGTGAGCGCACCCGCGCCGCGATCCTCGACGCCGCCCTGCGCCTGGTCAGCAAGGCAGGCCTCGACGGCCTGACCATCGGCACCCTCGCCGAGGTAACCGGGATGTCGAAGTCCGGGCTGTTCGCCCACTTCGGCTCGCGCGACGAGCTGCTGCTTGCGGTGCTCGCGCACGGCCAGGCGCAGTTCACCGAAGTGGTGTTCCAGCCCGCGATGGCCAAGCCGCGCGGCCTGCCGCGGCTGCGCGCGATGTTCGTGAACTGGCTCGACTGGACCGAGTCGGCCGAGCTGCCGGGAGGCTGTCCGATGATCGGCGGCGCGGCCGAGTTCGACGACAAGCCGGGGCCGGTGCGCGACATGCTTGCGGGCGGCCAGCGCACCTGGATCGAGACGCTGAAGCGCGCCGTGCGCCAGGCGATCGACGAGCGCCAGCTCGCCGCCGACGCCGACCCCGAGCAGATCGCCTTCGAGATGTTCGGCATCGCGCTCGTGGTGCACCACCACCGGCGCCTGCTCGGCTATCGCAAGGCCCGCGAGCGCGCCCTCGCCGCGCTCGACTCGCTGTTCCACCGCCAAGCCGTTTCCTGAAGAGAGCCACCATGCCCACGACCCTGCGCTTGCCCCAAATTAGCACGAACGTTCGCTTAATCGCCTCGCGGCTCTTGTTTCCCGACCTCGCGGGCGCGTGGGCCGAGCGCCTTTTTCTCACTCCGCCCAGGGCCGACGACGCCGCGGCGAGCGCGCTCGACCTGATCGACGCGCGCTCGGGCTGGATCGTGCACAAAGGGCGCCACATCATGACCTGGCGCTGGGGCGCGCCGGACGCACCGGCGGTCGTGCTCGCGCACGGCTGGGGCGGCCACGCTGCACAGATGCGCGCCTTCGTGTTTCCGCTGCTCGCCGCGGGCTACCGGGTCATCGCCTACGACCAGCCGGCGCACGGCCTGTCCGAAGGCCGCCTCACGGGGCTGCCCGACTTCGCCGACGTGCTCGGCGAACTCGTATGGCACTACGGCGAAGTGCGCGCGGTCATCGGCCATTCGCTCGGCGCCACCGCGGCCGCCATGGGCTACGCCTGGGGCAAGTTCGATATCGACAGGATCGTGCTGATCAGCCCGCCCTCCGACCTCGTCGGCTATTCGCGGCGCTTCGCGCGCTGGCACTGGATGCCCGAGCCGCTGCGCCGGGCAATGCAGGCGGCGATCGAGGAGCGCTACGGCTTGCGCTGGGAGGACCTCGAGCTCGCACGCGTCGCGCCCCGCCTGACCGCGCGCGCGCTCGTCATCCACGACCGCGAGGACCGAATCGTGCCGTGGAAGCAGGGCGCCGCGGTCGCGCAGCACTGGCGCGGCGCGCGACTCGTCGCCACGCAAGGCCTCGGCCACGGCCGCATCCTGCAGGACGACGCAGTCATTTCGGCCGCGGTCGCCTTCATCGACGCCCGCTAGCATGCGCAGCCTCACGATAAGCTGGAGCGACCCGCACGCGCTTGCACAGGCCGGGCGCGAGCTGACCGGGCTGGAATTCCTGCGCGCCATCCGCGACGGTCGCCTGCCGTCGCCGCCGATCGCCGAGCTGCTCGGGTTCAAGCTGGTCGAAGCCGATCCGGGTCAAGCGGTGTTCGAAGCGCTGCCCGACGAGCGGCACTACAACCCGATCGGCGTAGTGCACGGCGGCCTTGCGATGACGCTGCTCGATTCCGCGATGGGATGCGCGGTGCAGACGGAGGTGCCGGCCGGCGCAACCTACGCCACGCTCGAGGCAAAGACCAACCTCACTCGCGCGATCACCGCGTCGACCGGCAAACTACGCGCGATCGGGAAGGTGATACACCTCGGCAGCCGCGTGGCGACCGCCGAGGGACGCCTGGTCGATGGCGAAGGCAAGCTCTACGCCCACGCCACGACCACATGCATCATGCTGCGCGAGGGCTAGGGGAGCCGCCTCACGACGAAGTCATCGAGGATGCCGACGCCTTCGAAGCCGACAAACTTCGGCGCCGACATGACGAGCGGGTACCAGCCGAGCTCCATGCCGTTCAACGTCGCGCCGACCATCTGCGCCGCGGGATCGTAGCGAAGCGCCATCTGGTTGAAGCCGAGCGAAGGCACCTCGCCCGTGGCGAGCAGCGGGCCGTTCATGCCGTCGACCCTGAGCTCATAGACGACGGTGAAGCCGTCGAGGTTCGTGTTTGGCTTCAGGCGCAGCCAGGCTTTTGCCGAAGTCTCGAGATTGCTGTACAGGATCGCCGAGTCGGTGAAGCCGATGCCGACGTAGTGCTGAGGGAACGGGGCCGGATAACCTTCCATCGAGACCTGATAGGTGCTCGCGGGCGCGGTGAACGGCATCAGCGCAGCCGGGTGATCGACCACCGGGTCGAACCAGTCGGAAACGATGCAGCCGTTGGCATAGATGGCCTGGAGCGGAGAAGGCATCTCATAGGGGTTGTCCGAGGCGGCGCAGAACTTCCACGTCTGGCCCGTCGAAGGGGCGAGCCAGGCGGTGTTCTTGTTGCCGGGATATTCGAGCCAGAAGCCCTGGAGATTCGTGTGGAGCAGGACATCCTTCAGGCAGCCTTTGCCGCCCGCCGGACGCAGCAGGCTGGCAAAGCCGAACGACTCGCGCAGGATGACGTCCGGCGCGGGAGCGGTGGTCGGCAGGACCTGCGTGGTGTCGCACGTGCCGCCACCGCCGCCAGTGCCGCCGGAGGCGGACGCGGTTCCGGCGAAGGCAAGCGCAGCGGCGCTCAGGGACAGCGCGATCGACATGAATCTGAAGTTCATTGGAGTTCTTTCAGCAGTAGTTGTTGGGGCAAAAATAATTCCAGCGAACCCCTAGAGCGAGGACTGTGCCAGTGCCGGCTACGCCTCTTTCCTCGAGCGAAAAGCCCCGCAATGGGTGTTTTCACCCACCGTATCCCCCACGGTTGGGGCAGTTCACCCGCTCGTGATTCGCCTTCGCTCCAAAATGCGCCTGGCGAAGCCGGCCCGGGATTTGCTAAACCGGCCGCATGCGCAAACATCACAAGATCACGCTCGCCGCCCTTCTCGGCGCGCTGCCATTCTTCGTTGAAGCGGACCGGCCCGAGCCGCCGCGACAGCCAACGCGCGCCGAACCGCAAGCCGCAGCGCCGCAGACCGAAGCGCCGGTGACCCTCATGGCCGCGCTTCCCGTGCGACCCGAAATGTCGGAATTCCGGGCCGATCCGTTTTTGCTGACCACCGGCAAGCCGCGCGCGGGCGCGCGCGCTGCGCTCGTCGCCGCGCCGAAGCCCACGGCGCCTGAGAATCCCTATCGCTTCGCCGGCGAAGTGCGCCAGTCCGGCGCAACGCACCGCTTTCTCGTGCGAGGCAACGACATCCTCGAGGTGAAACCGGGCGACGTCCTCAGCGAAGGCTACCGAGTGGACGCGGCGGAGGAGATGCAGGTGGTTCTGGTGCACCTGGCCTCCAACCAGCGCCATGTCGTCGCGCTCAGCGCCCCGACACCGGCGTCCGCGACGCCGGCCGCAGCGCCCGGGCCGATGCTCGCCGCGTCCGAGCCCATGGCGGCAGTGCCCGTGCCAACGGCGCCAGTGCAGGCGGCGGCAGTCCCCTCCATGACGGCGAGCGCGCCCGCTCAGGCTGGAACAACGCGCGGCGCGCCCTCGCTCCTCATTGGCGGATCGGCGGGAGGAGTTCCGCCTAAGGCGCTACGCAAGAGCTAGGCGCTTCTCCTGCCAGATCAGGCGCTTGTCGTGATACTGGGCGAGGCTCTCGCGGTGGCCGATCGACACGAGCGTGGTCTTGGACAACTCCTCCTTCAGGAGCCGGTAGAGCGAAGCCTGGTCCGCTTCCGGTAGCGCCGACGTCGCCTCGTCGAGGAACAGCCAATCGGGCTTGTTGAGGACCGCGCGCGCGAACGCGAGACGCTGCTGCTCGCCGCCCGAGAGCACCTGCGCCCAGTTCTCGCTGCGCTCGAGATCGGCCGCGAGCTGCGCCAATCCCACGGCCCTCAGCGCATTCTTGATGGTTTCGTCGGAATGCTTCGTCGGCTCGTCCGGGTAGCTCACGGCGTGCCGCAGCGACCCGAGCGGCAGATAGGGCTTCTGCGGAAGGAACAGCAAGCGCGCCCCTTTCGGCAGCTTGATCCTGCCCTTCCAGTACGGCCAGATGCCCGCCAGCGAGCGGAAGAACGTCGACTTTCCGGCGCCGGAGGCGCCGGTCACGAGCACGTCCTCGCCGGGCTTGATCTGGACCGACGTTGGACTCAGGAGCGGCGTGCCCTGCGGCAGCCCGATTTCGAGCTGGTCGAGCGCGATGATGCCGTCGGGCGAATCCACCCGGTCGCCGTCGAGCTGGTCGGCCTCGGCTCGCACGCGCTCGATCGAGGCACGGAAGCCGATCAGCCGGTCCACCGTCGCTTTCCAGGTCGAGAAGTCGACGTAGACATTGATGAACCAGGACAGCGCCCCCTGCACCTGGCCGAAGGCGGAGGCGGTCTGGAAGATCGCGCCCAGCGGAATCGCGCCCGAGAAGAAGCGCGGCGAGACCACGATGTACGGGAAGATGATCGCGAGCTGCGCGTAGAAGGACGTGAACCAGTTGAGCTGCTTGCGCTTGCGCATGAGCTGCCACCAGTTGCCGACCACCGCGGCGAAGCGCTGGCGCAGGCCGCCGAGCTCTTCCTGCTCGCCGCGATAGAGCGCCACGCCTT
>Ga0207428_10000970_pt1 | contig 31814 bp, 27 predicted proteins | sample RhiMethybrSRZTD1_FD_187600 | JGI IMG/M metagenome (GOLD analysis project Ga0207428, IMG submission 187600) | Populus rhizosphere microbial communities from Tennessee, USA - Rhizosphere MetaG P. TD hybrid SRZTD1 (SPAdes) (version 3) | ecosystem: Host-associated > Plants > Roots > Rhizosphere >...
TGATCGCACGCGGGCTCACGCCGGCGACGTCGGCCACGGCGGCCGCCGCGACCACATTGCCCAGCATGTGCGCGCCCGTCAGCTCGACCGCCGAGACTGGAACGAGCCTCGACACCTCGGTCGCCGTTCGACGCACGATCCACGCGCCGTCGACGACATAGCCCTGCTCGATCCGTCCCGACGGCGCGAACGCGACGCGCAGCGCCTCGATCCCCTCACTGCGCTCCATCACCACCGGGTCATCGGCGTTCACCACGGCAACGTCGTCGGCGTGCTGATTCGCGAAGATGCGCGCCTTGGCCGCGGCGTAGTCGTCGACGGTCGGATGCCGGTCGAGATGGTCGTCGGCGAAATTGAGCCACAGCGCGATCCACGGACGGAACGTCGTCGTGGTCTCGAGCTGAAAGCTGCTCACCTCGACGACGTGGATCGTCTCCGGCGTCGATGCGTCCACCTGCGCGCTGAGCGGCACGCCGATGTTGCCGCCGACCAGCGCGTGTCGTCCGTCCGCCTGCACCATCCGCCCGATCACGGTTGTCGTCGTCGACTTCCCCTTCGTTCCGGTAATCGCGATGATCCGTCCCTGCACCCATCGCGAGGCGAGCTCCACCTCACCAATCACATCGACGCCGCGACGCCGTGCCGGCTCGAACAACGGCTGATCCGTCACCACTCCCGGGCTCGTCACGATCAGATCCGCGCGCTCGATCGTCGCGGCCGTGTGTCCACCGAGCTCGAGCTCGATGCCCGCGGCGCGCAGACGCTCGGCCTCCTTCAGCGTCGGGCGCGCTTCCGTCAGCACGACACTCGCTCCCCGGCGAACGAGCAGCTCCGCCGCGGCGACGCCGCTGCGAGCGGCACCGACCACCACAACGCGGCGCCCTTCGACGGTGAATGGTGTTGTCGCCACCCCATCACCGCAGCTTCAGCGTTGTCAGACTGAACAACGCGAAAATGATCGCGGCGATCAGAAACCGCGTGATGACCTTCGGCTCGCTCCAGCCAATCAGCTCGAAGTGATGATGCAGCGGCGCCATCTTGAAGACGCGCTTGCCCGTCAGCTTGAAGGAGGCAACCTGGATGATCACCGACAGACCTTCGAGCACGAAGATGCCGCCGACGATCGGCAGCAGCAGCTCCTGCTTGATCAGGATGGCCACCGTGCCCAGCGCGCCGCCGAGTGCGAGCGACCCGACATCGCCCATGAAGATCTCGGCCGGGTAGCAGTTGTACCAAAGGAAGCCGAGACTCGCGCCGACGAGCGCCCCGCAGAAGATCGTCAGCTCGCCTGCGGGCGGAAAGCGCACCAGCAGCAGATAGTCGGCGAGCACGGCGTGACCGGTGACGTATGCCAGCGCCGTGAACGCCGCGGCCGCGACGGCAAATGTGCTGATCGCCAGGCCGTCCAGGCCGTCCGTCATGTTGACGCCGTTGCTGGCGAACACGAGGACCAGAACGGCAAAGGCGACGTAGAAGTAGCCGAGGTCGGGAATCAGATTCTTGAAGAAGGGGAAGATCACCCGAGTGTTGTAGAGCGGGCTCGGCAGCTCCGACAGCCACAGCACCGCGACGCCAACGCCCAGCGCGACGATGATCTGCCCGAGCATCTTGTAGCGCGGGATCAAGCCGTGGTGCGACCGTCGCGTGATCTTGAGGTAGTCGTCGAGGAAGCCGACGATCGCAAACCCGACGGTCGCCAGCACCGCGATCCAGACGTACGGATTCGAGAGATCCGCCCACAGCAGCGTCGGCACGACCGCGGCCGTGACGATGAGCAGGCCGCCCATCGTTGGCGTGCCTGCTTTCGCACGATGCGATTGCGGTCCTTCCTGACGGATGATCTGGCCGACCTGGAAATCGCGCAGCTTCTTGATCAGCCACGGTCCGAACAGCATGCTGATCGCAAACGCGGTGATGCTGGCCGCCGCCGTCCGGAACGTGATGTAGCGCGTCACGTTGAGCGCGCCCAAGAACGACGCGGCTCCGGCCAGGCGCGGCAGGAGGTAGAACAGCATCAGCCACGCTCCGCGATGCGATCCGCGACAATGTCCGTCCTCGTGCCACGCGATCCTTTGACGAGCACCAGATCGCCCGGGTGAATGGTGTCCGCGACCGCGGCCGCCGCCGCATCGCTCTTCTCGAAGTAGTGCACCGACGCGGCCGGAATACCCGCGGCGACCGCGGCGGCGGCGAGCGCCCGTGCCGGCGCGCCGCCGATGGCAAACAGCAGCTGGACACCGGCCGCGGCAGCCGCGCGGCCGCTCGCCTCGTGCAGCGTTTGCGCGTGATCGCCGAGCTCCAGCATCTCGCCGAGCACGGCGACTTTGCGCGCCGCGTCTTTCTCCTCTGTGAGCACCTCGAGGGCGCGGCGAAGCGCCGACGGGCTCGAGTTGTACGAGTCGTCGATCAGCGTGACGCCGTCGCGAAGACGCTTGACCGCACCGCGGCGATCGGCCGGCCGCAGGCGCGACGCCACGGCGGCGATCTCGTCGAGCGGGACGCTGTGATCGACCGCCACCGCCGTGGCCGCCAGCACGTTGGCGAGGTTGCCGCGTCCGAGCAGCGGCGTATCGATCGTCCGCGCCCCGACCGGCGTCGTCACCTGGGCGCGCATGCCGGCGACGCCGCGGTCTTCGATGTGCTGCGCGCGGACGGTCGCCGACTCCGCGGTACCGAACGTCAGCGTTCGACCCGAGAACCCGCTGGCGCGGCTCATGACGCGCGGATCGTCGGCGTTGCACACCAGCACAGTGTCCGGAGTGGCACGCTCGAGGATCTCGGCTTTCGCATCCGCGATCGCATCGGGGGACGCAAAGAAGCCGAGATGCGCGTCGCCGACGTTGGTCCACACCCGGACGTCGGGCTCCGCGATCGCGACGAGCGTACTGATCTCCCCCGCGTGGTTCATCCCCAATTCCATGACGGCCACATCCGGCCTGGTGCGCAGCTGCATCAGGGAGAGCGGCAGTCCGATGTGGTTGTTCAGGTTCCCCTTGTTCTTCACCACGCGACCGCGGGTGGCGAGCATCTCCGCGATCGCTTCCTTCGTCGTCGTCTTGCCGGCGCTGCCGGTGATCGCCACCACCCGCGTCGCCGCCGCCCGTCTCACCGCATGGGCCAGCGACTGCAGCGCCTTCAGCGTGTCGCCGACTTCGATCGCGCCGGCCGGTCCGAGCGCCCCGGTCCTTCCCTTTTCCACCAGCACGCCCGCGGCACCGCGCGAGATCACGTCCTCGACGAACGCATGCCCATCGAACCTGGGTCCTCGAAGGGCAATGAACAAATCACCTGCGTTGACGCTCCGGCTGTCGGTCACCACCTGGCCAACCAGCCGTTCAGGGTCGCCCGACCGCAGCGTGCCTGCGGCTGCCTGCGCGACCCACGCGAGCGTCAGGGCCAGCTCGTTCACCCGGCCCCCGACTTCAACCGACGCGCGTCGAGTGCGTCGTGCGCCACCTCGATGTCGTCGAACGCCAACGTCTGTCCGCCGATCTCCTGATACTTCTCGTGTCCCTTGCCGGCGATGAGGACGATGTCGTCCGCCTCCGCCATCTGGACGGCGCGAACGATCGCGTTCTTGCGATCGACTTCCGTCAGCACCTCCGCACCGCCCTGCCGTGTTTCCGGATCGGCACCACGCTTGACTTCCTCGATGATCCGGACCGGATCCTCGCTGCGCGGGTTGTCGGACGTGATCAACACCACGTCGCTCAGCCGCGCCGCCACCATGCCCATCAGCGGCCGCTTGGTGCGATCCCGATCGCCACCCGCTCCGAACACCGTGATCAGCCGGCGCGAGGCCAGCGGCCGCGCCGTCTCGAGCAGGTTGCGCAGCGCATCGTCGGTGTGGGCGTAATCGACCACCACGGTCACGTCATCGTCTGCGCTCGAGACGACCTCGAACCGCCCCGGTACTCCGGCGAGCTGGCGCAGCCCCTCTTCGATCGCGGCGATCGGCACACCGAGCTCCGAGGCGGCGGCCACAGCGGCGAGGATGTTGTAGACGTTCGGTTTGCCGACGAGTCGCGACTCGACTCGGATGCGTCCGCGCGGGGAGTGGATCTCGAACCGCAACCCCTGGAGCGAAAACGAGAGCGGACCGGGCGACACATCGGCCGGTTTGGTGATGCCGTAGGTCACCGATCGCGTACAGACGTCGACGAGCGAGGCGGCACGCGGATCGTCGGCGTTGATCACGCCCGGGGCGTCGGCCGGCAACAGCTCGAACAACCGGCGCTTGGCCGCAAAGTAGTCGTCCATCCCGGTGTGAAAATCGAGATGGTCGCGCGTCAAGTTCGTGAACACACCGGCGGCGAAGCGGATGCCATCCGCGCGGCGGAGCGCAAGCGCGTGCGACGAGACCTCCATCACGCAGGCGCCGCAGCCGGCATGGACCATGTCGTGCATCATCGCCTGCAGCTCGGGCGCTTCCGGCGTCGTCCGCGTGGCGGCCAGCGCGCGCGATCCGATGCGATAGGTGACCGTGCCCATCAGCCCGGTCGTGATCCCCGCGGCGTCGAACATCGCGCTGACGAGATAGCTGGTGGTCGTCTTGCCGTTCGTCCCGGTGATGCCGACCACCTGCATCTGGCGGCTTGGATGCTCGTAGAACTCGGCGGCCAGGAGCGCCAGCGCGAGCCGCGCGTCCTCGACGACGAACCAGGGCGTGTCGATCGACGGCGGCGGCGGTACCGACGCCACGACCGCTGCGACCCCGGCGTCGATCGCCTCTGGCGCGAACGCGGTGCCGTCGCTCTTGAGACCGCGCAGCGCGACGAACACCATCCCGCGCGCGGCGCGACGGGAATCGTGCGTCACGCCGGTGCACGGCACGTCGAGGCCTCGCAGGGCTCCCGCCGGTGCGGCATATCCCGGCATCGGCTCGAGCGTGCGAAGCAGATCGGCGACGGTCATGGTCGTGCGAGTCTTTCCTCGTCGGCTTCCCCACCCCAACGCGCTGGGAAACGCGCGCTGGGGGCCCCGGCCTCGGGCGTCCGTCGTTCGAGCTTCAACACCGCCGTGACCGCCGCGTCGATCGGCGTGCCCGCGGCCGGCGTCTGCTCGGAGACCACGCCAGCGCCCAGCAATCGGACGGCGAGCCCCATCTTCGCCATGACGCGGAGTGCATCTCGAGCGCTCATCCCGGTGAGATCCGGAAACACCGAGCTGCCTGCCGATCCCATCGTGACAACCGGCGATGACACCGGTCCAGACGTCTGCTGCGCGTCGACGTCGTTGCGGCGCTCGACGACCAGCGGCGATCCGCCGATCGTTTGCGGCACACCCTGCTGCCGCAACGCCGCCGAGGCGATGCGCTGGAAGATCGGAGCCGCCACCACACCGCCATACGGCGACACGCGATGCGGCGAGTCGACCACGACGACGATGGCGAACACCGGCTTGCGCGACGGCACGAAGCCGACGAACGAGACGTTGTAGTCGGAGTGGCCGCGATAGCTGCCGTTCACGAGCTTCTTTGCCGTGCCGGTCTTGCCGGCCACGGTGTAGCCGGGGACCTGCGCGCGCGTACCGGTGCCGCGTTCGACGACCGCTTCCATGATTTCCGTGAGCGTCGCTGCCGTGCGCGGCGTGATCGCGCGGTCGAGCACCTTGCGCGGCACGGCGACGCGCTTGCGATCGCGAATGACGGCGCGGACGGCGCGCGGCTGCACCAGCTCCCCGCCATTGGCCACCGCGCTGACGGCCGCCGCCATCTGCAGCGGCGTGACACCGACTTGATAGCCCATCGCCACCGACGCGAGCGCGCTGTCGGTCAGTTTCGTCGCGTCCCACACGATCCCCGGGTTCTCGCCACGGAAATCGGGCGAGCTCGGGCGGCCGAAGCCGAAGCGCTTCACGTAGTCGCCGATCTTCTCGGGGCCGAGCCGCAGCGCCACCTTGATGGCGCCGACGTTGCTCGACTTCACGATGGCGTCCTCGAACGTGAGCACGCCGTAGTTGTGGTCGTCGTAGATGACGCGCGCCCCGAAGCGGATATTGCCGGTGCTCGCGTCGATGATCGTGTTCGGCGAGACGACGTTCTCTTCGAAGGCGGCGCCGGCGGTGACGATCTTGAAGGTCGAGCCGGGCTCGTAGAGATCCTGGATGGCGCGATTGCGGCGCGCGTCCTCCCGCGCGTCGCGATACGCGTTCGGATTGAAATCCGGCGCGTTGGCGAGTGCCAGGATTTCACCGGTGTAGGGATCCATGATCACCGCGGATCCGCCGGAGGCACCGCTGTATTGCACGCCCTCCCGCAGCTCTCGCTCAGCGACGTGCTGCAAGTACTCGTCGATCGTCAGCTCGATCGCCGCGCCCGACGTCGGTGGCCGCTCGACGCGGCTGAACGCGCGGCGATGCGCGTCGGTCTGCACGAGCACGGTGCCGGCGCGGCCGCGGATGAACGAATCGTACGTCGCTTCGAGGCCGCTGAGACCGACGTTGTCGATGCCGACATAGCCGAGCAGGTGCGAGGCCAGATCGCGGTTGGGGTAGGTGCGCCGGCTCTCTTTCATGAAGCCGATGCCGTCGAGCTGCAGTGCCGCCACCCGCTTCGCCTGGTCGGGCCACACTTGACGACGCACGTAGGCGAAGTACTTGCCCTTACGCGCGGTGATGCTCTTGGCGATCGCCTCGCGGTCTTTCGCGTCGCAATCCTCGAGCGCGCCGCACACGGCCGCCGCGGTGCGGTCGGGGTTTTCGACCTCACCGGGCACGGCGTAGATCGTCTCGGCGTCGACGCTGTAGGCGAGCACCCGGCCTTGACGATCGATGATGTCGCCGCGCTTGGCCGGCGCCTCGATCGTCCGCGACTGCTGCCGCTCCGCGCGCGCGGCCAGATCGCTGTACCTGACGACCTGCAGGTAGACCAGCCGCACCTCGATGCCGACGACCCACACGAACAGTACTGAGAGCGCCACCGCCGTCCGGCGCTGCAGCGTGGGACGCCAATCGCGGGCTGAGGACTCGGCCACGGACACGTTCCCCCCTACTAGCGGCGAGCGACGACCGACCGGGGCGGCGCTGGAACCGGGATCACTCGCTCGATGACCTCGGCTTCGTCGGGCTGCGGCGCCACCATGCGCAATCGTCCGGTGGCGAGACGCTCGATGCGGGAGGGGGACCGCAGCGTCTCGATTTCCAGACGGAGATGCCGGTTGATCTCTTCTTCAGCGGCGCGTTCGCGCTGCATCTGCTCGAGCCGATAGCCATGACGCAGCAGCTCGAAGTGCTGCCAGGCCGAGAACAGCAACACGACGACGAGAAACCCACCGACGAGCGCCGAGCGCCACATGTCGCGATGACGCTCGCGATCGACCTCGCGGACGATCGGGTTGTTGCGAACGTCTTTCTTGATCGCGTATTCGAAGGTTTCCGCCGTCATCGCCATACCTGCCAGTCAGGGCCGCCGAGGCCTCAGGCCTCGGATCCCGGCGCCGATTGCTCCAACTGGGGCCTGGGCCCTGGGCCCTGAGGCCTGGCTGCTGCCCGCAGTTTCGCGCTTCGCGCGCGGGGATTCCGTTCGACTTCCGCCTCGCTGGGCACCAACGGCCGCTTCGTACGAATCGCCACGGCTCCCGACGCCTGCAGCGCGCGCAGCGTGTGCTTCACGATCCGATCCTCGAGCGAGTGGAACGCGATCACCACGAGACGTCCACCGGTCGCGAGCCGCTCGGCCGCGCGCGCCAGAAATCCATCAAGGCCTTCCAGCTCGCGGTTCACCCAGATTCGGATCGCCTGGAACGTCCGCGTCGCCGGATCGATGCGTGTGTACCCCTTGCGAGGAATTGCCCGTCTCACCACGTCGGCCAGCCGCCCGGTCGTCTCGATCCGCCCCGCGCGCCTGGCCTCGATCAACGCCCGCGCGATCCGACGCGCGTGGCGCTCCTCCCCGTATTCCGCGATCAGATCCGACAGCGTCCGGTCGTCGACCTCGCCAAGCAGATCGGCCGCGGTCGGTCCGCTCGACGTATCCATCCGCATGTCGAGCGGCTCATCGCGTCGAAAGCTGAACCCCCGCCCCGGTGCGTCGAGCTGCAGCGACGACACACCGAGATCGGCGAGCACGCCATCAACCGTCCCCAACCCCCGCGCATCGAGTACCGCGGCCAGATCGCGGTAATCCGCATGCACGAGTTCGATGCGTGATTCGAACCCCTTCAGTGCGTCACCGGCCCGCGCGAGCGCGTCGCGGTCGCGGTCGAGGCCGATGACTTTCGATGCACCAGCGTCGAGCATGGCCCGGGCATGTCCGCCAAGCCCTACCGTGCAATCGACGAATGTTCCGCCACGAGACGGCTCGAGGTGCTCGAGCACCTCGCCAACCATGACCGGCTCATGCACACTTCAAACTCAAAACGCAACACTCAAAAACTCAAAAAACAGCGGTCACGGAGACCCGACCCATGACCGTCCTCAAATCCCCAGTTGTGAGAGGCTCAAGCCGTCGTCGTCGGTCCACGCTTCCTTGCGGAGCTTCTGGACGAATCGCTCTTCGTTCCACACTTCGAGATAATCGATTCGCCCAAACACCCGCACTTCGCCGACAATGGACGCACTCTCTCGCAGCTGCTGCGGGATGACGACGCGACCTTGCGTGTCGATCTCGCTCGTCTGCCCGTAGTAGTTGACGCGATCGAGAAACTTGAGACGCGCCGGATGATTGCCAGGGATTTGCGTCAGCCTGCGCTCGACCTCGAGCCATACTTGGAGCGGATAGATGCGCACACACTCGCCCGTCACGCTCGTGACGAACACGTCGGGCCCGGGCTGGTCCTGGATGACGCCGCGAAAAACCGTCGGCACCTTGAGCCGCCCCTTGTCGTCGATCCGGGTTGGTGCGCTGCCTCTTAGGCCCTTTTGCTCCACAGCAAGCCACAAAAATCCACCGAGATAGTAGAACCGCACGGGGGGGATGTCAAAGCCAAATTGTTCAAGGATCGAAAGTTGCGCCAAACTTTCGCCAATATTTCGGTGCCTTGGGCGATCACCTCAAAATCCACTTTCGACCCCTTTGATGGGTGGTATTCGCGTCTCGAGTTTTGAGTTTTGCTAGGCTGAACGGCTCATGCTGCACTCGGCGCTCATAGGGGTCGCCTCGAGCGGGAAGACGACCCTCTTTCAGCTGATGACGAGTGCTCGCGAGGCGCCTCGGGGAAAAGGCGACGTCAACATCGGCATCTCGCGCGTGCCGGACGCGCGGCTCGATGTGCTCACGGCGATGTACAACCCGCGCAAGCGGGTGCCGGCGACCATCGAATTCACCGACATCATTCAACCCGCACGCAGCGGCGCGCAGGCACTCGTCGACGTCGCCGGCTACAAGAACGCCGACGCGCTCGTGCACGTCGTGCGCGCGTTTCGTGCGGAGTCGGTTGCGCATCCGGCGGGCGCGATCGATCCGGCGCGCGACGCGCAGGCGATGGAAGACGAGTTGATCCTCGCCGATCTCGGCGTCGCCGAACGCCGGCTCGAACGCCTCGAGAAAGATCTCAAGAAAGGTCAGGCCGCCGATCTCGTCAAGGAGCGCGATCTCATTCACCGCTGTCAGACGGCGCTCGAACAAGGCACGTCGTTGCGCGCGCTGCAGTTGAGCGGTGATGATCTCAAGCGTCTACGCGGCTTCCAATTCCTCTCCGCCAAGCCGCTGCTGCTGGTGATCAATCTCGACGAAGCCGATCTCCCCAACGTCGGCGCCGACATCGAGAAGGCGGCCGCGGCGACGGGCCTGACCGGCTTTCTCGCGCACGCTGCCACAAAGGCGGTTGCGCTCTGCGCCACGATCGAGCTCGAGATCGCGCAGCTCGGTGGCGACGACGCCATCGCGTTCCTCGCCGATCTGGGCTTGAGCGAATCGGGGCTCGATCGCGTCATTCGCGCCAGCTACGACCTGCTCGGCTATATCTCGTTCTTCACCGTCGGCGAGGACGAGTGCCGTGCGTGGTCGATCGCGCGCGCCACGCCGGCGCAGCTGGCGGCTGGAGAAATCCACAGTGACATCCAGCGCGGATTCATCCGCGCCGAGGTCGTCGCCTACGACGCGCTCGTCGCACGAGGATCGATGCAGGCCTGTCGCGAACACGGTGAGGTCCGCCTCGAAGGCAAGGACTACATCGTGCAGGACGGCGACATCATCAACTTTCGATTCGCGACCTAGCGGTCGCGCGTAATGCAAAATTCAAAATTCAAAATGCAAAAGAAGATGCGGAGGGATGCCACGCCGTCACCGAGGAACCTCGATGCGCTCCGCGTCTCTTTTTGCATTTTGCATTTTGCATTTTGAATTACATGAATCAGATTAAACGAATCATTGTCGCCGACGCGCAGGTGCCGTTCGTGCACGGTGGCGCCGAGCTGCACGTGCGCGCGCTCGTCGACGTGCTTCGCCGCCGCGGCTATCAGGCCGATCTCGTCTCGCTGCCGTTTCGCGCGCAGCCGAAAGAGGAGCTGCTGGCGCAAGCCGCGGCCTGGCGCCTGCTCGATCTGTCGTCGAGCAACGGGCAGCCGATCGACCTGCTGATCGCGACGCGCTTCCCGACCTACTTCGCCCGTCATCCTCGCAAGGTCGCCTGGGTCATCCATCAGCACCGCACCGCGTATGAGTTGTGCGGCACGCCGTTCAGCGACTTCGAGCACACCGAGCACGATGTCGGGCTGCGCAAGCGACTGTTCGCACTCGATGCGCAGATGCTCGGCGAATGCCGGCATGTCTTCGCCAACTCGCGCAACACCGCCGGCCGGCTGCAGACCTTCAACGGCGTCGCTGCCGAAGGTCTGTATCATCCGCCGCCGCTGGCCGAGCGATTGGAGTCGGGCCCGTACGGCAACTACGTGCTCGTCGTCGGACGGCTGGAGCGCGTGAAGCGCGCGGATCTGGTCGTTCGCGCGATGGCGCACGTCCCCCGATCGATCACGGCGATCCTGGCCGGCGACGGCTCCCAACGCGCCGCGATCGAACGGGCGGCCGTAGAATGCGGCGTGCGCGATCGCGTGACGATGACGGGACAGATCGATGGCGACGAGCTGATACAGCTGTACGCCGGCGCCCTCGCCGTCGTCTACGCGCCGTTCGACGAAGACTACGGCTACGTGACGCTCGAAGCGTTCCTCTGCCGCAAGCCGGTCGTCACCTGTACCGACTCGGGGGGCACACTCGAATTCGTCGTCGACGGCGAGAACGGGTTCGTCTGCGCGCCGGAGCCGGCCGCGGTCGGGAGCGCCATCACGAGGCTCGCATCCGATCACGCGCTGGCGGCGCGTCTCGGCGCGGCGGGTCTGTCGCGCGCCCGACAGATCACCTGGGACGGCGTGGTGGAGCGCCTCCTTGGCTGAACCTGGCGCGGTCTCGATCGTGATTCCTGCCTTCAACGAAGAAGACGCGATCGGCGACGTCGTCTCGCACCTGCACGCGGCGGCAGCGTGGCGGGAGATTCTCGTCGTCGACGATGGCTCGTCAGATCAGACCTGCGCGCGGGCCGCTGCGGCGGGCGCGCGGGTGATTCGCCATCCGTACAACAAGGGAAACGGCGCCGCGGTCAAGACCGGCATTCGACACGCCGCAGGCGACTTCGTCCTGATCGTCGATGCCGACGGGCAGCACCAGCCGTCGGACGCGTGCCGGCTCGTGGCGCGACTCGGCGATTACGATCTGGTCGTCGGCGCTCGCGATGCCGCCACGCAAGCGACCAGCGTGCGACGTCGCGGCAACGAGCTGCTGAACGCGCTGGCGACGCATCTGACGAGCCGCCCGATTCCCGATCTCACCTCGGGATTCCGTGGCGCGCGGCGCGAGCACCTACGCGAGTTCCTCCACTTGCTGCCCAACGGCTTCTCCACGCCGACGACGACCACGCTGGCGTTCATCAAGGCGGGCTACAACGTGGCGTTCGAACCGATTGCGGCGCGGCCGCGCCTCGGCCACTCGAAGATCAAGCTCGCGCGCGACGGCGCGAGCTTCTTTCTGATCCTGTTGAAGGTCGTGACGATCTTCAGCCCGCTGCGCGTCTTCGTTCCCATCAGCGCGCTGTCGTTCGGTGGTGGCGTAGTGTACGGGCTGGCGAATTACGCGCTGACCGGACGCATACCCAACGGCGCCGTGATTCTGATTTTGTTTGCGGCGCTGGTCTTCCTCGTGGGCCTGGTCTCGGAACAGATCTCCTCGCTGCGCTTCGACGGGCACTCACGGTCGTAGCCGATGTCAATTCAGAATGCGCAATTCAGAATGCAGAAACGTGGGTGGCGAACCAATTCTTCTGCATGCTGCATGTTGCATTCTGCATTCGCATGAGCCCCCTTGTCATCGTTCCGACGTACAACGAGCGCGAGAACGTGACGCCATTCGTCGAGGCACTGCTCACCCTCGACGGCGTTCGCGTGCTCGTCGTGGACGACGCTTCTCCCGATGGCACGGCTGACGTGGCAACGGCTGTCGCGGCGGCGAGCGGCGGACGCCTCGCCGTGCTGCGCCGCACCGGACCGCGCGGATTGGGTCGCTCGTACGTGGACGGCATGCGGACAGCGCTCGACTCCGACGCCACGCATATCTGCCAGATGGACTGCGATTTCTCGCACGACCCGGCCGAACTGCCACGGCTGCTGGCCGCGAGCGCCGCGGCCGATCTGGTGCTCGGCTCTCGCTATGTTCCCGGCGGCACGCTGCGAAACTGGCCGGCCCACCGCGTGCTCCTGAGTGTCCTCGCCAACTGGTATGTCCGCGCGGTCACCCGCCTGCCGGTGCGCGATTGCACCAGTGGCTTCCGTTGCTGGTCGCGCGACCTGCTCGCCCGTCTGCCGCTCGATCGCATCGTCTCGGACGGTTATGCCTTTCAGGTGGAGATGACGTGGGAAGCCCGGGCCGCCGGTGGCCGCATCGTCGAGGTCCCGATCACGTTCGTCGAACGACGAAGCGGCCGCTCGAAGCTGTCGGGACGGGTGATCGGCGAGTCGATCGTGCTGCCGTGGCGACTGGCCGCTCGCCGGCGGATGTAGTGGAGTGCGCGGTACTCTTCCAGTTGATACAGTCCACAAGTGGGATGTATGAACGCCAGCGAGTCGGTGATATTTTCAGTGCCGCGATGACGCCGTCCATCACGGCATTCTTCCCCTGCTACAACGATGGGACCACGATTGGCGAGCTGGTCCTGCGAGCCGACGAGATCCTGCGGCGGGTGACCGACGACCACGAGATCCTCGTCATCAACGACGGCTCGCGCGACAACAGCGCCGAGGTGCTGCGCGATCTGGCGACGAGAGTGCCACGTCTGCGCGTCATCACGCACGAGAAGAATCGTGGCTACGGGGGGGCGCTGCGCAGCGGCTTCAGTGGGGCGACCAAGGATCTGGTGTTCTACACCGATGGCGACGGTCAGTACGACGTCAGCGAGATTCCACTCCTGCTGATGCTGATGACCGACGACACGCACTTCGTGAACGGAATGAAGATGACGCGTCGCGATCCGCCGTATCGGGTCTTCGTCGGCAACCTGCACCGGTTCGTCACCCGCTGGATGTTCTGGCTGCCGATTACGGACGTCGACTGTGACTACCGGCTCATTCGACGTTCGGTGCTCCAACGAATCGCGTTGCGGAGCAGCAGCGGTTCGATCTGCGTCGAACTGGTGAAGCAGGCGCAGCGGGCTGGCGCGCAATTCCGCGAGGTCTCGGTGCACCACTATGCCCGCCGCTCCGGCGAGTCGGAGTTCTTCACGCCCGCGCGCATCATTCGCACGTATCTCGACCTCGCGGTCATGTGGATCGAGCTGATGCTGGCGCGCCGCGCGGCCACGCAGAACGTCTCTGATAAGATTCCCGCGTGACCCTTCGACCGAAGCCCGGGGTCGCCCCGAGTGGAGCCGAGGGGTGACCGCGCCAGGTCCGCTCCGGCCGGACGAGGTGCGAGCGTTCTATCGCGACCGCCGCGTGATGATCACCGGCGGCCTCGGCTTCATCGGCAGCAATCTCGCCCGCGAACTGACCGCCCTCGGCGCACGCGTCCTCATCGTCGACTCGCTGATCTCGGAGTACGGCGGCAATCTGTTCAACATCAGCGGCATCGAGGACCGCGTGCAGGTGAACATCGCCGACATCCGTCAGCAGAGCACGATGAACTATCTGGTGCGAGACCAGGATGTGATCTTCAACCTGGCTGGACAGGTCAGTCACATCGACAGCATGCAGGATCCGTATACCGATCTCGACATCAACTGCCGCAGTCAGCTCACGCTGCTCGAGGCGTGCCGCCGCTATAACGCCGATGTCAAAGTCGTGTTTGCCGGCACGCGTCAGGTCTACGGACGTCCCGAGACGCTGCCGGTCAGCGAGTCGCACCTCGTGCGACCCACCGACGTCAACGGCATCAACAAGGCGGCAGGCGAGTACTATCACCTCGTCTACAACTCGGTGTTCGGCGTTCGCGCGTGCTCGCTGCGGCTGACCAACGTCTATGGTCCGCGACAACTGCTCAAACACAATCGACAGGGATTCTTCGCCTGGTTCGTCCGCCAGGTCGTCGAAGACCGCGAGATTCAGATCTACGGCGACGGCGAGCAGATCCGCGATTTCGTCTACGTCGACGACGCGGCGGATGCGTTCCTGCGTGCCGGCGCCACCGACATCAGCAACGGACAGGTGTTCAACGTCGGCGGGTCCGAGGCGATCTCCCTGAAGAAACTCGTCGAGCTGATGATCGCGATCGCGGGGACCGGACGCTATCGGTTCGTCGCCTGGCCGCCCGAGAAGAAAGCGATCGACATCGGCGACTTCCACGCCGATTCCTCGCTCATCGCGCGGACGCTCGGGTGGCGCCCGTCGACGATGCTCACAGACGGTCTTCGACGCACCATCGAGTTCTATCGCGCTCACCTCGCACACTACGTCTCGACGACGTCGCCAGTCGACGCGCTGTGAGCGCTCGCGCGCGCGTGCCGTTCGTCGATCTGCACCCTGGCGACGACGCCGCGGCCGTTGCACGGGCGATCACTCGCGTCGTCGCGAGCGGATGGTACGTGCTCGGCCCGGAGGTCGAGCAGTTCGAAGCAGAATTCGCCGCCGCATGCCACGCGCCGTTCGCGATCGGCGTCGCCAGCGGCACCGACGCGATTGCCCTGGCGCTGCGCGCGCTCGACATCGGCCCGGGGGATGAGGTCATCGTGCCGGCGATGACGGCCGCCTACACCGCGTTCGCCGTGATTGCCGCGGGTGCCCGTCCCGTCATCGTGGACGTCGAGGCCGCGACCCTGACGATCGATCCCGATGCGTGCGCAGACGCCATCACCGCACGAACGCGCGCCATCGTCCCGGTGCACCTGTACGGTCAGCCGGCAGATATGACCCGCATTCGCCAGCTTGCGCAGCGTCACGCGCTCGCGATCGTCGAAGACTGCTGTCAGGCACACCTCGCGACGGCGGACGGACGTCCAGTCGGAACCGATGCTGACGCGGCCGCGTTCAGCTTCTATCCGACCAAGAATCTCGGCGCGCTTGGAGATGGCGGTGCCGTGATCACCAGCCGCGCACCACTCGTCGACCGGATTCGCCGACTGAGAAACGGCGGCCAGACCGCTCGCTATCAGCACCTCGAAGCGGCAGGCCACAGCCGGCTCGACGAGCTGCAGGCGGCTGTTCTTCGAGCACGGCTGCCGTTCGTGGCCGGCTGGACGGCGCGCCGCCGTGAGCTGGCGGCGCTGTACCGACGCGAGCTTCCGCCGTCCGTGCAACCGATCGAGGAACGAGACCCCGGACACGTGTACCATCTCTTCCCGGTGCGCGTCGCCGAGCGTGACGCGCTGCAGTCGCACCTCGCCGCGGCAGGAGTCGAGACGCTGATTCATTACCCCGTTCCCTTGACCGAGCAGCCGGCGTTTGCCGCGTACGAACCGTTTCACTGCCCGGCGGCAGCCGAGGCGTCACGGACACTGCTCTCGTTGCCCCTCTATCCCCGACTGGCCGACGCGAATGCAGCCGCTGTGGCACACGAGGTCGGCGCATTTCGGAAAGGATCTCAACCGGCGTGAAAGCCTTGATCACGGGAGGCGCGGGCTTCATCGGCTCGCATCTGGCAGAACGGCTGCTCCACGATGGTCACGACGTTGCCGTGATCGATGATTTGTCCACCGGCTCGATCGACAACATCTCCCATCTGAAAAGCGACAAGCGGTTCTCGTACGTCATCGACTCGGTGACGAACGAGCCGCTGCTTGCCGAGCTCATCGACCAGAGCGACGTCGTGTTCCATCTGGCCGCTGCGGTCGGCGTCAAGTTGATCGTCGAGCAGCCGGTGCACACCATCGAGACGAACGTCCACGGCACCGAGGTCGTGCTCAAGCACGCCAACAAGAAGAAGAAGCTCGTGTTCATCGCCTCGACCTCGGAGGTCTACGGCAAGAGCGCGGACGTGCCATTTCGCGAAGGGGCCGAGCTCGTGCTTGGCGCGACGGTGAAGCACCGATGGGCATACGCGTGCAGCAAGCTCATCGACGAGTTTCTCGCCCTCGCCTATTGGAAGGAGCGCAAGCTTCCCGTCGTCATCGTGCGGTTGTTCAACACGGTCGGCCCCAGACAAACGGGTCAATACGGCATGGTGCTGCCGACCTTCGTCCGGCAAGCTCTCGCCGGCCAACCCATCACCGTATTCGGCGATGGCAAACAATCGCGCAGTTTTACCTATGTGGGCGATGTCGTGGACGCGCTGGTCAGGCTGGCGCACGAGCCTCGGGCAATTGGCGAAGTCTTCAATATCGGTAATACGGGCGAAGTGACGATTGGCGACCTGGCGGCCCGCGTCAAGGAGCTCACCGGCAGCGACTCCGCCATTCAGTACATCGCCTACGACGACGCCTACGAGGCAGGGTTCGAGGACATGCCGAGGCGGGTGCCCGATATTTCAAAGATCTGCGGACTCATCGGCTATCGACCGAAACTCGAGTTAGACGAAATCATCAGGACGGTCATCGAGCACATTCGGCAGAAGTAAGTCGGTCGTATACTGACGACAGGGCCGCGCCCTTCGCGCAGCGCTTCGGCGCACCGAGAAAGGCGGCCTCGAATGTCGACGCAGAGAGGCAACATGAAAGCTGTACAGCGGCTCGGCGTCCTCGCGCTCCTGCTCGCAGGGGTTGCACCAGCAGCGGCGCAATCAGTCACGCTCGAATTCAAGAACGACGGGCTGGTCAACCTGGTGACGCAGAACGCGTCGGTGAGCGCAGTCCTGGCCGAATGGGCACGCCGCGGCAAGGCGACAATCATGAACGGCGAGCGCGTTCCCGGACCGCCCGTGACGCTCGAGCTCGTCGACGTGCCCGAGCAGCAGGCGCTCGACATCCTCCTTCGGACCGCGAGCGGCTATCTGGCGGCCGCGCGCGACACCCCGACGCCGGGCACCTCTCGGTACGATCGCATCTACATCGTTCCCACCAGCCGCGTGACGACGAGTGCGACCGTGCTGCCGCCACCGCCGTCGACGGCGACACCCGTACCGCTCGTCGACGACGATGACAACGCGCCGCCGCCCGGGCCGGGACAACGTGTGGTGCCTCCGCAGACGCTGCCGCCAGGCGTTCGCGTTCCACAGCAGGACGCGAATCGGTTACCGCCGCAAGGGGAAGAAGCGCCCCCGCGGCCAGCACCGACACCGAGCAATCCGTTCGGCGTCGCGCCCGGCAGCTCGACTCCGGGCGTGATCACACCGGCACCCACACCGGCCGGCCCGCCGCGGGAACGATAGCGGTAGTGCAGAATTCAGAATGCAGAATGCAGACACTGTCTGAATTCTGAATTTTGCATTCTGCATTCTCATTTCGCCTCGCGTCCTCCCGTACAATGGACGCGACTCACCGTCATGTCCGATATCGATCGTTTCAAGCCCGAGGATCGTCGCGGTGTCGATACGCTCTATCGACGTACGCACGGCGCCGACGCGGCTGAAGCAAATCGGTTCCGGTGGGACTGGCAGCATCGGCGCAATCCTCACAACGCCACCGGGCTCCCCGGCATCTGGGTCGCGCGTGAAGGGCCGACAGTCGTCGGGCACTACCAGACGCTGCCGGTCCGGTTGTCACTGAAAGGGCTCGAGGTCGATGGTGCGTGGGGCGCCGGCGCCTTGATTGCGCCGGAGCGCGATCAGCAAGGCCTGGACGAGGCGCTGGTGCGCGCGTGGGATCGCAACAGCGGCGCGGTGCTCGTGCTCGGCCGACCGGGAGAGTCGCGTCAGGTACTGGATCGGCTGCACTGGCCTGACTCGAACGTCGTGCCGGCCCTGGTCAAGCCGCTGACGCGCCGCGCGTTCCGGCTGCCGCATCTGCCGACGACATTCAACCGGTTGATCTCGGCGGTGACGCATCCGCTGGTGCAGATCGTCTCACGAACGCGACCGCTGCGTGCCGAATGCGAACCGATTCGCCGTTTCGACGCGGCGTTCACCGCGCTGTGGGATCGGCTCGCGCCGAAGTTCGATCTCGCCGTGCGTCGCGATTCCGCGTATTTGAACTGGCGCTACATCGAGCCGCCGCACGTCCGTTATGCGGTCGTTGCGCTCAAACGCCAGGGCGAGCTGCACGGCTACGCGGTATACCGACACCGGCACGAACCGCTGGGCCGGGTGACGCTGCTCGTCGACTTCTTCGTCGATCCAGACGACGTCTCCGGGCTGAAGACGCTGCTGCGCTGGGTGGATCGCGCCGCGCGCGCCGAAGACTCGGACAAGGTGCGCTGCTCGGTGATGCACGGCGTGTTCCGGCGCGTGCTGCGCCGCAACGGCTACTTCAACGTGAAGTCGACGCTCGAGGTCTCCGTCAAGGTGAACGCCGTGCAGGTCCCGAAAGGGTTCTACGACGACACCGACGGCTGGCACATCACGAGCGGCGACTCGGATCAGGATCATTGATGCCCTTACGCGACCAGGTGAACGCCGACCTTACGGCGGCCATGAAGGCCAAGGACACGGGCCGTTTGTCGGCGCTGCGCATGCTCAAGGCGGCCATCATGAACAAGGACGTCGAGAAGGGGCGCGATCTCGAGGACGCCGAGGTGCTGCAGGTCGTCGCATCGCTGGTCAAGCAGCGGCGCGATTCGATCGAGCAGTTCTCGAAGGCCGGCCGCACCGACCTGGTCGAGAAGGAGACCGGAGAGATCACCGTGCTCGAGCACTACCTGCCGCCGGCCGCCACCGCCGACGAGATCGAAGCGGCCGTGAAAGCCGCCATCGTCGAAACCGGCGCCGCCTCGCCGAAGGACATGGGCAAGGTGATGAAGGCGGTCATGCCCAAGCTCGCCGGCAAGAACGCCGACGGCAAAGCCGTCAACGAGATCGTCCGCCGCACGCTTGGCGCCTGAGCCGACTTCGTCGTCGCGACTCGCGCGCTCGGCGGCCTCGGCCGCCGCCGCCACGATCACCAGCCGCATCCTCGGCGTCGTTCGCGAGCAGGTGATCGCCGCGAAATTCGGCGCCGGCGCCGCGACCGACGCCTACAACGTCGCGTTCCGCATCCCCAATCTGCTCAGGGATCTGTTCGCTGAAGGCGCGATGAGCGCGGCGTTCGTGCCCACGTTCACGCGCCATCTCACGCAGTCGGGCAAGGAACCGGCGTGGCGGCTGTCGAACCATGTCATCAACGCCCTGATCGTGGTGACGGGCGCCTTGGTCGCGCTTGGCATCGTATTCGCGCAGCCGCTCATTCTGGCGTTTGCGGCAGAGGAATTCACCGCCGACACCGGCAAGCTCGCGCTGACCGTGCAGATGGCGCGCATCATGCTGCCGACGCTGACGCTGATCGCGCTGGCCGCGGCGTTCATGGGGATGTTGAACTCGCTGCACCACTACTTCATCCCCGCGCTGTCGCCGGCGACGTTCAACGTTCTGACGATCGTCTGCGCGTTCACGCTCGTGCCGTTCATGCCGATGTTCGGCCTCCAGCCGATCGTGGCGATCGCGATTGGGACGCTGCTCGGCGGCGTCGCGCAACTCGCGCTGCAATGGCCGACGCTGCATCGTGAAGGGTTCCGGTATCGCTTCGAGATCGACTGGCGCGATGAAGGCCTGCAGCGCATGCTGACGCTGATGGGGCCCGGGGCCATCGGCATGGCAGCCGCACAGGTGAACGTGTTCGTCAATACGCTGCTGGCCACGAGCACCGGCGTCGGCTCCGTCTCGTGGCTGAATTACGCGTTCCGGTTGATGTACTTGCCGATTGGGCTCTTCGGCGTGTCGATCGGGACAGCGACGCTGCCGACCGTTTCGCGGCAGAGCACCGATCGGGACTTCGCGGCCGTTCGAGAAACCGTGACCAACGGCCTGTCGCTGATGCTGATGCTCAACATCCCCTCGATGGTCGGCTTGATCGTGCTGGCGGAGCCGATCGTGCGGCTGCTGTTCGAGCGCGGTCGTTTCACCGCGGTGGACACGATGGCCACGGCAGCCGCGCTGCAGTTCTACGCGATCGGACTGGTCGGCTACTCGGTGGTCCGGATTCTCTCGCCCGTGTTCTACGCGCTCGGTCGCAATCGCACCCCGGTTCAAGTCAGCATCGCTGCCGTCGCCGTCAACGCCGCGCTGAACTTGGGGCTGGTGCGCGTGATGAGCTATCGCGGTCTGGCCCTGGGCACGTCTGTTGCGGCGCTCTTCAATGCAACGACCCTGTTGTATCTGCTGCGCGGGCACCTGCAGGGACTCAACGAGGCGCGGCTGATGGGCGCTGTGGCTCGCATCACGCTGGCCTCGGCGTTGATGGGCCTGGCCGCCCACTACTCGCGTCTGCAGCTCGAGGTGTGGATGCCGAGCGCCGCGGTGGCCGCGCAGGCACTGCGCCTCGTCGCCTCGATTGGCCTGGCGGTGGTGGTGCTGGCCGCATCGGCGTGGCTGCTTCGCATCCGCGAGTTCACCGAGGGTGTTGCGATCGTGACCCGTCGTCTTCGACGAGTCCGGCAATGACGCGCCCCTTCGGCTTGCATCCCACGGTCCTGCTGCTGGCGGGCACGCATTTCATCCTCGACGGCTACGGGAACATCCTGGCGCCGCTGCTGCCGCTGCTCATCACACAGCTCGATCTCTCGCTGGCAGCCGCCGGCGCACTGCAGATGTGTTTCCAGCTGGCGAGCTCGGTGTCACAGCTCGGGTTCGGCCATGTCGCTGATCGATGGCGGCCGCGCGTGCTCCTCATCGCCGGTCCGCTCATCTCCGTGACGTTCCTGCCGCTGGTCGGCCTCGCCCCTGGCGCAGTGGGGCTCGCGATTGTGTTGATCGTCGGAGGCCTTGGTGCAGCGGCGTTCCATCCACCGGCCGCCGCGCTCGTGTCTCGCTACTCGGGACAGCAGCGCGGACTGGCGATGTCGTTCCACATCACGAGCGGCACACTCGGACAGGCCATCGCTCCCATCGCATTCGCCCCCTTCGTCCAGGCGTTCGGCCTGCGGGCGACGCCCATCCTCATGGTGCCTGCGCTCACCGTGCTCGCCGTCGCGCTGCTGCGCCGGGTGCCACGCGTCGAACGCTTCCACCAAGCCCACAGCAGCGGAGGCATCAGCGCGCTGCGCCCGTATGCGCGGCCGCTCACCCTGCTCTACCTCATCGTTGTGCTTCGCACGCTGACCTCGATGAGCTTCGCGACATTCGTTCCAGTGATGCTCACGCGTCGTGGGCTCACGCTCGCGGAAGCTGGCACCGCTGCCTCGTTGTATTTTTTTGCGACCGGGCTCGGGGGGTTTTTTGGCGGTCCGTCGGCCGATCGGTTCGGAGCGCGCCGCGTCATCATCGCGTCGCTGGTGGCGTCGGTGCCGTTACTCGCGCTCGCACCGCAGCTCTCGGGCTGGCCGTTCGTTGTGACGCTCGCCGCAGGTGGTTTGCTGCTGCAGTCGACGCTGCCGGTCAACGTGACGTTCGGCCAAACGATCGCCCCGATCAGCGCGGCGACGGTGTCGTCGCTGATGATGGGATTCGCGTGGGGCGTGGGCGGGCTCGCCTCCCCGTTTGTCGGGCTGCTTGCCGACCGCATCGGCATCGAGCGCACCCTGACTGCCATGGCAGCCGTGCCGCTGCTCGCCGCGGCGCTGGCCGTGCCGCTGCCTTCAGGAAAACGCACGTTGCCTCACGTGAGTGCGGGAATCGTCACGCCAGAGCCGGTGAGCATGGATGTTGCCGACTAGGCACCGTTTGCGCCAGACTTAATGGTGCATACTCCCCGCGCGTGGGTCGGCCGCTCCGTGGTCGCGGCCGGCAGATTGCTTACGAGACTCATTTAAAGCGGAACTCTTCCAGTTCAGACTTTCCACTAAGTCATGCGAGGGCGCTACCCAGCTCCGTCGGGCATTTCTTACGCGTTCGGCCCCGGTCCGGTGACGCCCGCGGTCAAAGCGCTCCTCATCGCGAACATCGGGCTGTTCGTCGTCACGTTCTTTCTGCCGCAACTGCTGCTGACGTTCGGACTCCGGCCGCACGCCATCTTCCAAAGCGGTGCGGTCTGGCAGATCGTCACCTACATGTTCATGCACGGCAGCCTGTCGCATGTGTTCTTCAACATGCTGACGCTGTGGATGATCGGTGTCGAGCTCGAACGGATGTGGGGCACGAGGTACTTCACCAGGTTTTACTTCGCCGCCGGCCTGGGCGCCGCCGCGACGCAGATCATCCTCGGCTTCCTGCCTGGATCCATCGGCACGCAGTTCTACGAGCAGTCGACCATCGGCGCGTCGGGGGCGATCTTCGGGCTGCTGCTCGCCTTCGCCCTCTACTTCCCGAGCCGTCCGTTCCTGGTCTTCTTCATCTTTCCAGTGCCGGCGCGGATCCTGGTCATGGTTCTGGGCGCCATCTCACTGTTGATGGCCATCAGCGGCGCTGGTAGTGGCGGCGGCGGTGTCGCCCACACGGCGCATCTCGGCGGACTCGTCACCGGCTATTTCTATTTGAAGGGCAAGCGGATCAACCTCATCTCCGAGATTCAGTACCGCTACTTGAAGTGGCGCATCAACCGTATGCGCAAGAAGTTCGACGTCTACTCGGGAGGTCGAGGCGACGACGTCAACCGACGCGTCCACTAGAACTAGGCGGGTACGCGGACCGGCAATCACTCCACGCTGGAATCAATCCAATCCTCGCGAAGCGGGCTATACACGTCCAGTTCGAACGTATCCTCGAGCGCCTCGGCCTGGTGCGGTGTGCCTGACGGGATGTGGATCACCTCGCCTTCGCGCACGATGATCTCCTCGCCGTCCACGAGAAAACGAAGCGCACCCTGCAGCACGTATGTCATCTGCTCGCTGGCGTGTGCATGCAGCGGCACCAGCGCGCCGCGTTTCAGATAGGTCTGGGCGAGCATCTCGCGATCGCCGGTGACGATCTTGCGCGAGATCATCTCGGTGATCTTCTCGAGAGCGATTTCATCCCATCGATGCAACGGTGCTGCCATGCGACTTTGGCTCTGGGTGTTGGGCTTTGCGCTTCCGGCTTTGGGCTCCTGGCTCACGTCGTTCGGATGTCGAAGACAGAGCCAGAGGATAGTGACATAATTTTATTTTGATGAAAGGGCCGGGCCTGGCAAACGGCGCGGAGACGCGCGCCTCGGGCGCCCACGCACGTCGCCGCGAACACGAAGGCTTGACGCGCGACGACCTGCTCGGCGCTTACCGTCTCATGCTCCTGTCGCGAACGATCGACGACAAGGAGATCCAGCTCAAGAATCAGAGCAAAGCCTTCTTCCAGATCAGCGGTGCCGGTCACGAAGCGATCCTCGTGGCGGCGGGCCAACATCTGCGCGGCGGCTACGACTGGTTCTTCCCTTACTACCGCGACCGCGCGTTGTGTCTCACGCTCGGTTTCACGCCGCTCGAGATGTTCCTCGCCTCCGTCGGCGCGAAAGACGATCCGGCGAACGGCGGCCGGCAGATGCCGTCGCACTGGGGACACCGGCGGCTCAACATTCCCTCGCAGAGCAGCTGCGTCGGCACCCACTGCCTGCATGCCGTCGGCTGCGCCGAAGCCGCGGTGATCTACAGCCGCGTCGCCGCGATCGAGGATCGCGAGTCGAAGTACCATCCCGACGAGATCGCCTACATCTCGATCGGCGAAGGCGGGACGAGCGAGGGCGAGTTCTGGGAATCGCTCAACACGACCTGCCAGAGGAAGCTGCCGATCGTCTACCTCGTCGAGGACAACGGCTACGCGATCTCAGTGCCCGTCGACGTCCAGACGCCCGGCGGCGACATCTCCCGTCTGGTGGACGGTTTCCCCAACCTGCGCGTGCTGCGCTGCGACGGCACCGACTATCTCGGCAGCTACCGGACGATGCGCGACGCGGTGACGCACGCGCGCGAACGCAAAGGGCCTGTGCTCGTTCACGCCACGGTAATTCGCCCCTACTCGCACTCACTGTCGGACGATGAGCGGTTGTACAAGACAGGAGGCGAGCGCGAAGCCGAGGCCCGACGCGATCCGCTGGTGCGCATGCGTCAGTTCCTCAAGAGCGAGGGACTCGCCACCGACGAGGATTTCGCCGACGTCAAAGCATCGGTCGAACGGGAAGTGAAGCAGGCCGCCGACGAAGCCCTGCAGGCGCCGAAGCCCGAGGCGGCGAGTGCGCAGACGTTCGTGTTCTCACCGGACGTCGACCCGACGTCATCGGCGTTTGCGACCGAGCCGGCATCCCAGGGCAAGCCCGACACGATGGTCGCCGCGATCAACGCCACGCTGAAAGACGAGATGGCGCGCAACCCGCGCATCGTCGTCTTCGGGCAGGACGTCGCCGACGTCAGCCACGAGGAATCGCTGGGCGCCGTCGCCGGCAAGGGCGGGGTCTTCAAGGTGACGCACGGGCTGCAGCGTCTCTACGGCAGCGACCGCGTGTTCAACTCGCCGCTGGCCGAAGCGAACATCGTCGGCCGCGCGGTCGGGATGGCGCTGCGCGGCCTCAAGCCGGTCGTCGAGATCCAGTTCTTCGACTATATCTGGCCGGCCTTCATGCAGATTCGCGACGAGCTCGCGATGATGCGCTATCGCTCCGCGAATCACTGGTCGTGCCCGGTGGTGATTCGGGTGCCGATCGGCGGCTACTTGCGAGGCGGCGCGCCGTACCACAGCCAGTCGGCCGTGGCCATCTTCGCGCACACGCCGGGCATTCGCATCGTGCTGCCGTCCAACGCGCACGACGCTGCCGGCCTGTTGCGAACGGCGATCCGCTGCGACGATCCGGTGCTCTTCTGCGAGCACAAGCACCTCTACCGGCAGACCTACAACAAAGGCGTCTACCCCGGTCCCGACTTCATGATCCCGTTCGGCAAGGCCGCGGTGCCGCGCGACGGCACCGACATGGTGATCTTGACGTGGGGCGCGATGGTGCAGCGCTCGCTGCTCGCGGCGCAGCAGGTGGCCCGCGACCGCGTCAGCGTCGCCGTCGTCGACCTGCGCACGATCGTGCCGTACGACTGGGAGACCATTGCGGCCTACGTCAAGAAGACGAGCCGCGTCATCGTGGCGCACGAGGATCAGTTGACCTGCGGCTTCGGCGCCGAGATCGCGGCGCGGATCTCCGACGAGCTGTTCGAGGACCTCGATGCGCCGGTCAAGCGCGTCGCCTCACTCGACTGTCCGGTCGCGTACGCGCCGGTGCTCGAAGAAGAGATCCTGCCGACCACGGCCGACGTGGTGGCTGCGATTCGCGGTCTCGCCGCTTACTAAAGTCCTTGGGCCTTGGTTCTTCGTTCTTGGTCCGTGCTTAGTCCTTGGTCCGTCCATAGTCCATCGTCCTTGGTCCTTCGTTGATGGCGTTTGAGGTGCCCTCGAGCCGGGCGCGGACATAGGACCAGGGACGAGGGACGGACCGAGGACCAACGGACGGACCAGGCACTAAGCACCAAGAACCAAGGACCATCCCGATCGTGATAAACACGTGACCGTGGGCTCTATCCGCGCGTTCCTGGTCGCGCTCGCGTTACTGGCGACGCTCGCGCGCCCTCATGCCGCACTTCAAGTCGAGATCCTGAGATCGGTCGGCAGCCTGCCACCGCACATCGTCGGCACGTTCGAAGAGCCGATCGACTTCAAACAGGCGAAGAGCGGCGAGTACTACATCTTCGACCGGCGCGGCCACACCGTGCACACCGTCGATGCCGCGCGCACGACATCGAAGAAGGTGCTCGAGATCGGATTCGAGGATGGCCGGGTCATCCAGCCGAGCGGCTTCGACCTGGCGCCGGACGGCCGCTTCGTCGTGGCCGACGTGCCGCGCTCGCAGCAGCGGGTGCAGACGTTCGACGCCACCGGACGGCTGCTCACCGGATTCTTTCTGCCCGGCGCACCGTCCGCGCGCGTGGTCCTCGGCAATCTGATGTTGAACGGCGCCGGCTCCGTGCAGTTCGGCGCCGAGACGCTGTTCATCAGCCACCCCGAGAGCGGTGCGCTGTTCACCGAATACACCCCGAGGGGCTCGGCCTTCCGCAGCATCGGGCGGCTGCGGTCCACGGGATTCGAGGACGATCGCGATCTTCACGTGGCGCTGAACGCGGGCTTGCCGCTGCTCGATCCGACCGGCGGCTACTTCTACGTGTTCATCACCGGCCGGCCGATGTTCCGCAAGTACGACGCGAACGGCACGCTGTTGTTCGAGCGGCACATCGAGGGGCGTGAGCTGGACCCGCTGCTCGACGCGCAGCCGACGCGCTGGCCCAAGCGCCGGGTGCAGGATCGCGAGGTGCCGTTCGTGCCGCCGATCATTCGCGCGGCCGCCGTCGATGCACGCGGCAGCTTGTGGATCTCGTTCGTGGTGCCATTCACTTACGTGTACGATGCGAGCGGCGACAAAACGAGGACGGTGCAGTTCAGCGCCGCGGGGATCATCGCCCCGGCGAGTCTGGCGTTCGGCCGCGACGGGCGGCTGCTGGTGACACCGGGGTGCTACGAGTTCGACCCGCGCTAGGACACCCACAGTTCCTGCCAGAACACCGGCACCCGACCCGCGCTGCCGTTGCGCAGCAGGATGAGGAAGCCGCGGCCGGCCAAGGAGCCGGTCGATTCACCGCAATACACCAACGCCTCACCAGCCGCTCGATCGATCACCGGCACGGAGAGTTCGACCAGCGCCGTCGCGGAAGGAAACCGTTGGTAGAACGCGGTCCAGATCCAGGCCGTCTTCCCCATCTCGTCGAGTTCAGCCCTGCTGACGAGGTCCACACCGAGCTCCCGAGCATCGTCTTCGGTGAATAGCGACCGCGGGGCGTTGATGCGCAGATATTCCTGAAGGAGCTCCGCGCGAAGTCCCGGAATCATTTTTGGGAGACGCTCGGCCAGACTTGGAGCAGGCGCGTATTGCCACCACGCCTGTTCGATCGGATTTACGACCGCGCGCAAGAGCACCGGCCGGTCCCCTTTGACCCCAGGGCGCCCGCTTCCCCTGCATCGGGCATCTCGAAGCACCGCGCGATAGACCGCTCGTCGATCCGCCAGGTTTCCCGTGTCCGTCGCTGACTGGGGCGTCAGCAGCGCGGCAAGGATTAGCAACACTATCTTCATCGTTCGGTGACGACGCGCCGTCAGCCGGCCGCGGCAGTTCCCAGCATGACTTGGAGATGCTCACGCACAGATTTCATCGGTCGCGTCCCAAAGGCTCTCTCTGCGTCGGTCATGTCGATGACATCGCCGCTCGCATAGTAGAGCATGAGGCCAGCGAACGATTGCTGCAGCGAGTCGGCGGCCGCGCTGTGCTGCGCGCGCAGTGCGTCTTCGGCCACGTGCTGCACGTCGACGGGCTTGCCAATAAGCTGTTCGGCGAGCCGCACAACGTCCAAAGGACCGAGCGCATCGGGCCCGCCCAGCTCGATGGTGGCGTTCACGGCCCGAGGATTGTCGATGGCGGCGACGGCGTACTTGGCGACATCCTGAAACGAGATCCAGCTGATCTTGTTGTGCCCGGCACCATAGATCTGCGCGCGCCCGTTCGCGAGATCGAAGCCGAGCGCTGGACTGAGCCACACCTCGCTGAAGAACGTCGGCTGAAGGATCGTGTGCGACATGCGGCAATGGCGCAGCCGATTCTCGACCGCACGCTTGGCAGCCTGCAGCGGAAAGTCGACGTCGACGTTCGGAAACGAAATCAGGACGAAATGCGTGACGCCTGCGCGTTCCGCTGCATCGATCAGGTCCAATTGGCCCTGGCGATCGACTGTCTCGATCGAATCGCCCTCCTGCCGGGAGAGCGTCGACGAGGCGGTTGAGAGGACGGTGGTGACTCCGCGGCAGGCTTCGTTGAGTGAGGGCGGGTTCTTCAGGTCTGCCGTCACCAGTTCGGCGCCGAGGCGTTTCAGCTCCGCGAGGGTCTCAGGCTTCGAGGTGTTCCTCACCAGCGCCCTGAGCGCATGACCCTGCGCGCTCATCCGCCGACAGATATCGCTGCCGAGAAGACCGGTCGCGCCAACGATCAGATTCATGGCTTACCTCACTGAGTGTTAGATGTCTCCGTACAAATCCTCGAGCGTGGTCGGCGGCAGCATCCAGCGAAACTCGTCGCGTTCTGGTGCAACCGGGGTTCGACGGAACGTGGTGAGCCATCGCCGAAGCATCAGGGAACCCGATCGAATTGGACGCCGCGGGCGAGGCGTCGGCTCATCGTGAATCCTCTGATCTGTCCGCTGGAATCGCGCGAGAACTTGACCAGGCCGGCAATCGAGCCGATGAACTGGTCGGGTTCGATCAGTTCCACTACCATCTCGGGTTTCCCGGGCGGACGCATCACGAGTCGAGCACCACTCGCCACCACCGAGTACGTTACGTCCAGCTCGTCGCTCCGGTAGTTTCCTCCGAACGTTGACAGGTCTTTCGGCGCGGCGGCGGCGCGCGTTCGTTGGAACACCTGCGGCGTCGACTCGAGGCCTGCTGGGAACATGTGCAGTTCGCGGGCAGACCCGTCTGGCTCCGAAAGGAACTCCAGCCGGTTCATCGGAACGCCGCCCAGCAGGATGAAGAAGCGGCCTCCACCAGCCGGTGTCAGCTCGAACGGGATGTCATCGCCCTCGACGTCGCTCACTGACAGGCGTCCGTCGCGGATGAACAGTCGCAGCACACCTCCGTGCGAAGGGTCGCGATACCAACCGGCATATCGCGTGAGCTCCCGCTCCGACAGTTTCACCTCCGCGATCGGCGTCGGCTTGCCACCCGCGGCGGGAGCCTGCATGCGATCGGACAGATACAGTTCCGAGACGCGCTCAGCCAGCGTCTGCGCCGGAATGCTGTCGCTGTTGCAGAGAACGGCCACTGCGAGCTTCGCGTCAGGAAACCGGAGGAGGTACGTCGAGATCCCTCGATCGCCTCCGCCGTGCGTGATGGTGCGAAGGCCGCGATACTCGCCGATCGACACCCCAAAGCCATACGCGCTCTTCTCGCCGGTGGTGAGGGTGGCGGGTGACTGCATGGCGGCGATGAGCGCCGCATCGCCGACGCGAACGTTATCGAAGTTATGCGACCAGCGCAGCAGGTCTGGTGCGGTGGTGTGAAGACCGGCGTTGCCGATGACACCCGGTACTTCCGAACCCACGTGCCAGTCGCTGCTGTCGCGCCAGTAATTGGACACGCGGCCGGGAACGACCATCGCGGGATCGTCGTGGAAGTGCGTGCGAGTCATCCCGAGCGGTTTGAAGATGGTCTCGTCGGCAAACGTCCGCAGCGATTGCCCGCTCACTCGCTTGACGATGCTGCCGAGCAGGTTGTAGGCGCCGTTGTTGTACTGAAATTGCGAGCCTGGCGCGAAGTTCACCCCGTGCTGACGCACGACGACGCGCAGAATCGCGTCGTTGGGGTCGGAGCCATCCTGTCTCGCGGCCGACCACCCATCGAGGTTGAAGCCGTCGCGCAAACCGCTGGTGTGGTTCAGCAGGTGTCGAATCGTGATCGGAGCTCCGTAGGCGGGGAGCTCTGGAACGTACTTCCGCACCTCGTCGTCGAGTCCGATCTGGCCGCGCTGCACCAGCAGCAGGATGCTCATCGCGGTGAATTGCTTGGAGATCGATGCTGCGGGGAAGACCGACTCCGGTGTGATGTGGACTCCCAGCTCGAGACTGGCCATCCCGTAGCCGTGCTCGTAGACGACCGCTCCCTCTCGCCCGACGCCGACGCTGCAGCCTGGTGAATCGGCGCGGTTCCATTCGGCGAAGAGCGCGTCGACTTTCGCGTTGGCGGCGTCGACGGCTGACGAGCCGCACGCGACGAGAAGCATCGACGCGGCGATGGAGGACACGAGGGCCGACGCCAGCTTGCTTGGCGCGCCACCGAGCACACTGAAGAATCTGGCCACCGAGAACACGGAGAATATCAGGCTCTCGAATATCTCGTTCAGCGACCGCTGTTCCGCCGGTTGGTCCATTCGCGAACGTCTCGTACCAACCCCACGCGACTGCCCCAAACCCCATGGCAATGCCGACAACGGTCAGCCCGAGCGCCACGTAGGGCAGCGGGTTCTGCGGGCCATAGTCGATGCTGAATGCGAGCGCGACTCCCGCTCCAGCGATGACGAATGCCAGAGCCCCCAACCGCAAGGGCTGGGTGGAGCCTGCGAGAAACGCGTCCATCTTGCTACCCATGCAGTTCGGTATGACCTTTGTCGATTACAAGAAACTGGCGACGCTCACCATCAGGAGTGGGACACCCACGTCGCGTGATCCAACGTGTTGTCATCATCCACAGCGCCGTCGATGCCGAAAAGCCGAGGAGCGACGCGACAACGCCCAACGTGCCCGGGACCAGGAAGACACGCAACACCGTGTCTTGATGCGGAGTGGTATATAGCCACATCGCGATCAGCCAGGTGGCCATGACTCCGGCGACGGCGACGGTCGCCTTCACCGATGTCGCGGTGGAGACGTTCGCTGACGAGCGTCGATTCGACTCCCATCGAGGCGATCCCGATCACGGCCACGCTCGCACAAAACACGATCCATTGAATCCGGTAGTGGCTTGAACGGTGGGCGCGTTTAGCCAGATAGACCTGAATCGCCGCGCCGCCGGCAAACGCCGGCCACTCCCGGGCGAGCACTTCCATTCCAATCGCGCGAAAGCTGAGATCGATCATCACGGCCCTGTGATCCCGTAGTCGGGTTGGTCGTTCGATTAGAACCCTCGCTGCGCGTATTGTTCCAGGTGATCGCGATGCCGGTTGACCGCGTCTGACGGCGATCGGGGACAATGAAGCTCCGTGATCTCGGCTTCCCACCTCACGCGCCGCTTCGGCACCCGCGTCGCGCTCGACGATCTCTCCATCGAGCTGAAGAGCGGTGAGATCTTCGCGCTGCTCGGGCCCAACGGCGCCGGCAAGACGACGACGCTGCGGCTGCTGGCCGGGTTGATCGCGCCGACGAGCGGATCGGTGCAGGTGAATGGCGAAGCCATGACCGCCGCGTCGGCGTCGAAGCTGCGCGCACGGATTGGCTTCCTGACGGAAGCACCGGGACTCTGGGACAGCCTCACCGTGCGCGAGAACCTCGAGATCTACGCGCGCCTGTACGAGCTCGCCGCGCCGCGCCGCGCGGTGGACGAGGCACTGGCGCTGTTCGACATTCGCGACCGGGCTCGCGATCGGCCAAGCGAGCTCTCGAAAGGGCTGCGTCAGCGCGTCGCGCTCGCGCGCAGCCTGCTGCACAAGCCCCGCATCGTCCTGCTCGACGAACCGACCGCCGGCCTCGATCCCGAGAGCGCGCGTGAGGTGCGCGAGCTGGTGCTGGGCCTGCGCGGAGAAGGGCGCACGGTGCTGTTGTGTACTCACAACCTCGACGAAGTCGACCGCGTCGCCGATCGCGTCGCGGTCCTCCGCACCCGACTGATTGCGGCCGGCACGCCGCGGGCGCTGCGCGAGCGG
>Ga0207428_10000972_pt1 | contig 31764 bp, 22 predicted proteins | sample RhiMethybrSRZTD1_FD_187600 | JGI IMG/M metagenome (GOLD analysis project Ga0207428, IMG submission 187600) | Populus rhizosphere microbial communities from Tennessee, USA - Rhizosphere MetaG P. TD hybrid SRZTD1 (SPAdes) (version 3) | ecosystem: Host-associated > Plants > Roots > Rhizosphere >...
ACTTGTCCACCGTCTCCATCGTGATCTCGGGTCGCCGTTTCACGAGCTCCGGGCCCCAGCTCTTCATGTTGTTGTCGTAGAAGAGCGTGGGTTGTTCCGGACGGAATCCGCTGGGCTGCGCGAGCACGGCGGCGACGACGCGATTGGGTGCGCGTTCGAGGAGGTTCCAGACGAACGGCCCGCCGATGCAGAAGCCCATCACCATGAACTTGTCGATGCGCAGGTGATCCATCAGGCCGATGTGATCGTCGGTGTAGGCGTCCCACGGCCGCTCGATCTCGAGTGGGCCCGAGGATTGGCCGTCGTTGGCATTGCGCAGGTCCGCGGCGATGGTGCGGAACTCGTTCTTGAACTCGTCGATCGGATTGAACGGATCGCCGCGCTTCAGCCCGGCGATCGTCGAGTTCAGCCCGCCGCCGGCGATGATCATCAACGGGAAGCCTTTGCCGGCTTCCTCGTAGTGGATGCGCACCGGGCCGCGTTCGAAGAACGAGCCGGCGGCGCCTCCCTTCGGTGCTTGCGCGAAGACACGCGACGCGGTGGCCATTGCCGCCGCCGATGCGCCCGCCTTCAGGATTTTCCGTCGATCGCGATCCATAGCTCGCTCCTCAATCCATTCTGCATTCTGAATTCTGCATTCTGAATTACTCGTTACTCTTTCGGCGCGACGTCGCGGCTCTGGATCAGCCACTTGCCGTTCGCGCGCACCAACTGGTCGACGCTGCGTCCGGCCGCGGCGACGCGGACCGGCGTGGTTTGGCCGGCCGCACCGAACACCGTCTGCCAATACGCTTCGAGTCGGGCGTGGTCTTTGTCCACGAACGTGAGGTGCGAGTTCATGGTCATGTGATACATCGGCGGACGTGTCTCGCCCTTGGCCGCGGCCTCCGCGGCGCGCTGCTTCTGGGCACCGATCATCTTCGTGAGCGCCTCGCGCCCTTTCGTGGGGTTTCCTCCTGCCTGGAACTGGCCGTCCGGTGTGTAGGCTGCGGCATAGGCCTCGGGGTCGTTGCTGTCGAGCGCCCGCACGTACCGCCACATCAGCGCTTCGATCTCCGCTCGATCCTTCGCCTGCCGGATCACGTCCTCGTCGCCGGTCGCCGCCCGTGACGATCCGATCGCTGACGACAGAACGAGCGCCACCGCGGCACCAATCAGCATCTGCCTCATCTCACCCTCCGAAACATGTGAAATTCAGAACGCAGAATTCAGAATGCAGATACGGCAACCGCCGCCGCGACCGTCCTTTATTCTGCAATCTGCATTCTGCATTACAGGGTCTCGCCGCCCCAGATACTACTGCCAGCGCGCCCAACCTTCGAGCGAATCCGAACGTCAAAGACCGCGACGGGGGGGAGCGCAGCGATGACCCATTTCAGGCAGGATCTTGCGTTCGGGGCCCGCATGCTGCTGGCCAGGCCTGGCTTCACCGTTGCGGCGGTGTTGTCGCTGGCGCTCGGTATCGGCGCCAACACGACCATCTTCAGCCTGATCAACTCGTCGCTGCTCTCCGATCTGCCGTATCGGGAGCCGGAACGTCTGGTCGCGTTGTGGACTTCCTTCGTCGATCGTCCGGCGGTGCGCAACAGTTCGACCGCGCAGAACTACCTGGCGTGGAAAGAGCAAGCGCGTTCGTTCGAGGCGGTCGGGGCGACCTGGGGTTTTCCCAGCAACCTTGGCAGCGCCGAAGACGGCGCGCCCGCCGAACGCATCCAGGGCATGCGCTTCACGGCGTCGATGTGGGACGTGCTCGGCGTCCGCCCCATTCGTGGCCGCGTCTTCACTCCCGGGGAAGATCGCAACGGCAGCCCGGCGCCGGTCGTCGTCATCAGCTACGCCTTCTGGCAGCGGCGCTTCGGCGGCGATCCGCAGATCGTCGGCAAGACGATTCGGCTCGACGGTGTCGAGACCGACATCATCGGCGTGATGCCGCAGGGCTTCGACTTCGCGAGCACCGATACGGACATCTGGGCACCGGGTGGCTTCACGCCACAGCAGCTCACCAGTGCAGCATCGTTTCTTCTCGTCACCGGGCGGCTCCGCGCCGGTGTGTCCATCGACCAGGCACAGGCCGAGATGAAAGCGATCTCGCAAGGCCTGGCCGCGCAGGTTCCCGAGCGCAACAAGAACGTGACGGTCGCGTTGCAGGGGTTGCGCGCGTCGCTCTTCGAAGACATTCAGCAGCCATTACTCGTGCTGCAGGGAACGGTTGGATTCGTGCTGCTGATCGCGTGCGCGAACATCGCCGGACTGCTGCTCGCGCGGTCGGCGTCGCGCAAGACCGAGATGGCGGTGCGAACCGCGCTCGGCGCCGGACGCTGGCGCGTGATCCGTCAGCTGCTCACCGAGAACGTGCTCCTGGCTGTCGTCGGCGGGATCATCGGATGTGCGGTCGGGTGGGCCGGTCTGCGGGCGATTGTGGCCGCGCTGCCACCTGGCGTCCCCGGTCTGACCAGCGCCACGGTCGATTCGCGCGTCCTCCTCGTGACCGCGCTGCTGTCGGTCGTGACCGGCGTGCTGTTCGGGCTCGCGCCGGCGATGCAGACCTCGAGCGTCGATCTCGCCACGACGCTCAAGGAGTCGGGGCGCGACGGCATGGGCAGCGGTAAGGCGCAGCGATTCCGCAGCGCGCTGGTCACCGTGCAGATCGGGCTCGCGCTCATGCTGTTGATCGGCGCCGCGTTGATGGGGAATAGCCTGCTCAAGCTGCTCAACAACGAGCTGGGCGCGGATCCGACGAACCTGTTGACGTTCGAGTTCCGCTTCTCGCAGGACGAGTTGATGCGCCCGGTGGACAAGTATCGCGGCGTTGGACTGTGGGAGATCTTCCCGGTAACCGGTCTCACCTTCGATCGTGTGTGGGAACGCGTGCAGGGTATCCCCGGTGTGCGGTCGGCGGCCGGAATCAGCCGCGCGCCGCTCAGTGGCAACGCGATGGGCATGCAGTTCTTCGTCGACGGGAAGCCGCGGCCAGGTCCGGACCAGCGTCAGGGCGCCGCGTATTTCGCGATCACGCCGCGCTACTTCGAAACGATGCGGATTCCGATCCTGCGCGGCCGGGATTTCACGCGCAGCGACACGGCCTCGTCGCAGCTCGTCATGATCATCAACAAGACGATGGCCGACCGGTTCTTCGAGGGAGAGGATCCGATTGGCAAGAGCATCACGCTCGACTTCGTCCCCAACGAGCAACCGCGCATGATTGTCGGCGTGGTCGGCAACAGCGTGATCGGCCGCTTCCAGCGCCAGCCCACTCCGTTCATGTACCTGCCGCACCTGCAGCAGCAGGGCCGCTGGCTGGGGCCGTCCTGGGACTACCGCGCGATGATGGCATTCGTGATGCGCACCGACGGCGATCCGATGATGCTCGTACCCGCCGTGCGGCGCGCGGTAGCCGACATCGATCGGAGCAAGCCGGCTGGCAACATCCGGACCGTGGAGCAATACCTCGGTCAGCAGTCGCGCGGCCTGCAGATCTACGCGTCGCTGCTCGCGATCTTCGGCCTCGCCGCCGGCCTGCTGGCCGCGCTTGGCATCTACGGCGTGATGGCCTACACCGTCGCGCAACGCACGCGGGAGATCGGCATCCGGATGGCGCTCGGCGCCGGCGGCGGGAGAGTGATGCGGCTGGTCACGGTGCGAGCGCTGATGCTGATCGCCATCGGCCTGGTGCTCGGTCTCGGCGGCGCACTCGGGCTGACTCGGGTACTCGCTCGTGAGCTCTACCAGGTCAGCCCCACCGATCCGCTCACCTTCATTCTCGTCACGGTCGCGTTGACCGTCGTCGCACTTGTCGCGTGCCTGATTCCCACTCGAAGAGCGATGACGGTGGACCCGACGGTCGCACTGCGTTACGAATGATGACCTTCACTTCACCGGAACGAGGCGCGTCAGCTCTTGGTCGAAGTGCTGGACGACGACGATCTGGGTGATAGGCGGCTCTGCGGACCCTTCCCCCTTTCGGATCATCAGGAAGCGCGTGCCATCAGGTGCGACGTCATACATGCGAACGCCAACACCCGGAGGATATTCTGCGGAGTCGACGTCGAACAGCGCTCGCGGCCGGCCAGCCGTGAACGTTTCCCCAAGTGTGACGTCGACGACCATTATCCGGCCGGCGGGGCCACTCGTCTCCCGGTAGAAGAGCTCCCTTCGGTTCGCCGCCCACACAGGCTGCGCCCCGCCGTTCGTCGAGATCGTCTCCCTCCTGCCAGGTCCAGGATAGGGCTGCACGTAGACTTCGTTGCGACCTGACTGATTCGACACGTACGCGAGGTAGCGGCCGTCTGGTGAAAACTCGGCGCCGCTTTCGTTGGCGGCCGACTGCACCAACGGGTATGGCTTGGCGGAGCGATCTCCGGTCGGTAAGGCCCAGAGGTTGGTGCGCTGACCCGGCGGGCCATCGACAAAGGCGAGCGTCTTCCCATCGGGCGACCACGACTGGACTCCGCCGGCTGCGGCGAGCTGCTCGGCCCGGCCGCTGCCATCGGCCGGAATCAAGAAAAGCGTTCCACGTGTTTTCGACGCTACTGAAGGGAACGCCACCTGCTGTCCGTCAGGGTGCCAGATTCCTGGACCCGCGTCCCGCGCAAGCTGTGATAGCGACTCTCGGGTGACGTCATAAATCCAGAGGCCCTGGATGATGGAAGAGAACAGCACGCGTTTGCCGTCGGGAGAAACCCGCGGTATCCAAAGGTCTAGGTCCTGTCGCGGCAGCGTGAGCGGTGTTGCGACGCCAGCGCGATCCACCCAGACTGGAGACCCGACGAAAGTCTGAGAGATGCCCCCCATGACGTAAGCCAGTGTGCCCGAGGAGGAGAGGGCGATCTGCGCCGACCCCGAGTTGCCGACGGCGAACGAGGTGTTGACGTCGTGCATGACATCGTTGACAACGCCGACAGCCGTTCCGGTGACGACCACACGTCGCAGGTCGAAGGGAACAGCCATCAGGGTCCCCTTCTGGGCATAGACCAAGTGCCCGCTCGACACGTATCGTGCGTCGGACGCGCCTTCCACGAGCACCTGCTCCGATCCGCTCTCGAGCAATCGCACGACGATCTGAGAATCCTCCGCGAGCGGCGACCGACGAACGGTATATAGCAGCGCGTTGCCGCCAGGTAGCACGTGCGGCAACATGTGGCCGATCGCTCCGTTGCCCTGATCGATCTTGGTCAGCGTCTGCGGCGTGCCGCCTCCCTCAGGCACTTCGAGCAAACCGCCGCCCGCGCTGTTCGCGAACACGATCCGTCCGTGCGATCCCCAACTCACTCCCCACAGCGGCGGTGTTTGGCACACCGTGACGACCGGCCCACCGTCGATCGACACCTTCCTCAACTCGCCCTCACCGCCCCTGCCGGCCGGGCTCTGCCAGAATCCTATCCATCGGCCGTCGGGGGAGAAGAACGGGCTGTCAGAGAGCTCGGTGCCTGGGATCGGTTTCGCGTCGAGACGGTCCATGGTGCGGAGATAGAGTTGCCTGCCGCGTCCCTGTTCCCCGACGAATACGAGCGACTGCCCATCCGGCGACAGTGCGATCGACGTTCGAAACGGACGGCCGTTCCCTAATGCCACCGTTCGCGCGAGACGGTCCGCTGGCGTCACGCCGATGAGCAGTCGCGCCACCGTGGCTGGCGCTGGCCCGGGTTTGACACTCCACGCCAGAACGGCGGATGCGAGCGCAGCGAGGAGCGTCACACCAGCGATCGCCGCCATTTGTCGCCTCGAGATCGACCGCGGCGCCACACCTGTTGTCGCATCACCGGCCGTTGTCGACAGCACATCGTCGATGACGATGCGGAGACTGGCAGCATCCTGCCAGCGGCGCCGAGGGTCCTTGTGAAGGCAGTGGCGCAGGAGTCGTTGAATCGCGTGCGGTGTCGTGACCGGAAGCTGACTCCAGTCGGGCTCGCCGCGAACGACAGCCGCCAGAATCTCGGTGACGTCGTCGCCGTGAAATGCAGCCCTGCCGGTCAGCAGCTCGTACAGCACGCAGCCGAACGCCCAGATGTCGGCCGCCTTGGTGAGCGACTTTCCTTTGGCCTGCTCCGGTGCCATGTAGGCGGCCGTACCCAGCAGCACGCCGACGCCTGTGATGCCCGGACTGGCGAGCGTTGGTGAGTTCGTCACCGATGGCGAAGACATCGCGTCGTTGTCGTGAGCGAACGCCTTGGCCAGACCGAAGTCGAGGACTTTCACAACGCCGTCCTCGCGCACTTTGACGTTTGCCGGCTTGAGGTCGCGATGAATGATCCCCTGCTCATGCGCGGCTTCCAGCGCCTCGGCGATCTGTCTGGCCACGGGAAGCGCCTGATCGAGAGGAAGCGCGGCCTGCGCAACGCGATCGGCCAACGTCGGGCCCTCGACCAGTTCCATGACGAGGGCACGGTTACCGTCGGCTTCTTCGAGACCGTGAACGATCGCGATGTTGAGGTGATTCAGCGATGCCAGCGTTTTCGCTTCGCGCTCGAAGCGAGCCAGCCGATCGCTATCTCGAGCGAACGCGTCAGGAAGGATCTTGATGGCAACGTGACGATCGAGATTGGTGTCGCGTGCACGATACACCTCACCCATGCCGCCGACGCCGATCTGCGCGACGATCTCGTACCGTCCCAGCCGAGTGCCGGGCACCAGCCCCATGGCCGCGTATTCTACATTCGGACTTTATTCGGGTCTTTCGACGTGCTCGACGACGAACACGTCCGTCGGCACCGTTGCCTGCTCGAGCCGCAGTCCGAGTTGTTCCTCGATCGCTGTGAAGATCACTGGAGCGGTTGGAGTGCCGAGGCTCCCGGCACCCGGCGGGTTTTTCACGAAGCGAGGATCGTTGATCGCTGTTTGAACCATCGTGCCCTCGGGCGCGAACTCCAGGCGCGCATCGAATCGCACACTGATTCCGGTCTTGTCGACGACTGGACGGCTCAGCACGTTGCTGAGAAGACCGGCGAACTCCTCTGCGCTGACCCATTTCGCCCCGGCGGTTCCGTTCGGTCCACGCACGCTGGTGACGAGGCTCCACGCGCACGGCTTGTCCAGTGGCGGGAGATTGGGGATCGGCGGCCGCCGCGGCGGTTCGCACGCAGCTTCGGTCAGCTTGTGTCCACCGTCGGCGACCGTCAGCGCATAGCCCGACACGTTGCGGGTGTCGCGACGGAGCCGCAGCTTGAAGCGATCCTCGAGCAGCGTCTGTAGCATCGGGCCGAGCATCACCGACATACTGGGATTGCCCTCGGCTCTCGCGGTGATCTGGTATTCGTCGGAGTCGACCCACGGGGCTCCGCCTTCGACCGGCACGCCGGAATGTTCGCCGTAGCCGCGCGATCGTCGGATCATGTCAGCGACGCTCCGACATCCCATGCCGATGGTGCCGGCAGCCGGACGTCCGGCCGATCCAGGCCCGCCGCCTCGGCCGCCGCTTGCGCCGCCGCACGGAGTGATCGTCGCTTCGGCAAAGCGCGGGCGATCGACCGCCCCTGGTTGACCCTGCGCTCGCGCGACGCGATCGGCTGATGACCGCGCCACCGGCCGCACGACACGCGCATCGACACGCGCCTCTCGCTCCTGCACATCGCGCTGTGCAGGCGGACGAGGGGCCGGCTCGAGCACGACGTCGCGACTGATGTCGTTCGGAGTGTAGGCGCGTGCGACTGTTCGAAGCGGCGCGACTCCCAATCCGATCGCTACTGCGATGAGGACAGTGAGGATCGCGCTCGTAGTCCGGGCCGGGCCGCGCGTTTGCGCCGCGTCGAGCACCGCATCGATGCGAACGCACAAGTCGCGTTGGCTCGCCATCGTCGGGACCGGTTGGCGCGTTCGCGCCGAGAGCCGTTGTGCCAGCCTGACCAACTGGTCGGCGTAGGTGGTCGACTCGGAGCGAGCCAACACGGCATCGTCACACGAGCGCTCCGCCTCGAGGATCAATCGACGCCGCGCCATCCAGACGAGCGGATGGAACCAGTACAGCGCACAGACGACGCGAGCTGTTGCCTGCGTCCACCAGTCGCCGCGACGCACGTGTTCCAGTTCGTGAACCAGTGCCCGCTGCACGTCATCGTCGGCCCAATCGTGCGCGTCGGCTGGCAGGATGATGACCGGCCGCACGACGCCGTAGGTCATCGGGCCCGGCAGCGAAGCATGTCGTCGAACGTCAATGACGCACGAGATGCCGGCTTCGCGCGCGAGTTGTCGCGCCAGCACGTCGCCAACGGGCCAGGGTTCGCTGATGCGTCGCAACCGGCGGAGCTGCCACAGGCCCGCGACCACCGGGGCGAGACACAGCATCGCTCCCGCTGCCCACATCGCCGCGACCAACGACGCCATCGAGAGGCCCGAGGCGCTCGCCGGGCGCGCGTCGAACGCAGCCCACGGCGTGCGAGCCGACGGGGCGCGCAGATCCGATGACCATGCCGTGTCGATGGTGGGCACCGCGGGCACGCCCATCGGCGCGTTCGACTCGACGCTGACCTCGAGAAGAACGGTGGGGCCCACCAGCGATGCCATCGGCACTAGGACGAGGACGGCGAACGCCGCCGCGATCGTCAGGTGACGAGCAGCGGCGCGAGAACGGCGCATCAGAGACACTCCCACAAGAGCGATCGTCAGGGCGACTGTCGCCTTTGAGACGATCGACACCGCCAGCGAGCCGCCGAACGCAAGCAGGGCAGAATCGAGCATGGCAGTCATGGCCGTTTCCTTTCTTTCCGGACGCGTTCGATTTCGGCTCTGAGGGCGGAGAGATCGTCGTCGCTCCACGAGCCCTCTCTGACGAGGGCGGTCATCATCTCCGTCATCGAGCCGCTGAAAAACGTGTCGACGAATTGCTGAAGGGCGGAGCGCTTCGCGACGGCCGGCGCCATCGTGGCCGAATAGAGAAAGCGCAGTCCGTCCTGCTGATGTTTGAGCAGACCCTTCTGCTCGAGCCGGGTGAGCATCACGCGCACCGAGGAGTCGCTGGGCGCATTCGTCAGACGGGCCCGGATCTCCTCGGCCGAGGCGCGATTGCCGAGGGCGAAGAGCGCGTTCATGATTTCGCGTTCGCGACGCGTCAGCCGATCGTGCGTGGTCTTGGCCATGAACTATCTGCGACAGCTGTCGCAGCATAGCTGCGACAGCTGTCGCATGTCAACTGGCCGTTCTGTTAGCGTGGTTGAGGCTTACGCGGCGAGCGTGCCGCGGTTGGCGGGCTGGTGCGCACGATGCCAGCCGTGGGTGATGGCGACGACCGCGACCGCGGCCCAGACGACTGCGGCGACGCTGTAGATGTAGGTCAACGCAGCGGCACCGGATAGCGCCGTCGGATCGAGGATGAGGACGCTGGCGGTGACGCTCACGTGCATGAGCATCGCGATAAACACGCTCCTGGTCCTGTCGTAGACCCACACCATCAGGACTCTGAACGCCGCCAGGTATCCGACAGGGATACCGAGGATATTCCACGCCAGGAAGACACCAAGCGTGAGTTCTCCCGTGGTGGCAGGGGCGGCCCATAAGACATTCGTCAGCAGATGCCAGGCATTCCACGCAGTGCCCATGATGAGTCCGGTGACGAGGACGCTGTAGCGACGCAGCAGCTGCGGGATCACGAAACCGGTCCAGCCGATCTCCTCGAAGATGCCGGCTGCCAGTGCCACCGCGAGTCCCACGATCACAAGGCTCGATCGATCGGCGCTGGTGACGATGCCAGACTGAAATCTCGGCGACAGGAGCGATAGCCCGACCAACACGACACCCCACAACAGTGGAGCGGCCAGCAGTGCAACCGTGTACCAGCGACTCTCGACGCGCCACTTGACGACGCGAGCCAGCAGATCGCGAAGCCCGTCGCGGCCGTGGACGAGCGCGGTCAGCAGGAGGCCGGAGACGCTGGGCCCGAGGAGCATCGCGATCAGCGCGTAGACGAACCGGGGATCATTCGTCGGCGCAGTTCCTGTCAGCGGCTGTATCCCACCGATCGCGAGGAGCGAGCCGCCCCATGAGATCGCGAACGTGAGCGCGAAATAGACGGACGCCGGATGTTTGACGATGAACGGACGAGGAGTCGTCATGGCGCTGCCACCCATCGTCAATCGAGCACCGTTCGTGCCAGGATCATGGTGCCCGCGCGCAAGGCGTCGTGCGATCAGCAACGCAATCGCTCGTCGGCATCGCGAGAACTTCAGCAGTGCGCTGCGGAAATTTCCCTGCCCTCGTCTTGAACCACGCGCGCGCCGTGCCTTAGGATGTGCGTTCCATGACGACTGTTTCGGCTCAGGCTCCGAAGACGACGTGGCTGCAGCGTCTGCTGCCGTGGGTCGGGTGGCTGTTCTCGGCTGCTGCGCTCTTCATCCTGCTGATGAGTGCGCGGTGGAAGCTGACGTCGACGCCGTTTTACGTCAACGAGTGGGTGCGGATTGGCTGGGATCCGGCCAAGCTACCTTTGGTGGCCACACTTCAGCTCACGAGCGCCGCGTTGTATCTGATTCCCCGTACGTCTGTGCTCGGGGTTGTGCTGCTCACCGGTTATCTCGGTGGCGCGATCTCGCAGTACACGAGGATGGGGGAGCCGTATCCTGTTCTCGTCCCGCTCTCGACCGCGCTGTTCGCGTGGGCAGGGCTGTGGTTGCGGGAACCGCGGCTGAGAGCGTTGCTGCCGATTCGCACAAGGCCGATCGCGGAGAAAGCGGAGATCGTTGAGTAAGCATCGGCGATCTCGGCCTTCTCCGCGATGGTGATTAGATCTGCGACGAGATCGTCAGCTTGAAGCCGCTCGGTTCCGTGACATCGAAGGCGCGGCTGCCCCATTCGGTGTCGTGCGGTTCCGAGTCGAGTGCAACGCCGGCCTTCTTGGCGCGCGCCGCGACCTGATCGATGTTTTGCGTCGTGTTCATGTACAGGCGTAGACCCACGCCCTTCTGCCGCTCGCGTCCTTTCTTCCAGTCGTCTTGATTCAGCCCGATCTGGGTCTCGCCGGCTCGCAGCGAGACACCGTGGAGCACACCGCCGTCTTCCCAGCGCTCGTCGACCGCGAAGCCCAGACCCTCGAAGAAGGCGATGCTCTTCTGCAGATCGTCGACCGTCAGGCTCGGCATCAGTGTCTTCAGCTGAAGAGGAGTTTCCGTCGTGGTTGCCATAAACAAACCTCTCGTTGTGCTTCGATAGTGTGAGGGGCTCATCGTCCAGTATCGCCGCATCGAGCGTGGCGTCAACCACAAGCGTGCGATCGAGCGCGCGTTCCTGACACGTCAAATCCGCACTTCGGGCGAGCTGTCCGGACGCTGCGGTTGGTTCGAGGTGGCGAGCGCCGTCGGTGGCGGCCACACCTTCGCGATCAGCCAGACGATCGCCAGGCTCCAGAGCAGGATCACCGCGATCAGCAGGGCGGTGTCGCTCAGGTCGAAGGTCTGCCACGCCATGGTGAACGTCATCCAGTCCGTTCGTCCGACGTAAAACGCTCCCGCGACGATGAGCATGACCGTGCCGCCGAAGACCCACACGCCGGTGGTGAGACCGCCCGGCGGCTTGTGCTCGAGCAGTTGATCCTGCTCGGTGCTCACCCACGCATGCCAGACCGCGAGCATGATCCGATAGCCGATCCAGGCGGCGAGTAATGCCGCGCCACCGTGGAGGCCGGTCGACGTCCAGGCGTGCGGAATGCGCTCGAACCACTGGCCGATACCGATCGCGTTCAGTGCCTCGCCGACACCCGTGCGAACTGCGTCCATTTCCGCGCCACGTTGCAGGACGCCAAGCACGACCGCCGTCGGAACGAGCCATCGCGCGCCCGTGAGCCATGCGACCCTCCAGCGAGCGCGTTCGTTGACGTTGACGTACTCGGGCGGCAGCGCACCGCGCCACCTGCTGTCGGCCGTACTCGCCAGGATGCGGACGATGGGCAGAACGAATCCGTCCCGGTTGTCCCAGTACGTCGTGTGGTCTCGCAGGAGCGATCCTTCGTTCCAGACGCGCGTGCTCACGGGATAGTTGACCGCTTGCGTTCGCGTGGCGCCGTTCGGCACGGGATCCGCTGCGGCCCAGAAATCTTGCCAGTTGCGGATCCGTGCGGGCGCCTCGATCGACTTCGTGATCCGTTCTTGCACGTCGCTCGCCAGCGTGAGGCGAAGCGTCGCGAGGAGTACGAGCGCCAACAGGCCGACGAACAGGAACGGCATCATCGGCACGTCGTAGCGATTGGCCACGAGAACGCCGCTGATGATCATGCCGATGAAGACAGCGACCACGAACGCCGAGGCGGCTTTCCCGAACCTGGGGAACGCATCGCCCCAGTGCTTGTTCACGTACTTCGCGATCTCCAGGAGGCCTCCGACGATGAGGCTGGCGCCGATCCAGACGAGCGGTATCACGACCATCTCTATCCACGTCAGTCGGCCGGTTGCCAACAGACGCCAGAACCAGACGACGCCGGCGGCCATTGCGAGCAACCCGACACACGCCGCACGAACGGGGTCTCTGCTGACGACTGTGTCGTCATCTTTCGCGTCGGTCAGGCTGGTATGCGTACTGAGCCATCGCAGCGCCGCCAGCTTGTTGATGCCCGCTCCGAACGTGACAAATACCGGCGGAGCGATCGCATCGTCGCCAGCCTTGACCGGTTGGTGATCCGAGGCAGGCCGGCGCATCACACGCGTGAGCGCTTCGAGCGAGACCGTGGCGCCCTGCGAATGCGCGAGCACGACACGCTGCGCGCACCCGGCGGCATCGCAGAGCCGCTTCAGCGTCTCGTGTGCGGCAGTCACCGCCGAACACATTGCCGCGGCGCGTACGGGACTCTCCAGAAACACCAGGCTGTCGCCCGCGCTGGCGGCAAGCGCGCGTTGGAAGCGGCCGATGGCGGTTCGCAGCGTGCCGCTCGGGATCGCGCCGAGGAGTGCGAGGACGGCGAGCAGCAGAAGGATGAACGGTGCGAGCAAGAGGAGGAGGAGCGCCTGCGTGCCAGCGCTGATTCGACGGACCAGCCGACGGCGCCGGACCGGCTCGTCAGCACTCTGATACAGCTTCTGCGCGGCGTGCATCGCCAACGCCCATGGCACCGCGCGGAAACTCCACCCGACCAGCTGTGAAAACGACGGCGCGATGAACGCCTCGGCCCACCAGCCTTCGACAACGATCCAGCGTTCGTCGATGTCGGCGCCGGTGATTCGGACAACTGCGTGCGGGGCCGACTCGTCTTCGGCATCGAGGCGCGCCAGGTCGGCCCATTCCACCGTCGCGTTGACCGTGGCCCGCGTGGCGCGGTTGATCGTGGCCACGATGGTGTCGAGCCAGTGGACCAGCGTGTCGCCACGCCCCTGCTCGCCGATACCATGCACCAGCAGGATGCCGAGCGTGACGGGAGCGTCCGAGGGTGGCGCCACGATGCGGCGCCATTCTACGCGACGGGCCGAGAATGAGGGGTCTGAACCCAGCTCTGACCCCAGCTCTGACCCCGGCTCTGACCCCGGCTCTGACCCACGTCGTCCAGCTGGCGTATGGAAGAAACCGGAGTGCTGTCACGTCTAATGGCCGGGTGAATGAAACGGGCGGCGAGATCAGCCCAACGGTCCTGGACGCATGCCGCCGGGGCGATCGGGAAGCCTTTCATGCGCTCTACGAGGCGTACAAGGACCGGGTCTACTCCATCGCCTTCTACTTCTTTCATGCGGACGCCGACGCGGCGGCCGAGGTGACTCAGCAGGTGTTTCTGAAGTTGATGCGTGAGATCGGGCGCTTTCGTGGCGACGCGGCGTTCTCGACCTGGCTGTATCGGCTGGTCATCAACGCCTGCGTCGACCATTCCCGCGGTCGCAGGGCCCACGTGTCCGGTACCGACCCGGTCACGCTGGACACGATGGCAGCGCCGTCGCCTTCACACGAAGAGCTGTTTGCCCGTGGGGAAACCGCGGCGTCAGTGCAGCAGGCGATTACGACGCTGCCGACGAAACTGCGAGCCGCCATCCTGCTGCGGTACTTCGCCGATCTGTCGTACTCGGACATGGCTCAGGCGTTGAACTGCTCGATCGGCACCGTCGCCTCTCGACTGAGCCGCGGTCACCAACTCCTGGCAAGGAAGCTGTCGCCCGTTCGGTTGGCGCAGCCGCGCAAGGACTGACGATGTTCGGGAGGCACGTGGTGAACGCGTTGACCCGCTACTGTGACGGTGACTTGTCACCGGCCGACAGGCAGCGCGTGGACGCGCACCTTGTCACGTGCGTGCGGTGTCGGTCGGCGCTGGAAGAGATTCAGTTTTCTGCGAGACTCGTGCAGCAATTGAAAGTCGTCAGCGCGCCTCCGTTGGTCTGGGACCGCATCGAGGAGACGCTGTCGGCGTCGAGCCGCAGGCACTCGAGATCGTACGGCTGGGGCCTGGGCCCCGGACCCTGGGGCCTGGGTGTGCGATGGGCATTCGCCGGTGCCCTCAGTCTGGTGGCGGTCGCGAGCGCCTACTGGATGACTCGCGAAACGACGCCACGACCGTGGGCAGTGACTCGCGCGAGCGACAACGACACGCGGCGAATGGCCGCGGGCGAGTGGGTCGAGACCGGGAGCGGCTCACGAGCGCGAATCATCGTCGGTCAATTGGGAACCGTCGACGTGGCTGCCGAGACGCGCGTGCGACTGGGCAAGGTGAGCGAGTCCGAGTACCGGCTGTCGTTGGCTCGGGGCACGATCAGCGCCGAGATCGATGCGCCGCCTCGCCTGTTCATCGTCGATACACCTGCGAGCACCGTCGTCGATCTCGGGTGCGCATACACGGTGACGGTTGGCGACGATGGCGCGGGTGTGCTGAGGATGACGAAGGGCTGGTCGGCGCTCGAATGGAAGGGCCGGCAATCGCTGGTCCCTGCGGGGGCGATGTGCCGCACGACACCCGTGACCGGACCGGGGACGCCGTACTTCGAGGACGCGTCCGCGGCGTTGAAGCGAGCGGTGGACGAATTCGACAAGGGCACGAATCCATCACAATCGCTCGAGGTCGTCATCGCCGAAGCGCGCGTTCGCGACACGTTGACGTTGTGGCATCTGCTCTCGCGCGTGGACGCGCCGGATCGCGTGCGCGTCTATGAGCGCATCGCACAGTTCGAGCCGCTACCGGCCGGCATCACGCGCGATCAGATCCTGGCGCTCGATGCCGGAGCATTGCGCAAGTGGCGAGAGGAGCTCGCCTGGAAGTGGTGATCTGCTGGGGTCAGAGCTGGGGTCAGAGCTGTGGGGTCAGAAGCACTGGGGCCTGGCCTAGGGCAGGCCTAGGGCAGGCCTGGGGCGCAGAAGGGAGCGTTGCATGTTTTTGAAATTCGTTGCGCTACTCATGATCGCGATCGCAGTTCCTGCGATCGCGGGAACCATGTTCCGGCTCGAAATCGGGCCGCCCATTGCCGCGGGAACCGGTACGACGGTCCCGCAGTTCAAGAAGAAGGTCGTGCTCGTCGTACGCCCGCGCCTCTGTGACAACCCTGCCGCCGTGCAGATCACCGGCGCTGCTGAAGGACTGGTGAACGGCACGCGGCAGTCGCTGCCGCTGACCCTGGTGGCTGTCAACCCGGCCGAGGGTGTGTACGCGGTTCAGCAGCAGTGGCCGGACAACGGTCAGTGGGTACTGCAGTTGAACGGATCGTGCCCGAGCCCGAAGGCGGCCGCGAGCACACTCGTGCCGATGAAGGGATTCACGTTCATCCGTGAAAAGACAGAAGTGCTTGGCGAGCCGGCGACACGGCAGCAGGTCGAGGCCGCCCTGGCCGCGCTCGTTCGGTCGCAGTCGTAACTTCAGAAGGCCTCAGGGCCCAGGCCTCAGGCCTCAGGAAGGATTCATTATGAAGATTCAACGATTCGGCATCGCGCTCACGGTCGTCAACGCGCTCCTTCTGGCGGTTGTGCTCACGCAGTACGACCGGCCGGCGCTCGCGAGCGACACGCCGGCGATGCTGCGCGCGCGAGGACTGGAAATCGTCGATGCGCAGGGACGCGTACGCGCCAGCATCACCATATTTCCCGCGCAGACCGAGTCGAATGGCACCAACTCGACGGAGACCGTGTTGTTGCGAATGATGACGGAACGCGGGCGTCCCGCGATCAAGATCAGTACATCCGAAGACGGATCGGGAATGGCGATCGTCGGCCCGACGGGAACGCATCAGACCTACGTGAGCCTCGGCGCGAGAGGAAACGAGACGACGCTGAAGTTGAAGAACGAAGACGGCCGCGAGCGTGTGGTCGTTCCGTAACGCGTGATTCGATGAGGACCAACATGCTCGGCGTCACCGCCCGTGTACTCGTGATCGCGCTCGGCGCGCTCACCGTGGGCGTTGCCGCATCGCCTGGGCGGCTGGTGGTGCACGAATGGGGCACCTTCCTCGCGATGAACGGTTCGGATGGCGTCACGCTGGACGGGATGTATCACGAGGAGCATGCGCTGCCCGCCTTCGTACACGCGCGCAGCCGCGACGAACTGCGGCTGCGCGCCTCCAACCTGAAGGGTGAGACGCCGGTCGTCTACTTCTACTACGACCGTCCGGTCCGTGTGCGCGTCGAGGTCGGGTTTCCGGGCGGTCTCTGGACGCAGTGGTACCCGCAAGCCGACTTCGTTGGACCGTCGCTCGTGCAGTCCGGGTCGCTGCCCCGCGCGCGGAACGGGCGGATCGGGTGGACTGTCGATGTCGTACCGCCATCGCTCGCAGATCCGGTGCTGCCGGCGACGGCGTCCGATGCGTTGTGGAACCACTCGAGAGATGTCGATGCGTCGTACGTGGTGGCTGCAGACTCCACGCGTCAGGCCACTCGGAAAGAGTGGGAACGATTTCTCTTCTATCGCGGCCTCGGCGAAGCGACGCTGCCGCTCACCGCCAGCACCACCGATGGTGCGCGGCTCCGGTGCGGTTCAGATCTGCGCGAAGGCGTGCGACACCTCTACTTCCTTCGCGTCGAGCACGGGAGGGGCGCGTACCGCTACCTGCCGTCATTGGGCTGTGGCGAGTCGATCCCGCATGTCGTTCCCGAGATGGGCGGCGCGCAGCCGGTGGAACGGTTCGCGACCACGCTCGCCGACGATCTCGCCTCGCGGCTGGTGGCGAGCGGTCTCTACGCGAAGGAAGCGCGTGCCATGGTCAACACGTGGCGCACGAGCTATCTGACAACCGATGGCATCCGCGTCCTGTTCGTGTTGCCGCAGTCGTGGACCGATCGATTCATTCCCATGAAGATCGATCCGCGACCTGACGAGGTCGTTCGAGTCATGGTCGGACGTATCGAGCTGTTGACTCCGGAGCGCGAACGCCTCGTCGAGGAGGCGATCTCACGCCTGGCGTCGCCCGACCCGATCGCTCGCGAGGACGCCTTCGCGACGTTGCGCGATCAGGGGCGATACGTCGAGCCGATCGTCAGACGCACGATGGAATCGACCACTGACGAGCACGTCCGGATGCTGTGCCGCCGGCTGCTGCTGACCGACTTCGTCACCGACATTCGAACGTCGTTGACCGATGCCGCCGACGGCGCGAGGCTGGTACAGCAGCCAGTTTACGCACGCGCCCAGCTCGCCAGCCTGCTCCGCGAAGTGGGCTTGGCCGACGAAGCCCGGCAAGAAGGCGAGCGCGCGCTCGAGGCGCTGGGGCGACTGCCGCGCCCGACGATGGACGATCACGCGTCGCGGAACACGTTTCGTGCGCTGGCCCGCGCACACGAGGGCGCCGGTCATGACGCCGCCGCGCTGAAGTGGTACAGCGAGTTCGTGGCGTTCGGCAGCGGCTTCAACAAATGCTCGGGATGCCATCAGCTCGCCGGGCCGCGCGATCCGTCGTTCTTCCGCGACTGGTGGGCCGGGCGCAAGTTCGCCGAGCTCGCGTGGAGGACGGGTGAAGCGCCGCGCATGATTGAAGAAGGCGAAGCCGCTCTGGCCAAGAATCCGAACAGCCTGCTCGCGCAGATTCGTCTCGCCTACTTGCACGAAGGGCACGGAAACGCGGAACGAGCTATGCAGCTCTGGGCACAGGTGGATCAGGACTAGAATGAAACGATTCACCTCGAAAGGCTCGCTGGATGGACTCGAGAGCCCTGACGGGCTCGATGCCCCGCAAGGAGACCGAACAAAGCAGTCGACACTCCCCGACGGATAGCGCCGGGGTGACGGCATCAGCCTCTGACTCGGATGCTCCGCCCTTCGCACGCCTCACCTGGGGACCCCTGGAGATCCGCCGGACCCTGGGCCGCGGACGTTTCGGCACCGTGCACGTCGCGTGGGATCCCAGTCTCGAGCGAGAAGTGGCGCTGAAGATTCTGCGCAGCGCCGACGAGTCAGCGGCGGTGATTCGTGAGGCTCGGTTGCTGGCGCGCGTGCGCCATCCGAACGTCGTCACCGTGTACGGCGTCGATCAGCACGACAACGCGGTCGGACTCTGGATGGATCTCATCGAAGGTCTGACGCTCAGGCAGGTCCTGGCGGTCCGAGGTGTGCTCGGTGCACAGGAGGCCGCGCTCATCGGGATCGACCTCTGTCGCGCCGTGGCAGCGGTGCACAAGGCCGGCCTCCTGCATCGCGATATCAAGGTCCACAACGTGATGCGCGAAGCAGGCGGGCGCATCGTGTTGATGGATTTTGGGGCGGGCGAAGTTCGCTCGGATCCAATGAGGGTGGAAAACGGGATCATCGGCACGCCGGTCTATGCCGCTCCAGAAATATTCAGTGGCGCCCCGGCCACGATCGCCAGCGATGTGTACAGCGTGGGAGTCGTGCTGTATCACCTGGTGACGATGCGATATCCGGTTGAGGGCGAGACCATGTACGAGATCGCGGCAGCGCACGAGCGCAGGGACGTGACGCCGCTGTCGGATCGACGGCCCGAGTTGCCCGAGAGCTTCACCCGCGTCGTCGAGCATGCATTGGAGCGGGATCCGTCGAGACGGTATCGAAGCTGTGGCGCCCTGCAGCAGGATCTGGTCAACGCGCTCGAGCTCGAAACGGCTTCGGCGACCAAGACGATGCCCGCCAGACGGCGTGCGGGAATACCGTCGATGGCGGTGTTGCCCTTCGTCAGTCTCGGGCCCGATCAGGACGTCGACTACTTCTGCAACGGACTCGCGGAGGAGATCCTGACGGCGTTGGGCAAAGTGCCGGGTCTGCGCGTCGCGTCGAGGACGTCGTCGTTCGGCGTGAAGCAGACCGATACCGACATCAGGAGCATCTGTCGACAACTCGAGGTCGAGGCGGTGCTCGAAGGCACGGTTCGCAAGGCCGGCGATCGCGTGCGGATCACCGCGCAGCTCGTTAGCGCCGAAGACGGCTGTCATCTCTGGTCGGAAGGCTATGTTCGCGATGTGGCCGATGTCTTCGCCGTTCAGGAGGAGATCGCGCAGAACGTCGTTGACCGACTCAAGGTCAGCGTGACAGGCAGTTCGCGCGAACCGTTGATCCGACGGTACACCGACAACCAGCGCGCGTATCACGCGTATCTCAAGGGACGGTTCTACTGGTTGCGCCGATACCACGGCGGTCTCCAGGCGGCACTCGAACATTTCGAGCAAGCCATCCAAGAGGATGCTGGCTACGCGCTGGCCCACGCCGGCGTGGCCGATGCCTACGCCATCATCGGGATTTATTCGCTGCAACGGCCGCGTGTCGCGTTTGCGCGCGCCCTGGCGGCCGCCGAACGCGCGCTCGCGATCGACCCCGACTTGCCCGAGGCACATACGTCGGTCGCCTTGGTCAGCCTGGGCGACTGGGACTTTGCTGAAGCCGCGCGCCAGTTCGCGCGCGCGCTGGAGCTGGATTCAGATCAGGCGATGGCCCGCATCTACTGGTCGTGGCTGATGGTGCTGCAGGGCGATATCGCCGGCGCCATGGACCAGGCCAGAACGGCACAGGAGTCGGAACCGCTCTCGCCCCTCGTCAACGGTGGCGTGGCGCACACGTTGTACCTGGCGCGGCGCTACGAGGAAGCGATCGCGGAATGCGAGAAGAGCCTTGAAATCGATCCAAACTTCATCCTCGCGATTCACGTGAAAGGCATGTGCCACGCTCTACAGGGACGATTGGCCGAGGCCGTGACGATTGCTGAGCAGTGCGCGTTGATGTCGGGCGGCGCACCGTTCTACCTCGCCGTGCTGGGTCACTACTATGCGAGGAGTGGTGCGACTGACAAGGTGCGTCAGGTTGTCGCGCAGCTCAACGACATTGCCGGTCACAGGTACGTCGCGCCTCAGTGCTTCGCGTATATCCACGCAGGGATGAACGAGATCGATCAGGCGTTCGAATGGCAAGCCAAGGCGTATGACGACGGTTCGTCGCCCTTCAACTACTTTTCCCCGCTGATCGACAACCTTCACAACGACCCGCGGCACAGCGCCGACGTGCAGCGCATGCAGTCGCGCGCCTGGGCTGCGAATCCCTCGCAGTGACGTTCGCGCACTGCCAGCCGGCGCAGCGGCGTTGGCTCGATGACGAAGCCGCGCATATCCCTGCCGTGCGCGAACCCGTAGCTACCGCGGCGACAGCCAGCCCATCTTGACGTGAATCACATCGGAATCCGGTTGCTCGACCGCCTGCGGAAAATAGAAACGCGAGCCGTCGCGCGAGACAGCAAGCGCTGTCAGATCCAAAGCGCGACTGACGGGACGAACAGGGAATAGTGGCTCGGCAACTCCAGCACGGACTTCACCACTCGAGGTGTCTACGGGTAACGACCAGATGCGGTTGTCATCCAGGTAGACGATCTCCCTGCCGTCCTTTCGCCACATGGGGTACTCACCGGTGCTCGTGAGCTGTTTGCGCAAGCCGGGGCCTGGAAACTGTTGTACGTAGATCCCGCGCTCCTGGCCCGCCACCTGAAACACAATCCAGTGCGCGTCAGGCGAGAACCGCGTGTTCCAGACCCATTCGCCTGTCTGGAGGACAGGCGTAGGGAGACGTTGCTCGGGGGGCCCATCCAGGCGTAGTGAAAACACGGCTGAGGCGAACGCGCCGTTGGTGAACAGCACCCATTTGCCATCGGCAGATATATCTTCAAGGCGTTCGAGACCAGGAGCGCTCGCCAATTCGCGACCCTCGCCGGCGCCGCTCACCGGACGCTCGACGACCCGTGATCCTTGCGGGACTAGGAAGCGAGTCCCGTCTGGAGACCACAGCATGGTGAGATTGCCCTGACTCACGCTCAAACGCCCTGGCTGGTTGGGCTCGAGCAGCCAGGTCTGACCTGGAGCGGAGACGAGCAGGCTGCGCTCATCCGGCGACAACTTCACCGGCAGGAATCCACCGCTCTGGGGACCGGCTGTGCCGACTTGCCTGCCTTGCCGATCGAAGATCGTCACCTGAGCCGGCGCGGGGCGGCCGGGCCGCCAGACCACGGTGCCGCTGTTGGACACCGAGAAATACGGGGTCGGTCCCGACGCCGCCACACTTTCCTGCACAAGCTCCTCGTCGCCTTCGAGCTTCCTCGTCGCTCGATTCAGAGGCTGCGAGTACAGGTTGAAGTTCCGAACGAAGAGCACATGACCTCCGCCAGCGGGTGTGTAACGCGCACCGCTTGCGTTCTTCATCAGCGGCGCCGGATCGACCAGCTGTCCATCACGCAACGTAAAAAGGTAGATTTGGTTCTCGCTCGATCCCGCAGGCTGTAAGCCAAGCAGCACATCCTCACTGCCAGGGAGAAACTGTGGACTGTAGTAGCCGCCGGCCTTCATTCCGGGCAGCGTGACTTCGGTGGCCTCGCTCGCCGCCGTTGGAATCACCCACACACTGCCGCGGTTACCCACGATCGAGAGGAACAGCAACACGCCACTGTCGCTGAGGGTTCCCGCAAGCAACGGCCCTGGAAGTTTCCCGATGATCTCTGGCGCGCCGTCCGGCACGCGTATTCGTTTGAGATTGGTCGCGTCCGAGAACACCAGCGTCTTCGAATCTCGAGACCAGATTTCCTGGGTGTTGAGACCGCCTGCCCCCAGAAGAGGTTCCGGGGATACAGAATTCAGCCGGCGGAGTTTCAGCGTCCTGGTGCGATCGTGGTACGACACGAACGCACCGTCCGGGGAGATCTCGGGCCTCCCCAGACTCGAGCCCACCGGCTCGATGCCGCTGGCGCTTGGCGGTGCGATAGTCAAGGCAAGACCGGCCTGGTCGATCGTCGGCTGCGGGCGGAGCCAGCCGATCACGGTGAGCGCGGCGAAGAGGGCCGCAGCGGCAGCCCAGATGATCCACGCCCTGGATGCGCCTTGTACAACCGCAGGCGACTCGACCCCAGACGCGATCCATTCGATGGCGCGCTTCAAGTCGCGCGCGGTTTGAAAGCGATCGTGGGGATCTTTCGCGAGGCATGACGCGATCAGGCGGTTCACCTCGCGATGCACGGGCTCGGGCTCGATGACGGGAGCCGGACGCTCGAGAATGGCGCCGATCACACTGGCGGCGTTCGATCCGCCGAACGCGCGCTTCCCGGTCAGCATTTCGTACAACACCAGGCCGAAGGCAAAGATGTCGGAGCGCGCGTCGGCTCGCCGCCCCTGCAGCTGTTCGGGCGACATGTACGGCACCGTGCCCATCGTCGCCTCCACGGTCAGCGCGCCTTCGGTGGTCAGCGCCGTGAGCCCGCGGACAGTCTCCGAGGGGAGGCTTTCGCTGTCGCGCTCTCTCTCGATTCGTGCCAGGCCGAAATCGAGCAGCTTCACTCCGGCTTTCGTCACCAGAATGTTGCCCGGCTTCAAATCGCGATGGACGATGTGTTTCGAGTGCGCGGCGTCGAGCGCTTCGGCGATTTGCGCGGCGTACTTGAGCGCCAGATCGAGAGGAAGCGGCCCCGTGAGCGGTGTTCCATCGATGTACTCCATGACGAGGTAGTTGGGGCCCACGTCGTGGACGGTACAGATGTGAGGATGATTCAGCGCTGCGACTGCTCGTGCCTCGCGCTCGAACCGCTCGCCGAAATCTGCATTCGAGATCTTTACCGCAACGTGGCGATCGAGCCGAGGATCCCGGGCTCTGTAGACTTCACCCATTCCCCCGGCGCCAATGAAGGCGAGGATTTCGTAGGCACCAAGGCGAGTACCGGACGCCAGCGGCATGAATGGAGAGGATTATAGCTATCGCTCGCCTCTCATTTCCCCGCTCGCCCTTCAACTACTTCTCACCCTTGATCGAGAACCTGCACCGTGACCCGCGGCACAGCACTCGAAGGACGGCTCGACGCCGGGAGCGTATACTGACGGACGGGCAGACACTCGTGCCTGCGTCGCTCCAAGCGCTCCCTTCCTTCGGAGTGTGACCATGTCAGCTGTTCTACGAAGAGTTGTCGTTGCTCTGTGTGTCATCCAGTTCGTGGGGATTCTCGCGGTCCCGCGGGCGCAGGAAACGCCGGCCGATGGCGCCGGCGCGAAAACGTGGCTGGGTAAACAGCACGAATTCGAAGAGTACCTGAAGGTCGCCGAGGTCGTTCGGATGCAGGACACCGTCGTCGGCGTCACCAAGCCGCGGCACGCGTACCTGGCGCCCGGTGGACCGATAGGGGAGATGGCATGGAAGGCCCTGCCCGCCAGCGGGTTCAAAGGGGGATACCGCGAAAGTTACAAGACGGAGATCGCCGGTTACGAGATAGACAAGCTGCTAGAGCTGAACATGGTGCCGCCGAAGGTCGAGCGGCGGCTGAACGGCACGATTGGCGTCGCGGTCATGTGGGTGGTGAACACCAAGAGCTTCAAGGATCTGGGCGGAGTACCTTCCTCCGTGCCTCCGCGGTATCGGGAGATGTGGAACCGGCAGCTGATCCGGGCCAAGATGTTCCACAATTTCATCGGTGACGAAGATCCGAACCTTGGAAACTGGCTCGTCGATCCGGCATGGAACCTGATCTTGATCGACCATTCCCGCGCGTTCTCGACCAGCAAGGACATGGTACACGAGCTCACGCGCATCGACCGCGACTTGTGGGACCGCATGAAGGCGCTGACCGAGGAGCAGGTGAACACGGCGCTCGGGCCGTGGCTCGACGCGAAACAGATCCGTGCGATCTTCGAGCGCCGCGACGTGATGCAGCGAAGGATCGATAGCCTCGTCAAAAAGAACAAGGGCGAAGCGGACGTGTTCGTCCAGTGATAAGGCGAGGTGCGTCCCGTTCTCACGGTGACACCACATCAAACGGCACTGATGTTCTGGTTGAGCCGAAACATGTTCGTCGGGTCGTACGCCTGTTTGACTGTGGCTAGACGTTGATAGTGATCGCCAAAGGCCGCACGAACGAACCGCTCGTTGTCCTCGCCGGCCCCTGAGAAGTTCGCGTTGATCTTGCCCGACGAGAACGAATGCATCGTTTCGAACGCGTGACGCACCCACACGATGTTCTGCTCGTTGTGCGCCGCCTCGCTCCAACTCCCGATGACTTCGAGGAGGAACGGTGCAGACCGGTTTCCGACGGGCGTCTCATTGGTGCCGACGCGACCCATGGCGCCGCCGACCGCCCAAATGGCAAGCAAAGATCGTGGGGAGGACCTCACGGCGCAGCCACCCACGATGGCTTCAATAGCGTTGTCGGTGAAGCGATCGAGATAGATCGCTTTCCAGTAATGAAGAAACTCGCCCTTGCGAAAGAATGGATCGAAGAGTTGCTGGAGCGCACGGTACGAGAGCGCTGACGACATATCGAGGACGGGCTCGTCGAACTCCCGCAGCGGCCGCAAGATCTCGTGCCCGCGTTCAGGCGACCCGGTGTAAGTCCCGCCGATGATCAGCACCTCGCGGCCGTGAAGATGTTGAGGAAATGCGCTGCCTGCTGGAATGGTCCAGAGCACCGCCATCACGTTCACCTCGTCGGGAGCACTCGACGCGAAATCGGCAAAGCGGCGAAGGATCGTTCGAGCCTTGTCCATGGCGTAAACAGGCCCGGCAAACGCCACCATCGGCCCGAGCTGATGCAGGCGAAACTCGAACGAGGTGACGATCCCGAAATTTCCGCCGCCACCTTTGAGCGCCCAGAGCAGATCGGGGTGGGCGGTTGCGTTGACGTTCAACAGGCGGCCATCGGCGGTGACGAGGTCCGCCGAGACCAGGTTGTCACACGTCATGCCGAACGTCCGGCGGAACCAACCCTGACCGCCTCCGAGCGTGAGCCCCGCCACGCCGGTCGTGGAGACGATGCCACCGACGGCGACCAGGCCGAAGGGCTCCGTCTCGCGGTCGACGTCGCCCCACGTCGCGCCCCCCTCGACTCGCACGAGCCGGTTGTCGACATCGACGCGCACGGCCCGCATCGGTGACAAGTCAATCACGATGCCGCCATCGCAGGTCGCGAAGCCGGCGGCGTTGTGTCCGCCGCCGCGTACCGCGATGAGCAGATCGTGGTCACGGGCGAAACGAACGGCTCGCAAGACGTCAGCGACACCACCGCAGCGGACGATCAGCGCCGGCCTCTTGTCGATCATCTTGTTGTAAACGCGACGCCCCTCCTCATAGTCGACGCTACCGGGCAGGATCGGCGCGCGGGTGAGGTCCTGCGCGAGTTCGTCGATCGCTCGATTGTCGATTTGCGTCTCCGCTCCCGAGAGTGTTGTTCCGATGAGTGTCGTCATCAGATCTGCTCCACGTGAGAGTCAGGCGTCTTCCGCCCCTCAACATCTAATGCGCGAATCTCCCACAAAAGGGTGAAGGTCGCTGGAGTTGCCCTTAGAATGAGCGGGCACCGGTCGAACAGCCATGGCGACAGGTTCATCGGGGCAGGTTACTCATCTGCTTCGAGCGTGGAGCGACGGCGATCAGCAGGCGCTCGAGCAGTTGCTGCCGCTCGTTGATGCGGAGCTCCGCCGTCTGGCTCGAAGCTACATGTACCGCGAGCGGCGCGACCACACACTTCAGCCGACGGCGCTGATCAACGAAGCGTTCATTCGGCTGGCCGGGGCGCAGAACATCCGGTGGCAGGATCGGGCGCACTTCTTTGGCATCTGTGCCCGGTTGATGCGCCGCGTGCTCGTGGATTACGCCCGTGCCCGTGGCTTTCAGAAGCGCGGCGCGCGAGCGGAGAAAGTGCCGCTGCACGAGGTGTCGATCCCGGCGCCTGAACTTCCCGTGGACATCGTGGCGCTGGACCACGCGCTTGAAGCCTTGGCGATCAAGGATGAGCGGAAGAGTCGCGTCGTCGAGCTCCGGTTTTTCGCTGGGTTGAGTACCGAGGAGACAGCGGAAGTGCTTCGCGTCTCACCAGACACCGTGAAGCGAGACTGGCGTATGGCCAAACTGTGGTTGCTCCGGCAGCTCGAAGAAGGTTCGGGTGAGTAACGACCATGAGCGGTGGCGCAGGATTCAGGATCTGTGTCATGCCGCGCTCGAACGCGACGCAGCGCAGCGGGGCGAGTTCCTCGCGGCAGCATGCGAGGGGGACGAAGACCTTCGCCGTGAAGTCGAGTCCTTCCTGGTCTACGCGGGGCGCGCCAACGAGTTCCTGGGCGCGTCGACCATCCAGGCGGTCGCGTTTGCGATGGTGGGGAACCCACGCGGTTCGCTGATCGGGCGCCAGATCGGCATCTACAGAGTCGTCGAGTTCATCGGTGCCGGCGGCATGGGCGAGGTGTACCGAGCCCGCGACACAAAGCTGCAGCGCGACGTTGCGCTGAAAGTCCTGCCCGAGCTGTTCGTAAGAGATCAGGAGCGCCTCGGCCGGTTTCAACGTGAAGCCCAGGTGCTCGCCTTGCTCAATCATCCCCATATTGGGACGATCTATGGTTTCGAAGAATCCGACGATGTCCGGGCGCTGGTGCTGGAATTCGTGGAAGGCCCCACGCTTGCCGACCGAATCACACAGGGCCCGATCCCACTCGACGAGGCGTGCTCGATTGCGGACCAGATTGCGGCCGCGCTCGAAGAAGCGCACCGACGCGGTATCGTGCATCGCGATCTCAAACCGGCCAATGTGAAGCTCCGACCCGACGGGACGGTCAAAGTTCTCGATTTCGGCCTCGCGAAGGCCACGGAAGGCGACGACAGAACTCAATCCCACGCGCCGACGTCGCCCGTCGGGCCGACCAGAGACGGTGTCATCCTCGGCACAACCAGATACATGGCGCCCGAGCAAGCTCGTGGACGCGTTGTCGACAAGCGAGCCGACATCTGGGCGTTCGGCTGCGTGTTGTGGGAAATGGTGACCGGGCAGCCGGTTTTTGTCGGCGAGACCGTGTCGGACACGATCTCGGTGATTCTGTCGAGTGAACCGGCGTGGAAAAGCGTTCCCGTCGGCACACCCGCCGGTATTCGACGAGTGCTGCGTCGATGTCTCGAAAAGGATCTCGTGCGGCGCCTGCACGACATCGCCGATGCACGCCTCGAGATCCATGACACGGTGGCCGGCGTCGCAGACGTGACGGACCCACTGGGCATTCAGGCAGCGATCGCACGCGAGGTGGACTTCCAACGGCTCACGGACTTCGTCGGGATGAAGGAATCGCCTGCAGTGTCGCCGGACGGAAAGATGGTCGCGTTCGTGAGCCTTGACAAGGGCAGGCGTCAGCTTTGGATCCGGTTGCTGGCCGGCGGCGTACCGCTTCAGGTGACGCGCGACAACAACGATCACCATGAGCCGCGATGGACGCCGGATTCCAGCACGCTTCTCTATCATTCGCCATCGGCTAGTCGCGCCGAGCCAGGCGCGCTATGGGAGATCGCGGCACTGGGCGGTCCGCCAAGATGCGTGGCTCCTGCACTGGGCGGCGGCGACGTGAGCCACGACGGCCGGCGCATTGCGCTCTTTCAGTCGTCCGCCGACCATATCGAGCTCGTCACGATGGCGCGCGATGGATCCCAGCGCGTCTGTGTCGCGCGCGTGTCACCGGGCTCTACCTATCGATCGCCCCGCTGGTCGCCGGACGACCGATTCCTGGCCTTTCAGCGCGACAGCCTCGGGTTCGCCACCTACCTCGAGATCGTGCCTGCAGCGGGCGGCGAGCCTCGCGAGGTCGCGCGCAGCGCGTGGCTCAACGGGTTCTCGTGGCTGCCGGACGGGTTCGGCCTTGTCTACAGCTCCTCGCAAGGCAGCACGCTGCTCTATCCGCCCATATTCAATCTGAGAACGGTTGGCCAGCACGGGCGAGATGACCGACAGCTCACCTACGGGGATCAGTCGTTCATCGAGCCTGACGTCCATCAATCGGGCCGTTTGCTGGCGGGCCGTATTCGGGCTCAGTCAGACATCTGGAAGTTCGCCGTCGGTGGTTCGCCTGCTGCCAACACGCAAGGACGGACGCGCGTCACGCGCCAGACCGGCCAGGCCCAGACGCCGTCTGTCAGTCCGAATGGAGCAGAGGTCGCCTATGTTTCAGACAACGGCGGCCACGGCAATCTGTGGATTGCGACGATGGACGGTTCAAGCCTACGCCAGCTGACGTTCGAGCGCGACCCGGCTGTCAGCGTCGGTGTGCCGATGTGGTCGCCCGCAGGCGACTGGATTGCATTCGTCGTTTCGCGCGACTGGAGATCGTCGATCTGGGTGATCCGCCCGGATGGCAGCGGGTTACACGAGCTGGTCGCCAGCGGATGGGGTCCTTGCTGGACACCCGACGGCCGACAGATCATCTACACGACCGGACAGGACGCCCCCGCCGCGCATCTGGAACGAATTGCTGTTGATGGTGGAACGCCGGTCGTCGTTCATACCGATGCCTCGGCGCCTGCCATTGCGCCTGACGGGCGCACGTTGTACTACGTTCACGGGCTGCGGCCCGAGCTGCTCGGCTTGCGGGGGGACCTGCAGATTTGCCGGAGCTCGGTGGGAGAGGGTCCATCGCACGAAATCGGGCGCATCGTGGCTTCACGCGTGCCGGTGTCGGCTCGTTTGCTGATGCTGTATCTTTCTCCCGATGGCCAGTGGCTCGCCGTACCGCTCGTGGACGGCGCAACGAGCAATGTGTGGGCGCTCCCAACCTCTGGCGGTCCGATGAAGCAGCTGACCGATTTCGGCGATCGCTGCAACGTCATCGCACGCAGCGTGTCGTGGTCCGCGGACAGTCGGTTCGTCTTCGCAGCCGTCGCAGAGACTGAGACCGATATCGTCCTGCTCGATGGACTGATCAAGTGATCCCTGGAGCGGCAGTGCCCCTTGATCGCCGTGCCGGCGGCCGGGTACGAGGCGGAGGGATCGACTTCAGCAGAATCGCAGCCGGTATTCGCGCGGCGTCACGCCCAGGTTTCGGTCGAAGGCCAGCCGCATTCCGTCCGTGGTGCTGTAACCGCACGCGTGGGCGATCTCGCTGACGGGCATCGTCGACTGTTCGAGGTATTGGCGCGCGCTTTCGAGCCTCGACAACTCGACGAACTTCCCGGGGGTCATGCCGATCTCGCGTGCAAAGACGCGCGTGAAGTTGCGGGGGCTCATACCGGCGAGCTCGCCGAGGCGCTCGACGGTCAAGTCGGAGCCCGGGTTCTTCGCGATGTGGGAGACGACATCGCGGATTTTCTCGTCGTCCGTCTTCAGCCCGGTCAGCGGCACGCTGAATTGAGATTGGTTCGCGGGCCGCCTGAGGAACATCACCAGGCCCTGCGCGACGCGCAAGGCGAGCTCGGAGCCGAAGTCCTCCTCGACCAGCGCGAGCATCAAGTCGAGAATCGACGTGACGCCGGCCGAAGTGTACAGGTTGCCGTCCTTGACGTAGATGGGTTCGGTGTCGAGGAGGACGTCGGGATAGCGGCGACGAAAGTCCTTGTCCGCCGCCCAGTGCGTCGCGGCCCTTCGCCCGTCGAGCAGGCCCGCTTCCGCGAGCATGTAGGTTCCGCTGCAGGCGGTGACCATGCGCCTCGCACTTTTCGAGATGCGTTGAATCCACGCGATGAAACGCTCGTCCCGAAGACACTTCCCCTCGTAGTCGACCGCTTGGAACACGACCGTGTCGACGTCGCCTCGGATGTCGTAGCAGGGCTTGTCGACGACGATTCTGAGACCCTCCGCCTCGAACACAGTCCCGGGTTGGTTGCTGACGACCTCGTAGTCGTACACCAGGTCGGGTCGACCGGACGTTTCGAGAAAGAAGTTCGCTTCGCGCAGGACGGCCATCGGTCCGATGAGATCGAACGGATCGCCGCCGGGCACCGTCACGAGAACGCACCGCTTGCCTTCATCCCTTGGAGTCGCCCGGAGGGACTCGACCCTGGGAACGTCGACCTCGATCATCGCGAGACCTCCCTATGGACCGACCGGAGCCTGGGGTTGGCAGCATATTTCGTTTCTCTGTCATTGTGTCAGCCGAGGGCCGCTCGCCATGATAGAGCCCGAATTCAGGTCGGCAGATCCGGCGCAGTCAGCGGAACACCGAGGGAGGCCAGCATGGAAACCGCAGTCAGAACGACCGTCGACGAGGTGCTGGATCGCGTCGCTGAGCTCGAGCCGATGATCCGCGCAGCGTCCGCGGAGGCCGAGATCGAGCGGCGGCTCTCGGCCCACGTGGCCGAGGCGCTGCGGGATGCGGGGTGCTACCGCCTGTTCCGGCCGCGTAGCCGGGGCGGCCTCGAGCTCGACCCGGTGTCCGCGTTCCGGGTGATTGAGGAGCTCTCTCGCATCGACAGCGCGGCGGGCTGGAACGTCGGGATTGCCAACTCCACCGAACCTTTCGGAGCCTGGTATTCGGACGAGACGACCAAAGAGGTCTTCGGCTCCGCTCAGACCGTCATGGCTGGCGCCTTCTTCCCGCCTCGGCGGGCGGTTCCGGTCGAGGGTGGCTACCGGCTGAGCGGTCGATGCACATTCAACAGCAACTGTCACGCCGCGACCTGGGTCCTCGGGCTGGCCCACGTCTACGACGACGGTGTTGAGCGTCTCGACGAGAACGGCGAGCCGGTCACCCTGATGACGCTGTTTCCGAGGGAGAAGGCGGAAATCATCGACAACTGGGACACGCTTGGAATGTGCGGTACCGGCAGCCATGACGTGAACGTCGATGATGTTTTCGTACCGGCCGAACGCGCCGTCCCGTTCAAGCCGCTGGAACAGCCGAGTTCGGCCTACAGCGGCCCGAGTCATCGGCTGACGGTCTGGCCCCCGGTGGGCTGCAATGCGAGTCCGCCGCTCGGCATCGCGCAGGCAGCGATCGACGAGTTCGCCGAACTGGCGAGGAAGAAGACGCCATCCTATGCGACCACGACGCTGAAGGACCGCCCGATCGTGCAGCTTCGCTTCGCCACGGCGGTCGCCAAGGTCGAGTCTGCGCGAGCCTATCTGCACGAGGCCTTCGACGCTGCGTGGCAAGCGGCGCTGGACGGGCGGTCCCTCGACCTGGCCGGCAAGGCGCGCCTGCAGCTCGCGTCGAGCCACGCGCCGATCGCGGCGGCCGAGGCCGTCGACCTGATTCACTCGGTCGCCGGTACGGCCGGTATTCGGAACGACCAGACGTTCCAGCGCCATTTTCGGGACGCCCACGTCATTACCCAACACGCGTTTGTCTGCGAGAGCCGCATGGAAGCGGTCGGCCAGGTCCGCTTCGGCCTCGATCCGAACTGGCCGTTCCTAAATTTCTAGGGTCGTCGCGACTGCGGCCGAGCGCGTTCATCGAGCGGTTGGCCTTTGCGGTTCGTCGGATCACGACGGCTCATCTCGGCTGCGGCGCCTTCGGCTGCGGCCTCGCGCCGACCCACATCGACAGCTCGGACGCTCGCACAAGTCGAGCGAGAAACACATCGTCGCGACGTTGCAGGCAACAAACTGGGTGCTTGGCGGCTGGGACGGGGCGGCCGCGAATCGAGTTCGATACGAGCGCGCAATACTCATACGAGCGTTAGCGCACGCGCATCTGTCAGATAGCCCGCGAGTAGTAGTCGAGTAGTTCCCCGACACGCTGACCTCGCAGAACTCCGGG